>Ga0126378_10000800_pt1 | contig 22997 bp, 20 predicted proteins | sample PanSoiMetPlot_23_FD_92587 | JGI IMG/M metagenome (GOLD analysis project Ga0126378, IMG submission 92587) | Tropical forest soil microbial communities from Panama - MetaG Plot_23 | ecosystem: Environmental > Terrestrial > Soil > Tropical forest > Bulk soil | place: Panama | collected 2016-02-17
CCTGCTGTTTGGACCTTGAACCGAAAGACTTGGGTCACAGGGGAACCCGGCTTAGTGGCGCCCTTCGGAGTTTCGTAATCACTTCCTGAAAGCACGACATCGGGAGGAAGTTTTTCCACCTCCCAGACATATCCCGTTGTCGGAGTTGATTTAAGTGAAACCGTGAATTCCTGGCCGACGGCTATGGCGATGGTTTCGGCTGTCATAATATCATCTAAGATTGAAAAGAGAGCGAGAAGGCATGCGAGGTGAATGAGCTTCACCGTGGCACCCTGAATAACCGGTTGAGTTCAACGGCAAGCCTGCAAGCTAGCCACCAGTGGAAGATTGCACTATCGGGGATGCTTCAAGTTTTTTAAGCTCCGCCAGGAGAAATTCTCTGCTGTGTACTTCGGTTCCATCGTTCAGCCGAACCAAATAAGGCCTTCCTGACGTCCCGGACACGCTTCCAATCCTATCGATAAAATCGCGGGCGGTTTTAACTATGGTATCGTTCGCTTGCCACTTCAGGCGGAGGAAGGTGGCAGCCGTATCGGCGCTATACGTCCAGCCATTGCGCACAAACTTTGCTGTCTTTAATTGCGATACCACGTTGATAAGGGCTTCAATTTTCTCTTTTTCGCTTAGAGGCGTGGTCTGGGCTTGAAGCAAAGCGGGAAGCACCAAAGCCAAAAGTAGCACAGAGGTTAAAGCGAGCTTAAAAGGCCTCATCAACTTCTCCTAAGATTATCTCTCTACCACTTAGACGTCTTGGAACTTGAAACGTTTATCGGATCTCAGCCCTCTGTCACAAAACGAAACACTATTTATTTTGCCATATTTCGAATCAATTCCAAGAGCTGGTCGGTGGATCGAACACGCCCCATGCGGGGAAATATCTTGTCCATGAAAGCCGCCATGGAATCGTCGTGGGAATTACTGCAGGCGTCTCGGACCACGATGATATTGTAGTCGAGATCCCGCGCCGCATAGACCGTGGAGGCAACGCCGACATCCACGGCGCCTCCGGAAATGATAATCGTGTCGATGCCCCGCGAGCGGAGCGCCAAGTCGAAGTAGGTCTGATGAAAAGTGCTCCAGCGATACTTGGGGATCACATAGTCCTCAGGCGCCGGCTTTAACTCTTCGATGACCTTTTGCTCCCAGGATCCCTCCGTCGCGCCGTGGACGCTCGGGTTGCACTCGCCGTTGGGCCAAGGGCGAAGGCGCATGTCGGTATCCGTAACAATCAAGCTCCGAATCTCGCCGTCGGTCCGATGATTAGCCATGGCGTAGAAAATCGGGATCGACGCCTTCCGCGCGGCGTCGCGGAGTCTGACCGCATTGTCAACCACGGGCTTCATCCGCTTTTTTGTCTCTTCCGGAGCGCCGTGGTAGTAGACATTGAGCATGTCGAAAAAAAGTAAGCCGGTTTTGCGTAGATCGAGTTCGTTAACGTTCATGGTTTGTACCTCCGTGAAAGAATGCTGGACTGGAATGAGGGAACATTGGAATCTTCGGTCTTAACTCAGTACTCCACCTAGTTTTGCAGACAGGCGACTTCCCACCAGTTACGATTGAGGTCGCTGATGAGAAAGGAGTGCCCGTCCAGTATTTCTTTAATCTCTTCAATTTCAGTGATGCCAAACTCGGCGCGTCGTTCTAAAAACTCTCTGTGAGCCTCCGCGAGAGAGGCAGGCGATGCTACCGTCACCGTGTAACGCTGGAGGCGGCCCAAGTACTTTCTATTCTTCTCGGGAATCTCCAGACTGGCGATATACCACGGGGTCGAAGGATGCTTGATGTCGTGGGGACGGGCAGTCGGCACATGAGTGATGACGTCGAGCCCTAACCCTTCCCGGTAGAATTTGACAGAAGCGTCCAGATTGACGCACTCAACCGTTCCGTGAGTCATGGCTTGAGGTATATAGCCTCTACCAGGAAACTGTTCAGCCGTGAGAGCGGTTTTCCAAGGATAGGCCACGTGCTCGGGCAAACCGGCCTTCGCCCGGTTTTCGTATGACTCGATCTCCCAATAATTACCTCCCGGTTCGACAAAGAAGAGCGAATAGGATCCTGCCCGCTCTTTCCGTTTCACAACTTTCTTGAGATGCAGTGCTTCCTTGTTTGCCAGGAGATATTTGTAAGCTTTATCCACCTCGTGATTGTTCGACACCCGCACGCCATAGTGATTGCGCTCCGGTTTATCTTTGACCTCCGGGCCGCCTTCGTGGACGATGAGCCGCCAACCGGTGTTGGGATGTTTCATCACGGCCTCGTGATCCCGGCGCTCAATGAGTTCTAGGGCCAACACATGGGACAGCACGGGAACGGTCTCGTCGAGAAAGCGAACCTCAGTATGACCAGCGACGAGACCGGTAGGCTTGAGCAGCGAGGCGGTTGTCATGAGAATTCTCCTGTCATGGTTTCTTGCCTATGCCGGCGCGCTCCACAGCACGCTGTACAAAAGAAGCATCGAGAAACGGGCGGGCATCGCGGTTTTTTACCACGGCCGGGGTGAACCGCGCATGATAGCCATTGATCATGCTTTCGATTCCTTCTTGCCATGGATAAGGCTGGCCTTGAATGGCGTCGTACTGCGCAAGATTCCCTTTATAGATTTTTTCAACTAGAACCGGATCTTTCAGTCGCGTGAGGTGCATGATGGTTTTATAACCGGCCTCTTTGTTAGTGCGAAAGATCTGTATGGCCTCGACGATGGCGGTCATGAAATCCGTCAAGACCCGCTGATTCTTGTCGCGAAACTCTCTTGTCACTGTGTAGGGAATGCCGGCATATCCCATCCTGAGCTCAAAAAAGTTTACCAGCTCACGGAACCCCATTCTTTCCAAGTCGACTTCGTTCGGCGGCGATACAGTCATGGCATCGAAGAGTCCTTGTTTCATTTGCGCGGCACGCGCCTGTACGCCGCCGGTGGTATAGACAAGCAGGACATCCTTGCCGGGCACCAGCCCGTTTTTTTCCAAATAATACAGTGCCGCGTACTCGTCCAGCCCTCCTCTACTTACCCCAATCTTTTTACCCTTGAAATCAGCCGCTGATTTGACTGATGGAGAGGCCATTAGCCGCTGGGGCACATAGCGGGTCTCGGTGCCAATGACTACGATGGGTGCGTCTCCCGACGCGATGGCTCTCGATACCGCTGTCCCGCCGCCGTAGAGAATCTGGATGTTATTACTCAACAAGGCGGGAAGGTAAGTCGACGGACCTTGCATTAGAATAAGCTCAACGTGCAGATTGTACTTGCGAAAAATTCCTTCCAGTTTCGCCAGCCAGGCCCCGGTGAAATTGCTCGTCGCGGAGGTGTAAGCAACGATGATCTTGCTCGTTTGGGCGTAGACAGGAGGTCGGGTCAACAATAATAAGAATGAAACGCAAGCGAGCCCGGAAACCACGCGATGGGCGGAAAGGAAACTAGAGAGCCCTTTACCAAACATGTTAGTTTATTCGGATACAATGCGATTGCAGAGCCGCCCGACTTGCTCCACTTCAGCTTCCACGACATCACCGGGTTTAAGCCACCAAGGCGTTTGGCCATCTTTCCTCCCCGCAGCCACGCCTCTTGGTGTGCCGGTGGTGAGTACATCGCCTGGATTGAGGCCCATCTGTGACCAGTAAGCGATCATATCTCTGACTTTGAAAATCATATAACTAAGGTTGGAATCCTGGCGAAGTTCACCGTTGACGCGCAGCCAGAGCTTTAAGTTTTGGGGATCGGAAATTTCATCGGCTGTCACGAGATACGGCCCCATGGGCGCGAACCCGGGGAAGCTTTTCCCCATCAGATGGATGCCGACTTCGTTCTCTTTGCGAATTACGTCACGGGCGCTGATATCGTTGAATGCGGCATAGCCCGCCACGTAGTCCAGAGCTTGTTCTTTGGTCACGTTGACGCAAGACTTGCCAATGATTACTGCAAGCTCGACTTCGTAGTCGAGTTTTTGAGTTTCAGGCGGGTAAGGGATGTCGTCGTCCGGTCCAATAACTGTGCCGGGCAATTTGAGAAATGCTACCGGATAGACCGGTCCTTTTCTCGACGACATCTCCGCCACGTGGTCGGAAAAATTTTTTCCCGCAGAGATCAACGCTCCGGGGCGAGGCACCGGAGATTTGAGGCGGATTTGATCCCGGCTCAGCACAATTCTGGCCTGGCCAGCGGCCGGTTTCGCTTTGATAAATTCCAGAGCTTCCCGAGTAGCCTCTAAGCTCTTCGCACCGCGCTTGAGAAAGTCACACATATCCCGGCCCAAAAGCACCGCGGCGAGCTCTTCGCTTTGAGAAGTGCCTTCGACTTCGCGCAAGTAAAGCGCATAAGCACGGTGCAGGTCAACTATACGACCCGCCTCGTCAACGACGCCAATGCATTCCCGATTATCATGGGTGAATGTCGCGAGCTTCATCGTCGCATTCCTTCCGAGGAAACGACTTGATGAGACAACTCGCCGATGGCCTGCGAATAACAACGAATAGCGGAGCCGAGTTTCAACGGCACCGGATTTTGCAGCCGGTCGCCTTCTAGCGCCATGCTGGCGCCGATGGCGAGCCAGTCGCCGGGCTTGATCCCCAGGATCGACCAGCGGGCGATGATTTGTTCGACGCTAAAAACAGCGTCGCACAGGGCGAACCTCTTCTGCATAATCCCGTCGAGGAATAAGGCGGCCTCCAAGCTTTCCAGCTCTTTTCTGGACTTTGCAAGCAACACTGCCGGACCAAGGGAAGTGCTCGAAGGAAAATTCTTGCCCAGTAAATTATTCGTCGTTACGCCTTCACGCCGGTTCACGTCGCGCGCTGTGATGTCGATGACTAGGGTTGCGCCGGCAACATGCTGCCAGGCTTGTTCGGGCGCGATTTTTCTCCCAGCCTTGCCGATCACGATCGCCAAACATGCATCGGCGTCTACCTCATCGGAGAATTTCGGCCATACAATGGGCGCGCCGCTGGTAACAAAAGTTTGCGGTAATTTGTAAAAACCCGTCGGGATTTCGGTTTTTGGCATCGCTTCGACGCGAGCGCGATCGGCAAATCCGATGACAATGCTTTTCTCGGGATGTTCTAGGGGCGGAAGAATGCGGATCTCGTTTGGATTGTAGACCACCTTTTCGCCTCGGGGCCCACGAAAGTTCTCTGCACCCCTCTGACCGACAAGGGAGAGGACTTGCTCCAGCGCTTTCACCGACTTTTCTCCTCGCTCTAAAAAAGCAACAATGGTCGGCGGAAAGTAGAAGGCGGCAAATTCATAGGCGTTTTCTTGTTCTGCCGTTTCTGTGAGGAAGGCCGCGTGGCCGAGGCTCAGATCGATGAGCTTGCCGTCGATTTCGCCAAAAACTCGCGTTTGATCCGGAGGCGAGTTGTCGAGAAGACCGAGGTAGATCTTCATGCTTGTGGTTTCTCTCAGTTCGATGTTGTCTGCCTCTACCACGGATACCCCTGTTAGGCAAAAGCTATCGACCTCGCGGCCAACGCCTTAGAATCTCCCTAGCTGCGTAATGTCCCGGGAGACCCGAAATCGTGCCACCAGGGTGGGTGCCGGAGCCGCACAAATAGAGATTTTGGATCGGCGTTCGATAACGCGCCCAACCGGGAATCGGGCGCATGAAAAAAATCTGATCCAAGGCAACTTCGGCGTGGTAGATATGGCCTTCGGTCAGGCCGAAGGTTTCTTCCAGATCTAAAGGCGTCAAGATCTGACGATGGAGAATGGAATTTTTGAATCCTGGAGCGTATTTCTCGACGACGTTCATCACAAGATCACCCAGAGCTTCCCGCTTCTCATTCCAGGTGCCGCTCTTGAGATGATAAGGCGCATACTGCATCCAGACGGACATAACGTGTTTGCCTGTGGGTGCAAGGGAAGAATCGATGGCCGAAGGTATTGTGATTTCCAAAAATGGTTCCGTGGAGAAACGGCCATATTTCGCGTGATCGGAAGCGCGCTCGAGATAATCGAGTGTGGGGCCGATGTGGATGATGCCGCCGTGATAAAGCACCGAGGCGTGCGCCGGCGCAGCTTTAAATTGCGGCAGCTTGTCCAGCGCAAAGTTGATCCTGGCGAGGCTGCCGCGCGATCGAATATTCTTAACTTGGAGTAAAAAGTGAGGATCGAGATAGGTCGGCTCGACGAGTTTAAGAAAAGTTCGTTTCACGTCCGCTCCTGAGACGACAATGTCTGCCGATATTTCCTCGCCGTTTTCTAGAACTATTCCGGTCGCGGAGCCGTTCTTGGTTACAATTGTGGCTACCTCCATTGCAGTGCGAATTTCTGCGCCATGACTCCGTGCGGACCGCGCTATGGATCGACTGAGATTTCCAATCCCACCGCGCACGTATCCAGCAGCGCGAAATGCGCCGTTCGATTCCCCGAGTTGGTGCTGTAGAAAAACAAAAGAGGTTCCCTGAGCCCGAGGGCCATAGAGAGTCCCAAAAATTCCACACCCAGCCAGGGCAGCTTTCAATGCCTCGCTCTCGAACCACTCGTTCAAGAAATCGGCGATGCTGATAGGCACAATGCGCAGAAACTCGCGCATTTGTTTTTTGCTTAGCCGGTGAAATTTCCAGGCAACATTGATCAACGCCGGCAGATTGACACTTTGTGAGCCGGCCCGATCAGGCAGCGGGACGTCATTTAGGACCTGCAGGAATGCTGCGAGTTTTCTTACCAGCACACAAAAATCCTCGAAACGAGAGGCATCGGCTTTAGAAAAGCGCCCAATTTCATCACGAACTTGTCGACCATCCTTTGGGATCAAAAGGGAATTTCCTTCAGGCAAGGGAGCAAACAGCAAGGGATCGAGAGAAAGAATTTCCAGGCCGTGTCTTTTGAGATCGAGGTCTGCAATGATGTTGGTCGAAAACTGGCCACAAAGATTCGCGCCGGTCGCGTATTTGAAACCGGGGAACACCTCTTCGGTTGCGAGGATGCCGCCGATGCTTGATCTCCGCTCCAACACGAGGACTTTTTTACCGGCTTGGGCGAGATAGGCGGCAGCGACCAAACCGTTGTGGCCGGCGCCGATGATAATCGCATTATATCGGTTCACGGTTATGGTTATTCTCGATAAGTTGAGCTGTGCGGAATGTCAAGCGGACTTTGTAAAACAACGGAAATTGCAAAGCGCGGCAGGGCAAAGGACTAAGCGCGAAGAGCAAAGAATGGACCCATCAGTATAAACGCTTTGCGCTGTGCTCTTGACCCTTTGCGATATGACAGGTCAGTCCCTAACGTCCCAGCAACGCCGACAGCTGCACTAACTCCTGGTAGCGGCTGCCCCATTTATCGGCGTTGGGCACAACCGTTTTCCGATTACCGACATCGTCAGGCCCGCCGGTGGCGAGCTCTTTGTGCGCGGGCCAGCGATTTTGACGATAGGCGATCTCCTGTCCTTTTCGCGACAGCATGAAGTCTACTAGGAGAGCCGCGGCGTGCGGGTGGGACGGCTGTGAGGATAAGACAAAGGCCGAAACCGCCTTTACCGGAATGAACGGCTCGGGAAAAACATAATCGACGGGCGCGCCAGCTTTTCGCAGCGCTACCGCTTCGTGGTGATGAGCGTCTATCTGAACGGGAAATTCGCCCGCCGCGACCAACTGGCTAACCAGCGAGCGGCCATTCCTGATCTGCAGTTTCTGCGCTCCCAGGGCGCGCGCAATTTGTTTGCCTTTGTCATCGCCGTAGAAGTCCAGGACCGCTGCCAGCCAATCATCAGCGTCTTTGTCCATGCCGAGCTTCCCCCTCCACTTCGACTCTAGCAAGTCGTCGATGGACTTCGGCGCCTGAGGGCGGCTGACCTGATGGGTGTTAAACAGGTAAACCAGGAGGGAAGCCCAGAGCCCGTTCATGTATCCTTCCTTATCGTAGAAACCCCCGCGCAAAGCTTTTCGGTTCGGCGTGTCGTAGCGCATGACCGCGTTGGCTTTTTTCAAGGTATAGAGGGCGGAGCTACGGACATTCAACGTGTCGTACGTGTATTTCCCTGCCCGGTACTCGGTCAAAATGCGGTTCAGTAAACTCTGGGGGCCTGAAGTCAGAACTTCGACTTTAAGAAATGGATATTCAGCTTCGAAGGCGCTGGTGAATTGTAGCAGGTCTTCTCTATTCATCGCGGCATACCAGATGACGATTCTTTCCTTTTTCGCCTCTCTTACCAAGGTTGCCTGACGTTCGGCGGGTGGAAGACGGTTGAGGTTGGCGAGAGTTTCCTCCGCCGTAGCGGCTTCGACATTCGTCGCAAGGAGAAGGAATTGAGCGATAACGAGAACCGTCAAGAACCAATTATAAAAACTAGTTTGCATCTTGCGCTCCGATGCTTCGTTCCGACCGCTTTACGCTCCCGCTTGGCTGGGGAGGATGGAAGGGTAACGTCTCCGTATCTCTTATTCTCTCTGACTCCCTCTCCTCACTCCATGCTCCTTGCTGGTTTATATCGGTCCATCGAGCCGAAACGTTTTGCCCGCTAGCCGCGCGACCGGCGGGACCTCATCATCAACATGGGATGCGAGGGCCCGACCGACAAATAGAAACAGACCCTCTACGGCGAACTCGTTGACAACCCGGCACTCGACATTGGCGTGGCAGCCAGCAACCAACGGGGCCTCCACATGTTTGGCCGGAAGCGTCTCCAACCCGAGCGCCTGGAACTTGTCTTCGACATTACGCCCGGAGAGGTCGCGGCTTCGATCAACGGCGTGAAGTTGATCTCGGGAGCAAACGTTAAGGACAAATTCTCTACTTTTCTGGATCATCTCGCGGCTGAAGTTTTTGTCTTGAATGCCGATCACGAGCAAAGGCGGATCATCGGAGATGCCAAGCGCGCGAAAGGCAAACTGCACGTTGCGCTTATCTTGCCAAGCCGTTGAGATGAGATAAAGGCCGGTGGGCGTTACGCGGTAAGCTTGGGGTAGTGGGACTTCATACAGCATAGGATCTCCGTTCAGGCAGCTTAATTGCGCTCTTTTCTTAGGTTGTCATACCAGCGTTCGACTTTTTTGGGTGGCGGACAGGTTGAGCGAAGGCCAACGACGCCGTCCCTATGATCACGGAAACAAGAATGCTCGCCGATGAAGGCAATCTTGTGGGCCGAATCTGAGCGAGTTCAGTCATATGCGTTTTTCTCTCCCCGGGATTACTGCAACGTTAGAATACTGAAATATTGGACAACTGGCATGCGTTATTCCATCATTCCACTATTCTCAGATTCCTCGTGTTTTTCTTATCCAATTTCCATCACCAGATTCGCATAATCGTCGACGGTAGCGCAGAACCCCGGCGGGATCAGCGTTGTGGTGAAGGGAAACTCGATGACCGCGGGGCCTTTGATGCGCGCGCCAGCGCCGAGAAGAGAATAGTCGTAGATCGAAGTCTCGACGAATTGCCGATCCGGCCGGGTGAAAAAGACTTTTCGTTTACCCTTCCTGGCGGCCGAGACTTGCGTTTTTGTCTTTCTTCGTCGTTCGAGCCGTGGTTTGGCGACCCGGCCGACAGCGTCAACGCGAATCTCGCTGATCTCGATCCCGGCCTTTGTGTAGCCGGCGCCGACGCCGTAGAACTCTTCATATTTCTTCTCGAAGGCAGTCAGCATTTCGGCGGCCCGTTTAGCATTGAAGCGCTCCCAAGCGACGGGCATTTCGACGCCAGCTGTTTGGCGGCGATAGCGCATGGTGAAGAAGCGGCGAAACTCCACTTCCGAAGGTTTGAACCCTTCTCCTGTCATGGCGGTTTTCATCTCGGATTCGATGGCATCGAGGCGCTGGTTAATGACCGTTGGGTCGGCGGGAAGAATGTACTGACAGCTTACTACCCGGGTGCGGATGACGTCGGCAGCGGCGGCCCCGAAAGCGGAAAAAACCGGCGAGGTTGCGAAGATATAGATTTTCTTAATGCCCAACTCCGCAGCGAAGCCGGAGGCGTGTACCGGGCCAGCGCCTCCGAAGGCGTAGATGACGAATTCTTCCGGAAGATAACCGGTGCGCACCACTTGGCGGCGGATCAAATCGGACATTTTGCTATTGACGATTTCGTAGATGCCGGCGGCGGCCTCGTGGACTTTCAATTTCAACGGCCGTGCGATTTTCTCATCAATGGCGCTCAAGGCCTTTTCTTTGTTTAAAACTTTTTTTCCGCCAAGAAAGTACTCTGGATCAAGGATCCCGAGGGCGAGATCTGCGTCAGTGATCGTCACATCTTCGCCGCCGGCGTCGTAGCAGACCGGACCAGGGCTAGCGCCCGCGCTACGAGGACCGACTAGGAGCCGGCCGGTTTCAGCTTCGACCTGCGCGATGGTTCCTCCGCCGGCGCCGATGGACTCGATATCAATGATCGGCTGGAGCATGCGGAAGCGCTCCACGATGGGTTCCTGCGCGTAACGCCAGTAGCCCTCGGTGATGAGGCCGACATCGAAGCTCGTGCCACCCATGTCTGTGGTGATAACGTTTTTGTGTTTCAGTAAGCCGGCAACGTGCGCCGATGCGATCATGCCGCCGGCGGGACCTGATTGCAGATTGGCGATGGCGCTCACGTGCTCGCGGTGAGCGACGCCGCCGTTTCCTTGCATGATCAGAAGCGGCCCTTTGAGCCCGCCGCTTTGGAGTTTTGTTTCGAGTTCCTTCAAATACCTTTCGACGGTGGGTCCCAGATAACTATTGAGGATGGCTGTGTTGGTGCGGGCATACTCGCCGGCCACTTGGGAAAGCGAACTGCCGAAGGACCAGTAGACTTTTCGGTGTGGGTCGGCTTCAGCCGTTAGAGCGCGAATTTCCTCCTCATGCTTTGGGTTGGCCCATGCATGCATGAGGCTTACGGCGATGGCTTCAACTTGGTCATCCTCAATGAGGCGCCGGATCGCTTCCATCACGTCGCTGCGATTGAGCGGAACAATTTCGTTGCCCTGGTAATCCATGCGCTCACGCACGCCGATGATTCGCTCCCGCGGAACGAAAGGCTCCGGTTTGGTGATCCAGGTGACATGTTTGATCTCGTCGTCCGAAAGACCATCCACGCGACCAATGGCACGCATGATCTCGGTGGTATCTTCGAATCCTTTGGTGATGATGAGGCCAACCTTTACGCCGCTGTGAGTGATAAGCGCGTTAGTTGCCACCGTGCTGCCGTGCTTGAATAGCGTTGTTTGGCCGAGAAGTTCTGGTGTTTCGATACCCACGGTGCGCGCGGCCTCGACGACAGCATCCATGACGCCGCGAGAAAAATCGTCTGCTGTCGTGGACGCCTTTGCCGTCCACACCTCTCCTGCACTACTCAACACGACGACGTCGGTGAAAGTTCCGCCGGTATCCACGCCGATGATATAATTTTTCTTCGCGGCCATCGATATCCTTCCCGGAGATGATCCTTAGGAGGAAATATGAGAGGGCAAGTTGGTTGTCAAGGATGATAGGGTTTAAGCGCTAGGGTCGATATCACTTGCTTGGACGGCCGAGTTCATCCGCGGTGGCTCCGCGACTGCACAGGCCGACAGGGTGAAAATGATAACTGCGAAAGCCGCGATGCGCAGAAAATCTGCGGTCAGTTGTTTCTCATTGTTTAATGGTCGGATCCCCTCGGTTCCCCGGCCCGTCATGCTTAATACGTTTGAAATGGCGAGAAAGTTTCTCCTGATAAATCTATGCCAAAGCGTTAAGGATTAGGTTCTAAGTCCGATGTCGAACTTGGCCCCATAACCTTGGGCTTCTTTAGTGAGTATAGGCATCAGTTGTTTTCCACTCTCGCGGAAAATGAAATCTTTGTCGTTGGGTGTGCTGCTGCGGCCCTTTCGATTGTAGGGATCCTGCATGTGAACTTTGTCCGTAATCGATTCGTCGAAATAAAGCTGTGAAGTGAATTCGTGGGCACGCCCGGACGTCGGGGCGGTGCGAATCTTAAAGTGAATATGCACAGCTCGGCCTGCGTACCAGCCAGGATAGATGGTGAGAAATTCGGCAACTCCATTTGTATCTGTCATTTGATAGCCGCGCAAAAATTTCTTTCCTCTGGTGTCAAAGCTTGGATCGCGAACGTCGGAATAGACACCTAGGGCATCACAATGCCAAACGTCAACGATGGCACCGGTGAGGGGATTACAGGATTGGCCGTCGATGCGAGAGACTTGAAACGCCAAGCGTAGAGGCGCGCCTGGCTTTATCGAGCCATCAGAGGGGTCCGCGCGGATGTCGGAGCGGTTGAGTTTCTCGTCGACGAAATAAGGACCTTCGGTTTGTGCGGGCCGCACAACGCAAGCTGGTAGAGCAGCAGCCGCGGTCGATGATGTGATCCATTCACGCCCCCAACCCGCAAGCGCGGCGGTCAGCAGCGTGCCCATGAGTCCGAGCATCTCTCGTCGACTCAAAATGTGGAGATCTTGTTCCTCCCGACGGTTGGTATTGCTCATATCAGGCTGCCAATTTTTTCGATTGTGTAGTATCTCACGGAAGAAATCATCCCTTGTCATAAACAATTTCTCGCTTGGATATTTTCGCATCTTTCAGTTTGCACCAGATCCCGGTTCGTTCCGAGGTAGCCCTCAGGGTTCTATCTGAGCTCCAAAGGCGTGATCGGGCCATCACCTTTTTTGACCCCCAACCGGATCGGCCTGGGAGGGCCCTTCGTTGGAATCGTGACTTCGACCCAGAGTTGCTCATCTTGGGAACGAAGCGAGGGATCGGGGATATGTTCGGTAATAAAAAACGCCACCGGCTGGTCCAGCACAGCCAGTTTTTCGCCGCGGCGATCGATGAAGCGCACATGTAAATCGGACTCTTGAGGATTGGGTTCGGCCACCAGCCGGTCCCCCTCCACGCGCAAGCTGACGGACCGTGAAGGCTGGTAGACTGTGCCCGGTTTTGTTTCGCGACGGCTGCGCGGCTCTACGACGAGTTGTAGACTCACGTAGCGGCCGCGGATTGGGAGGTTGGGATCGTAAGGGGCGGCACGCGTCCACAGGCGCGGCCGGGTTGCACGGTCATAGAGCAACTTGGCGCCGAGGGATGCCACCAGGCCGACCTGAACCGCTGCAATGATTAAGCCTTTAATCAATGGTTTCATTCCACACTTTTCTCCAGCCGCGCGACCAGACGACGGCGCGTCTTTTCCAATAGCCATCCACCCAGCAGAAAAAGTAATCCAAGCCCGATCAAACTCGCCGAACGGCCGAGCTTGTCCATTACGGCCGAAAAGTAAAAAAACAGAACCGTCAGGGCAAAGCCTGCAACGCCCAAATTAATCCGTTCCTCGCGCGTCTCTTTCAACCCCCACATGATGAGTCCGATAGAACCCAAAGCGCACATCCCATAGGGCCCCAACTGGCGCCACGCATAGCGCAGCAGACTTTCGTTTGGTTGAGATGACAGGCTCGTTGTAACCAGCGCGACGACCCAAAGAGCGGCAATTCCATTCATCCACCAGGCGCTGCGCCTGAGCCACCACGCCAAGATGAGCGGCAGCGACAGTGCTGCCAGCCATCCCAGCACGCGATAGCTTTCCGGTATCGAAAATTGGTGCTGGTAGTCGAATGTCTCGGAAGCAACCACGAGAAGCGCGCAGGGGATCAGCGCCAGCGCGCCAATCCACATGAGCGACTTGCGCGCCGGTGTTTCCTTATGGGGCAGAAGCGCGGTGAGATAGGTGATGGCCAACAGCAGCAAACCCGCTGCGAGCATCTTGTCGCTACCAGTCCATCTGCGCGTGGCTTCTATCCATTCGCTGCTAAGCCACGCGGGCGTGAGCAATGCCACAAGCATCGCTTGCGGCCAGTCACGCAAAAGCGCAAACGCCGCCCAAGCGCCAATCATCCACAGCATCACGCCGCCCGGCCAATGCTCTTGAAGGTTGAAGATTTGCCCGGCAAGGAAGATGCCGGCGCCCAAGCAGATCGTGCCGACGGCATGAAGCGTGGTGCTAAGAGCTGAGAAGCGCTCGGCAACCAATGCTCCCGCGACATGAAAAAGCGCAACCAGCAGCAAGACGAGGCCAAAGCGCGCGCCGGGAGAAAGCGTGTCCCAATGCGCCGCGACAAATAGCAGAACTCCCGAGCCCAGCAGCACCCCGCCCGAGCTAATTGCCACCAGCACCGGCCAGCGCAGGCCCTGCGTCTTTTCCTGCTCCCCCTCGTAGGCGCGTATGCGCTCGGCAGTAGCCGGATCAATCAGCCCGTTACTTATCCAGCGCTCAAGATAGCTTTCCCAGCGCGCCGCCAATTTGTCTTCTCCACAAATCAGGTAAAAATCTAATCATGATATTTGCTCGCATTATTTTCTTACGACAGCGATCGAGGGTACGGGTTCTCCAGCGTGATTCAGGCTCAGCCTGAGGCTGATCCGCCTTTGGCGGAAATCGGCCTTTGCATAACGGAGAGTTTAGGGTTCAAAGTGCGCACTTCGCGCATCCGGAGCTTCGAAGGATCTATCAAACGTGAAGATCCTTCGCTTTGTTCAGGACAGACTTGGAACATTGAACTTTGAACTGTCCTATCAGCGTGTTTTGGAGGCCTCGACCAGAGTGTAGCCCAACGCTTCTGCGCGACGATAATCTTTTTTAACCGAATCAAAAATATCGGGAAGATTTTCCCAAGGCTCTGGGTTGGTGTAGAAACGCTGCAAAAAGAGCAGGTCCGTGAACAGGCTCTGCATCCAGTCGACGGAGGATGCATAGCCAATGACCGCGCGGCAGCCGGAGGCAGCCAGAAAATCGAGGGCGAATTTTTCTCCTTCCGGCCCGCACAGAACGCTGCACGCGGCAAAATAAACGAGATTGTCGTAACCGCAATTCCCGTAACCCCGAAAAGCTTCCAGCAACATGTCCGAGTCGATACGATCCAAGACCGATCTCACCGACCCTGGTTCGCCGTGGAAGGCAAGATAATAAATCGGTGTATTCCAGCTTTCGGGCATTTGCCAAAGTAAACCCTCGGGATAACGCGTGTAGTAAGCGAGGCCGCGCTCCGATTCAACGAAGCGATGCGCGAGCTGGAAGCGCGGACGTATCAAAGTGGCGAGGGATTCGAAGAAGCCTTTAACGGATGTCGTTTTGAATAGATCCCTATTCCAATAGGATTCGAGGCAGACTAATTTTGCGGCCACGGTTTTACTTTCTTTGACCGACGGCCACGTGGGGTGGCCCGCTTCGGCGCATTTGGCAAACCATGCCGGCGTCTCGACGGCGCATTTTTCCACGCAGCAGCGCGAGCAAACCTGATTCGTTCCGTCGAGACAGATGTAAGTGTCAGCGGGTTTTACATCGTGGTTCCAGTAGCAGGTTCCCATTCGAACTCCGCTAGCGTTACGATAGCGCTACGAGACTATCCGACAGTGATCGAGCGACGAGCCCTCCCGTACGAAGGCATTTGCCGTTTGTATAGCGGAGAGTTCATGGTTCAAAGTCTGTCCTGAACGAAGTGAAGGATCTTGTTGCTCAGATCCCTCGAAGCTCAGGACGGGCGCAGCGCCCGCCTTGAACTTTGAACGACTTATTCGTGGCTCCTTCAGGCTCCATCCTTGATCGACAGAGTCTCATGGTTTTTCCTCTGGCTATGAATATTCTCAGCTAGACGAAGCAAAAAGTCGTCTAATGCAGTCTTGGCATGATCTCTTTTTTGAAAAGATTGAGCGAAGAGACCACTTTGTCGTGGGAGAGATTGCCGATGTGAAACATGCCCATGAAATGGTCGGCGCCGATTTGTTTCATCTGGTCCTGAATTTGACGCGCGACCTTGTCAGGATTGCCCGCAATCAGGTAGCCACTGCTGATCAGTCCCTCCCAGTCGAGCTTGGAAAAATCGCGTCGCTCTCGGTTTCCTTCGCGGAAATAATTGAAGGATCGTTCGGTCGTAAGCGCGGCGATCAGTTTTTGGTCCACCGCGCTTTTATTGATCGCTTCGTTGAAGCCGCGATTAAATACAGTAAAAAAGTATCGCATCGCCGGCTCGCCGAACTCCTGCGCTTTCTTGTCCGTCTCATCGATGTAGATGTGGCGGCACAGAATGAAATCGTTAGGCGTTGCTTCCCAACCTTCTTCCTTGGCTTTAGTTCGATAGTAGCCGAAGGTGTCTTCAATCTGGCCCGTTGTCTGATAAACCTGTGCGATGGGCAAACGGCGCTTCACGCACCATTCAACCGATTCGGCGCTACGCGCGGCGATCCAGATCGGTGGATAGGGTTGCTGCAGGGGTCGCGGCCAGATCGCGCAGTCTTTCAGCTGGAAGAACTTGCCTTCATGGCTCCAGACCGGCTGGGTCCATGCGGTCATGATGAGATCGTAGGCTTCTTCGAAACGGCCGCGGGATTCTTCCGGATTGACGCCGTACCAAATGTATTCCGGCGGTATGCCCCGCACGAAGCCGGCAATGAGCCGGCCGCCGGAAAGGCAGTCGATCATGGCATACTCTTCGGCGACTCGGACGGGATGATTGCGCAGAGGCAAAATATTGCCCAACACGCCGATTTTAATTCGCTTGGTTTTCTGGCTCAAAGCGGCGGCGATGAGATTCGGCGAAGGCATGGTGCCGTAGGCGCTGTAGTGATGCTCATTGAAAACCACGCCGTCGAAGCCCAGCTCCTCGCAATAAGTCATTTCTTCGAGGTGTTCATTATAGTTTGCCGATCCTTTGATGGGGTCGAAATAGCTGCTCGGCACCGGGGTGCGCGGCGCTTCCCTGGGCACATGCGGATAGGCGAGGAGGTCGAAGTTATAAATTTTCACGCCAAAAATTCTCCTTAATCACTAACTTCGCCGGATGCTAACACTGCGGTGAGGGAGGGTCAATCCATTGTTGGACCGCCGACAGCTGACCCGTACGGCTGACCGCCAGCTTAACTTGATGAGTTCCAAGTTCAAAGGTTCCAGAGCCTGCCCTGAGGTCATCGAAGGGTTCAAAGGTTCATTTGCTGGAAGCGATTAGCCGTTGGCTCTCTGCTATTTGTAATATCCTTCCTTCGTTAACTGGTCGACGATGCTGGTGTCGATGAACGACGCGGGATTCGCCGTCGCCGCTTTCGGAGTATTTTTTTTGATCGCTTCAAGAGTGGTTTTTATGGTGTCAGCCTGCGGCCGGTGGTTTCTATCGGCCCAGCGCTTGTACTGGTTGTAAGCGTATTCGGTTTCGTCCCGAGGGCGGCCTAAGTACTCGTTCATGATCTCGATGGTCTTCTCCTTCTGGTTAAAGTAAAACCTCGACGCCTCAGCGGTGGCTCTCAGAAAGCGCACGACGTTGTCTCGGTTTGTTTTTAGATACGATTGCGGAACCAATTCGCCATTTTGCTGCCACGGAATTCCCAAACCGGGTAGGGCAAGCAGCATTTCGTATCCTCGTCTTTCAGCGACGAGATCGAACGGCGGGGCGAGAATGCCGAACTGAACCTCGCCTTTCTCCATGGCCGCAAGAATGCTCGCCGGGTCGGCGTTGGCGTGTTGGACGAGCTTTACATCCTTTTCGGGATCTAATTTGAGTCTGGTCAAGGCGAACCGGAGAGCGGTATCGGGAATCGTTCCGAACGGCGCGCCCACGTGACCGGTTTTGCCTCTGAGGTCTTCGATTTTCTTAATGCCTTTTTGAGCCATGATTTTGTATGGGAACACATTCACCCAGGAAGCGACGAGTATAAAGGGCGGAGCGCCTTCCAGGGTTGCGGTGACAAAGGCGGCGGCGCCGGCTCCTGTGGCCATCTGCATCTTGCCCGCGAGCATGGCTTGCACCGCCGCGGTGGTGTTGGTCTTGAGAATTTCCACATCGAGTCCATGTTTCTTGTAGAGTCCCTCTTTCACGGCGATGGAGAAAAGCCCGGCGCCGGGGTTAACGCCGGCTTGGCCGACGCTCATCTTTATTCCTTGAGCATGGACATAGCCAGCGAAACCGAGAAGGACGACGATCGACAGAATCAATGCCGGATAGACAATTCGCATCAACTTCATGCTCTTCCTCCCCTACAAACTCACTTCACCGGCTTCCACTTCTCCAAACGTCTTTCCGCGGCTTTGAGCAATTCGTTTAGCCCGGCGCCGAGAGCGGCGATGATGACGATAGGGACGAACATCGCGGCCATCTGGAAACGCTGGGCGGCGAGCGAACTCAGATACCCCAACCCCATGGCTGCGCCGTATTGCTCGGCGACAACGATATAGACTAAAGCGCGCCCTAAAGCCACGCGCATGCCGGCGACGATGTAGGGAAGGGAGCCGGGGATCGAAACTTTAAGGAAAATGGTGCTGTCTTTGGCGCCGAAGGCGCGTGACATCGTGATGAGCCGGTGGTCGGTGTTGGCGATGCCCGTCATGGTGTTGATCATTACCGGGAAGACGGCGGCAAGAATGGTCATAATGATTTTTGACATTGGGCCGAGACCAAAAAGCATGATGATGAGCGGCAGCAGCGCAATCAAAGGCGTGGCGTAAATGCCGGAGAGCAAAGGATCAAAGGTTCTGCTGATCCCTTTGTACCAGCCCATGGGAACCCCGGCGATAACACCGATCACGACCGCCAGAGCGAAGCCGGCGGAAAAATTCTTCAAGCTAAACCACATGTGCTCCCAGATAGTGCCGTTGGCAAATTGCTCGATGCCTTTGGCGATGATCTTGCTGAACGGTGGGAAATAGAAGGGATTGAGAATCTCGGTGCGCGTGAGAATTTCCCAAGCGCCAAAGAAAACCACGATTCCGACCAACCCCAGCCAGTTGGACAAAAAATCGCGCACTGGCCACCACCATCGATAAGCGGCTATGGGGTGCTCTGCGTCGACTGAGACCAGATCCAGTGACGTGTCTTGTTGCGGTTGGGGCGTAGGAGCCTCCGTGAGAGAAGAATCTATGCGTCCACGGGCCTGGCTGACAAGCTGGGCTGAAGCGCCGCCGCTCCGCTATTCCAGACGCTAAATCACAAGATCTGTGATCTGAGATTTGCAATTTGAGTTTCCGCGGGCGCGAGGATCATTCCCAACGCTTGTTCTTGGTGAAATCGTAATGGACCGAGCTGTCGCTCTCGAAGCGCCAAATGACGCGCTCCTTGTTCCAGGCGCCCGCAAAGATCGATTGCAAAAACGACGTGATCTGGTTCCAGGCGGCTTCGGTTTGCGCCGGGCGATAGCGGCCCGGCATCGTATCGTTGAGAAATCCGTGCGGCGCCTCTGCATAGATGCGCAGGTCAAAGCTCTTCTTGGCCTGGGCTAAGCTGCTGAACATGCGCAACACGTTATCGAGCGGCACGAGGTTATCCAATTCGCCGAACACTCCAACCACAGGGCAAGAAACTTCTTGCAACAGCGTATCGATGGGCTCTGGACGGAGTGGATGAGACTTCCAATCTTCGTTGTAGACCGCGCCATACAAGACGACGGCAGCCGAAAGATAATCGCGTCGCGCGGAAACCAGGAGCGGTTGCCGTCCGGTTTGGCATACCCCCGCCATTGCTAGCTTACTGCTATCTACTTCCGGCAGCGTACGCAGAAAGGCGACCACCAAGTCGATGTCTTGCAACACTTGCTCGTCGCTCAAGTCACAGCGCGTTTCGCCTCGCGCCAGAGCTTGGCGATCGCCCGTGAAACGCCAGAAGAGATCGGGAACGATGGTCACATAGCCGGCATCGACGAACTTCTGCCCCAGATCAGTGGTGTGCTGGACGATGCCGTAGCGCTCGTGGAGGTGAATGACGGCCGGCCGTTTGCCGCCACCGGCGGACTTGCCGAGAAAAGCGTTGATGCGATTGTCGATTTGAATCGGCGTGAGCATGGGAGACTCCCTCCGTCCTCGCATAATTGATGTATATTGCTTGCGGTTACCTTTTATATAGCCGGCTATAGAAACCTTCGTCATCCAGTTTCTTGACGAAACTGGAGTCGACAAACTCCTCTGCGCGGGAAGTTTTGGCTTTGGGGTTTTTCGTGCCGAGCTCGTCCAAGATGGTTTGGATTCCTGGAAGCGTGGGATAGGGCTTCTCGGGTATCACCTTGAGGGCGATCTCGCGGTAAGTTTCTTCTAACGCTTCTCTATCGTCCGTTTTAAGGTACTTTCCCAGAATCTTGATGGTAGGTTCTTTTTCGGTTTTGTAAAAATGGATTGCTTCGGAGAGAGCCGCAATAGTGGAGAGCACGATATCCGGATGCGCTTTCAGATAAGGCCGCAGCGCCAACAGCGCGGTAAGTTGAAAGGGGATGTTTAGCTGTGCCATGTCGATCAGCGTCGTGTAGCCCATTTTTCGCGCGGTCAAGGTGAAAGGCGGCGTGATGATCGTTGCCTGGACGTTCTTCGATTGCAGGGCCACATAGCGCGCCGTTTGAGCGCCGATCTGCAATAACACGACATCCTTTTCGGCGTTAAGGCCCACTTTATTCAAAGCCATGCGCACGCCCAAATCAGTGGCACTGCCGAAGCGGCTTACGGCTATCTTTCCGCCTTTCAATTGATCGACTTTCTTTATCTCAGGTAGTGAAATCAGGCTGTAGGGAAACGTATTCAGGAGGCTGGCGATCACGAGGATGTCCACGCCTGCGAGCCGGCTTGCCACCGACGAAGAGCCATCACTCATGGTCATCGCCACATCGCCGCCGATCATGGCTTGGATGCCGAGGGAGCCGCCGGCTGCGAAGATGAGCGTGACGGCCAGATTGCGCTTCTTAAAAAAGCCTGCTTCCTGAGCGATGATGAGGGCGGCCTGATAGGGGCTCGTCGCCGAATAAGCGATGTTGATCTTGCGGGTTTGCGCGTTCGCCGGCGTCGTTAAGAACAAGAACAAAAATAAGAAACTAGCGAGAGCGCGCAAGCTTAGGTAGGACCTCATCGAGCCTCCCTTTTGTATACTGTCGGTGGCAGTCTGAACCTGAAACCTGACACCTGAAACGCCAGTGCTGTGAGGGAGACATACGGGAAAGCGAGGTGAGCTGTCAAGTTTTTTGACGGGAAGCCGGCTAGTTTCGGCGAAAACCTTACCGTAAATCACTAGTCGGGATTATTCACCGAACAACGGCCGAGGAGCAAACCTCTTCGGTCGCGAGCAATGGGCCTGTGGCTTGAACGAGCATGGAAGCGCAAGTGCGGCGCAAACTGCAGGGGGAAAGCAAACGGGTAGCCAAGCACCACAGCGGTCAGCGTGCTGCCCGTTCCTGTGCCCGCTCCCTCCGAGGCTCACTCCTCGGCCTACAGTGTCGACCCTCTTCCTCGGTGCATGAATTATCGCCGCTAGTCCAAACGCAAAAGCCGCGCGGCGTTCTCCCCCATGAGTTTTTTCTTGACGTCGAGGTTCAAGTCGGAGCGGTCAATGACGGCTTGCGGCGAGCCGGAAAGTTTCGCGTCCCAATGCGGATAGTCAGACGCGAAAACCACGCGGTCGGCGCCGATAGCTTGCACGGTTTCTCCGAGACGCTCTTCGTCGGGTTCGAAGGATATATAGCACTGGCGACGGAAATATTCGCTTGGCTTCAGCTTGAGCCAGGGCACTTGGAACGGCAGGATCTCCTGGTGCTCGTCCATGCGCCATAGCCAGTAAGGCAACCAGCCGGCGCCGGATTCGAGAAAGACGACTTGAAGGTCCGGATGCTTTTCGAGGGTTCCTTTGCAGATGAGGCCCAGGGACGCCAGCATCTGCTCAAAAGGATGAGAGACGGTGTGCGTGAAAAACCACTGGCCCGGAAAGCGATCCGCTCCAGCGGTTGGCAAATAAGCCCCTGAGCCTTCGTGAACCATTAATGGGGCGCCGAGCTCCTGGAGAGTTTTGTAGAGCGGGTCATAGTAAAGGTCGTCGATGGTGCGCCCTTTCACAGGGTTGGGCCGCACGAAAATAGCTTTGAATTTGAGATCTAATATTGCCCGCCGCGCTTCTTCTACCGCCGCGTGTATATTCTGCATGGGAATTACGCCGACGCCCATGAGCCGTTTACGATCAACGGCGCAATAATCGTAGAGCCAGTTGTTATAAGCGCGGCAAAGCGCCGCGGCGTAAGGTTCTTCTTCCACCGACGGAAGATAGAGACCCGCCGAGGGAAAGAGCATGCCGCGTTCTATGCCATCGCGGTCCATGTCTTTAAGTCTTTCGTGCGGGTTGGTGGCCAAATCGCGGTGTTCATTTACGGGAGAATTGTCAGACTTGATCCGAAAGGGCGTTTCATCGGGCTTTCGGTGATGGCGTTTGCCCTCAAGGAGAAACAAAAGCTGCCCATTGGCGACTTTTTCAATCTTCGGCGCACGAACGCGAAACGGGGGGTCCAGATAACGTTCCCAAAGATCATCGGCTTCCCGCACGTGGCCATCGATGTCGATTACACGGATAGAGTTGTCTATCATATTGATCTCCGTTCGGATCACTTTTTCCAACATTTTGTATCTATCACTCTGGCGGCGGAATACTATAGCCATGGCCATAGTTCAATATCAGGCGAGAAGGTAAAAGGGCACGGCATGCCCTGCCTTTCCTTGTTGCAAGCGGCATCTGCTTCCATATAGATTCGATGAACAGAAAAAACCGAGTTCCACATTTGGAGGTGGGTCATGGTTGCATTCGCATCAAAGTTGACCTTTGGTCCCGAGGCTGCGGATTGGCAAGAGCGGCTTAACCCGGATCGCATGCGCCGCCTGCGTGTGGAGCGCGCGCAGATGCTAATGCGCAAGCATGGCATTGCGGCGATTCTTGAGGCGAATCACCACAACATCCGCTATCTCACCGCGCTCAAAGGTTTCGCTTACCCCATGTGTCGCTATGTGCTCTTTTTCGCCGAGCACGATCCAGTCATGTACGAACACGACGGCTATTATCACCAGATGCCCGACCAGTGCCCGTGGATCAAAGAGTGGCGGCCGGCTCGCTCGTGGCTCACAGGCGCTCCCGGCCCTGAAGCCAGCGCCCTGGAAGCGAAGGCCTTCGCCGGCGAAATTAAAACCGAACTCGAGAAGCGCGGTTTGTTCGGCGAGAAATTAGGTTTAGGAAGTTTCGACGGCACAGCTCGCGAAGCACTGGTCAGTGCGGGTGTGAAGAATATCGTCGATACCCGGAATCTCATGTTGGAAGCGCGCATGATTAAGAATCAGGATGAGATCA
>Ga0126378_10000802_pt1 | contig 22979 bp, 20 predicted proteins | sample PanSoiMetPlot_23_FD_92587 | JGI IMG/M metagenome (GOLD analysis project Ga0126378, IMG submission 92587) | Tropical forest soil microbial communities from Panama - MetaG Plot_23 | ecosystem: Environmental > Terrestrial > Soil > Tropical forest > Bulk soil | place: Panama | collected 2016-02-17
AGCGCATGCCAGTCGGCGATGAAGAAATAAGAATCGTAGTTTTCCTGCAGCTTCACCCAATTGGCGAGCGCACCGACATAGTTACCGAGATGCAACTTGCCCGTAGAACGCATGCCGCTCAGGATGCGCTGCTTGCGGCCAGAAACTGATTGGTTCGGTTTGAGAGTAGAAATTTGAGAAGAGGCCTGATCCATCAAAGTCTCATTAGGTTATTTCTGAAGATATCCATCGCAGGTCCGAGCAGTGGCCCGAGAAATGGCACTTTCAACAGCACAAGTATCCAAAGAATCGCGATTCCAGCCATGTCAAACATGCGGCGCACTCCGTCTGGCAGAAAGTGACGCAATACATGACTCCCATCGAGCGGAGGCAGCGGAATCAGGTTGAAAATACCGAGCAGTACGTTGATGAATATCCCCTCGTACAGAATAGCTACCAATGGCGTGAGTACTGTGCTGGTGTCGAGCGAGCCGCTGGAGACTATGTCGTGAACAGCGCGATGTCCCGTGACCGAACTCTTCGCGATGACTCCGAGCAACACAAAGCAACCGACCGCGACTATGAAGTTGCTGATCGGACCGATAAGGGACGTGAAGATGTCATCCCGGACGAGGTGCTTGAAGTTTCGTGTATCGACTGGCGTTGGTTTTGCCCATCCGAGCAGCGGAGCTCCGGTGATTGCAGCGATCAGCGGCAGCAGAATAGTGCCGAACAGGTCGATGTGTTTTAAGGGATTGAGGCTAATGCGCCCCAGCATTCGCGCTGTAGGATCGCCAAGCCGATTCGCCATCCAGGCATGTGCCGACTCGTGCACGCTGATGGCAAAAAGAAAGACGATGATGTCGAAAACGATGACTACAGCATGCAAATTCATGCGGAAAGTCGATGTTAACAGGCCACATGCCCCTTCGGCGCACTACGATGGATGAAAATGGGGTCAACCTGGGTGACAGGGGACAGGAACACTGGACAGCTGGCAATTGCAAGATCAGAGCTTAAGACTAGCTTTTACTTGCTCCCGTACCTTGTCCAGCAATGGTCTTAACCTTCACCGTTTTCGCCGGGATTCCAGCCACAACGTTATAAGGCGGAACATCCTTCGTCGCGACTCCCATGGAGCCGACGATTCCGTGCTCGCCGACGGTGACTCCACTCAGCACCGTTGCGTGATAGGTAACACGGGCACGTGGGCCAACCACTGTCTTGTGATTTGTCACTATCATTGAGTCATTCAAATCGTGTGAGTGCGAGTAGACGTTCGCGTAGTCGGAGATCGAGCTGCCTTCGCGGACGATCAGCTCGCCGCGATCATCAAGCAGTACATACTTATGAATGACGCAATTGTCCTCGATAGTGAGGTTGTAGCCGAATGAGACCTCGATTCCGTGGAATAGCTTCACGTTCTTGCCGAGTGATTTAATCACATGCTTTGCCACCATGTGGCGCACTCGATAGCCCAACCAGTGATTGAGGCCCAGGGGGGAGCGATCGAACATCATCCAAAACCAGATCAGTGGCTTGCGCGGTTCGTAGCGACTTGCATCGATGTCCCCGTAGTACTCAGGCTCGAGTGTGATGTTCCGGGGATCAAAGGAGAACCTCAGCGCTCGTGCTGAGAGCTGCGAAGTAACCGAAGCATTGTCGTACTCTTCGTTTTCATCTTCCGGTACATACGGACGGCCGAGATAGATCTGGTACAGTGCATCGCGAACGACCACGCTGCGATGGACCGGATCGGGATTCGAGAACTCCTTATCGAGATGATCGATCCACGCGTAAAAGCTCTTCTCGGCATCAGGATGGAGCGTGCGGTATTCGTAGCGCGGCATGGTTGGATATTGAGACCGAGACCTGATTCTATAGGAGCGAGGGCATGTGTCTAAGCCCACTTACTGGAAGTAAACTCCACCAACCTTGCCAGCTTTTGGCGCGCAGCTCCGGAGTCAAGCGATTCTGCAGCAATCGGCATTGCTTCGGAAATGGAGTCCGCGCGTCCGGCGACGACCAAGGCGGCGGCGGCATTGAGCAACACTACGTCGCGCCTTGCAGATTTCTCTCCGTCCAGAATTCGCCGGATAATTTCCGCATTCGCCTTCGTGTCACCCCCTTGAATCTCTGAGATCGAAGCGCTGCGCAGTCCGAACTCTTCAGGGGAGATCTCGTAGGCACGAATCTGTCCATTTCTTACCTCTGCCACGCGTGTCGAGCCTGTGATCGTAATCTCATCCAGCCCGTCATTGCCATGAACGACTAATGCGCGATGTAATCCGAGCATCTGTAGCGCCTCGGCGAGTTTTTCCACGAGCGATACCGAGTACACTCCCACAACCTGGGCTGAGGCATGCGCTGGGTTGCAGAGTGGGCCGAGAAGGTTAAAGACGGTCCTGAGTCGCAGTTCACGCCGTGCTGGCTGCACGTACTTCATCGCGGAATGCATCGAAGGCGCAAACAGGAATGCGATGCCTACGGCTTCCAGGCATTCTGCGACGCGGGCCGGAGGCAAGGTGATGTTAATTCCTAGCGCCTCGACTACATCTGCGGATCCGCATCTTGATGTAACGCTGCGATTACCGTGTTTGGCTACACGAACGCCCGCACCAGCTACGGTCAGAGCTGTCGCTGTAGAAATGTTAAAGGTTCCGCTGGCATCGCCTCCGGTACCGCAGGTATCAACTAATGCATCGCGTTCCGTTCCGCTCACATCCAGCGCGAAGTCTTGCACCTTCAAGGGAGCCGCTGCCTTGCGAATGGCTTCTGCAAAGCCGACGATCTCCTCGACCGTCTCTCCCTTCATGTGGAGAGCAACCAGCAGCGCAGCAATCTGCGCGTCGGTAGCTCCGCCGCTGAGAATCTCAGACATGACTTGGCGGGCCGCATCGCGCGAGAGCGATTCGCGGTGATTTGCAACCTGGTGCAGGGCTTCGATAATCATGCGCGGTGATTACAAGCTAAATCAGCTGTGAAAGTCGTATCAACCATTGAGAACACGGAGTCACGGCGAAAGAATAGACTGGAGGGACGAAGTGAGAAGACCCGGCTTTCGCGAACTCCACCTTACTGTTTTTCTCAGTGATTTCGTGTCCCTGTAATGAAATTGACTTTCGCACGGTGAAAACTCACCTTGAGTTAAACTCGAAACAATGCGCGTCCTCGGCATCGATTGCGGCACTGAATACACGGGCTACGGTGTCGTGGAGCAGCATGCGAATGGGCGCCTTGTTTTCGTTGTCGCGGGCGCAATTCAGCTCTCCAAGCGCGAAACGATGCCAAAGCGTCTGTCGACGGTTTTTACGGAACTGTCACACTTGATTTTCGCCACCTCTCCGCAAATGGTTGCGATCGAGGAAGTCTTTTACTCGGTCAACGCGAAATCGGCACTTAAGCTTGGGCAGGTCCGGGGGGTTGCAATGCTGGCGGCTTCGTCGGCTGGTCTCGAAGTCGCTGAATACTCCCCGCTCTCAATTAAGTCTGCCGTAGTGGGATACGGGAAAGCGGAAAAAGTTCAGGTGCAGCACATGGTTGCCCATCTGCTCAATCTCCCCGAGCCTCCGCGTCCCGCTGATGCCGCAGACGCGCTGGCGATCGCGATATGCCACCTGCACACGCATGCGACACTCAAACGATTCGAGGTAGCCAGTCGCGGATGAACATTCTACGGCGGTTTGCCGGCTATTTTGTAATCAGTCTCACTACTAGCCAACTCATTGCGCAACAACAAGATGCATATGTAATATTTAAGTTTTCATGGAAATATGGAAAGCCTTCCGATTACATCATCACAGTCCACCGCAATGGCCAGTTGGACTATGTTTCAGACGACCACTCCCTGAGCTCAACACAGGAACGAAATCAGCCGGTTGAGAGCAACGCCGAGCAAACGGTACAGGCGAACGATGCGGCGTCTCAGGACAGGTTTACAAAGCACTTTAAGGCCACTGACCCGTTGCGCCAAAAAATCTTTGATTTGGCCGAACAGGTCAAGTTCTTCGACGGTGAGTTCGACTTTACGGCGCATCCGATCGCACAGACTGGAAGCAAGACGCTGGGTTATCAGGACGCAAGCCGCCACACCTCAACCACCTATAACTATTCTGAGAATCCGGCGATTCAGTCACTGACGGAGATCTTTCAAGGCATATCCCTCACCATAGAAAGCGGACGTAAGCTGGAGTTCGACCGCCGGTTCGACAGGCTATCCCTTGACCAGGACCTCAAGGCACTGGACGATCTCTCTAAGGACGGGCACCTTTACGAAGTGCAAGCAATCGCGCCGTTGCTCCAGCGACTAGCCGTTGACCGGACCGTCCTTCATATCGCCCAACAGAGCGCCCAGCGGATTCTTACCCGGGCCGGCCTGCCAGTTGCTCCCAACCCTGCGCAATAAATTCGCAACATGGACACCAAGAAAGTGGTCTAATGTCTTGAAGAAGTTAGGGAGCCCATTATGTCCAGTTCGGCATTAGGCTCGTCCCGTTGCTCCGCTGCAAGCATCTCTCACCTGTTGGTTGCTTTCCTTGTTTTGGTTCTCGGTACACCTCTTTTGGCGGATTCGCATGCGCGCATCGTCCGATTGAGCTACGTCGATGGCGACGTAGAACTCGACAAGAGCGATGGTCGAAGCTTTAACACCGCCTACATGAATATGCCGGTCTCTCATGGATGCAGATTGTGGGCACGCGACGGCCAAGCCGAAGCGGAGTTCGAGGATGGCAGTTCGATCCGGCTCACTCCCGACACGCTTGTGGCCTTCTCCGAGTTGAGTTTGGATTCGAACGGCGGGCGCAATACCACCGTTGAACTAGAACATGGAACTGCTTACTTTGACATTCGCCACCGCGATCAAGACAGCTTCCATCTGATCGCCGGACGCGATCGGATTGAATTGTCGAAGGCTGCTCACTTTCGTGTCTCCACCGATAAACACCAGGTTGAATTAGCGGTGCTCAGTGGCGAGGTACAGGTTTCCAACGGATCGGCGTCAGAAGTTGCCGTACGCAAAGGAGAAACGATTCGCCTGGACGATGACGATCCCAGCCGCTACTACCTGGCGAAGAGTGTCGATGTTGAGAACTACGATCAGTGGGACAGCGAGCGTGTCAAGAATCATGACGAAGCCGTTTCGACTACGGCTGTTAATGGCACGAATAACTTGGTCTATGGGCTCTCTGATCTAAACAGCTACGGCGACTATTTCTTTGTGCCTGGGTATGGCTACATGTGGCGGCCTGCATATGCGCCGCTCGGTTGGGATCCATTTGCCGATGGATATTGGCTTTCCTATCCCGGATCGGGATACCTATTCGTCTCAAGTTATCCTTGGGGCTGGGCGCCGTATCGTTACGGATCATGGCATTTCGTGAATGGACACGGATGGTGCTGGGCTCCCGGGAATCACTGGAACTCCTGGCATACGGTCCCACCGGTGCATAACCGACCTCCGAATTTCCGTCGTCCCGAAGTTCCCGTTCATGGTCCTTCGGTGATTGCTGTTAATGGCGGAGCGGCAACGGTTGTACCGCCCCGCCGCGTCGTGCTGGATAACGACGCTCTCGAGCACCGTTGGGCTCGCTCGGTGAAAGAAGCTGACGGTAGTCGACAGGTATTACGCCAAGGTCAATCGCAAACAACCGTTCCGGCGTCTGGCTTCGCGTCCGGCAACTCCTCAGCGCCTCAAACCGTCGTCGGCAGGTTTCCTGGAAATACCGTCATCGGTGGCTCGGGGCGTGGGAATCAGCCAACGGCAGGGCAGCGGTGGGACGCTCTCCGCAATGAGCGGATGGAGCGAGATCAGCGCAATTTTGAACTCAATCGCGCCAGGCAGGCTGGTTCGCAAGCAGCTCCTGCCGCGCCTTCAGGGGCGATGAGAGGTTCTTCCGCACAGAATACGCATACATCGCCCGCGCCGATGAGTCCCAGAATGGAATCGCATCCTTCATCACAGGCTCCGTCCATGCCGTCGATGAGTGCGCCCTCCATGGGTTCCATGCACTCCGCCTCACCATCGTTCTCCGGTGGATCCATGTCGCGCGGGTCAAGTGGCGGTGGGGGCGGTGGCGGACACTCAGGTGGTGGAAGTCATCACTGAGAAAATCTGCATCTAGCGGCTCTCTCTGTCGTCGTTGAGTGCACGATAGATCGCCGCCAATTCCTGTAGACCGAGCATCTCAGCACGAGCATCGGCGCGTACAGTAGCTTTCTGCATTGCTCGGCGGATCCGTCCCGCTTCATATCGGCCGCGCACGTTGTTGAAGAATGTCTTCCGTTTCTGAGCGAAAGATAACCTGCAGAATTCAAGAAATTCGTCAGCATGGATCTGCAAATCAGAGGCCTTCGGTGAAATGCGGAAGCGCAGCACGCTGGAGTACACCTCTGGAGGAGGCGAGAACGCACCTGGCGGTAAGGTAAAGAGCCGCTCCACGTCGGCAAAGAGATTCGCCGTGACAGTCAGCAATCCATAATCCCGAGTCCCCGGTTCAGCCGCCAGGCGATCTGCTACTTCCTTTTGCACCATCACGACAATTGTTTCGATCGCTTTATGCTGTTCGAAAAGACGCAGGAGGATGTCTGAGGTGATGTAGTAGGGAATATTTCCGACTACATTGGCGCGTTGGTTTCCACTCGAGCGGAGCAACTCCTCCAGCGTGACATTCAGGAAGTCTGCTTCCACTATCTCCACGTTCTTTGAATTCGCGAAGGCGACCCGCAACTGCTGAGCCAGCATCGAATCGAATTCAATTGCAGCCAGCTGTTCTGCGCGTTCAGCAAGCAACTTGGTGAGAACTCCGCGGCCAGGTCCTATCTCGATCACAGTTGACTGATGAATGTCACCGAGGGCGTCCACGATGCGGCGTGCCGCGCTCGCATCTATCAGAAAGTTTTGTCCAAGTTTCGCTTTGCGCGGTGAGAACGCTTTGTGACGCGCAGCGTTGACCTGCTTTTGTGCGGACATTAGACTCGACGTTTTGCCTTTGCCTCTTGGTTCTTCTCTGTTGAGGGCACGAATTTCAGGTTCTCCGGCCGGTACTGGCATTCCCGAGCCGGGATAAGTAGCTATCCAAGCCGAAGGAGCTCTGGTTGCGCATCACTTTCGCCGCATCCGAGGGAGTGCCGTACTCGAAGACCGGTGGGCTCGCCGATGTTGTTGGCGCTCTCCCGAAAGCTCTATCCGCCTTGGGACATGAAATCACTGTCTTCCTGCCGCGTTATCGACGCACCCATCTTACCGAAGCCCGTTTGGTAATCGCGAACCTGACGGTTCCGATGCAGGACTACCTGCTGTTTTGCCAAATCATAGATGGTGGAAAGCATGAGGGAGTGCAATTCTACTTTGTCGACCATCCAGAATTCAGCTATCGGGATGGACTCTACGGCGACAGCCGCGGCGACTACGCGGACAACGCCGAGCGCTTCACGATGTTTTGTCGGGCAATCATTGAATCATCGAAGCGATTTGGACCGCCTGATGTGTTTCATGTTCACGACTGGCAGACGTCGCTCATTCCCGTTCTGTTGCGCAGCCTGTATGCATACGACGCTACCTTTGCACTCACGGGAACGGTGTTAACCATCCACAACATCGGATATCAAGGTCTTTTCCCGAACAGTGTGATGCCCAAGCTCCTGTTGCCATGGTCGCTGTTCACGATGGATCGTCTCGAGTTCTACGACAAAGTGAACTTCCTTAAAGGCGGAATCATTTACTCAGACTATGTAACTACGGTGAGCCGAACTTATGCGAAGGAGATACAGACGTACGATTTTGCATTTGGCATCGCAGACACCGTGTACAAGAAGCGGGATCGCCTGGTCGGAATTGTGAACGGTGCGGATTATAGCGAATGGAATCCAGCGGCGGACCGGTATCTCCCCACAAGATTTTCTACTTCCGACTTGAGTGGAAAAGCCAAATGCAAGGAGGCGTTGCTGGAGCAATACGGAATCTCGAAGGAGAAATTGCAGTCGCCGGTAGTGGGAGTCATCTCCCGCTTCGCAGCGCAAAAGGGATTCGATTTGATGGAGGTTGCCCTTCCGCGATTGCTTCTGGAAGACGTTGTTTTGGTGGTTCTCGGCACCGGCAACGCACACTATGAGGCAATGTTCCGGTCGCTACATAGCAGGTTTCCAGATCGTCTCTCAGTCAAGATTGCCTATGACAATTCGCTCGCTCACCTGGTGGAGGCTGGCAGTGACATCTTTTTGATGCCTTCGCATTACGAACCGTGTGGCCTGACACAGATCTATAGCATGCGATATGGTACCGTTCCCGTGGTGCGAGCGACCGGCGGCCTCGAGGATACAGTCGAGCAGTGGAATCCTAAGCAGCGAACTGGAACTGGATTTAAGTTCGCGGATTACGATCCTGCACAATTAAACAGGGCGATGCTGCAGGCGCTCTCAAACTTTAGGAACAAAGAAGATTGGAAGCAGTTGATGATCAATGGCATGCGCCAGAACTTTTCCTGGGAGAAGCCCGCTCGTGAATACGTTGACGTATACGAAAAGGTGCGGCGGCTCCGGGTTCCAAAATAACACTCGAGTCTGAGCGAGTTTCGAAATTAACTAGTTGGAAACAGAAAACGTAGAACGGCTTCTACGCGCTCTGCCCATGCAGCTTCTTCGTGCTTGGCTCCGGGGATGACTTCGTAGTGCAGATCCTGTTCTTCATGCCAGCCTTTGGCAATGAGGACCTGGTCGAGAAGATTGGCATCTCGTACACCGGTCTTGCTCTCCTCCGTGCCCATCGAGAGCCAAATCTGCAATCGCGGCTTAGGCTGGGTCTTCTGAATGATCTTAAGAATGGCTTTGTTATCCCACCAGACTGAGGGAGAAAGCACGGCCAGCTTGCCAAAGACGTCCGGATGAGTGAATCCGAGATAAAGGGTTGCGAGCCCACCCAGAGATGATCCACCAAGACCAGTGTTATGTGCGTCACCCAGAGTGCGATATCGATGGTCAATGAAGGGTTTAAGTTCCTCGACCAACATGCGTCCGTAGAGCTCGGCGTGTCCACCGCCAAGCTTGCGGTCGCGAGTAGGGGTGTACTCCTCGATCCGGTGCTCGCCGGTATTGAAGATGCCTACGATAATCAGAGGATCGATCTCACCCGCGCGAATTAGTGCGTCGGCAGTTTCGTCGACCTTCCAATCCATGCCGCGCACGTATGCTGTTTCGGGATCAAAGAGATTCTGCCCGTCGTGCAGGTATAGCACCGGATAACGCCGATCGCTCTCTTCATAATCCGGAGGGAGATAAACGATTAGATCGCGCCGGTACGGAACGAACTTGGAGATGAAGTTGTGATGCCGCTGAACGCTGTCGGTATTGTGAACGCCGACGCTTTGTTGGTCTTCGAGTTGGGTCGCGGACTCCTCGGCGCCACCTTGCTCTGCGATGTCAAAATTCTCCGTGGGCATCCTTGTTTGTTAGAGTACATGGCTCAGTTAATGTTGCAAGCAAAATGAGGAGCTGTCGCACTGCAATATTTCGATGAATCGCGAATATCACAAATGGTGGTCACCGCGTCTTGGGCGCGACATGGAGTTGCTGGTCTTCGGCCACGCTGGGTTGCCCACGATCGTCTTTCCAACCTCGCGCGGACGCTTCTTCGAATTTGAAGATCGGGGCATGGTGGGCGCCATATGGCACAAGATCGAGACTGGCGGAGTGCAACTCTATTGTGTTGACAGCGTCGACGAGGAGAGTTGGTATAACAAAAATGTCCCACCACGTTGGCGGATTGCCCGCCATATGCAATACGAAGATTACGTGCTACACGAAGTGGTGCCGCTCATGAAGCAGAAGAATTCTCGCTGGGACGTCGCCACTGCAGGATGCTCATTCGGGGGATACCACGCGATGAACATGGCGTTGCGTCGGCCCGATGTTGTGAGCGGATGCCTAAGTATGGGTGGCGCGTTCGATATCACACAATTCCTCGATGGCTACTATGACGACGACTGCTACTTCAACAACCCTCCCCATTATTTGAGAAACATGGGCGATCCCTGGCACCTCGATCGCTACCGCCAGAACAAATACGTCCTCGCGACCGGTGAACACGATATGTGCTGGAACGAGAACGAACGCTTGGCCGAAATCATGCGCGACAAGCACATTCCTCATAGGCTGGATGTATGGCGGGACCACACTGGCCATGACTGGCCTTGGTGGCAACGGATGGCCCAGGTGTATTTCACGTAGACCAGCAGCGGATGCCTTCAGCAACTCGGACTCACGAGAAACACGCGCGAGACGATACGTCTTGGGAAAAGGGAGCCGCATCGACTGGGTTTCTCGGAGAGCATAAATTCCTCGCGCTATTTGCATCCAGCATTACAATTAAGCCCCGCATTGATGGCTTTCCTCAGTCCATCAGCGACTTTCCCCTGGAGCTTGTCCAATGGCCACTAAGAAAATTGGCATCATTTTCGGCATGGAGAATACCTTTCCGGGAGCCTTTGTCGAAAAGGTCAATTCCATGGGTAATCGCGATGTGCAGGCGGAGTTCGTCAAGATCGGCGGCATCCGGATGGCGGAGCCGAGTGGCTATCAGGTGATCGTCGATCGGATCTCGCATGACATTTCGTTTTATCGCGCGTATTTGAAGAACGCCGCACTGAACGGCACGATCGTCATCAACAACTCTTTCTGGTGGAGCGCCGACGACAAGTTCTTTAATTACGCGCTGGCTGAGAAGTTGGGAGTTGCTGTACCACCAACCGTGATCCTTCCACATAAGGAGCACCCACCTGGAACGACCGATCAATCGATGCGCAACTTGACCTATCCCATGAACTGGGACGAGGTTTTCCAGTACGTCCAATTTCCAGCTTTTCTCAAGCCTTTTGACGGCGGTGGATGGCGCGATGTGTATCACGTCCACACGCCGGAAGACTTCTTCCGCGCCTACGATCAAACGCGCGATCTCTGTATGACACTCCAGCGCGCGGTGACGTTCCAGGAGTACTTCCGCTGCTATGTGGTCGGGCAAGAGAAAGTGCACATCATGCAGTATGATCCGCGCAGGCCGCATCACGAGCGCTATGTGAAAGACGGTCCGACGATCGATCCGAAGCTGCTGAAACGAGTGGAACGCGACGCGCTCAGGCTTTGTCGAGCCTTAGGGTACGACCTGAATACCGTCGAGTTTGCGTGCGAAGACGGAATTCCGTATGCAATCGACTTCATGAATCCGGCTCCGGACGCCGACGTAAATTCTGTCGGCCAACAGAACTTCGACTGGATCGTGAATGCTGTCGCCGAGCTGGCAGTGAAGAAAGCGATGAGCGATGAAAACCCGGCTCGGGAGCTGCGGTGGTCGGCGTTCCTGTCTGGAGGTTCGGCTGAGCCGGAAGCCGTCAGCAAGACGGCGTCCAAGACCGCTAGTCGCGTGCGTTTGAAATCAGAAGCGACGGCCGCGATTTAGTCTTCAAGGAAGACAGGTTTTAAAAAAACGTAAAGCGGCAAGAGAGAAACAGGGAGAATTACAGGGGGGTTTTCGAATTTCCTCCGAGAATCATCGAATTCTACTCAAAAAGCGCAAATTTTGGTTGCAGGCAGGGAATTAACAGGGACCTTAGGGAAGTCCTCGTAAGCCACCAGTGATGAAGCAGTTAGCTCTGTTGTGGAAATGATTGAAGAAGATATCAGGGAGTGTTCAGGGAACTTTCCTAATGGTTCTGTAAAAACCGCTCGCATCGAGCAAGACTATGAAGCCTTCGTTCACCATTGGCATTGAAGAGGAATATCAGACGATCGATCCGGAGACCCGCGACCTGCGTTCGCACATCCATAGCGAGATCATCGCCAAGGGCAAGCGGATCATGGAGGAACAGATCAAGGCGGAGATGCACCAGTCCGTCGTCGAGGTAGGGACTGGGGTTTGCAAGAACATAAAGGAAGCGAAGAGAGACATCCGCAAGCTGCGCCGCGACATGATCGGTCTTGCTCACGACAACGGCCTCTTGCTCGCGGCCGGCGCGACCCATCCATTTGCCGACTGGCGATCCCAGGAGATTTACCCCGACGAGCGTTACCGTAAGGTTGTAGAAGACTTACAGCTCGTGGCGCGCGCCAACCTGATCTTTGGATTACATGTCCACGTCGGGATAGAAGATCGCGAAACGACGATCCATCTCATGAATCAGGCGCGGTATTTCCTGCCGCACTTGCTGGCCCTTTCCGCAAACTCGCCGTTCTGGTTGGGCATGAAAACCGGACTCAAGTCTTATCGCTGCAAGGTATTCGATAAATTCCCGCGAACCAACATCCCTAATTCATATTCCAGTTGGTCGGAATACGAAAACTTCGTGAATCTGCTCATCAAGACCAACTGCATCGATAACGCGAAGAAGATCTGGTGGGATATCCGACCGCATCCATTCTTTAACACCCTCGAATTCAGGGTATGCGATATTCCAATGCGCCTCGAGGAGACCATCGCGCTGGCTGCGCTCATTCAGGCGACGATCGCTAAGCTTTACAGGTTGCACTCGCGCAACCAGGGGTTCCGCATCTACGGGCGCGCGCTGCTTATGGAGAACAAATGGCGTGCAGCACGCTACGGGCTCGACGGAAAACTGATCGACTTCGGCATCGAAGCCGAGGTCAATGAGCGTGATCTTCTTTACGAATACCTGGAGTTTGTCGACGACGTGCTTGACGAGCTAGATAGCCGGGAAGAGATCAACTATATTCATCGTATCCTTGATATGGGAAATGGCGCTGATCGCCAACTCAAAGTGTTTGAAGAAACGGGAGACCTAAAAAGAGTGGTGGATTATATGGTGGAAGAGACGAAGGTAGGCGTGTTCGACACCGAAACCGCTTCGGTGACTCATTGATGGAAGTAGCCAGTACGCGCGAGACGATAATCCATACACCTGAACGCCTCAAGGATGTTCCATTCGATCCGGAACTCACTCCCGGAGCCCGCAACGCAGTTCAGGTTTGTCTACGCATCCAGCCGACTGAAAAAGTCACGATCATTACCGACCTTGTTACGCGCGAGATCGCGGCCAGTCTTGCCAGAGAAGTGGAAAGCGTAGGCTCGCCATTCAATGCCTTTGTGCTCGAAGATCTTGCACCTCGACCGCTAACAGCCATGCCCGCAGAGATCATGGAAGACCTCGAAACCAGCCAAGTGAGCATCTTTGCGGTCCAGGTGCAAGCAAATGAGCTGCGGTCACGCATGCAGATGACGGGAGTCGTAAACCGCCGCCGCATCCGACACGCGCACATGGTGAACATCAACCGGCAGATCATGCTTGATGGCATGCGAGCGGACTTCCTAAAGGTCGATCGTATCAGCAGCAAAGTCCTGGCTCTGGTGAGCGTTGCCAAGCAGGTTAAGGCGAAGACCGCTGCGGGAAGTGACTTCGTCGCCGATCTCGAGCCAAGCTACAAGTGGCTAAAGACTAGCGGCTTAATTAGCCCGGATAAGTGGGGGAACCTGCCTGGCGGCGAGATTTTTACTACGCCAGGAGAAGTGAACGGCACGTTCGTGATCGACGGGGTTGTTGGGGATTATCTCTGTGCAAAGTTTGGTGATCTGAAGGAGACACCGCTGACGATCCGAGTGAAAGGGAACCGGCTCACCGAAGCTCACAGCGACAACAAAGAGTTGGAGCGCGATTTCTGGGCTTACACTCACACCGACGAGAACAGCGATCGCGTGGGCGAGTTCGCCATAGGCACTAACATCGAACTGAAAGACGTGATCGGACACATCCTGCAGGACGAGAAATTTCCGGGAATCCACATCGCGTTCGGCAATCCCTACGGCGAGCACACTGGCGCGAAGTGGTATTCCTCGACGCACATCGATGTTGTTGGTCGGCGGTTCGATATCTGGGTGGACGACAACCAGATCATGCGCGAGGGTAAGTTCCTGATCGAAGCTTAGGGCCCATTTCACCACTGAGACACGGAGCACACAGAGGCAGGCGGTTGATTCGTGAACGTCTCGTTGGTAGAACAGTCTCCTCTATAAAACTGTCATCCTGAGCCCCTCTGTTGGACGAAGGACCTCCCGCGAGTGCCTCAGACTTAATTGCTTTTTCGCGGCTTTTTCACCAGTAATCCCGGCTAAAGTGCCGGGACATAGCATTCAAGTCCGACGCATTCCGGGAGATCCTTCGCCCCGCAGAGGGTCTCAGGATGGCAGGGCTTGAAGAGTCCTCGAAAAATGATTCCCTACCTTCGCAGCGCATTCAACCAACAGTTCACACCTACCAAATACCACAACTTCCTGGCAGGCCTCGATCGTCGCTGCGGCACAAAGGTAAAGTTCCGAGTCGCAGAGACACCTTGTTTCTTTCCTAAGTCACTACTGGACAAGATGGCTGAAGACGGTCGGGTCCTCGTTAGCCAGCTTCTTGAGAGTCGAGAGTATCTGAAGCAGTCAGACGTAACCATTCCGCGTGAATATAACGTCCCCGATGAATCGAAGCGGCCGATGTTCCTGCAAGTTGACTTCGGCCTTGCCCGCAACCAGCCGGGTAACATCGAACCAAAGCTGGTTGAGCTGCAGGGGTTCCCGTCTCTCTATGCATATCAACCTGCTCTAACTCAGGAGTATTGCAAGAGTTACACGCTCGATCGTAAAGCGCACACGTTCCTCTCAGATCTGAATTTCGAGAGCTATAGTCAAGTACTGTGCACAGCGATCCTAGGAGAGCATTCTCCAGAGAACGTGATCCTGCTGGAGATCGATCCTCTGGAGCAAAAGACCCTACCGGATTTCCTGCTGACACAAGAGCTGTGCGGAATCGAGACGGTAAATGTGCTCGATCTAAAGAAGCAGGGAAGAGCGTTGCACTACGAGAAAAAGGGGAAGCAGGTGCGAGTAGAGCGAATCTACAATCGCATGATCGTCGACGAGGTCATACGAAAAGGCATTAGGCTGCCATTTGATCTTCGGGATGATCTCGACGTCGAATGGGCCGGTCATCCCAACTGGTATTTCCGCATCAGTAAATTCTCGATTCCGTTTCTGAAACACGACTGCGTACCGCGCACCTGGTTCCTCGACGAGCTAGAATCATTGCCCGCCCACAGGGAAAACTATCTGCTGAAGCCGCTGTATTCGTTCGCGGGGATCGGCATTAAGTTTGCCCCAACCGATGAAGACATCGCCGCGATTCCACTCGATCAGCGTCATGAGTACATCATCCAGGAACGGATCGCCTTTGAGCCGGTGATCGATACTCCTCATGGAATGACGCAGGCAGAGATCCGGATTATGTACATCTGGCTCGAGTCCGATCCGCAACCGACTCCAGTACTCACGCTGGTGCGCATGGGTCGCGGCAAGATGATGGGCGTCGATCACAATCGCAACCTCGAGTGGGTGGGCGGCTCAGCTGGACTGTGGACCGACTAACCCTGCTATCCTTTTCTGTTTTGTTCAACTTCAGGAGAGATCTATGCGTAGAGTTGCTGTTCTTATCGTTAGTGCCGTGACGCTGCTCGCTCAGGATGTACCCAATCCGCCCAAAGAGTTTGATGGCAAGAGCTGGTGGGATCACGTAAAGGTCCTTGCCGATGACAACATGGAAGGGCGGGAGACCGGCAGTGCTGGCCTGAAGCGTGCTGAGGCTTACGTCGTAGATCAGCTTAAACAGTCCGGCGTTGAGGCTGCTGGCGAAAACGGCTACTACCAACCAGTGAAGCTGACCTCGCGCGAGATTGAAGAAAAGAACTCCAGCATGGCGCTGGTGAAGGAGGGTAAAGCCGAGCCTCTGACTCTGGGTGAGGACGCGTTTTTCTCTACACGTGCCAATCTTGCTCCAGAGGTAGAAGCACCCCTAGTATTCGTCGGATATGGATTAAAGGTCCCGGAGCAGAACTACGACGATCTTGAAGGCCTTGATCTAAAAGGAAAGATCGCGGTTATCTTCGCCGGAATCCCTTCCAACATACCTGGACCGCTTGGCTCTCACTATCAGACCGCTGCTGAACGGTGGAAGACTCTGAAGGCTGCAGGGGCCATCGGAGCATTCAACATTCCCAATCCGGCATCAATGGATATTCCCTGGTCGCGGATGACTTTGTCCCGCACGCATCCAAGCATGGATCTGGTTGGCGCTGAATTCAACGAGACTGCTGGTGAAAAGATCGGTGGTGTCATTAATCCTGCGCATGCCGATAAATTTTTTGCCGCTTCCGGACACAACTTCCAGGAGATCCTGGACGCAAGTAAAGATCGCAAGCAGCTTCCGCGCTTTCCGTTGAACGTTTCGCTGCGCGCTCGCACGAAGACTGCGACGCATCCGGTGGAGTCCGCGAACGTGGTCGGTAAGCTGACGGGCTCCGATCCAAATCTCAAGAATGAATATGTGGTGCTTTCAGCGCACATCGATCACATCGGCATCGGCGAACCGATCAACGGGGATAAGCTCTACAACGGGGCCATGGACAACGCCTCGGGAGACGCGGTGTTGCTCGACGTTGCAGCTGCTCTGAAAAATGCTTCAGAGAAGCCCAAGCGGTCCCTTCTCTTCGTTTTCGTCACCGGCGAGGAAAAAGGATTGCTGGGTTCAAAATACTTCACTGCGCATCCGACGGTGCCCCCGAAGTCGATGATCGCCAACATCAATATCGATATGTTCCTTCCGCTGTATCCGATGAAATCAGTAACCGTTTACGGCCTCAAAGAATCGGATCTCGGCGATGAGCTGCGCCGCGTTGCAGACAAGGATGGAATCGAGGTCGAGGACGATCCTGAGCCACAGCGCAACAGCTTCATCCGCAGCGACCAGTACAACTTCATTCGCCATGGAGTCCCAGCCCTCACGATGAAAGTGGGATATAAGCCGGGATCTCCTGAGGACAAGACATTCCATGACTGGCTACATCAGCGATACCACGCGCCTTCCGACGATCTGAATCAGCCAATCGATCAGGGAGCGGCAGGGAAGTACGAGCAGGTAATCAGCCAGCTCATGCTGACGATTGCGGACGACAGTAAGCGGCCAGGGTGGAAGCAGGAGAGCTTTTTCCGGCGTTACGCGCAGGTTCCCAGCGGAAACTAGAGGGGCTGATTTGTTGCCTTTGGGAAGGGCACGGATTCAATCCGTGCCCTTGCCTGAACCTTCCACACAGGAGGAAAGGGTAGCTCAGCCTCAAGAAGATTCGCGCAGCCGAAACAGAATAGCGTAAAGATGATGCGCCTCGTGCAGCAAGAAGAACTCCAGCCAAAGAGGAACATTCATTTCGCCCAAAACGGGATGGATGCCGGTCCTCGCGAGTTGTTCAGCGGAGAAAGAGCCTACTTTGCTGCGCACTTCTTGCCGTAATTGCCGAATTCGGGCGAGTAGAAGGTCAACCGCAAGAGGTGACCACGATGGCCATAGTTCGTCATCCTCTGCGCGATAGCGGTCAAACTGAGGACGCTCTTCGCGCAGGATTCTGCTGAGTCGTTCCAAAAATATTTCGTGGTAGCGGCAAAGATGCGCCAGATTTTCTCGCGCCGACCATTTCCCAGAAGTTGGCTTGCGATTCCATTCCTCGCTTGTTTTAGCGGCCACGAAGGTATCCAGAGAGGCGAGTTGGTCGCGCAGGCGCACTGCGGTAAGTTCGTTCAGCATGGTGAATCAGATTTTACGGACAATGTCTTTGGCGCAAAAGAAAGACCCCGCCGCAGCGGGGTCTAAATTGGAGTAAATCGAACTACTTGCTGGCGCGTGCTTCAGCGAAGTCACGATGCACTTCAGCAATAAATTCGCGAGCATCGGCCGGTGTGCGGACCTGGCCACTCAGAATCTGTTGGAAGGGAACGTTCTTGCCATACAGATCTTCCGTGGTCTTGTCGTCCTGCTTCACTTCGGCGCCGTTGATGTCGATGCCGGCGAACAGGCCTTTGGACCTTGAATAGGTCAGGATCTCGCTATCAAGCTTCCAGTTGGTGCCGGCAGCAGCAGTGCGGCCGACCGGACCAGCGGCCGCACTGGCGTCAGCGCCGATCTTAAATTTGCTAGACAACAGTTGCTGAGCTCCTTTGTCATTCATTACGAGCATCAACAAATCTGTGGATTTGCCGCCGAGCTGCGCACCAAAACTTCCTCCGCTAAGAAAGACAGGGGCAGGTGCGCTCCAGGACTCCCCATTGTTCGCCGCGCGGCAGGTCGCGAAACCCCGGCCGTAATTGCCGCCGACGATAAAGGCGCCCTTCTTCTCATTCGGAATGGCGATTACGCACTTGGCTTTGCTCAATAGATCGGCTGGAATTCCCTGGTCAGGAGCCGCGAAGATCTCTTTCAACATGCTTGTCGCCTGTGTTAGACGATCGGCGACTGCCGGATGATTTGCTTCAAGCTTGTTCTTTGACGTGTCGTCGCTCTGCGCGAAGCTGACAACGCCAAATGCAAGCAGTAACAGAGACAAAAACAGACTCTTCATAGGACTCTCCCTCATCCCCTTCAAAAAGCGCTCATTGCGTAGCTTTTCTCATTCTTTGATGAGGGAGAGTGTTAGGCGCGTTGTGTGCCCAGCGCCTAGTATTTAGGCGATCTTGAGGCAACTAATTGACATGCGCAGCTCTCATTCGTGCTGGCGTAAAGGAGGGAAATCAGTAATCCTTACCCCAGAGGATCCAGAGTTCGCCAACTCCAGCCATTCCGCGCAATCAACAAATCCGCAGCTTCAGGACCAGCGCTTCCAGCCGCATAGTTGGGGAAGTTGGGAGCCGGTAGTTGCGCCCATGCCTCTTCGATTGGCGTGATGAGTCGCCACTCGGCCTCTGCCTCGTCCCGGCGAGTGAACAGCGTCGCATCTCCGCGCATGGCATCAAGCAACAAAGTCTCATAGGCTACCGGGCTCTTCGTGCCAAAAGCCTCGCGATATCGGAAGTTTAGCTGGACGTTCGCGGTGTGCATCTCCGTACCTGGCCGCTTGGCCGCAAAATCGACCGCAATGCCTTCGTTTGGCTGAATGCGGAAGGCGATCACGTTGCGCTCCACCTCGTTGTCACTCTCATGTGCGAACAATGTCTGGGGTGTACGCTTAAAGTGGACCGCAATTTCCGTGAGATTCCGAGAAAGCCTCTTGCCGGTCCTTACAAAAAAGGGAACGCCTGCCCAGCGCCAATTGTCGATGAACAATTGCACGCTAGCAAAAGTCTCAGTCTTTGAGCCTGAAGCGACTCCCGGTTCCTGGCGATAACCCGCAACAGCCTTACCGTCAATTTGTCCCCGACCGTACTGTCCGCGGACGGTACGTTCAGCAACTTCGTCCACCGTCATCGGCCGGATCGCACTCAGAACCTCGACTTTCTTTCCCCGCACAGAACTCGCATCAAAGGCCAAGGGCGGCTCCATTGCTGTGAGGCTGAGTAGCTGGAGCATGTGGTTGGCGACCATATCGCGCAACGCGCCAGTTTCTTCATAGAAGCCGGCGCGCTGCTCTACGCCGAGCGTTTCGGCGGCGGTGATCTCCACGTAGTCGATGTAGTTGCGATTCCAGATCGGTTCGAACAAGAGATTCCCGAATCGGAATACCAAGATGTTCTGTACAGTTTCCTTACCCAGATAATGGTCGATGCGGTAGACATCTTCTTCATTGAATACAGAAAGGAGGCCTTGATTCAATTCGCGCGCCGAGCCGAGATCGTGGCCGAACGGCTTCTCCACTACGATTCGTGTCCAACCCTTCTCGTTGCGGTTTGATCCGGCCGCTGCAAGTCCCTTGATGATTTCGTCAAACAAGGAGCTGGGAGTTGCGAGGTAAAAAAGCAGATTAGGACTGCATTCGGCGCATCGCATATCCGCCAGATACTTGGCGAGGCGCGAGTACGTTTGCGAGTCGTTCGTATCACCTGCAAAATAGCGAATGCGTTTGGCAAAATCGCGCCAACCTTCAGACGTGAAGTTGCGGGCGTCTTTCGAGTGCGCTGCGGCTTCTTCCAGGCTGCTGCGAAATTCCTCATCAGACAGAGGCTTTCTGCCAACTCCAACAATATCGAAATGCGGGGACATGCATCCGACACAGGCGAGATCGTAGAGCGCGGGAATCAGCTTGCGTCGAGTGAGATCTCCAGTGGCGCCGAAGATCACGAGGATGCAGGAGTCCGCCTTTGGCAAAGCTGGAGTTGCATATGTCGTGGTAGGTCGGGCTTCAACGATCGTTGCCATCCTCATTCGCCTCCTTGTGCCCTGCAGTCATTACGAGCCGGTCGGAACATGAACTTGTCGCTGGGTTACCAGTTCCGCATTCGGAACTTCAGTGCTCAACTTGATCCGTTCGAAGCCCGATTTTTTGCCGGGCTGGGCCTCAAAGGTGAGCAAAAACTGGTGTGAGATTCTCTCGGTAAGATCCGTGAAGTACGGTCTGAATGAGGGAGGAGTATCGTTAGCGAGGTAGTAAGCTTCCCCTCCCGACCCATCCGCGAGCTCAGAAAGGTAGTTCTGTCCCCAGTTGATCCGCCAGGGAGAGTGACCGAAATGTCCTTCTCCACGAGCATATAGGGCATTCACTACTACACCGTTGCGCTGGGCATCCTCGATCGCGGAGTTGAGATAAGGGTCGTCTAAACCGACTCCATCCCAGAAGCGGTCAATGCCGTCGGTGATCATCACTACCTCGCGTGCGCTATGCGTTTCCGGCCATCTCTTGATGAGATCCTGCAGAGCAAAGTACGGACTTGCCGAAGCACCTGCATCGCCAATTGTCAGTCTCAAGGCCTTGGCTGCCTGCGCATGATTGCTCGTTGGATTCTGCACGACCAGCGCAGTTCCATTTCGCATGTAGGCAATGCCGCAGAGGATGTTGGCCGGTTGGGCGTTGATGAATTCTCGGATGTCGTTAAGCTTTGTACCGATTTCGTTTGCAGGGAGCGAGTCGTCGATCAGAATAAGGATCTGCGCCCCGACCTCTGGAGACGCGACCGGCTGCCACGCGAGAACTTTGTCACGCTGTTTTCCTTGCATGACGGCCACGTCCTCGCCGCGGACAGTAGGAACGTCCTTGCCATGCCGTGGTTCCACGCTGACAACCACTTGAGTCCGAACTCCGGGAAACGCAGGTTCCTGTTGCGAGAAGGCGGGAATAGAGGAAAAGGATAAAACAGACGAGATGAGAGCTGTAAAGGTACACGCTCTCCAAATCCACAGGAGTTTCATTTGCATCTCCTGCGCTTTAGATTCCAAAGGAGAGCTACAGGATTCGCGGCCGTAAATTAGGAGAGCTGATTTGGAACCATCGCCCCCGGTCGGACATCATTGCTGCAAGACTGACTTTGCCGTTGGACGAACAAGCAGGGCGTCGATCTCTTTGCGGTCCCAACCTCCGCCCAGGGCCTTTACCAGGAAGACGGATGTTACCAGACGCTGACCCTGAATTTGAGTTGCAAGGCGCTGGTTTGTGAGCAACGTCTGCTCCGCAGTAATTACGTCGAGGTAGGTCACCAGGCCCCCGACGTAACGATCGTTTGCGATGTTAAGGAAGCGCTGGGAATCTGCTACTGCCTTTTGCTGCTCGGTGGCAGCATCGGCCAATGTAGTGAGTCCTGATAATCCATCTTCCACTTGCTGAAACGCCGTCAACACCGTGTTTCGATAAGTTGCGACAGATCCCTGGTATCCGGCCTTTGCGAAATCAACCTGAGCGTGAATGCGACCGCCATTCAGAATGGGCTCTACAGCAGACACTCCCAAAGACCAAAACGTGCTAGGCGCCTCAAAGAGTTTCGCGATGTCAGTGCTGTTCAGACCGCCCCCGCCAAATAGGAAGATTGACGGATAAAACGCGCTTTGGGCGACTCCGACCAGGGCGTTCTGTGACGCCATTTGGCGCTCGGCGGTCGCAATGTCGGGCCGGCGTTCGAGCACATCTGTTGGAAGGCCGAGAGGTATCGCGGGAATCTGCGCATTGAGAGTCGTGGATTGTACGTGGAACGTTGGTGCCGGAGAGCCAACCAACGTAGCGATCGCGTGTTCGAACGTCGCTCGCTGCTCTTGCAGTAGATGGAGTTGAGCGCGAGCTGCGTCGAGCACGGTCTCTTGCTGTGCAACGTCGAGTCCGGAGGCCACGCCACCAGCGTGACGATTGTTCACGAGGACGAGCGCTTTTTCGAAGTAGGAAATCGACTGCTGCACGACATCGATTTCTGCATCAACTTCCCGCAGTGTGAAGTAGTCAGCAGCCACGTCTGAAGTGATTAGCAGCCGGACGTTCTCGAGATCGGCGGCCGTGGCCTGATACTGGGCGTTCGCAGCTTCAACATTCCGACGAACGCGACCGAAGAGGTCGACCTCGTAGTTGAGCTGAAATGGGATCTGATAAACATTTTGTGTGATCGCATTCGTGGGCGCGATCGTAGAAACCTGCGCGCGATTGGCCGAGGTGCGTTGCCGCTGCGCGTTCGCTCCGCCCGACAGTGTCGGGAAGTAGCCGGCAACCTGAACACGAGCTAGGTCTCGTGCCTGTTCCACGCGCGATACTGCGAGTTGAATGGATTGATTTGCATTGATTGACTGCTCTTCGAGTGCATCAAGGGCGGGATCCTGATACAGCTTCCACCACGCGCCTTTGGGAATCCCATCTCGCGGTTCCGCCGCGCGCCAAGGTGCCTCCGCGGACCAAGCCGGCGGAGTAACGACGCTGGGCTTTTGATACCTCGGTCCGGCAGCGCAGCCAGCAATCACCAGTAGCAATGCCGCAACAGCAATATTCATCTTCTTCTGTAAATGCAAACTGAAACCTCGCAGTTTATGGAATTTCAATACGCAGAATCGTCGATGCGCTGGACTGGAGCAATTCAGATGGTTACAAATCTTTACGTGCTCTCGCGATACTCAAAAGATGAGTGCCCGTCTTGGTATCGGATAATAATAGACGTCCCGCTTCAACCAGCACGATCCTTCCGAGGAAACTTGACCACTGCTAGCAAATTGATGATTCGGCCGGCGCCGTTGATTCTTCTACTTCTTATTATTCCGTTGCTTCCAAATCCGGGCGTTGCTCAAGAAACTCCGACGACCTCG
>Ga0126378_10000803_pt1 | contig 22974 bp, 25 predicted proteins | sample PanSoiMetPlot_23_FD_92587 | JGI IMG/M metagenome (GOLD analysis project Ga0126378, IMG submission 92587) | Tropical forest soil microbial communities from Panama - MetaG Plot_23 | ecosystem: Environmental > Terrestrial > Soil > Tropical forest > Bulk soil | place: Panama | collected 2016-02-17
GCGCGCGGGCGACGCCTCGGCCGCGCCACGCTCGCTTAACAGCGGAAAGATCATGGTGCGCGATCGTCGGCTGCGCCGCTGAGAGCGAGAACTTCGCGTACCCGACGACCTCATCGCCGGCGATCGCGACGAACGTTGCCTCCGGACGGTCGCCAGCGCCCTGCATGTCGTGCGCCAGCCAGTCGGCGAACGGTTCGACCTCGTCGTCCTGAGAGCCGGGGATATCCGGCTCTGCCTCCAGCGCGACCTGGTACATGCCGGCGGCGAGATCGGGACGGTCAGCCCAGGTGATGATCTCGACGCCGGAGGGCGGCTCGACCGCTGGCGGCGCGATCTCATCGAGGCGGAGCACGAGACCGAGCTCCTGCCTTTCCTGGATGAAGCCGCGCCGCGTGGCGAAGGCGAGGCTCTCGGGGTCGTTATCGAGAACCGCGACCTCGAGCTCGCTCACTCCCCGGTCGGCCGCCCACCCCGAGATCGCCCGGTACAGCGCGGTCCCGACGCCGCGTCGGCGCTGCGCGGCGAGCACCGTCACGATCGTGAATACCCGGTCGGCGCGCTGCGGGAAGATCGCACCGACAGCAGAGCCGGCTGCGGCGCCGTCGAGACGTGCCAGGTAATTCACATGATCTCGGACGCTCTCCTCGAACGACCGCACCTCGTCCATCGTGAGCGCCTCATGCGGCCAGACGGCGTTGTACACCTCGAGCGAGGCCCGCTCGTCCAACTCGTCCGCGCACGCTGTGACCTCTAGCACCCGGCCACGATACGTGCCTCAGGGAATGGATGTAATTGAGGCTCCCTCCGAACCGCTCGCCCCCCTGTTAGGCTCCCGCTGACAGCCCGGAACCGCACTCGTCATATGCGGGCAGCGGTACCACCCGCCCGAACGCGGGGATGCCAGGGACATCAGACGCGACGTCATCGATCAGCCCGCCGTGGATCCGAAGGGACGCGCGATGAGCCGGAGATTGGTCGTAGCCGAACTGTTCGCCGCTGGCATTGCAAGCCTGATGGTCGCCGTAACGATTGCGAAGCCACCGTGGGTGGAGCTGGTATTCCGGACCGATCCTGACGACCACAGCGGGCTGTTCGGAATTCTGCTCGTCGGCGGGCTGACCGCGGTTGGCGCCGGAGCGAGCTTGGCGGCGCGTGCTTAGCGGCGCCGGGCCGGCTCAGTCGCCAAAATTGCGACCTGCGCTAACGACTAACGGCCTGGCCAGACCGCGGCGGCCATCCTCTCGTTGGCAGTAGTGCTAGGCACACCGCCAGACGCCAGTCAACAACCTTGTCCGCGCGCATAGGCCGAGCGCATCGTCATTAGCAAGTCTCAGCGCCGTGTTCGCCCGGCACCACCTCGCGCGGCGGTCATCATCGAGAGGCTGGCGCGCTATCCCAACCACTGGGAGGGAAATTGAAACGTCTCGCTTCCATCAGCACTAGCGCCGCCGTCGTAGCGGCCGGATTGTCGCTCGTACTAACGAGCGGCGTCTCGCTGGCTGCCAGCACCGCGGCAGGCGGGTCCGCCCGCACTGCCGCCACATCCGCCGCAAAACTGCCGAAGATCACCGTAGCCTCGACGGGCAAGAAGATCACAGTTGGCGGCGCCCTCCAATCCGGCGGCGTCCAAATCGTCGCCACGGTTACCGGTGAGCAGCAGGGAGAGCTGATCTTCGTTCGGCTGAATCCCGGGGTGCCGCTGAGCCGGTTCCTCAAACTGCTCCAGACGAACGCCGACCCCAACAGCCTGACCGGGATCGGCTCGATCGTGACTGACGTGGCGGTCGCCCGAGGCCATACCAGAACGATTCAGGCCGACCTGCAACCTGGCAATTACATCGGCTTGGATATCGCAAGCAATGGCCAGCCGCCTCTCACCACGTTCACGATTGCCAAGGCGACGTCTCCGGCGACGCTGCCGGTGCCGCAGGCGAAGATCGCGGCAATCGAGTTCGGATTCCGCGGACGGGGCAAGCTGCACGACGGCGAGTTGGTGCGGTTCGCCAACCACGGCTTCCTGGTTCACATGATCGACTTCGGGCGGGCGCGCAACGCGGCCGACGCCTACAAGGCCGCCCGGCTGCTGCGGCAAGGCAAGCTACGTCAGGTCGGCCCGCTCATCACCAATCAAGGCAGCTTCGCCGGCCCGCTCTCACACGGCTCCTTCCAGCAGGAGGTCATTCGCAACCGGCCCGGATACTACGTGCTGGTCTGCTTCATGGAGACCCAGGATGGCCGTGACCACATCCTCCTCGGCATGGAACGGGTCATCCATATCGTGAAGTAGCTCTCCAGCCGCCCGGCATGTTGCCCCGTCATCCGGGTGCACATCCTGGCCAGTCCGCGGTCGAGATACCGCCCGCGGACTGGCCAAAACTACAGCGGCTTGAGCCTGTCCCACTCGTTATTCACTGCAGACTTCGCGCGGTTGACCTCGACGGTGCGGACGTTGGTGACCTCGACGACGGATCCGCCAGAGTCGAATTCCACATAGTTGGCCTCGACAACGAGATCCCGCTTGCTCAGCGCGGCCACGCGCCCGGCAAAGCGCTGGATTCCGCGCTCAAACAAATGTCGCTGAAGCTCGAAGTAGGGCGTGGGGCTGCCCTGCCTCGCGAGTTTTTCAAGACTGGCCTTGTATAAGTGGCCAAGGGCGACGCAGCCGTTGTGAGCCTCGACGATGACGCGCGACGCTCCGGCGAGCACTGGAGCGTTCTGCTGAACGAACCGCCCGAGCTGAGATGGTTCGCCAAGAACTCTCGGCGGGCATGCGACGGCAATGACGTGCGGAGACAGCCCGTAAGGCCGACCCGGATCATTCCGAACCCTGGTCACGAGCTGCTGCACTCTTGACGGCTCAGGGGGGTGAGCGCCGGCGATCATCCTCGGATCCACGCAGACGATAAGCACGGTGCCGCTGTGGTCGATCTGCAGTGCGTCCAGGGTCAGGAAAGGCAAGATAACCCCTTCGATCTCGGCATATTCCGCAATAGCGCCCCGAACTGCGACTCCGCACCTCCGGCCGCACCAACCCCGCCCAACCCGCGGCACCCGCCATTGGCAGCGAATCCCATTAGCCGCGGTCTCAACACTGCAAATATGCACGCCGTTGTCAGACCGGGCAATCGTATACGTAACGAGCAGTCTTCGCTGCGCGGTACATCTAGCCGCGAATCCAACGCGGATGGTCATGCGAGTGCACCCGGAGCTGGCCGCGGACAGTTACTGTTATTTGCGGCGCGGCCGGCTATGGCCGTCCCGCCGCAGGGAATCCTGGGGAGGTCGCTTTCATGGGCGCCGCGGGCAATGAAGCCGCCGAGCAATCGCGACGGATTCGCGCGTTGCCCGTCGACCAGGTGATCGCCGAAGTCGTGTTCAGCCTGTTGCAGGCTGCTCAGGTCAAGCTGGGGCGGCGGGACGCGCGGCTGCTGATCGACGTGAGCACCGTGGCGCACGAACATGCCCGCCCCTACCTGCCCGGCCAGCTCACCCGACAGATCGACGAGGCACTTGCGGAGCTCCGGTTGGCCCAGGTCAGTGCGGAAAGCCAGGCCAGCACGAGCGACAAGCAGGAGCACAACGACCTGGACCACATGCCTACCCCGCCGAGATCGCCGGGTGCCGCTGTCAGCTGAGACGGGCACCAACCCCAGGCTGGCCGCGAGGGTTCGGGTGCCGCCTAATTCTGGGCCATTCGGCCCTGGTCCTGGCCGTCGCGCGCTAAGAGGATTGGGGCATGAGAGGTCCACTCCAGAACGCCTTGCGCATGCTCACCCGGGCCACGCGGCCGCTCGCGCTGAGATCGGCCGGCAAGGAGGCATCCAACACGTCGGTCGTCCGCCATATCGGCCGACGATCGGGCCGGACGTACGAGACACCCGTTGTCGCCGCCCAGCACGACGACAGCTTCTTGATCGCTCTGCCGTATGGCAACCGAACTGATTGGCTCAAGAATGTCCTGGGCGCCGGCTCGGCGACCATTGTGACCGACGGGCACACGTACGAGGTCGACCGGCCCGAGGTGATCCCGATGGCGGATGCGACCGGCTACTTCCGGCCGAAAGAGCAGCGCATGCACCGGCAGTTCCACGTGGACGCTGCACTCCGGGTTCGTCTGCGGGAAGAACCTCGTCCTCAGGGGCCGGCGAGAGGCCCGGTGAGGTAGATGCGGCCGGTTCCCGCGCGATAGCCTCCCTCCGGCCTGCCCGCTGCTAGGCTGCCGCTGACAGCCCGAGCTCACCTCGTCCAGATGCGCGGGCGGTGGTATCGCCGGCGCGACCGGCTGGTTCCCCTGGATATCAGACGCGACGTCATCGATCAGCCAGCCGTGGATGCGAAGGAACGCGCGATGAGCCGGAGATTGGTCGTAGCCGAACTTACCGCCGCCGGCATAGCAAGCCTGATGGTCGCGGTCACAGTTGCGAAGCCATGTTGGATCGAGTTCGTGTTTCACACTGATCCTGACAACCGGAGCGGGCTTTTCGAGATTCTGATCGTCGGCGGGCTGACAGCGGTCGGTGCGGGAGCGAGCCTGGCAGTGCGCGCTCAGCGGCACCGAGCCGACTCGGACGTTGAACCCGCGACCTGCGAAGACGATTGAAGGCCTGACCAGACTGCGGCTCGGCGCACACAGCGGCTCGAGCCTGCCCCACTCGTAACAGATCCTGCTCGCCGGCCGTTACCTCCGATACTCGGTGAAGCCGTTAGGCGCCCAGGTCGTCAGGCGGAGGATTGGCGGGGATGACGGCCTTGACCATGAGGCGGACGCCTTCGCGCATGTGGTCGATCATGATCGTTCTTGCTCGCGCCGGGTCCTTTGAAGCGATCGCTGCGAGAATCGCGCTGTGTGCTTCGTCGGTGAGGAATACCTTGCCGATCAGCTGGTCCCTCGGTAGCAGTGCCCAGTAGCGCTGGGTCTCGTCCTGGAGTTCGGCGATAAGCCGGCCCAGCCGGCGATTGCCGCCGATATCGGCGATCATCAGATGGAACTGCTTATGCGCTTCGTGCATGAACTGAACATGCTCAAGTGACGTCCCGGTCTTGCTCAGTTCATGATGGCGGCGCTGGATAGCCTCGTCGGCGTTCGTGAACGCGAGTTGATGTTCGTCGGTCCAGCGGGGAGCGGCGAGTTCGGCGGCAAGTGCTTCCAGCCGGGTGCGTACTTCGAAAAGGTCGCGCATCTCGTCGAGGCTGACCGGGGTGACCATGTATCCGACGCGGGGGTGGCTTACTAGGTAACCCTCGCCGACGAGCCGCTTCAATGCCTCGTGCGCTGGCGTTCTGCTGACGGTGAGGTCGCGGGCGAGCGAATGGGCCGCGAGGACGTCTCCGGGCCGGGCCTGCCCGAGCAGTATGCGCGCCTTGACATCGGCGTAAACGCGGTCGGCCAGGCCACGACGCGGGGCAGAGCGCAGGGGCGTTTGCTGTTCCATTCGCGCATGTCCCGATAGTGAGCGTGCGGCCTGTTGACAGGCTGACACTCTATAGAACATGCTAAAAATCCACCAATTCACGCGATTCTGCTCAGCCGTATTACGGAGGCGCTGATGGCTGCTGCCGAGGTTGCGGAACCGACGCAGGGCGTCCTGGTTCTCCAGGAAAAGGCCAAGCTGCGCAAGGTGCTTGGCCGTTTCGACCTGGTGCTGTTCACCGCTTGCGCGATCATGGGCTTTGACGGTGTCGCTGCGGCCGCGGAAGCGGGCGCGCAGGCAATCACCTGGCTGGTCATCTCGCTGGTTATTTTCCTGGTGCCCTATGGGATGCTGACCGCCGAGCTTGGGTCAGCGTTCCCGGTCGAGGGCGGGCCTTATGAGTGGGCGCGGATGTCGTTTGGCCGCGGCGCAGGCGCGATCACCTCGATCCTGTACTGGCTGTCCAACCCGCTGTGGGTGGGCGGCTCGCTGACGGCGACCACGATCGCGACGCTGAACAGTTTCGTGCTGAAGAAGCCGCTCGGCACGGGAGCGGAAATTGCCGTCGGCCTGGTGTTCATCTGGGTGACGGTCGGGATCGCGATCGTCGCGTTCCGGATCGGCAAGTGGGGACCGAACATCGGCACTTTCGTAAAGATCGCGGTGGTCGGCCTGTTCACGGTGCTGTTCATCGTGTACCTGGTGCAGCACGGGCGGCCCGCGGGTGCCTCCACGGCCACTGACCTCAAGCCATCGGTGTCCGGGTTCCTCACGGCGATCGGCATCCTGGTATTCCTGTGGGTCGGCTTCGAGCTCTCCAATGGCGCCTCTGAGGAGATGCACAACCCGCAGCGGGACGTGCCGCGCATGATCGTCGGCTCCGGAGCGATGGCAGCCCTGCTGTACGGGCTGGTCATCCTCGGCATCGTGCTGGTGATCCCGAGCGCGAGGCTGTCAAGCGTGGCGGGCTTCGCTGACGCTTACTCGCAGGTCGCCGCGGTGTTCCACTCGCACGGCCTGAACGTCCTGTTCGCGATCCTGGTGATCTTGACTCTGGTCGGCAGCGGCTCGGTCTGGCTCGAGGGCGCAGACAGGACCCAGGCGATCGCCGCATTGGACGGCGCGGCGCCGGCCTGGATGGGCCGGTTCACCGGCTTTGGCACCCCGATCGCGGTGAACCTCGCCTCGGGCGTGCTCGGATCGATCATGTGCGTGATCGCATTCGTCGCTACCAAGGGCAGCCTGCAGAGCTTCTTTTCTGTCATGCTCGCGCTGACGATCTCCACGACCACGGCCAGCTACCTGTTCATCTTCCCGGCGCTGGTCGTGTTGCGGCGCAAGTTCCCCGCAGCGCCGCGGCCTTACCGGGTACCAGGCGGTCCGCTCGGCGCCTGGCTGGCCGTGCTCATCAGCGAGGCGTTCGTGGTGGTGACCGTGATCACGCTGGTCTGGCCTGGTGCCATCAACAACTGGCTCGGCCAGTCGTACTCGATCGAGTCAAGCTGGGGCGTGTCCCGCGTGTTCTTCGAGTCGGTGACGCTCGGCGCGCTCGCGGCGTTTGTGGTGCTGGGACTGGTGTTCTGGGCGCTCGGCGAGCGCAAGCGGCGCGCTGGCCTGGTCGGCATCGCAATTCCCGCCGGGGTGTCGGCGGAACCTCCTCAGCAGCCAGCGCGGTGACAGCTCAGCCCCTGGGAAGCTTCACCGAGGAGGTCATAGCTCGCAACGCGGCGGCCCAGTACGGCCAGGGCGACGCCGATATGCGAGTCACCCCAGGCCGCACTGCGCTGCTGATCATCGACATGATCGATGAGTTCGTGCGGCCGGGCTGGACGCCGTACTGGGTGCCGCAAGCTACGGCCCAGGCGCCGGTGGTCAGGCAGATCAGGGACGCCTTCAACGCCGCGCGGGCGCCGGTCATCTACCTTGCCTACGAGGTCAGCCTGCGTAGCCTGAACTTCCCGCGGACTGATGCCCGCGTGCCGATCGGATTCGCCGCCGAAATTTACGCGGGAGAAATCCTGGAAAAGGTCGCGATCTGGCATGACCTGAATCCGGGTCCTGACGACTTGCTCATTCTCAAGCACAGTTACTCGGGGTTCCATCAGACGCCGCTGGAGAGCGTGCTCCGCTCGCTGGGCATGACCACCGTCGTCATCACCGGGACGATGACGAACTTCTGCTGCGGGTCAACGGCCCGTGAGGCATTCTGGCGCGGGTTCGATGTGGTGTTCGGCTCTGACTGCAACAGCACCGACGACCGGGCGCTCCACGGGGCCGAGCTGGCCACCCTGCGCCGCGGGTTCGCCAAGATCTCGACCGCTGCTGAGATCATCACCGCAATTGGGGAAGGCCGTTGACGCAGATCAGCCACCTGGGCTTCCTGACCGCCGAGGCTGTAAACCTGTACCCGGAGCGGCCCGCCCTGCTGCAAGATGACGTGGTCATCAGCCACGCAGAAATGGATCGGCGCGCCGGCCGGGTCGCGGGGTGGATCCCGTGACCGACCAGATGCGCGCTGCCCTGGTCACCGCGCACGGCGGCCCGGAGAACCTGCGCTACGGCTACGCTGCGGTTCCTGACCCGCCGCCGGGTTGGCTACGCGTGCGGGTCCTGGCCTGCGCGCTCAACATGCTCGATGTATTCGTGCGCCGCGGCATGCCGGGAGTGCGGCTCAGCCTGCCGCACATTCCGGGCGGAGACGTCGTCGGGACGGTCGACGCGCTCGGGGAGGGCACCAGCGGGCCGGCGCCGGGCACGCTGGTGCTGCTGGACCCCGCGGTGCATCGCAAAGCGCTCGGCGAAGACCTGCCCGGCGGGCTCGCGGAGTACGTGATCGCACCGGCGACCAACGCGATCACGCTTACCGCCAGCCCGGCCGATGCGCCGCGGTACGCGGCATTGCCGATTGCGTACGGCACAGCGCGGCGGATGCTCTTCACCCGCGCGAAGCTGCAGCCGGGGGAGACTGTGGTGGTGCTCGGTGCCGCCGGCGGGGTGGGCGTCGCCTGCGTCCAGCTCGGCGCTGCGGCCGGAGCGCGGGTCATTGCCTGCTCATCATCCGCTGCCAAGCTGGGGCGACTGGCTGCGCTTGGCGCCCGCGAACTCATCGACACCTCGGCCGGAGACTTCGGCTCTCAGGTGTGGGAGCTGACCGGCCGCAGCGGCGCCGACGTGGTCGTCGACTATCTTGGCGCCGCGACCTGGCCGCAGTCGATCCGCGCCACCCGGCGCGGCGGGCGGCTGGTCACCTGCGGGGCGAGCACTGGCTTCCTGGCCGAAACCGACTTGCGGTATGTGTGGACCCGCGAGCTGGACATTCTCGGCTCCGACGGCTGGGGACGCGAGGACCTGACCGAGCTGATCTCCCAGGTCCGGTCCGGCGAGCTTCAGCCGATCGTCCACGCCACCTACCCGCTGTCGCATATCAGGGACGCGGTCGCCGAGCTAGAAGATCGCCGCGCCGTCGGCAAAGTCGTGGTCGTGCCCGATGCAGACCTCTGAGCTGCAGCACCTGCTCGACCAGTCGCCAGTCCACCGGGCGCTGCGAATCGACGCGCAAGACGCTCCACCCGGCGAAGTGCGGTTCCTGTGCCAGCCTGGCCCGGAGCACGCCGGCGAAGATGGTGCCAGCTTTCTGCATGGAGGGGTGATCGCGACGCTTCTCGATGCGGCCGCAACCTTCGCCCTGATCCAGGCCAGCGGGACCGACTGGGCCACTGTGGACCTCCGGGTCGACTACCTCCGCCCGGCGCCCTGTGCGGCGCTCGTCATCAAAGGAACCGCGGTGCACGTGGGCAGCCGCCTCGGCAGGGCAACCGCCGAGCTGTCCGAGCACGGCACCGGGATCCTGGCAACTGCCGTCGGAACCTTTACCCGCCTCCAGCCGCTTCCGGAAGGGCCATGACGCCCGCAGTGATCGACCACCTGGTCTACGCCTGCCCGAACCTCGAAGAGGCCGTGGACGACATCGCCGCCCGGACTGGCGTTCGCGCGGCAGGCGGCGGCCAGCACCCGGGCCTCGGAACGCGCAACGCCCTGCTCTCCCTGGGACCGCGGTGCTACCTCGAGTTGCTCGGGCCGGACCCTGCACAGCGACACCCAGCCGAGCCGCGATCGTTCGGCCTCGATAACCTCCACGGCCCCGCGCTGCGCGGCTGGGCAGTCGCCCCGGCCAGCTTGGACTCAGCCGTACAAGCCGCGCGCGCCGCCGGGACCGACCTCGGCCAGCCGATCGCGGGGCTGCGACACGGGCCCGACGGCACACCGATCAGCTGGCGGATGACACCACCCAGCGAGCTCGACGGGATGGCCATCGCCCCGTTCCTCATCGATTGGGAGAACAGCCCGCATCCCGCCGCGCAGTCCCCCCGGGGACTCCTCCTGGCTGAATTCGTCATCCGCATGCCGGACCCGGACCGCATTATTGCCCTGCTGGATGCCCTCGGCCTGACGGTCCGGATCCAGCACGCGCAAGTGCCCGGTTTCAGCGCTGCCATACGCAATCCAGCCGGGCAGGATCTTGTACTCAGCTCATGAAAGCGACAGCGGAACAGCTCGGCGACCGAGACAAGCTTGAGCTGATGGGCGGGCGGCGTAGTTCAGGTTCGCGGAGAGTACCCGAACGCGGCGAACGGCCAGTCGCGTTCCAGCCATGCGGTGACCGCGTCGTAAAGGACACGGTCGAGCTCGGCGTGGTCGGCGCGCACCCACGACATGACAACCGCCTGCGCTCCGACCGCCGTGCCGCCGTCCGCCCCTTCGGCGTCCGCCGGGTAGATGTACACGCAGCCAATCACGTCGCCAGTGTCGTTGCTGAGCACGGTATAGGTGAATCCGCGGCGATCGGCGAAGTCTCGGGCGTGCCGTTCGAGGTCGCCCAGATTCTCTTCCAGGGACATCTCGTGTGGCCAGCCACCTCCGGCAAAACCCGGCGTCTCCCGGATGTGGTCGATGCTGCTCGTCCAAGCGGCATAGTCGGCCTCATTATGCTGCGGGCCGAGCGGGACGAGCCGGAAGTCCGCGGCGACCAGCCCATCAGGGACCGCGAAGTCCGCAGGAACGAACAGCTCACCGCTCACCCGCCGATCGTAGCCGAACGCGGTGGCTGGTACTGGCTCCCGGCCATGCACTCCGCTGTCGGCTGGGAAGCATCGCCAGCAAGTGAGCAAATCTGCGGGCCCGTGCACGCTCGCTGCCACATAGTTGCCCGGCAATGGCGGGCTAATCGTCAAGATTTGGGGAATGTATCGCCGGCATGGTGCGCATATTCGCGCGGCCGCTGGCGCCTGTCTGGCCGCACTGGAGATTAGCCGGCGCCTGGTCGGCCGTGGCGTATAGCTGCTCCGGGGCAGTTGCCCCAGGGTCGCGAAGGGAGGCCGCTCAATGACCGTCGGCGAAGCGCTCGCACGCGCGCGTCACGATGCGGGCTTGAGCACCGCCGAGATCAGCCTCCGGACGCGCATCAGGCAGAGCATCATCGACGGCATCGAGCACGACGACTACTCGGCCTGCGGCGGGGATTTCTATGCCCGCGGCCATATCCGGGCGATCGCGCAGGTCCTGCGGGTCGACTCCGTGCCGCTGGTCGAGGCATACGATGCGGCGCGGCGGCCAGGCGAGTGGATCGTTGCCGCGAGTCGATCCGAGCCGATCATGGCGGCGCGCACGCCCGAACTGGGCGTGCCCTATGAGGAGCCGGGACCGGTCACGACCGACGACGACACCCAGCCGATCACAATGGGCCCGCGTTCGGATCCGGTCACGACTGGCGAGGCACCCGGCATGGCCACGGCCGACGAGCTACCCGGCAGAGTCACGGCCGACGAGCTGCCCGGCAGAGTCGCGGCCGACGAGCCACGCCAGCCCGTCGCGATTGGCGGACCGCCCGATCCGATCATGGCGGCCGACGTATCCGAGCCGTACTGGATGTCGCGCCGAGACCGGCACCGGGCCCTATGGATTGCACTAGGGGCGACGGTACTTGCCGCCGCCGGGCTTGGCGGCCTCATCCTCGCGGTCGGCACGAGCGGCCACCAGGCGCCGAACGCCTCCGGTGCCGGGCGGCGGCACGCGGGTGGCCGTAGCGCAACACAGCAGGCCGCAGCGAGCCCGTCGCCTTCGTCGCCTTCGCCGGCGGGCGGTCGGCGAGCGCGTGCGCTCATCCCGGCCAGCATCGCCGCGTTCGGGCCCGGCGGCACCGGTCAAGGCGATAGCCCGCAGCTGGCCCGTCAGGCCCTGGCCGGGAATGCGGCACAGCCGTGGCACAGCGCCTGGTACACCACAGCGCGCTTCGGCAACCTGCAGTCGGGCACCGGGCTGCTCCTGGACATGGGGCGGACAGTGACCATCACCTCCGCCCGGATCGCGCTGGGTCATCAGCGCGGCGCCGATCTCGCCCTGCGCATCGGCAACTCGCCGGACCTGGTCGGCCTTCCGCCGGTCGCGCGCGCCAACGGCGCCGCCGGCGTGGTCCGGCTGACGGCAGCCCCGACCCGAGGCCGGTACGTGCTGGTGTGGTTCACCAGGCTGCCGCCGGACCAGGCCGGCACATTCCAGGTATTCGTTTACGACATCACCCTGCGCGGGTACCGGTGACCGACTGGCCCACCCAGAATCGCGCTGGGCCAGCCGGTGACAGCGCAGGCGGAAGCTGCGGGCGTTGTGTGGCCCGGCGGGCGATGGCTATCGCGCCCATCCTTGAGGTGTTTTCCCGAAGTCGAACGCCGTCGCAACGAAGTGCGCAGGATACCCGCTTCCGGCGGCGAGGCTGGCGATTGTCGGCGTGCGCGTGAATGTCAGCAGTCCCTGGTAGTCCACGGCCAGGTAGCGCCCGCTGGGACTGAACGCGGCCCCGGCGGGGCCACCGCCGACGATCATGTTCTTGCCCGTGACCGGCACTCGGGCGAGGTGCCTGGTCCTCACGTTGCCGACGTAAGCGGTGCCGTTCAGCGGCGGGCAGCCGGGCGGGCTCGTTGTGGTCAAGATCGCGAAGTAGCCATTCGGGCCCAACGTCAGCGACTGATATGCCCGCGAACCGCCGGCCGCGTAGGCGGTAACTGATGCACCGCTCAGGAATGCAACGAGGTCATAAACTGCCGACCCGTTCGGCGTGGCGGCGGTCACGTCGACGGCAAACACCGGATGGCCGGCTGCCTGGCTCGCGCCCAGCGGCGTAATGCGGGTCGGCGGGCCCGCTCCCGGCCGCGCCTGCTCGAACGCCTGGACGAGCCGAGGGCTCCTCACGCTGATGAGCTGGGACCGGGCGCCGGTCGTCGCGTTGATCGAGATCAGTGACCGCTGGTCACCCGACTGCGCGACGATGGTCGACGGGTCCTGCCACGCGAATGCCGCGAATGAGGGCACCGGCCCGAGATCGGCGCTGGCTCCGGTCGCCAGGTTCCGCGTCCACAGATGGGCGGATAGCGGGCGGCCGTTTGGGGATTCTTGCAGGCGCATGTAGGCCAGGGTCGCGCCGCCCGGAGCGAGCTGAACATCTTCATGGATTACCTGGTTTCCGCGCTTGGTGGTGGGCTCGGCCCGCAGGACCAGCCTCTGCGGCGTGCCGCTGAGGGCCGTGACGTAGTAGTCGACGTCGGCGGAGCATCGCGCGCACTGGGGCTGCGCCTCCGGGTTCTGCGTAGGCCGCCACGCCAGGAGCTTGCGGCTGCCGTCTGCCAGGCTGGCGCCGGTGAAGCCGGCCCCGACCGTGGCGGTCTTCCCGTCCGCATACAGCCACTGCGAGCCTGCGTCGTCCGACAGCAAGATGCGCCCGCCGCCAGGGAACTTCTCCACCCCGGTGCCGTGCCTGCGGCTCGTCGGCCCGGCCGTGTGTCCCGCAAGGGCCAGCGCGCCGACGAACACGGCGACGACCCCGACCGCGGCCGCGGCTGGCGCGAGCCAGCGGACGCCCTGGCGCTGCCGGCCCGGAACGAACCGGCGCCCTGGAGCAGGGGGAAGCTCCAGCGGCGGCACCAGGCCAGCTGGGACGGTGTCCGCCGCAGCTCGCGTAGCGGCCCGGATGCGATCTTCGACGGAATTCACTGATCCTCCTGCAGCATCCGCCCGAGCGCGCTGAGCGCCCGTGATGTGGTGGATTTGACGGTTCCTCGGGTGACGCCCATCCAGGCGGCGACCTCCTGCTCAGCGAGCTCCAGGTAGAACCGCAGCACGAGCGCCTCGCGCTGGCGGCGCGGCAGGCGGCGGATGGCCTTGAGCACCTGGTTGTGCTCATCACCGATCAGGACGGCAGACTCCGCCGATTCGGCGTGCACTACACGGTGCGAACGAGCTTCCCGGCGCGCCCGGCGCAGCGCCGAACGGCAGCCATTCAGAACCGAGGAGCGCACATACCCCAGCGCGTTTCCCGCATCGGCCAGCTGAGACCAATGCCGGTAAAGGCCCAGGAAAGCCTCCTGCACGACGTCTTCGGCGCTGGACCTGTCGCCAACCATCACCACCGCCAGGCGGACCAGGCCCTCAGCATGGGCCTGGTAGAGCGCAGCCACTGCACGATCAGCAGTCAGCGGCTCGATGTCCTCGCCCTGAGCACCGGCCCCGGCGCGTCCGAGCCAAGCAGGGCTGTCTCCGCGCGGGCACAGCGGGCGCGCATCGCTCGCCGGCTTAACGCCCATACAACAGAGACGCACGGCGGGCCGATTAGTTGCTTCGCGGACCGCAGCTTCGGACCCCGCAACCCCTGCACCTGACTCGCGTTCACGTCGAGCTCATCGCTATCTGATTGACCGGGCCGGCCGATCCCCGCGCTCTCGCGCCTGGGCCATCACCGCGTACAGGAGCCGCGCAGCAGGGAAGGAGGAGTCTCGGAAGGCTGGCGGCGCCAGCCCATTTGCGCGCGTATTCGTCGCAGCCCGCGATAGGGACTTATTTCGCGGCCGCGCCCCGCTGCTTGGCACGCCAGGCGAGGAGAGCGGCCAGGGAGCCGTCGACGATCCGGTCGGTGAACATGGCGGAGTCGTTGATGCGCGGGATCGGCCACTGCGGCACAGGCACCTCGAGGAACTCACAGAGCGGCTCCCAGCCGTCAGCAGGGTTCCATTCCAGGAGCCTGCCAGCCGGAACGGTTTCTCTGACCTCCTGGTTGTGACGTTCCATGGCCGCTGCGACAACTGCCGCATCGAACGGGCCGGTCAGGTCGCCAATGAGGCCGCTCTTGCGCAGCATGGCCTTCATTAGCTTGGTGTAATCGTGCCAGCCCGAGTCGATGCTGGCCCGGGCATCGGACACGTGCCGCGGGAGGACGTCGTCGAAGTGAATACCCCAGATCGTGTTCTTGATGCTGCTCGCCCAGCTCTCGCCGCTGCGGACGCTCAGCAGAACTTTGGCGTCCGGGTAGTACTCAACGAGCTCGCGCCAGAAGAACGACGCGGGCCAGTCCACGGCCGCTTGGCAGTCGGCGAAGATCATGTCCCAGTCAGCGGCGCCGTCGAACGCTGCCGCCCACTCGGGCGCGAGCCTGAGGTCAGCTAGCACGTTGACCATGTGATAGCACGGGCGGAACCCGAGCATCTCGAGCGCAACTTTCTGAGTGAGAGTTGCCGTTCGCGGCAGACCCGCACCGATTACCTTCATCTGGGACTCCGCTTCTCTGGCCAGCCGCAATGCGCCGTTACCTCGGGGATCATAGAGCCGACAGCAACGAAGCACGGTCACTTCGCTACAGATTGCCTGGTCCGCACAGGTGCGTCCCGGCTCCGATCGCCTGTGCACCGCAACCGGACGCGGCCGCGCAGGCACCGGATCCCGCTAGAACCAACAGACCCGCCTGACCATTGAATCACTCCTATTGCTGATTTCGGCGGTCGGACCGTCTTCCGAGCCGGCGACAGGTAGCGAGCGGCACTAGCTGGGGTAGTCGGTCGCGCGGAAGCACCAGTGGACGTGGTCGTTGACTATCCCGACGTTCTGCATGAACGCGTAGACACTCGTGGGTCCAACGAAGCGGTACGTCTGTGACTTCAGCTGCTTGGCGAGTGCCTCCGCCTCCGACGTCGAAGTGGGCAGGTCGGCGATGGAGCGGGGTGCCCGCTCGCGGGTGATCTCGTAAGACTTCGCGAGCGCCACGAGGCTCGGTGACGCGGACATCATCGCGCGCGCGTTGTCGACGGTGGCCTGGATCTTGCCACGGTTGCGGATGATCGAAGCGTCCTCTACCAGCCGATCCACGTCCTGTTCGGTCATTGCCGCGACCTTGGCGACCTGGAAGCCCTGGAATGCCTTCCGGAAGGCGTCGCGCTTGCGGAACACGATCGACCAGCTCAGCCCGACCTCGAACACGCCCAGGGTGAGTGCCTCGAAGATCGCGGACTCGTCGTAGGTACGGGTACCCAGATGTCGTGGTGATAGCGGCGGAAGGCGGTATCGTCGGCGCCGGCCCAAGCGCAGCGGCGCTTGCCGTCCTGCCCGGTGATGACGTCGCTGCTCATATCAGCCCCTCCTGCATCCCCGCCGCGCCCTGCCGATGGCTCGATCACTGGTCAGCGGTCTGGGCAGCATGAATTCGTGCGATCTGCGCCCGCGCGGCAAGCACCAGCTCCTCGTTGGTGTTGGCGTGGCCAGCCAGGCCCCAGCCCTGAGCGCAGCCCGTAACCCGCGGGCTGTGCTCACTGTGTGATGGCAGAGCAGCCGCCATCGCTCCTATCGCCAAGGCGTCGGCATCATGATGCCATTGCCGAGATGCCTTTCAATCGTGATTGGTCACAGAAACGGGCGGAATCTCGGCGGCCTTTCTCGCCATTCGGTCGCCGCCGGAGCAATGGCATAGCGTGCCGCTTTGCCAGACGTTAGTGTGCCCGTAACCCGATGAGCGGAGCCACGGATGCGACGCGATGCCAGCGACAAGAACGCCGTCCGAACTCACGTCGAGCGGATCAGGGAAACGCTGGGCGACCCGCAGCTCCAAGATGTGATACAGCGCGCGGCCGCTCAGGTCGCTGGAGATGCGCCGGCGCGAGAGAAAATCTCCGCGCTCTTGTCGCCGGATATCGACGCGATGGTGTCGTCGGGAGGCGAGCCGGAAGGCGTTCCCTATCTGTCCCGTGCTCCGCTGGTGAGCCTGGCGCAGAGCCACCTTGAAGAGGCGCTGGCCGGCGCGGGGGTGCCGGACCCCGATGATCACCTCGGCCTGCTGCCGAGGGTCGTCCGCGCCGTTGAGCGCTTCCTGCACATCGCGCCTGGCTCGTTCACCCCGGATGACCCCGATTGGTACGTGGTCATCGCCAAGGGCGTGCTCGAGCGCCTCGCCGACGGCAACGCGCCGTTCAACCCGCGGCCCGCCGAATACGACAACGCGACCGACGATGCGCGGCTGCTAGTCGTCGGCGACTGGGGCACGGGCCTGCCGCGAGCGCGCGACGTCGCCGCGTTGATGCAGGAAAGGATCGCAGAGGCACTTGGCGCCGGCCGTCAGGTGCATGTCATCCACCTCGGCGACATCTACTACTCGGGGCTGCCGACCGAGGACCAGCGGCGGTTCCTCGACCCGTGGCCCGTAAGGCCAGAGCAGGCCGGCGCTGGCGTGACATCCTGGTCCCTGAACGGCAACCACGACATGTACAGCGGCGGATTCGGCTACTTCAAAACCGTCCTGGGCGACCCCCGGTTCCGGCACCAGCGCTCACCGGACGGCAAGCCGACCAGCTTTTTCCGGCTGCGCTCGCCGTCCTGGGACTTCATCGGGCTCGACACCGCCTGGGACACCGACGTCACCTCCACCGGGCAGATCGCGGTCCTGCAAGACCCGCAGGGCGGCTACGTGGCCCAGACCGCGGACGGGTCGCCGCGCCGTCTCGTGCTGTTCAGCCATCACCAGCTCGTGTCCTTCTACGACAAGTCTGATCTCGGCGCCACCCTGCCGGCCAAGCTCGCGCCGGTCCTGCACGGCAATCGCGTCACAGCCTGGTGGTGGGGACACGAGCACCGGGCGATCACCTACCAGGCAGCTGGCGGCGTCCCCTACCCCCGGTGCCTGGGCCACGGCGGCGTCCCCGTCCTGCGCGACCCCGACCCGCCGCCCGGCAGCACGCCCGCCATCACCTGGCACAGCACGCGCACGGTACGGGAAAACGGCCAGGGCGGCCGGACCCGGTTCGGCTTTGCCGTGCTCGACCTGCAGCCCGACCGGATCGAGGCGACCTACGTCGACGACGACGGGCACGTCGCCCGTGCCGAGACGATAACCTGAGCCAGCGGTGTCAGGCCCGGCCCTGATCCCTGGTCTACGGGACCGAGCAGGTTACGGCTAAGCGCCGCCCGTCGAGGCGGAGACGGCTTGGCACCTCCCGCCGCGGCGTCCGAGCCCGGCTCGGGCTCCGACAGCGACGCAATCACATGGCCTAGGGCAAGGTTCGTATCGCCCTGGGCCCAGTCGATCTGCTGCTCGTCAGCGATCTGGTTGCGGTCCAGGTCGAACTTCACGCCCGCCCGGGCCTCGACGAACCGGCCCACCCCGTTCAGCTAAACCAGCAGATTCACCCGGTCGATGCCGCTGGCGGTGTTGAAGTCCGGTTTGATGCCCGAGGATGGCAGAGAGCGATCGGCTGAGCAGTGCGCCGGTCCGGTAGCCGGACATGTGGCTGATTCGCTGGCCGACGGCTAGATCGGGGATCGCCGCGGTGATCAGCCCGCCGGTAATGAGCAGAATGGCGGGCAGGCCCAGGCCGATGGCCTGCTGATCGCTGACCGCGGCGAGGGTCAGGGAGATCAGGGCGGCTGCGCCGAGGATGATGCCGGCACCGACCAGTCCCGCCGCTCGTCGCATTTGGTTTCGCGGCCGGACCGCTCCCTGGCGATGGGACAGGTGTTGGTTGGGCCGCCGCGGACCGTAGGGTACGCCGGTTCCGGCTTTCACTGTATGAACGCTCCCGCACCGCCGGGCCAGTCCAGCTGACTAGACCGATTCTCTAGAGCTTTAGACTAGGCGAAGTCCCGCTAAACTAACGTGATTGACACCGAGCAGCAGGCGGAGGGCGTGTTCGCCGGGCGCCAGATCACCAGGATTGCCGCACCGCCGTCGGGGCACCGCGGGCCGGCCAGCACCGCTCAGGGTCGGCAGAGTCGCGACCGGGTACTGGCCGCCGCTGTTGAGCTGACTACCGAGGCGGGCATCGGGCGAGTTCGGCTGGCCGGGATCGCCCGGCGGGCCGGGATGAGCTCCGGGCAGGTGATGCACTATTTCACCTCCAAGGAGCACATCCTGCTCGAGGCGCTGGCCTGGCAAGAGGAGCAGGAAGCCCGGCACCGGCGGGCAACTCTCCCTGCGGTCACCGGTGTCTGGCGCCGGCTCGAACAATACGTCGACCTGTACATGCCAACCGGTCCAGCCGATCCCGCCTGGATTTTGTGGACCCAAGCATGGGCGCTAGCTCCGCACGATACGGACGTTGGCGAGTTCCTCAACGAGCTCTGGCTCCCGTGGGGCAAGGACCTGGCCGCGATCGTGCAGGACGGCATCGAGGACGGGACCCTGAGCCACCAGGTATCTCCCGGCGATTTCGCGGTCAGTTTCTGCGCGCTGCTCGACGGGTTCGGGATCCTTCTGCTGCACCAAAGGCCCGAGCTGCCCCGCGAACGCTTGATCGAGCTCGCAATGGCCAATGCCCGCGCCCAGCTTGTCCCAGTGCCGCAGCCCGGCGCCGGGTGAAACCCCCGCGTCGGCCCGCAGCGGCCGGCCCGCCCCGCCGACCGTCGTATCTCGGGTGACCAGGACCGCCTCCAGCACCCGCCGTCCCACCACCACCTCGGCCGCGACCCCGATTCCCGAGAGCACCTCAAGCGCCGTCATGATGAGCAGCTCCCACCGTCCCGCGCGCCAGGTGTTCGCCAGCCCGGCCCCGACCAGCCGCGCAATCTCCCGCGAAGAGTGTCCCTCGCTGGAGGCATTCAGCTCATCAATCGTCGGGCCCACCCTCTTGCCGCTGCCTGTCCGCGACCCGCCAAGCACGTACGTGCCGCCCGTACTTCCACGCCCTGCACCGGACAACGGAATAGGCGATTACAGGATCCGCCGCCTGCGCGATGTCGCCCGCTACCGCGCTGGCCAGGCGTTGTGGGCGAAACGTGAACGCGACTGCAACCCGAACTGCAACCCGACCGGCCGACCCTCAAGCCTAAACGCAAGAAATACCAGGTCAGAGGTGGGGCGTCCGGGACTCGAACCCGGAACCTACGGATTAAAAGTCCGCTACTCTGCCAATTGAGCTAACGCCCCTGGGCCGCACCACGCGTGAGCCCTTCGGATGAAGCGTACCGACTCCGGCAGTCCCCGCGCTCGCAGTGACCATGGGCGCGCGGCGGGGTCGCTCGCGAAGTCGCGAACCCGGTCTGAGCGCCACAGTTCGCCAGCGGGCCCGGGCCGGGCCCGGGGTACTGTCCGGTAGCATCCGCTCGTGCCAGAAGCGTTCTACGAGCCCGCCGGGCACGGCAGCTATGTTGCCACGGTCGCAACCGTCGGCCCGTGGTCCCCCGACGCGCAGCATGGCGGGCCGCCCTCGGCGCTCGCGGCGAGGGCGCTCGAACAGCACGAGCCAGATGACAGGCAGCGGCTGGCCAGAGTCGCCATCGACATCTTGCGCCCCGTTCCCGTCGGCAAGGTCTCGGTCATGGCGAGAACGATCCGCCCTGGCCGGCGAGTCACCCTGACCGAGGCTGTCATGGAGGCCGACGGCCAGGAGGTGCTGCACGCCCGCGGATGGCGGATCGAGCGGCCGCTCGGCCCGGTTCCCGAGATCGCTGACGGCGAGCCGCCTGACCCGGTGCCCTCCGGAGGGGATGGCAGGCCGCCGTCGATTTTCAGGCTGGATGACGATGGTTACCTGGGGTCGATCGAGTGGCGGTTCACGCCAGGGACACCGCCGGGGGCAGGGCGCGGAAACGGCCTCAGGCAATCGCAGGTCCGGGCGGCATGGGCGCGGCCGCGGATCCCGCTGCTACCCGGTGAGGACGCTTCGCCGATGTCGCGCACCCTGTTGGTCGCGGATTCGGGCAGCGGAGTCGGCGCTGCCCTACCGTCGACTGATTTCATTTTCATCAACGTAGATCTCACGGCGACTCTGACACGCGACCCGGTCGGGGACTGGCTGCTGCTTGAGGCGGCGACATCTGTCGGCGCCAGCGGCACAGGGCTCGCGATGACGCGGCTTTCCGACCAGCTAGGGGCGTTCGGCCGGGCTATGCAGACGCTGCTCGTCGCGCCCAGATAGCGGCCTCGCCGCCCCAGCTTCGCTTACCTGAGACACGGACATCAGGGAATCAAGAGGGTAGAACTACCAATTGTGATCTGGGTCACGTAATCTGTCGCAGTCCGAACCAGTTCGCGGCCTTGTCCGTACTGGTTGTCATGCCGTCCCGGCACTCGCCTGGCAACCGTGGCGGCGCTCGGCGACGGGATCGGACCACTAGGAGGGGTCCTCGCATGTCACGCACCTTTGGCAGAACGCTGATCGGCAGTCTCGCACTGCTCGCCGCGCTGGTGGCCGGCTGCTCGTCTCAGTCGACACCGACCCACCACCACGCGACCCACTCATCGCCGACCTCGAGCGGCGGCGGGATCCCGCAGAACAACGGCGGTGACCACGACGGCGACAACAACGGCGGGCCGAGCGACGGTGACGGCAACCGCTGACGTCAGCTCTGTGCGGCATGCCGGGGTCATGGCCCGCCTGACCACCACTGCAAGCCGGTCCCCTAGGTCTGCCTCGAGATTCGCGCGGGTATCCGCGGGCGCGCTGGCGGCTGTGTCGGTCGCTGCGGCGGGATGTTCATCCTCCGCGGCGACCGGCGACCACCTGGCCGGCGGTGCGTCCGTCCCGCCAATCCGCGCGTTGGCCGCGCGGCACGCGCCGGCAGGGTGGCACGATGCCAGCCTGCTCGGCGGGCGAGCCGTGCTGGCATTTCCGCCGACCATGCATCTCGTCGCGGGTGACCGCGGCTCGGTGTCGGCGGCCCAGTTCAGCGCGTCTGGCGCGTACCTCATGTACCTGAACGCCACGCCGAAGCAGAGTTCGGAGACGCTGGAGGATTGGCCCGGATTCCGGATCGAGCATCTGAAGGAAGAGAACGCGGCCACAGCGCGCCTGATTGCCGAGAGCCGCGGCGTCCGGTTCCTCGGCGGCACGGGGACATGCGTGATCGACGCCTACGTCACGAAGGTCAAGTCGAACCACTACACCGAGCTCGCCTGTTTCGTTCGGGGTCAGACCACCTCGAGCGTCATCATCGCCGCGGCGCCGACCGCGAGCTGGGCGTCAGCCTCGGCTGTGCTGATGCGCGCCGTGGCTGCCTACCAAGTTCAGTGAGGGAGAGCGATGGCTAACAAAACAACAGCGTGGCGAACGGGTCGCCACCCGGAGGCAGGCGTGCTGTCGCGCGTCCTGTCGCGCGGAATGTCGCTCTTCTCGCTCCGGCGGCCCGAGCTGCGGCAGCGCGGCAACCTGTTCTACGTCGCGCTCGTGCTGAGGCTTGCAGGTGCCGGCCTGCTGGCCTGGATCGGGTGGGTGCACTGGGTGCTTTACCACACCGAGGGGTACCACTTCATCCCCCACGTCGGCCCGTTCTTCCTGGTCGACGCGATCGCCGGAATCGTGCTTGCGCTCGTGCTGCTGGCGTGGCCGCGGCCGATCGTCGGCCTGGCCTCGGCAGGATTCACCGCGGGGACTATTCTCGCCCTGGTGATCAGCCTGACCGTCGGGCTGCTCGCTTTTCACGAGCACATCCACGCGAACTACGTCGTACTCGCGCTGGTGGTTGAGTCGATCACGGTGGTGGTTCTGCTCGCGTGGACGGTGCTCGCCGCCTGGGCGGTTCCGCGGGGGCGAAACTCCGCTGGCTGACCTGGCGGCTGAGCTGGACTGACTGAGCTGGGGCGCCGCGGAGCAGAGCACGCCGAAGGATGATCTCGGCGCGTCTGCTGGTTGAGTCTGCGGATACTCTTACTGTTCCGGGCTGCCGCTGGGCGCCCGGACCCGTCATCAGGAGCGAGGCTATGACCGCGATCGAGTTGCAGGGCGCTTACAACGTCCGCGATCTCGGCGGCCTGCGCACCAGGGACGGGCGGCGAACCAAGCATGGGCTGATCTATCGCGGCGACTCGCTGGACAGCATCACTCCGTCGGACGCCCAGATCATGTTCGACAAGCTGGGCATCGGCACGATCGTGGACCTGAGGACGAAGGCCGAGACCGAGCTCAGCGGCCTGGTCTTCCCTGTGCCGCGATACCGCTTCTCCGTGCTGGTCGAGGGCAGGCTCGGACACGAGCCGTTCCCGTCCGACGACCCGGCCGAGCTTGCCAAGGTGTACATGGGCAATCTCGAGACCGGCCGGCAAGCGGTGAAGGGGACCTTCGACATCATCGCGAAAAACTTGCAGGACGGGGTCGCGACGCTGTTCCACTGCGCAGCCGGCCGCGACCGGACCGGCATCATCGCAGCGCTGCTGCTCGGACTCGTTGGCGTAACCGACGGCCAGATCGCGATGGATTACGTGCAGAGCAACAGGAACGCGCGGCGGGTCACCAAGAAGCTGGCTGAGAACCCGCTGTACGCGAACCAC
>Ga0126378_10000804_pt1 | contig 22973 bp, 23 predicted proteins | sample PanSoiMetPlot_23_FD_92587 | JGI IMG/M metagenome (GOLD analysis project Ga0126378, IMG submission 92587) | Tropical forest soil microbial communities from Panama - MetaG Plot_23 | ecosystem: Environmental > Terrestrial > Soil > Tropical forest > Bulk soil | place: Panama | collected 2016-02-17
ACAGGGCGAACGGGTCCGCGTTTCGCATCAGCGACCCCCTTGGCGATTCTGGGAGCACGGAGATCAAACGTTCTTCGCCCGTCCGGGAGATCGCGTGTTCTGCTTTGCGCGCATCTTCGCCCCGCGAAGATTCCGCGACGGCGTCAAGGTTCGTTGGGCGTACGATGATCCGAGATCCGGTTGGAAACGCACCGATGCCATCCCGCTCACCATCACCGGTGGTCAGGAAGAGGGATGGCGCGGCATTGCGTACAAGCGTCATTTCGCTCCTGGGCGGTGGAAGGTAGACGTCGAGACGGACGACGGACGCGAAGTGGGGAGTATCCGGTTCACCGTCGTCGAGGACCGCGGCACGGAGCCGAGAACCTTCGTCGACGAGTTGCGCTGAACCGGCTGAAGGCCCTATCGACCGCGCAGCAGCTCGGCTGCGATGTGGCGACCCGCCTCGGCCAACCCTTCGGCGGCCATTCTTCGTCCCTGCTCGGATTCCATCACCCGCCGTGCGGCGTCGCTCGCAATTCCCGCCTGAATGTCGGCCAAGACGAAAAATGCGCTCCAGGCGGCGCTCCCTTTGGGCTTTCGACCAGGCCGCAGCGGGCGGTCGCCGAGGGTTTCCGCGGCGCGATCGAGCAGCTCGCCTTCGCTCAAGCGAGGCTTCATCCCCTTCATTGCCGACCAGGCTGCTTCAAGCAGCTCGGTGAGAAGCGGACCGGACAGGGCCGCATCGAGGCGCTGAGTGGCTTCCTCGTCTCCAAGCCCGTGCGCTTCGGCAAACGCCGGCCGCAGCTTCGCGACGAGAACCGCTCGCGTCGCGAGATGGGACAGCCGAGGGGGATAAGTCATGGGAGCACTCCAGGTTCCACTTGCCCGCTGTTGAAACGCACCCGCTGTAGTTGAACCCGCGGATCGGACATGGCGCTTTGCTTTTTAACGGCTGCGCACCTCGATTGTTTAGGTCGATGCAGAGTTGTTGGTTGGGGGCGGTGCCAGACTAATCGACTCGAGAGGTGGAGAAATGAAGCTTCGCAGGTGTGCTCGGTCGTTCGCGTGCCTCTTCGTGGTGTTCACCGGCGCGGTTGCAATCGCACAGGACCAGCAGGTCAACATTCCCTCGATGAAGGACAACACGTTGTACGAGGACGACATGGGGCTGCTTAGCAACGGCGCTGGTCAATACATGTTCGTCGGCACTACGAACTTCAGCGCCCTTCTTCGACGGGCATTGATTGCGTTTGACATTGCCGGGAGCATTCCTGCCGGCTCAACGATCCAGAGTGTCGCGCTGACGTTGAATATGTCGCAGACGTCCGGGATCGCGATCGACGTCGACCTCCGCACTGCGAACCGGGATTGGGGTGAAGGAACTTCAATGGCGTTTGGAGGAGAAGGCGGAGGCGACGCGGCAACCCCCGGAGATGCAACTTGGGTGCATACCTTCTTCGACACGCAATTCTGGAACGCGCAGGGAGGGGACTTCGCAGCGACTCCAAGCGCAACCACCACCGTGGATCAGGTTGGGACGTATACCTGGTCCAGCCCAGGGATGGTCGCCGACGTGCAGGGATGGCTCGACCAACCGGCCGCCAACTTTGGTTGGGGCCTGATCGCCACGAACTTCGAGCACCTGCCGCGAACTGCCAAGCGCTTCGATACGAAAGAAAACTCGGATCCAACCGCGCAGCCGGTGCTCTCGGTGACTTACACGCCGCCCACCACTGGCGGCGCGATCAGCATCCCGTCGATAAAGGACAACACCCTGTACGAGGACAGCTCGGGGATGCTCAGCAACGGGGCCGGTCAGCACATGTTCGCCGGCACCACGGGCAGCGGCTTGATCCGTCGAGCGCTGGTCGCTTTCGACATCGCCGACAACATTCCGGCGGGCTCGACCATTCAGAGCGTCGCGCTGACGCTGAACATGTCGATGACGCGCGGAAGCGCGGTCGACGTAGACCTATTTCCAGCCACTCAGGATTGGGGCGAAGGCACGTCGGTGGCGTCTGGCGAGGAAGGCGCCGGCGGTCCAGCGACCCCCGGAGACGCGACCTGGCTGCACACCTTCTTCGATACCCAGCTGTGGAACGCGCAAGGAGGCGACTTCATCTCGGCTCCCAGCGCGACCACGACGGTCGACCAGGTCGGACCGTACATCTGGTCCAGCGACGGAATGGTGGCGGACGTGCAAGGGTGGCTCGATCAGCCGGAGACCAACTTCGGCTGGGTCATCATCGCTACCAATTTCGAGTACCAGCCGATGACCGGCAAGCGTTTCGACACCAAGGAAAACGCGGACGCAAGCGTGCAGCCGACGCTCGCGGTTACCTATCTGCCACCTCAATAACAGGTGATCAGCGGGCCAGGTTCTCCAACGCAACCAATGGATTGATAGGCAGTGAACTAGGCACGCGTTTACCTGTCGACGAATGCCGCGCGCAAAGAGATCGCTGCAGTGCTCCCGGTCATGCCGACGATGCCTATGTTGCGCGCAAGGCGGTGGACAATGGCGTTAAGAAGCCGACTTTTGATCGTCGATGACGAGATAGAAACGCGCGAATTGCTCGCCGAATTGCTGCGCGGGCGGGGCTACAACGTTGACATCTTCGATGGGGGAAGCCGGGCGCTGGAGTTCCTCCAGGCAGGTCCGCGGCCGAAGGTCATTCTGCTCGACCTACTCTTGCGCAGCGACATGAATGGCTGGCAGTTCCTGGAGATTGTCAAAAACCACCGCGAGCTGCGAAAGATCCCGGTGATCGCAATCTCGGGCGCGGACCTCACGCCTCAGCTCCGGCGCCAGTGCAGGGCCGAGGCGTTCCTCGCCAAGCCCGTTCATCCGCACCAGCTTTTCGCTCTGCTGCGGGAGTACGATGCTCCGCCTTCCAGAGATGGGCCGGACGGTTCGAGCCCGACCTTACCCTGGTGAGGGCGGCGCAGAAGCGGCCATTTTCGTATCCAGCCACTTGCGCGCCGGGCCCGCCTGAACTCCAAGGCTTTCCAGGCCCGGGAAAACCACGTCGACCAGCGTCGTCGTGAACACGGCGCGCTTCATCGAGTGGGGAAGCACGCCATGTGCGAGCAACTCCGGCGATTCGAGCTCCTCGCGAGTCGCTTGAAAGAGCCCCGGAGCGACGGACCCTTCCAACATGTTCGGTATAAGGGCGTCGAGAAAGTGGACGTTGCGCTGCGCGCTTTGATGCGCCAGGTGGGCCCAGCCCAGTCTGCTGTGGCCCACCTCGTCGCGCAGAAGCTCGCGCAGAATATCCTGCATCCTTCCGCCGCGAACCGAGTTGACCAAGGTGGTGAGCACGCTCACGCTCTCGGTTTCGGTGACGCAGCATGCCGCCACAACCTCGTAGAGGACGCGGTCTCTTTCGTCGAGCGCGGGCGGAGAGATTTCCCGAGCGGACACCCCGCTGGGGACCGAATCAGCGCCATACCCCACAGCCAGCTCACCGCACAGCGCAGCGTGGCGGCGCTCATCGCTGGAGGCGCGCGCCGCCAGCTCGACAACCACCGGCAACGCGCCAATGCGAGCGAGACGTTGGGCGAGCCGATTAAACCGTAGCTCGGCCTCCAGTTCGACCTCCCAGCGAAACCTCCAGGCTTCGGCTACTGCGCGCCGCAAGGACTGGGAAAGCTCGTTTCTCAATGAGGCTCTTCACCAGCCCGTCGTTCCGCCGCCCATACCGGTGCCGCCATCCGAGACTTGGCCGCCGCCGCCGGTCGTCGGCGAGTTGCTTTGCCCTTGCCCGTCTGAGCCACCGCAGCTGGCGACCCCACCGAGAATGGCTCCGCCCGCGACGAGGATTTGAAACAGCTTGCGAATCTGCATGCTTTCTCCTCTGAGCCGCGGTTCACCTTACCTTTGAAAAATGAACCGGTCCTCTGCCGGACCAGGGGACTGTTCAATAGTACGCGTGCTCCGCAGCTCATTTGAATGACACCCCAACGAGGCGCAGGTTGCAGTCGCCCTGGTCGGGCGGCGGAAGCGGGGGGTCGGTTCAGACCCATTCCCCCTGGTCGCAATGTATTTTTGTGTATACAAGGCTCACCTGTCGCGGTGAGAAGCCGTATAGCGCGGGAGCGGCAGCAATGGCGAGTAACTCTTGGGTGCTGATGGGTCTGGTTGCATTGACAAGCTCACTGGCGCGGGGAGCAGAGGTGCAGCTTCAGGTCGGCGAGACCCGGGTTCTTTCGGCCGACAATGTGCAGGGCGCCGCCCTCGACAATCCGAAGGTTGCCGAGATCAGGATCGTGCAGGACCGACGAGTGGAGGTAGCAGGCAAGGCCAGCGGAGAGGGAACGATCTCCGTATACACGGCCGATGGACAGTTGCGGGCTTATCCAATTCGCGTGGTCGCTCTGTCTGCAGACAGCACTGGCGGGCGAGGCGATTCGGCAAAGGCGTGGCCAGCTGCGATTTTCGGCGGCAAGAGGATTCCGAGTGCCCGCTGTTTCGAGCCGCTGGAGGATGAAGAGGCTGCAGCCGAGCTTGACGATGCAAGAGATCTCTTGAGGCAAGAGCACACCGGAGATGCAATCCAGAAGCTCGATCGCGCATTGCTCATCGAACCGAACGCTGCAGTCGTCCACCTGTTCTTGGGTTCCGCCTGGGCCAAGCTGAGAGACCCGTCGCGAGGCGCCTACAGCTACGAGACATTTGTGCTCTCTTGCCCCGACGACGCAAAGGCGAATGCGGTGGTTCGCATGTTGCGCGAGTTCGAACGCCGAACTCACCAAGCCAAGCCCGAATCATGACCCAGGCGCCGCTGAGCGGCATCGACCCCCGTTCAGTCTGGTCCGTTCTGCGGCCGCAGGTCATCCCCACCACCTTCGTGGAGTCGGAGCGGCTCAACCGCGCTCTTCAGCTGGAGCCGGGGCTCTTGTTAGTGAGCGAAGCTTTCCAGCATACCGGGAGCTTCAAGTATCGCGCCGCTCTTTCGGTCGCTTTGCACAGCCAGGCGTCGCACCTGCTGACCGCTTCTTCCGGAAATTTTGGAGCCGCATTGGCCCTCGCTGCATCGCGGACCGGCAAGCGATGCACGGTGGTCATGCCGGCAAAGTCAGCACGGGTGAAGGTCGCCGCAGTGCGCAGCGCAGGGGCAGCGGTCGATCTGATCGACACCAAGCAGATTACTCGCGCTGCTCGGGTCGACCAACTTCATCAAAGCGATCCCAGCGCCCAGGTGGTCTCGCCATATGACGACCCCTACGTCGTGGCCGGCAATTCCTCGCTCGGAGCCGAGCTGTTCGCCCGCGAGATCGCTGATTGCGTCGTCGTTCCAGTCGGCGGGGGAGGGCTGTCGTCGGGGCTGGTGGTTGCTCGCGATCTCCTCGCCAACTCCTGCCAGGTGATCGGGGCGGAGCCGCTGTTAGCAAACGATGCAGCTCGATCGATTCGGGCCGGCCGGCTGTCCGCCAACGACGAGGAGCCGAGCACGCTCTGCGATGGGGCACGCACTCTCTCCCTGGGCAAGCTCAACTTCGCCATTCTGCGAGAGGGGCTCGCGGGCATCATCGAAGTGGAGGAATCCAAGATCGCCTTGGCTGTTCAGCTGCTTTTTCAACACGCGAACCTCAAAGCCGAGCCTACCGGCGCACTCTCTCTCGCTGCAGTCCTTCAGTCGCCGCAGCGGTTCGCCGGCAAGAGAGTGGCCTGCATCGTCAGCGGAGGAAATGTGGATCCCACCCTGTACGCACAGTTGCTTTTGCAGAATGGCTGATCGCCGCACAATCAAGGAGCGCGACAGCGAGCTCGATCGCTTGTTTGCACTCTCTGCCGAGCAGTTCACCAACGCGCGCAACGAGCTCGTTTCCAAGCTCAAGGCAAGCGGCGATCAAGAGCGCGCCGCGCAGGTCAAGGCGTTGAGCAAACCCACCGTCGCGGTCTGGGCGATCAACCAGCTTGCGCGGCTTCAGCCCGAAAAACTCGCTGCGATGCTTGAAGCCGGCGAACGCCTCCGAGCAACTCAGGCGCGCGCCCTTCGCTCGAAGGACAGTCAGGTCGAGCTCCTCCGGGGGGCCGTACAATCAGAACGGCAGGCCTTGGGAGATTTGATTCGCGCTGCGGAAGAGATTCTTGCCAACGCCGGCCACCCGCGGAGCGCTTCACTGCTGGGTCGCATCGAATCCACCCTGCACGCGATCGCGACCGGAAATGGCGCGGAGCGCGAGCTTCTGCGAGCTGGGCATCTGGACCGCGAGCTGCAGGCGGTTGGATTTCCAAGCGCAGCTGGTGGAGTGCCGACAGCTCCGTCCTCGTCACATGCGGCGGGACAAACGGCGCCGCGTCCAGCTGGCGAGGAGCTTCCGCAGCTGCGGGCAGAGGTTCGGCGCGCCCAACGGGAAGAGAGAGCGCTTTCGGCGGCGCTGAGCAAATCTGAACACGTAGCCCAACGTCTCCGCCTTCGGGCCGAGCAGGCCGAAGAGGCGGCGACGCAGGCGCGCCGCGAGTCGGCAACTGCACAGCAAGCAGTGGGGGCCGCTCGTGAAGCACTCGCCGACGCTAAGCGCCGGCTCGAGCGTTCCAACGCTGCTCTTGCCGCAGCAACTGGCAAGCAGTGAACCACCTCGAGGGGCGCCGAATCAGCATCGTCGGCTTGCCGTGGCACCAGGGAGCGATTGTTTCGCTACTTCGGCTGGTGCGAACGCGAGTCACCCGTCCCAGAGCGCCCGAACTTTCTCGGCGACGTCGATCTTCCGAGTTGAAGCGAGGCGAACGTCCTTCCGCGCTTCGTGATGGGCATAGGCAACTTGCTCGAAGCGGTTCAGTAGATCATCCGGAATGAAACGGCTTCGAGGAACCAGGACATGGCGGTCGCCGAAGCGCGGCTGTTGGGCGATGAACATCTTCGTTGGGTGAAGTAGATAGAGCGAGTCCCGGGCCCGGGTCATCGCCACGTACAGCAACCGCCGCTCTTCTTCAATCTGGTCAGCGCTTGCAGCCGCCATGTCCGACGGAATGCACCCGTCGACTACGTTCAGCAGGTAGACGACCTTCCACTCTTGACCCTTGGCGGAATGAATCGTCGACAGAATCAAGTAATCTTCGTCAAGAAGCGGTGGCCCGACTTCCGCGCCTGACGATTCCGGTGGATCGAGCGTCAGCTCGGAAAGGAAATTCTCCCTGGTCGAATACTGCGATCCGATCTGCTCGAGCTGATCCAGATCCGAAATCCGGGCGCGAGCTCCGTCGTAGAGTCGCTCGAGCTGCGGCTCGTACCACTTCCGAATTCTGGCGATCTGGCCGGGCCAAGCCGTCGCTGGGCTTCGCAGCGCGCAGATCAGTTCCCAAAAGGTAGGCCAGGCTGCCCGCGCCACGCCGCGGGCCAGAAATTCTCCCGCCTCGCTCGGGACGGGCTCGCTCAAGGAATTGAACGCTCGCTCAGCCAGTGCGGGACCAATTCCGGCACACAACTGAAGCGCTCGAAAGGCGGCCAAAGAGTCCCGCGCGTTCTCTGCCCATCGAAGGACGCAAAGGACATCCTTGATGTGTGCCGCCTCTAGAAAACGAAGTCCTCCGTACTTGACGAACGGAATGCCTCGCCTCGCCAGCTCGAGCTCCAGCGAATCGCTGTGGTGGGCAGCGCGGAAGAGGACTGCTTGTTGCTTGAGCAGCACGCCCGCTTCCCGTTGCTCGAGAATGCGGGCGACCACGTACTCCGCCTGGAGCAATTCGTCCTCGACGCAAATCAACATCGGCAGGCTGCCCTCGGTTCGGACGGAAAACAGATCCTTGGTGAAGCGCTCCGGCGACAAACCGATGACGCCGTTTGCTGCGTCCAGAACGGGTTGGGTCGACCGGTAGTTCTGGTCGAGGGTGACCACTGTCGCCGGACTGCTGAATTGGTTTGGAAAGTCGAGGATGTTCCGGACCGTGGCACCGCGGAAAGAGTAAATTGCCTGCGCGTCGTCGCCCACGACCGTCAGGCCGTGGCCGTCGGGCTTGAGCGCGAGCAGGATCTTCGCTTGCAGGAGGTTGGTGTCCTGGTACTCGTCGACCAGCACCTGATCGAAACGCGAGCTCACGCGCGTCGCTGCCGCAGGCTCGCCCATCAAGTAGTACCAATAGAGGAGCAAATCATCGTAGTCGAGCACGTGCCGCTGTTGCTTCGCCTCGGCGTAGCCGCGGAATAGACGGCGAAGCTCGCTCTCCCATTGGGAGCACCAAGGAAAGGCTTCTGCAAGGCAAGCCTCCAACGGGCGCTGAGCATTTACGGTCCGCGAGTAGATCGCCAAGCAAGTTCCCTTGCGGGGGAAGCGCTGCCTGATTTTCGAAAGACCCAAGCCTTGGCGAACGAGGTCCATCAGATCGCAAGAGTCCTCGCGATCCAAGATCGTGAATGATGGATCGAGGCTCAACTCATCGGCGTGCAATCGCAGCAGTCGGTTGGCGATCGAGTGAAACGTGCCAGCCCACGAGGCGGCGCGGTCTTTGCGGACGCGCCCGAGGATCGATTTCGCTCGGCGCGTCATCTCCAGAGCGGCCCGCCGGGTGAAGGTAAGCAGCAGAATCCGGTCGGGGTGGACGCCATCGGCTACGAGCTGGGCGACGCGGTACGCGAGCGTCCTCGTTTTGCCGGAACCTGCTCCGGCGATGATCAGCAGCGGCTTGAATTGAGTTTTGGGCTCGATGCCGTGAAGTGCTGCGGCGCGTTGTCGAGGGTTGAGCTCGTCAATGGCGGGGAGTTCTGGCACGCGGCATCTCCCTGGGAGCGGAGGGATACTACTCAAATGTACAGTAATGGCAATAAGCCGCCATTGACCGGAGAGATGGCGGACGAAATGGAGCGAAGAAAATTGGAGGAGGCGCAACTCGCGTGCCGACGAGCAGGCTTCGCCTGGAACCAGCTATCCGCCGCGCGTGTGCATCTCGAGATGAGGGTCCTGGCGCAGCACGCTGGTCGGTACCAGCGGGCCGCGGTTCAGGAGAGCCAACCGCTCCTCAGCGCCTCGATCAGTGCGCCCGCGCCAGGCATTGCCGATCAAGGACTTCAAGTCCGCTCGAGAGGCGCCGGACCTCAGCGCTTCGCGCAAATCAGTTCCCGAGGTTGCGTACAAGCAGAGATACCACATGCCATCGGCGGTGAGGCGGCTGCGATCGCAAGACCTGCAAAAGGGCGCGGTGGTGGAAGCGATGATTCCAAAGACCGTCCCGTCGCGCAGGGCGAACCGCTCGGCAGGAGCGGAGCTGGCCTCCCGCATCGGCTCGACAGGACCAAAATGGCTGGTGAGGCGATCGAGGATCTCTTTCCTCGTCAATACCTTCTCCGGCGACCAGCGGGTGGCTCCGCCGACGTCCATGTACTCGATGAAGCGAACCTCCGCGCCCACGTTCTTGCCGTATTCGATGAGATCGACAAGCTCGTCATCGTTGGTGCCGCGGATTACGACCGAGTCGAGCTTCAGGCCATTAAAACCGGCCCCGGCCGCCGCCTGGATGCCCTCGAGCACTCGATCGAGCGAATCCCGTCTCGAGAGGGTTCGAAAACGATCGGCGCGAAGGGTGTCCAAGCTGACCGTGATGCGCTGAAGTCCGGCCTCTCGCAGCAGCCGCGCAAATTCGGCGAGCAGCACGCCGTTCGTCGTCAGCGCCAGGTCTTTGATCTTCTCATTGTCCGCGAGCATGCGAATCAGGAGAGGCAGATCCCGGCGGACGAGCGGCTCGCCTCCGGTCAGTCGCACCTTTTCGACGCCGAGGTCCGCAAAGACATCGGCCAGCAACTGGATTTCTTCGAAGCGGAGCAGCTGGTCGCGCCGGAGCCAGATGTACTCCTCCTCCGGCATGCAGTACTGGCAGCGCAGATTGCAGCGATCGGTGACGGAGATTCGCAAGCTGCGAAGGGGCCGTCCGAGCTGGTCCGCCAAAGGCATGCTGATGAATATACTCGGCCGATGCTGCCGGGCCACCCCTCTTGGCTTATTTATCAGAATCCGGCTGTTTCGAAGGTTGAGCGCGGTCGAATGGCGCCAGCGCCATGCAGTTCGAGAAGATCCGAATCAAAGTGGGGTACGGGCCGAGGTCGACTTCGGACCGTTTCGCGTTGAAAACCTGGGGGACCAGGCAGACGTCCGCCATCGTCGGCGTCTCTCCATGACAGAAGCTTCCGGTCTGTGGTGACCCGGAGAGCGCCTTTTCCAGCGGTTTGAAGCCCTCGGCTATCCAGTGCTGACACCAGGCATCTCGTTGCTCTTTGCCGAGCCCGAGTTGATTCTTGAGGTACACCAACACTCGCCGATTGTTGAGGGGGTGGATGTCACAAGCGATGAGCTGCGCCAGCGCGCGCACCCGGGCCCGATCGTCCCCGTTGGTCGGAAGCAGAGGCGGCTTTGGAAATTTTTCTTCGAGATACTCCACGATCGCCAGCGATTGAGTGAGGACGCGGTCTCCGTCGACCAGCGTCGGCACCGCCTGCTGCGGGTTGATCCGGGCGAAGTCTTCCGCGTGGTGCTCGCCCTTGATGAGATTCACCGACACTTGCTGGTACTCGAGGTTTTTCAGATTGAGAGCGATGCGAACTCGAAATGCGGCCGACGACTGAAAATACCCGTACAGCTTCATCTGGACACCTCGGTGGGGCGACGTCATCACCACAGGCGTCGCCGTGCAAGCGGTAAGCTCGAGCCGTGGTCAGCCAGCGTCTTCGGCTTTAACCGGGTTTCGCAGCACGCCGATCCCGGTGATTTCCACCTCCGCAATGTCACCCGGCTTCATGAAGAGCGGGGGCTTTCGCGCGAATCCCACGCCGCCCGGCGTACCGGTGGCGATCACGTCTCCGGGAACCAGCTCGCTAAACGTGGTCAGGTAATTGATCAACGTGGGGACGCTGAAGATCATCAGGTCGGTCGTCGCGTGCTGCATCTCGTGTCCATTGAGGCGCATCACCACCGTGAGCTGGCTTGGATCCGGAATCTCGTCGGTCGTTACTAACCACGGCCCAAGGCCGCCGGTTCCGGGAAAGTTCTTGCCCGGAGTGAATTGCGAAGTATGGCGCTGCCAATCTCGAACGCTTGCGTCGTGGTAACAGCTATAGCCGGCGACGTACTCCAGGGCGCGCTCCTTGGCCACGTGGCGTCCGGCCTTGCCGATGATGACCGCAAGCTCCGCTTCGAAATCGAAGTCATTGGACACCCGCGGTTTAATCAGCGGCTGCAGATGGCCCACCTGCGTATTGGCGTATCGGGTGAAGATCGTCGGGAAGCGGGTTTCCTGCCGGCCCGTCTCTTGCCGGTGGGAATGGTAATTCAGGCCCACGCAAAAGATCTTGTCCGCGTCGGGAATCACCGGAAGAAGCCCAACCTCTTCCAACCGATAGTCGGGTGTCGCCTTCTCGGCTATTCTGCGGGCCTGTTGAATCCCCTCCCCAGCCAGCAGTGCCTTGAGCGTTGGAAAGCTCGCCTTTAGTCGAGTCTTGAGGTCCACCAACCCGCCGTCCGTCACCACGCCGTACGATGCCTCGCCGCGAATTGAATAACTGGCAAATCTCATGGAGCTCCAGCGCGCTGATTACCAGCACTCGAGGCTACAAGGAAAGAAGGCGAAAAGATTGAAGGAGAAGAACTGATGGAGACCTTCACGCCGGCCGACGCGGAAGCATACAAGTCGCTGGCACGCAGTTGGGCGGCAACCGTCACCGCGGTGACGGCCAGGCGTCGCGCCTCATCGAGCGGCCCCGAGAAGCCGGAACTGGATGGCTTCACCGCGACCTCATTCCTGATGGTCTCCATTGATCCGCCGATCATTGCGGTTTCAGTTGGCCGCGCCTCCGGAGCCGATCTGCTGCTGCAGGACTCTGAGGGGTTTGCGGTAAATTTTCTGCGCGCCGACCAAGCGGAGCTCAGCGTTGCCTTTGCCCGTCCGAGCCGCGATCGCGGTGACCTATTCGACCGCTTCGGGTGGCGACCCAACAGCGCGGGGGTGCCTCTGCTCGACGGAACTGCCGGAGCGTTCTCAGCGCGCCTGCGGCAAGTGGTGGAAGCAGGCGATCACTTGCTCATCCTCGGCGATGTCGTAGCCGTTCACCACGGAGTTCCCGGCGATACTCTCGTCTACTGCAATCGAACGTACGGCCGTTTTGAACCGCTACCGCCCTAGCTCTTGCCCTTGTAGATGTTCATCACGTCCCGGAGCAGCTTGAGCGCTTCATCCTTCGGCCGCTGGAAAGAATTGCGACCGATGATGGACCCGAAGCCCCCGCCCTCGCGGATGGCTTTGATTTCTTCGATGATCGCGGAGGCATCCTTCGCTTCGCCGCCCGAGAAAATGACGATCCGCCGGCCGTTGAACGCCGACTGCACCACGTGCCGGACTCGATCGGCGAGCGTTTTGAGCGGGACATTGTACTTTTCGTAGACCTTCTTCGCTTCGGCTTGCTCCACGTAGTCCTTCGGCGGCTTCACTTTGATCACGTGCGCCCCCAGTTGAGCTGCCAACTGAGCGGCGTAGGCAACGACGTCAACGGCGGTTTCTCCGTCCTTTGAGATGCCGCCCCCGCGCGGATAGCTCCAAACGACGGTTGGAAGTCCGTGCTCTTTCGCCTCCAGCACGATCTCCCGAAGATCCTCGTACATCGTGTTGCGAGCGCCGGAACCGGGATAAATCGTGTAGCCCACCGCACAGCAGCCGAGGCGCACCGCATCTTTGACCGAGCCGGTCACTGCGGGGCAGGGTTCCGCCATTTTGGCCAAGGTGTCCGAGCTATTGAGCTTCAGAATGAGTGGGATTTCCCCGGCGAATTTGGCAGCCCCAGCCTCAATAAACCCAAGCGGCGCCGCGTAAGCATTGCAGCCAGCCTCGATCGCCAGCTGGAAGTGGTAGTCGGGATCATACGCCGGTGGGTTGGGCGCAAAGGAGCGGTGCGGACCGTGCTCGAATCCCTGGTCCACCGGAAGAATCACCATCTTGCCGGTGCCTCCGAGCGTTCCGTGGCCCAACATCCTGGCCAGATTGGTCAGGGTGCCGGCGTTGTCCGACGCGTACCAGGAGAGAATCTGCTTCACTCTTTCGCTCAGCGCCATGGAATACCTCGCTCATCTATGAAGCTTTGCGATGCAGGTTACTGAATTCTGCCCGCGCTTCAAGAGCAGCCGCGTTCTGAGGCTCTGAACTGGCTTACCTAGGTCTTGGGTTGAGCAGCCTTGTTGGCCGCGACCTCAACAACCTTCAGTGGCCAGGTGCCCATCGGCTGTCCGCCCACGCGCACCACCACCTGGAAGTCTCCGGAGAATCGACACGGGACGGGATCCCAATCGATCACGTAGTCCACCTCGTCGCCCTTTGGGCCACGGAAGCGGACCTCGCCTCGCGAAGACAGCGCGGTCTCGCCGCGCGGATCGAGGACGGCCACCTCGATCGGGGCATTCATTCTCTGCGGCGATTTCACGCGGATCACGGTCGAGAATTTCTCCGTCGTCGGCGGTTTTCCGGAGAGATTGATCGAATCGATCGCGCCACCCATCGCGATCAGCCCCGCGCGAGAGCGGACGAACGTCTTGGCGTGTTGAATCTTCGCGACCGAATATGTGGCCGAGACCGTCGAGACGGTAGGCTCTGCGCCGAGTTTCTCGACCGCCGGCCGAGTCACCCCGTCTGCCTTGGGAATGTCGCTCAGAGGCGGCAGGCTGATCGAAGGCACGTCGACCTTCCGGCTTACCTTCGCCGAGTCCTCGGCGAAAATCTCGCTGCCACAAAGAATGAAAAGAAGAACAACGGCACAGCACGCGCGGGGTTTCATGGCCGGACGATATCCCAGTCAAGGGCCGAATCCGAGCCGTCGCGCCAGCGGGGGTGGGTCAAACCGGCCTCTGGTAGATGCGATACGTCTTGTATCGCCTCGCACCCATGGCCTCGATCGCTCGGATCATCAACGTATTGTCTTCGGCCGCCCAGCCGATCTCCCCCCAACCGTATCCGAGCGCCCGCGCCGCGCGGAGCGTGTCGAGGTAGAGGATGGCGTCCAGCCCCCTGCGCCGATAGCCGGGCTTAATTCCAAAGAGCAGCACCCTCAGCCGATCGATGCCCCGCGCCGCCCAGTACATCTTCACCAGGCCGATGGGAAGCCCGAAGGTGGTCAGGTGCCCGTTCGCCGGTTTGAGCGCCATGTTCGAGTCGGGAAGGGTCAGCGAAAACGCTACCGGCTCTCCTCGGACTTCGGCAATGAGACACAGCTCAGGGCGAATTTGAACCAGCGGGCGCAGCCTTGCCGCGACGAAGTCAAACTCCTCCTCGCTCATCGGCACGAAACCCCAGAGTCGCTCCAACATCGCGTTGTAGATGCTCTTCAGGCGCCGGATTTCCTCGCGCAGGTCCTTCATGTTCAACGGCCGAACGCGGATGCCATCCTGCTCGCGGACGCGCTCCGCTACCCGAACCACTTTTTCCGGCGGAGCAATCGATGTCGACAGCTCGAACGACCAGAGGTCCTTTGCCTTGGTCATTCCGTTCGCCTCGAGGAGCGAAGGGTAGTAGCGCGGGTTGTAGGCCATCATCATCGTCGGAGCGTAGTCGAAGCCGTCGATCAAAATGCCGCAGTCGTGATTGAACGAGAGATTGACCGGGCCCATGATCTGCTTCATTCCCTTGCTGCGGACCCAGCGCGAGGCAGCGTCGAAGAGAGCGCCCGCCACCGAGCGATCGTCGACTGACTCGAACATCCCGAAGAACCCCGTTTCCGTGTTGTGGAACTGGTTGTAGTTCGGGTCATTGATCGCCGCGAGCCGACCCACCACCTCGCCGTCTCGAGTCGCAAGGAACAGCTCCAGCTCAGCGTGCGAGAGGAAGGGGTTCTTTTTTGCGTCGATGAAGTCGCGACGCTCGATGATGATCGGCCGAATGAAATTGGGGTCATCTGCGTACAGCTTCAGTTGAAAATCGATGAAGCGATCGCGGTCTGCCGAGGTACGCACCGGTTGCACTGCGATGTCGGACAACATCGGCGCTGCCTGTTTTGTCGCTACCGCTGAGCCAACCACTGCGCCAGCCATCAGATCCAGCCTTCCTTGCGATACCAATCGATCGTCTGTCGAAGCCCATTTTCCAAAGCAACCGCGGGTCGGTATTCGATTTCGTTCTCCGCCTGATGGCTGCAGCAGGTCCAGGCTTCGCAGCGCAGCTCGCGAACCTTATCCATCGTGATCATCGCCACCGTCCCGCGCAGCGCCGCTTGAGCGCGCGCACCGAGCACTGCTGCGTAGCTCACCACCTCCGGAACGGAAATTATCCGCGGCGGCCGTTTGCCGAGCGCCGTGGCAAGCGCCTGGCAGAACTGTTCCCAGCTGTACTCCTCGCCGTCGGAGAGAAAGTACACGCCTCGCGACATGTCTTCCGAGGAAAGGGTCTTGCCCTTCTCCGCTGCAGCCAAAATTCCCTCGCAAAGGTCTTGCACGTGCACCAGTGAGTAGTGCTTCGGTCCGAAGCCAGTTTTCAACACGAGGCCGAGCTGCGCCATCGGCAAGAGGGCAGGCAGGAACTCGCGGTCATTTGGTCCGTAGACGATCGGCGGCCGCACGACGACGCAGGGCACGCGGTCGGCATACTTGCGCATCACCATTTCGGCGGCGAGCTTGCTGCGGCCGTACTCCGAGACCGGCGTCGGCTCCAGGGCCTCACACCGCGGCTTTCCGATCGTCGTGGGTCCGGCAGCCGCGAGCGACGAGCAATAGACAAAGCGGGGCGGCACCGCAGTCGCGGCTGCGGCGGAGATCAGGGCGCGCGTGGTGTCGGTGTTGCAGCGGTAGAGCTCCTGCGTGGTTCGCGCCTTGACCGCCCCGGCGATGTGGAGAACGCAGTCAATGTCCTGCATCGCCTCGTCGATACCCTCGCCGCTGAACAGGTCTGCTGTCGCAAGCTGCGCGCCCATCCGCTCCAGCTCGGTACGCACCGAGGTGCGGCGAACGAGCGCGCGCACCGCGTGTCCCTTTGCAATCGCGATTCGGGCGAGGTTGCTTCCGATGAAACCGCTGCCGCCGGTGAGTAAGAACTTCATCACGTTCCCGAGCCGAAAGTTATGTCGTGCGCTGATAGAGCCGATACGTCTTGTAACGCCGGCCGCCCATCGACTCGATCGCGCGATTGACGAGGTCATTGTCCTCGAGAGTCCAGGAGATCTCGCCACCGGTGTAGCCCAACGCGCGGGCGATCTTCAGTGTGTCGAGGTACAAGACGGCGTCGATCCCCCGCTTGCGGAATCCCTCCTTGATGCCCAGCGTGATCAGCCGCAGGCGCTTGATCTTGCGAGACGCGAGTAACATTCGGATCAGTCCAGTCGGCAGCCCGTAGTGCGTCAGCCGCCCGTCCGCCGCTTTCAAGGCGAAATTTGCGTCGGGGAGGGTCATCGCAAACGCCACCGTCTCGCCGTTGATTTCCGCCACGCGGATCAACTCCGGGACCACCAACGGGCGCATCTCGCGGGCAATATGATCGAATTCCTTGTCCGTCACCGGGACGAATCCCCAGTTGCGACTCCAGGCGGAATTGTAGATCTCTTTGATCCGGCGCACTTCGGCGTCGAAGTCCTTCAGGTTGATGGCTCGAACCGAGATGCCTTCCCGCTGCCGAATCTTCTCCGCGACGCGAACGACCTTCTCCGGCGGATTCACTGCGCTGGATAGTTCGTAGGCCCAGAGGTCCTTCGCTTTTGCCAAACCGCAGGCCTCATAGAGCTTCGGGTAGTAGCGCGGGTTGTAGGCCATCATCACCACCGGCGGCGCATCAAAGCCCTCGACCAGAACTGAGCACTCGTAGTTGGTCGAGAAATTCACCGGCCCCAGCATCTGCTCAAAGCCCTGAGATCGGTTCCAGGCAGCGGCGGCGTCGAAGAGTAGGCGCGCCGTGAAAGCATCGTCGATGCATTCGAACATGCCAAAGAAACCGAGCTTCGTCTGATGGAATTCGTTGTAGCGGGGATCGTTCACTCCAGCGATCCGGCCAACCACGCGGCCGCTCTGCCGCGCCAGAAACAGCTCCACCTTTCCGAACTCGAACCAGGGATTCTTTTGGGGGTTGAGGAAATCCTTCCGCTCCATCAGCAGCGGTGGGACCCAGTTCGGATCGCCGCGGTAGAGGGAGTAGGGGAATTGAATGAACTCATCGCGGTCTGCCGCCGATTGCACCGGCGTGACGACGACATCGGTGCCGTTTGCTTGCGCCGGGTCGAGCCTCTTTGCGGCTACCGCCATCGAGGTCTCCCTGGTCAGCTCTCGAGCTGCTTTCCATTCTTGATGAAGAGATTGGCGCCCTTTTCGAGGAGCAGACCGGGAATCTGACCGCGCTTACTCCACAGGCTGCGAGGTATGCGCTTAAGCCGGTTGATGTCGTCCGGTTGAAGATTCGCCGCGCGCCAGGTCAAAGTCTCGACGGCATCGAACAACTTGTTCGCCACATCGCGCGAGGTCAGCTTGGACAATTGCTCGAACGAGAAGCCGTACTCGACGAGCAAGCCGTTCGAAGCGGCCAACCACTGCTGTGAAGCCTGGTTCGATAGGACGAAGCTTCCCGGCCTGGCGATGTTCACCGGAACGAATGTGGAGGGGCGGGTCTCCGGGATGATGCCCATCTTGCGGCCGACTTTTTCGAAGGTGTCGAGCACTCGATCGAGCTGTTCGTCGGTGTGCGTCGCCATGTAGCTCGTTCGCAACAGGGAATGGCCCGGCTCGACCGCCGGTGGAATAACGGGATTGCTGAAGACGCCACCTTCGAAAAGCGCCTTCCAAAAACGAAAGCACTTCACCTGATCGCCGACCAGCACCGGAACGACCGGGGTCACCGAGACTCCCGTATCGAATCCCATTGCGCGAAACCCGTTGTGCATCTTCTCTGCGATGTCCAACAGCCGAGCCCGGCGCTGGGGCTCGGCCTCGATGATCTCGAGCGCTTTGATTGCGGAAGCCACCGAGGCAGGAGTCATCGAGGCGGAGTAAACGACCGATCTCGCCCTGTGCTTGATGAAGTTGATCACGTCGACGGGCCCGGCGATCACTCCTCCCAGCGAAGCGAAGCTCTTCGAGAACGTTCCCATCTGAAGGTCGATCTGTCCTTCGACGCCGAAGTACTCAGCAGTTCCGCGGCCGTGAGTTCCAAGCACTCCCATCGCGTGGGCGTCATCGGTCATCACTCGGGCGTTGTACTTCTGTGCCAGCTCGACGATCTTGGGGAGGTTGCAGATATCGCCCTCCATCGAAAAGACGCCGTCGGTCACGATGATCTTGCCCGCATCGGGATCGGCCGCTTGAAGCAACTGCTCGAGGTGCTCCATGTCCTGGTGGCGGTATCGCTTCTCGGTTCCATACGAGAGGCGAATTCCATCCACGAGCGACGCGTGATTCTGCCGATCGGAAAACACTATGTCGTGTCTGCCGAGGAGGGCGGACATCGTGGCGGTGTTCGTTTGAAACCCGGTGGATACCGCCAGGGCAGCGGGTCGCCGGAGAAACTTCGCCAGCTTGGCCTCGAGCTCCTCGTGCAGCGCCAGCGTGCCGTTGAGCAAGCGCGAGCCGGAGCAAGTCGTCCCGAAGCGGCGCACGGCGTTGAGAGCTGCCTCTTTGACGCGGGGGTCTCCGGCTAGGCCAAGGTAATTGTTCGAGCCGACCATGATGACTCGGCGGCCATCCACGTCCACTTCGGTGCTCCCGTGGGACGCCTCGATCGGACGGAAGTAGGGGTACAGTCCAGCGGCCTTCGCGATTTTGGCGTCTTTCCATGCGGCGCACTTGTCGAAAACGTCGCTCATCGGGTGCCCCCTCCTGCGGGGCGACTGACCTGGTTCGATGGCATCGGCCGGTTCAGCATCGAGGCATTCGGAAGGTTCCTGCGAGTTTTCGAACGGCGCCGAATGTCACCGAATCTGTATGCGGGCGGCCTACCCCCTGTCAAGGGAATCAGGCGGGCGCTAAGCCATAGATTAATTCGTAATTTCAGTATGTTAAGAAGTCCGCCCGACTGAGCAAGATTCGGCGCATACCTGCTGTAACTGCGCAGTTAATGGCTCAGGCGTCTGGCGAGGCCCGGGCGTTCTACGGGTTCCGCGGCGACGGCGGCGCCGACGCCAAGCCCCAAGATGGCTGCCGCGCTGCCGTTGCGCACAGCAATCTCGACCAGACCGCTACTGCCCACGAGGCCGACGAGCGATCCCTCGCGGACCGATTCATACTGCGCCTCGCGGTGGCCCAGGATTCGACGACCATTCAGCACCAGAACGAAATCCGCTCCGAGGCGTTCGCCGGGCAGGTTCGTGATCAGCGTGCCAAATCGATCGACGTGGATGACCGCGCCGTGCAGCGCTTCGCCTGCCGCCTGCGGCACAGGAATCGAAAAGGGGCGCTCCAGTTCGGGGACCGGCTCGCCCAGCGCCTGGAGTTCGACGCCGCGGTCCAGGTGGCCGGCAACGGGCCCAAAGAGATCCCTTCCGTGGAACGTCTTCGAAACGCGCGGTCGCCAGAACTGCGAATTAGAAAGCTCCACTACGGCGATCGCTCCACCCAACTTTTCCAGCGCCGGCACCAAGAGCCCATTGTCCGGACCGACCAGCCGATCCCCTCGAGCGGATTGGGCGGCAATGGCTCGACGAGCGGAACCGACGCCCGGATCGACGACGGCGACGTGAATCGATCCCGGCGGGAACGCCGCGACCGCGGTCCACAGCAGAAAGGCTCCGGCTCGAACGTCCTGCGGCGATATGGCGTGTGCGAGGTCAACGAGGGTCGCCGAAGGGCTGACCGACAAGATCGCACCCTTCATCTGACCTACGTAGGCGTCCGCTTCACCGAAATCCGTAAGCAGGGTTACGATCGCCACTCAGCGAGGTTATGCTCGGAGCGGCCGCGGCACAACGCGGTTTCGCTGCTTCTACGAGAGTCGCTCTGCGACGAAGCGGGTGATGATCGCGAGGTCGCTCTGAGCGAGCCGAGAAAACCGAATCGCCATTCCAGAGCCCTTCGGATGGTGGCGATGCGCTAAAACTTCGCCTGGGATCCGGACTCGACCCAAGGCGGGAAACTCCATTGTCAGGCTGACCTTTTCGGAGACCGGCAGAACGGGCCCCAAGAAAAACATTCCCCCCAGGGAGATGTCGCTGCACACGCCGATCAAGGATCGCTCCGCTGCATCCAGTTGCACGGGTGCGTTGACGGCCGCCCGCCGGGTCCTTCGGCGTTCGATGGGGAAGGGTTGCTCTGAAGCGCCAACGCGCTCAGATTCGGCGCCCGCAGACGAACGGTGAAAGACGACGGGGGGAAGCTCAAGCGCCAGCTGATCCGGAGTATGTTGATTCACGGGAAAAAGGCTAGACGAGAATTCCATGTACATCAAGGATACATGGATATCCTCGATCCGACATCTACCTTCACCCGCCCGCCCTCTCACGCGAGTTGAAAAGCGACGAAGCGATTGATGGCCGCCAGATCGCGTTGGCTGAGCTCAGGAAAGCGAATCGCCATCGCAGGTCCTGCGGAAAGCTCGCGATGCGCAAGAACTTCGCCGCACACTCGAATAGTGCCCGAGCGCAGCAGGTCCAGCGTGACATTGATCTTTTCTCCCACCTCGACGGGCGGGCCGACGAACAGCATTCCTCCCAGGGACAAATCGGTGCACAGCCCACGCACGCTCTCGTTCCAGGTTTCGACGCGAGCCAGCACGTTGCACTGGATTCTCACGTTTCTGCGCCTGAGCGGGTGAACTCGACCAATGAGTCCGTTGATGCCTTTGGTGCGTGCAAGCATGCCAGCCTCCGTGGTCAAAGAAACCGATCCTTCCGACGTGCGCTCGCGCGTGGAATTCTGTTCCGGAGCGTAACGGAGCAACCCCGCCTTGTCTTATGCCGCATGGCGCGAGGCGGTTCGACCGATGCATCCTGCCGGCAATGAGGTCATCGGCCACGCGTACTTCGCTGCTGGAACTCTTTGCCAGGAGCAGCCCATGAGAATCCTCGCGTTGTCACTGCCGTCGTTGTTTTTGGTTCCCGTCTCGGCGCCCGTCGCCGCCGCTCAACCCAAGGAGATCCATCAGACGCTCCCGCTTGACCCGAAAGGCGAGTTTTCGCTCACGACCTTCAAAGGAGAGGTGAAGTTGGCCGCTTGGGACCGGTCCGAGGTCAAGCTCGACGCCCGCATCGAAGCCGATCCCTCCTGTGGCGACGATGCCTACCAGGCCGAGCGCATCAAGAACACGGAGATAAGGATTCGCTCGTCCCCCGCTGCGGTTCAGGTCTCAACGGAGTATCCGCAGCAGATTCCGTACAGCGAAGGCTGCTCCAGCTCACCTTTCGTCAACTACCAGATCTCCGTGCCAGCGACCGCTAAGGTGCAGGTGTTGGACCATAAGTCGAAGCTCCAAATTTCGAACCTTCGAGCCGATCTGCGCGTTCAAACTCACAAGGGACAGTTGGACATCCGTGGCTTGGAGGGCGCCCTCAACCTCGAGACGCACAAAGGGACGGGCCGCGCCACCTTCAGCAAGTGGGCGCAGGCGAGCCGGTTCGAAACGCACAAGGGGAATCTGGAAATCGTCGTTCCCAAAGGGGCAGGCATCAATCTGGACGCGAGCTTGGGACGAAGGGGACAGCTGGACAGCGATCTGGTCGGAGTGCAGGACCGGGCCAGCTCGGGCAGGATTCAGAAGGCACTCAACGGAGGAGGTCCTGAGCTGCAGCTGACGACGTTCAAGGGGACCTTCCGCCTCGTTCAGGGGTGAGCCGGCCCGGAGGCAGTGTCCAGAGTCCTCAAATGAGCCCGTGCTCTGCAAGTTTGTTGTAAAGCGTCCTTCGGCTGATGCCGAGCAGGCGCGCCGCGACGGTTCGATTGTCACCTGCGCGCCGAAGTGCGTTTTCCAGGGCATTGCGCTCGGCGCCGCGCAGCCGCTCATCGAGTGTTGCAGAGTCATCGCCCTCCACAAGGGATGCTGCATGAACCGGGGCCGTGCGTCTCAACTCCCGTTCGACGTCGCGCGAGCTGAGGACCTCGGCGTCGGAGAGCAGAACCAAGCGCTCGATGAGGTTCTGAAGCTGGCGAACATTGCCCGGCCACGGCTGAGCCTGCAGGACTTGGATCGCGGAGGCATCGAGCGACGCGTTGGGTTTGCCGTTCGCCGCGCCAAATCCAGCACAAAAGTGCCGGGCCAAAGGAGCAATGTCCTCCGGTCGGGACCTGAGTGGCGGCAAGAAGATCGGCACGACGTTCAGTCGGTAGAACAGGTCCTCGCGGAATTCGCCCTTTCCAACCATTGCTTCCAACTCTCGGTGCGTCGCCGCGATGAAGCGGACGTCCGCCTTGAGGGTCGTCGTGCCGCCCAGCCGCTCGAACTCGCGCTCTTGCAGCAGCCTGAGAAGCTTGACCTGTATCGACGGCGGAAGATCGCCGATTTCGTCGAGAAAAAGGCTTCCCCCTTCGGCAAGCTCGACTCGGCCTGGCTTTCGGTTCACCGCCCCCGTAAAGGCTCCCTTTTCATAGCCAAACAATTCGCTCTCCAGCAGAGCCTCCGGCAGGGTGACGCATTGAACCTTGATGAAGGGCTTCTGCCTGCGTGGGCTCACCCGATGGATGGACCGCGCGGCCATCTCCTTGCCCGTGCCGGTTTCGCCACGCAGCAACACCGTCGCTGTTCCCGAGGCGGCCCGGCGGATCAGGTCCTGCACCTCCTGCATCGCCGGGGAGGCGGTGAGGAGGCTCTCGCCTGCCGGCGGCGGAATAGTCCCAAGCCGACGGACGGACTCCAACGCTTTGTGCACTGAGAACAGAATCTCCTCGCGATCGAATGGCTTTAGAACGAAGTCGGCAGCGCCGGCTTTCATCGCCTCGACGGCCAAAGGAATGGTGCCATGGGCGGTCATCAAGATGACAGGGATGTCCGGCCAGCTCATCGAGACTTCGGCTAGCAGTCGCATGCCATCCATGCCGGGCATCCGCACGTCGCTCACGAGCACGTCGTAGGGGTGCCGTCCGAGCGCCTGGAGCGCGTCGGACCCGCTGAGCACGTGGCTCGACGCGAT
>Ga0126378_10000806_pt1 | contig 22951 bp, 25 predicted proteins | sample PanSoiMetPlot_23_FD_92587 | JGI IMG/M metagenome (GOLD analysis project Ga0126378, IMG submission 92587) | Tropical forest soil microbial communities from Panama - MetaG Plot_23 | ecosystem: Environmental > Terrestrial > Soil > Tropical forest > Bulk soil | place: Panama | collected 2016-02-17
CAGCGTCATCCGACACCCTCTATGTTTCGAACGCGGGGGATGGCTCGGTGCGCCTCTATAAGGGTGCCGATCTCTCGGCGAGTGGCCGCATCGACCTCGGCGACGACGCGGACAACATCAGGATCGACAGCCGGCGGAACGGGGTGCTGGTGGGCTATGGCAGCGGCGCGCTCGCCGTCATCGACCCCCTGAGCAACAAGAAGATCTCGGATATTCCGCTCAAGGCGCATCCCGAGGGCTTCCAGTTGGCCGATGCGGGTGCCAAGGTCGTCGTCAACGTACCGGACGCCCGGCAGATCGCGGTGATCGACGTTGCATCGGGACAGCAGACGGCGGTGGCGCCACCCGAGGGCGCGCGCTCGAACTTTCCCATGGCGGTCGATGAGGATCAGCACCGCGTTCTCGTGGTCTTCCGGCGTCCACCGCTGCTGTCGGCCTTCGGCAGCCAGGATGGCAGGCCGTTGTCGAGCGTGGAGACCTGCGGTGACGCGGACGATGTCTTCGTGGACTCCAGGCGCCATCGCGTCTACGTCAGCTGCGGCGATGGTGTCATTGACATCCTCGCAGATCGAGGCGCCCGCTACGAGCGCGTCGCGCGCATCCCGACGTCGTCAGGTGCTCGAACCTCTCTCTTCGTGCCGGAAATCGATCGGCTCTACGTCGCGGTGCGCGCCACCATCAGCGAGCCCGCCGCCGTTTGGGTTTTCCGCCCGAGCGATGGCGGATCCAATCCTTGAGATTATCTACACCACCGGCCAGACCCAGAACGCCACGCCCACGAGCGCGATGAAGGCGCCGCTCAAGACCTCGCCATAGCGCTCGAAAGCGCCGAGCCGAACACTTTGTAATCCAGCCGTCGAACAGACGCAGAGCACCACGTAGGTTGCGATCGTACTGAGCGCGAAGACGAGCGACATGGCGACGATGATACCGATGCCGTATTTTGCCGCGGCGAAGAACGCCGGGATGCCCTCTACCATTGGAGAGGAACCCAAGATCAGCAGCAGGGCCGTGCGCGCCGTCGTCTTGTGTCGGTGCTCGTGAAGGGGCGGTTCCTGGTCGAAGAGCAAGGTGATCGGATGTGCCATCTCGGGGAGATGGTCGTGTAAATGTGAATGCGCCGAGCCATGGCCATGTCGATGCAAATGGGTGTGGCGCGTGAGCACCGCGGTTTCGCCGCGTAGCGGCGCATAGAGCGGATCGCTCGCGGACTCGCATCCGTAACTGTGGCCATGATCGTTATGGTCCTCGCTCTCGGCGAATCGGGTCTCGTAGCAGTGAGTGTAACCGCCGTGCCCAAGCGTGATGGTAGCCCCGAAGGTATGCGGCTCCGGGATTTCCTCGGCTGATTCCCAATAAGTGCCGTGCGCCTCGAATAGAAAGACTTGTCGGCTCCCATCGGGTCGATGCGTCTCGACGCTGACTGGGCCTGTCGCGGCGCCGGTCAAGCGAAAGCGCGGCGGGACGCCCGCCTCGAAGATCGAAAGCTTCAACTCGCCGTGGTCCGTCGGAATCCGTTGCAGTTCCGGACCGTGGACACCGTTGCCATCAGTCCCCGCAAAGCCATGGGCGCGGCTATGCCGATACCTGTGGTTGTGCCTACGGCCCTTGTGTCCGTGCACCTCTCGCCAGGCCGAGATCGCGATCCAGCCGCCGAATGCGACGAGCGCGATGCTTGCTGCCTTATCGACGAAATGGCCGAAGCGGGTCGCTACGGCGACGCCGCCGAGCCAGACCACGGACGCGATCAGGAGCGTGGAGATCACGTGGCCGACCCCTGCCTGAAGCGATGCGCGTGCCGTCTCGGCCTTGGACCAGCCGCGCTGGCGGGCGATGAGCGTAATCGGCACCCAGTGGTCTGGCACGATCGTGTGCAGAACGCCGACCGCCGCGACCGCGCCGATCAACAACAGCTCAGGACCGATCTGCATCTCTCGTCTCCGGGTTTACGACACATTACACGGATCATGGTGCCGCATCATTGCGCCGTTGGACCGCTCGCTCCCGGCGCCCATGCGCGTTGCCGTGCCGATCGAAGCTGGGCTCGCCGGTCGTCGTCCTCGATCAGCTCCCTGGGGCCGCTTGATCCTCCGCGGCTGCCCTAGTAGCCTCTCCGGGTCATTTCCGGGGAGGCAGGTTGATGAGCGACACTCGCGTCGACGTCCTGAGGCCCGAAGCGACCACCGCCCGAGTCGGAGGCGTTGCATCGGCACTCGTCGCGACGCTGTTGGGCGCTTTCTTGGTGCTGGGGGCGGGGTTCGCGCCGATCGCGGCGGTGCACAACGCCGCCCACGATGCCCGCCACGCTTTCGCGTTCCCCTGCCACTGAGCTTCGATTTGATTTTCCTGCGCCGGACGCTGCTCGCGGGTCTGATCGCGGGCTTGGCGGCGGGCGCGTTCGCGACCGCGCTGCAATCGCTGCGAGTGACGCCGCTGATCCTCACCGCCGAGGTCTACGAGAGCGCTGCTCCCGCCCACGAGCACAACGCCGTCGACGCCGCCTGGGAGCCCGCCGATGGCCTGGAGCGCACGGCGTTCACCTTGCTCGCCAATGTCGTGATCGGCTGCGGCTTCGGGTTGCTCCTCGCCGGCGGCTTCGCCTGGCGAGAGGCGGTAACGGGTCAGGGCGTCAGCGCCCGCGCTGGTCTGATGTGGGGGCTCGCGGGCTTCGCCACCTTCTCGCTGGCGCCCTCTCTCGGGCTTCCGCCCGCGCCGCCGGGCAGCCTCGAGGCCGATCTGGCGGCGCGCCAGACCTGGTGGCTACTCACCGTGTTCGCCACGGGGGTCGGCCTCGGCCTTGCGGTCTACGCACGCACATGGGTGCTGCGCGCGGCGTCCGTGCCCATCGTGGCGCTGCCGCACATCTGGGGCGCCCCCTTCGCAGCGGGAGGCGCGGCTTCAGTGCCCGCCGAGCTCGCCACCCAGTTCGCGCTCGCCTCGATCGTCACGGCCGGCGTGTTTTGGGCCGTGCTCGGGACCGTCGACGGCTGGCTCTACCATCGTCTCACGCCGAAGTTGCCCGCGCCGAGCAATCGGGTATAAGACCGACCGACCCCTTGGGGAGTAGCCGCCCCGAGCCTGGCCACGGCTTATGGCCACGTGACCTCCGGCGGAAGCGACATCAGGATGGCCTCGACATTGCCGCCGGTCTTGAGGCCGAAGAGGGTGCCGCGGTCGTAGAGCAGGTTGAACTCGACGTAGCGACCGCGCTTCACGAGCTGCGCCTGGCGCTGCTCGGGCGTCCAGGTCTCGAAGAGATGGCGGCGGGCGAGGGCGGGGTAGACCTCCAGGAAGGCCTCGCCGACGGCGCGGGTGAAGGCAAAGTCGCGCTCGAAGTCGCCGGTGTCGTGATCGTCGAAGAAGATGCCGCCGACGCCGCGCGCCTCGTTCCGGTGCGGCAAGAAGAAATACCGGTCGCACCATTCCTTGAATTTTGGGTAATAACCGCCGTCGTGGGCGTCGCAGGCCGCCTTGAGCGCGGCGTGGAAATCCGTCTTGTCGCGCTCGATCGGGAATACCGGCGTCAGGTCCGCGCCGCCGCCGAACCAGGCTTTGGTCGTTCGGATGTGGCGCGTGTTCATGTGCGCTGCGGGGATCAGCGGCGTGCGCGGGTGAATCACCACGGAGATGCCGCTCGCCCAGAAGCGCGGATCGGCCTCGGCGCCAGGGATCTGCTGGCGGAATTCCGGCGAGAACTCGCCGTGGACAGTCGAGACGTTGACGCCCGCCTTCTCGAACACCTGGCCCTTGAGGATCGCCATCACGCCGCCGCCACCGCCCTCGCGCGCCCAGGCCCGGCGCTCGAAGCGCCCGGCGGCGCCGCCACGCGAGGCGGCGAACTCGTCCTCGATCGCCTCGAGCGCCGCCGTGAGGCGGTCGCGGAGTTCCTCGAACCGCCGTGCCGCGCGGGCCTTCTCGGTCTCGGCGCTCACCGTGTTTCCTCGGGCCAGCGCTCGATCTGGCGCAGCGCCTCGCCCAACACCATCGCGGCCGCCAGCGCCACGTTGAGCGAGCGGGCGCCCGGCCGCATCGGCAGGCGGAGGCGCGCGTCGGCTGCAGCATGCACGTCGTCGGGCACGCCCGCGGATTCGCGGCCCAGAAGCAGAATATCGTCGGGTTCGAACATGAAACGATGGTAGGGCAGAGGCGCCCTTGTCGTCAGCAGGATCAGCCGGTGTCCGGGGGTACGTCGGTCGAGGAAGGCCGCCCAGGATCGATGGCGCGTCAGATCGAGCAGCGCGAGGTAGTCCATCCCGGCGCGCTTCAGCCGGCGGTCCCCGAGCAGGAATCCCGCGGGCTCGATCAGGTCCAGCGCCACGCCGAGGCAGGCGGCGAGCCGCATGATCGAGCCGGTGTTCTGGGGAATGTCGGGTTGATAAAGCGCAATGCGCATGGCGATGCGGCGTGCTTTAGGGCTTGCCCATGAATTCGGTTCCGCCTTTGCAAGGTGCGACCGGTTCGATTATACCGGGGCGCCCGCGGGGACTGCGCCCTTGCGCGGAAGTCCTTGAATTTATGCGGCAGCATGTCGCATAGGCGCGGTGGGGTCGACGTATAGGGTGCGGCCGGGTTCCTGGGCGCGGGCCGATGCGCCGGCGGGGCAGCGACGGGGTGAAATGACATGACTGACGCTGCGCACGACGATGGCGGCACACGGCGCGACTTCCTGATCCTCGCGGCCTCCGCCATGGGCGTAGTCGGGGCGGGCGCAGTGGCCGGGCCGTTCATCAGCAGCATGAGCCCCGCGCGCGACACGCTCGCCGCCGGCGCGCCGGTTGACATCGACATCTCGCACATTCAGCCGGGCCAGCAGATCGTCGTGCTCTGGCGCAGCCGGCCGATCTTCATCATGAACCGCACGCCCGAGGAGCTGCAGAAGCTCCAGGCCGCGCCGGACGCGAACCCGCTCCGCGATCCCAGTTCGGGCGCGCTGCAGCAGCCGGACTACGCCAAGAACTGGCACCGCTCCATCAAGCCCGAGATCCTCGTGCTCGTCGGCATCTGCACGCATCTCGGCTGCATCCCCGGCTTCAACCCGCAGCCCGGCGGCGAGCTGGGTCCGAGCTGGCAGGGCGGGTATTTCTGCCCGTGCCACGGCTCGCGCTATGACCTTTCGGGCCGGGTGTTCGCGGGCGTGCCGGCGCCGCTCAACCTGCCGGTGCCGCCCTACACCTTCGTGAGCGACACCGTGATCCGCATCGGCGAGAACCCGGCGGGCTCCAACTTCGACCTGAACTCGGTCGAGCAGTTATAGGAGTCCGGCCATGGACGCCCCTCGCAAGCAAAGCGCGCTCGTGCGTTGGATCGACTACCGCCTGCCGATCTTCAGCTTCATGGATCACGAGCTCAACGCGTATCCCACGCCGCGTAACCTGAGCTATTGGTGGAATTTCGGCTCGCTCGCGGGGTTCATGCTGGTGCTGATGATCGCCACCGGCGTCTTCCTTGCGATGCAGTACACGCCGCACGCGGATTTCGCCTTCGATTCCGTCGAGCGCATCATGCGCGACGTGAATTGGGGCTGGCTGATCCGCTACATCCATATGAACGGTGCGTCGTTCTTCTTCATCGTCACCTACATCCACATCTTCCGCGGGCTCTACTACGGCTCCTACAAGGCGCCGCGCGAGCTCCTGTGGATACTGGGCGTGGTGATCCTGCTGCTGATGATGGCGACCGCCTTCATGGGCTACGTGCTGCCCTGGGGCCAAATGAGCTTCTGGGGCGCCACGGTGATCACCAACCTGTTCTCGGCGATCCCGATCGTCGGCAACGATATCGTGACCTGGCTGCTGGGCGGCTTCGCGGTCGGCAATCCAGCGCTCAACCGCTTCTACTCACTTCACTACCTCCTGCCGTTCCTGATCGTGGGGGTGGTGGTGCTGCACCTGGTGGCGCTCCACCAGCACGGCTCGAACAATCCGCTCGGCATCGACCGCAAGGGCCCGCAGGACAGCATTCCCTTCCATCCCTACTACACGATCAAGGACCTGTTCGGCATGGGCGTGTTCCTGATCGTCTACGCGGCGTTCATCTTCTTCATGCCGAACGCGCTCGGCGATCCCGCGAACTACATTCCCGCGAATCCCCTGCAGACGCCGCCCGAGATCGTGCCCGAATGGTACTTGCTGCCGTTCTACGCGATCCTGCGCTCCGTGCCGGACATCTGGCTCCTGCTCTTCACCATCCCCGCCAAGACCGCGGGCGTGCTCTGCATGTTCGGCTCGATCGGCGTGCTGTTCATCCTGCCGTGGCTCGACACCTCGCCGGTCAGGAGCTCGCGCTTCCGCCCGGTCTACAAGTGGTTCTTCTGGCTCCTGGTGATCGACGCCTTCGTGCTCGGCTACGTCGGCGCCCATCGCCCCGAGGGCTTCTACGTGCTCCTGGGCCGCGCCGGCACGCTCTACTATTTCTTCCATTTCCTTATCCTGCTGCCGTTGCTTGGCAAGCTGGAGCGTCCGCGCCCGTTGCCGGCCAGCATCAGCGCCGCCGTGCTCAGGGCCGTGCCCGCGGCTTCCGGCAAAGTGGAGCACGCCTGATGCGCGCCCTCGCCCTCGCGGCCGGTCTCGGCTTCGCGCTCCTCGCTGGCCCCGCCGTGGCACCCGCCCAGGAGGCAACCCCGCCGCTGCCGAAGCAGGCGTGGCCCTTCGATGGCGTCTTCGGCGCCTTCGACCGCGCCGCGGCCCAGCGCGGCTTCCAGGTCTACAACAGCGTCTGCGCCAATTGCCACGCGCTGCACCTGGTCGCCTACGGCGACCTGGGGCCCGCTGGTCCCGGCGGCGGGCTCGGGTTCAACCTCGACCAGGTGAAGGCGATCGCGGCCGCCAAGCCGGTGCCCGACACCAACGACCAGGGCGAGGCCACCATGCGCGCCGCTCTCCCGGCAGATCATTTCGTGTCGCCCTTCGCCAACGAGAAAGCGGCGCGCGCCGCCAATAACTCCGCCTTGCCGCCGGACCTCTCGGTGATCGTGAAGGCGCGCGAGGGCGGAGCCGATTACCTCTACGCGCTCCTCACGGGCTACAAGGAGCCCCCGGCGGACATCAAGTTGGGCGAGGGGATGAACTACAACGAGTTCTTCCCCGGCCATCAGATCGCCATGCCGCAGCCGATCAACGACAACAGCGTGACCTATGATGACGGCACGCCCGCGACATTGGACCAAGAGGCCTACGATCTCGTGAATTTCCTCGCCTGGGCCGCCGAGCCCACGCTCGAGGAGCGGCACCGCACCGGCATCAAGGTGATCCTGTTCCTCCTGGTGATGACCGGCATCCTCTATGCCGGCAAGCGCCGCATCTGGGCCGCTGTCCACTGAGCCTTCCTTCGACGCGGTCCCTCCGGGCCTGAGTCGAAGGACGCACTATTCCTTCAGCTCCTTCGCGAAGAAGGCCGTCACTTCCTTGATGGCGTCGGCCCAGGCCGCGGGGTCGCCGCCGGTGGTGGCGCCGCGTCCGGTCTCCGAGTTTGCATTGCGACGATTGGGGAGGTAGCGCGTGGGCGCGTTGCTGTCGAACGCGTGTTGGGCGCCGGGATAGACCTTGATCGTGACGGGGTAGCCTGCCGCTTGCGCGCGACGGGTCAGCTCCTCGCAGGGTTTCGCGGGCGTCCAATCGTCGCGCTCGCCGATCAGGATCAGCAGCGGCGCGATCGGCTGGTAGACGCCGCTGTAATCCGCGATGGCGCCGTGATTGCCAAGCGCGCGCGTCGTCGACCAGGTTCCGTACCGGTCGCCGCAGCCCGGATAGAGCGCGATGGCGGCAGCGAAGCCGTGACGGCGCTCCTCGACGAGCGGCGCCTTGTCGGAGGCGGGCGCCACCATCGACGCGAGCGTCGAGCTGCCGCCATGCGATCCGCCCATGAGTGCCACATGTCTGCCATCCACGTAGGGCAGACCGCGGAGAAACGCGAGAGCGGCATAGGCGTCGTAGCTGCGTTGGATCGGCACCACACGGCGGAGCTGCGGCACCGCGTCGTCTGGCGTGAAGCAGACACCGGCGGGGAATCCGCGCGTCGAGAAGCTGTCGGGCACGATTGCGACATAGCCCTGGTCGGCGAGCAGCGTCGCCCAGCGCATGGGGGCGCCGCTCGAGCGTGCGCCCAAGCCGCTGCAATCGTGCAGCACCACCACCGCCCCGAAGGGCCCGTCGCCCGGCGGCTTGAGGATCGTCGCCGGTATCTCCTCCGTGCCGCCGTCGCGCTGAGTGGTGGCCATCGACACCGTCGAGGCCATGTAACTCGCAGGCTGTGCGGCGCCTGGCGCGGCCGCGGCCAGCCCCGAGATGACCGCCGCGATTGTTGCCAGCCGAGCCATGGAATCGATCACCAAAGAACGGGAATCCTGCCATAGGATAGGCGTTGGCGCCACCGCGCCTCCCCGCGAAACCTGTTGCTGGAGCCCGGTGGCGCGGTGACACTCGTGCGCTTGGAACAAGGATCAGCATGAGCGAGCGGACTACGCCGGTGATCGGCATTCTCGGCGGGAGCGGCCTCTACCAGATCGACGGGCTCGTCGATGTCGAATGGCGGCGCGTCGCTTCGCCCTTCGGTGACGCCTCGGACGAGCTCTGCTTCGGTCGGCTCGGCGGCACCCGGGTGGTGTTCCTGCCGCGCCACGGCCGCGGCCACAAGGTGCCGCCCTCGGAGATCAATTTCCGCGCCAACATCGACGCGCTCAAACGCGCGGGCGTCACCGACCTGATCTCGCTCTCGGCCGTGGGCAGTCTGCGCGAGGATCTGCCGCCCGGCAGTTTCGTCGTGGTCGATCAGTTCATCGACCGGACCTTCGCGCGCGCCAAGAGTTTCTTCGGCACCGGTTGCGTGGCCCACGTCTCCGTGGCAGAGCCGGTGTGCTCACGCATCGGCGATGCCCTGGTTGCTGCCGGCGCCGCCGCCGGCATCGCGATCCGGCGAGGCGGTACCTATATCGTGATGGAAGGGCCGCAGTTCTCCACCCTCGCCGAGAGCCGGCTCTATCGCGCCTGGGGCTGCGACGTCATCGGCATGACCAACATGCCCGAGGCGAAGCTCGCGCGCGAGGCGGAGCTCTGCTACGCGACGGTCGCCATGGTGACGGACTTCGACAGCTGGCACCCCGACCACGGCCACGTCAGCGTCGAGGCGATCGTGCGGGTGCTCGCGGGGAATGCCGACCGGGCGCGGAGCCTCGTCAAGGCGGTGGTGCCACGATTGAGCGGGAATCGCGGCCCATGCCCCGCCGGCTGCGACCGCGCCCTCGAGCACGCTCTCATCACCGCTCCCGAGGCCCGCGATCCCGCGCTGCTGGCAAAGCTCGACGCGGTGGCGGGACGAGTGCTGAACCGATAGGTCGCTGTCATGAATGTCCAGGGCAAGCCGATGCGGACGATCTGGGTCGAGGTGGAGGGTGCCGCCGTCGGCATCATCGACCAGACACGCCTGCCGCACGAGCTGGTCACGCGCAAGATCGAGACCGCCGCCCAGATGGCGGAAGCGATCCGCAGCATGCGCGTGCGCGGCGCGCCGCTGATTGGCGCGGCGGCGGCTTACGGTGTGGCGCTGGCGCTCGCCGGCGATCCCTCGGATGGGGCCCTGCGCTCGGCCATCGACCTGCTGGCGGCGACCCGGCCGACCGCGATCAACCTGCGCTGGGCGCTGGAGGAGATGCGCGCCACCGTGGCGACTCTGCCGCCCGACCGACGCGCGACCGCGGCCTGGGCGCGCGCGGCAGAGATCGCCGAGGCCGACGTAGCCCTCAACCGCGCCATCGGCCAGCACGGGCTCGCGCTCATCGAAGAGGCGTGGGTGCGGCAAGGAAGGACGGGGCGCGTCGACGTGCTCACCCACTGCAACGCGGGCTGGCTCGCGACGGTCGATTGGGGTACGGCGCTGGCGCCCATTTTCACCGCTCATGACCGCGGCCTATCGGTGCATGTCTGGGTCGACGAGACCCGGCCCCGCAACCAGGGTGCGAGCCTCACCGCCTGGGAGCTGCTGCAGCACGGCGTGCCCCACACGGTGATCGCCGACAACGCCGGCGGGCACCTGATGCAGCGGGGCGAGGTCGATCTCTGCATCGTCGGCACCGACCGCACCACCGCCATCGGCGACGTCGCGAACAAAATCGGCACCTACCTCAAGGCGCTCGCCGCGCACGACACCGGCGTGCCCTTTTACGTCGCGGCACCCAGCCCCAGCATCGACTGGTCGATCGACGACGGCCGCGGCATCCCGATCGAGGAGCGCGCGGCGAGCGAGGTGACGGAGATCGCGGGCCTCGGTGAAGATGGGGCGGTCACGCGGGTGCGGCTCACGCCGGAAGGTAGTCCCGCCGCCAACCCCGCCTTCGACGTGACGCCGGCGAGGCTGGTGACCGGGCTCATCACCGAGCGCGGTGTCGCGAAAGCCTCGCGCGAGGGATTGCTCGCGCTCTTCCCGGAGCGGCGTCCCAATCGATGAGCGCGAGGCAACTGGCGCATCGCTCGCTCCGGCAGGAGATCATCGCGACCGCCTGCAAGATGAACGCGCTCGGCATCAACCAGGGCAAATCCGGCAATCTCAGCCACCGCATCCCCGAGGGATTTCTGGTAACGCCCACCGGCATGGATTACGACGCGCTCGATCCCGCGGACATCGTGCCTATGGGCTTCGACGGGGCGCACAGAGGGGCACGGTTGCCATCCTCGGAATGGCGCTTCCACCGCGACATTCTCAAGGCGCGGCCAGAGGCGAACGCCGTCATCCACACTCACTCGATGTTCGCGACCACGCTCGCCTGCCTCGGCCGCGAGATTCCGGCCTTCCACTACATGGTCGCGGTTGCCGGCGCCGACAGCATCCGCTGCGCGCCTTACGCGACCTTCGGCACCGAGGCGCTGTCGCGCCACGCCGTGCGCGCGCTCGAGGGGCGCATGGCGTGCCTCCTCGCCAACCACGGCATGATCGCCCTCGGGGACTCGCTCAAATCCGCGCTCGCGCTCGCCGTTGAAGTCGAGACCCTCGCCGCCATGTACTGGCGCGCGCTCCAGGTGGGCGAGCCCAACATTCTCGATGCCGCCGAGATGGCGCGGGTGATCGAGAAGTTCAGGACCTACGGGCAGCAGACGTCGAGCGCGACGCTCGACCCTCACCCTCCCGTCGCTGCGCGACGGGTCCCTCCCTCTCCCGCACGCGGGAGAGGGGCAAGTAGGCGCCGAGGCTAGAAAACCCCTCGCCCGCGAAGCGGGAGAGGGAGGGACCCATCCTTCGCCTCGCGAAGGATGGGAGGGTGAGGGTTAGACGGCCAACTCCTGCTGAAGCTGAGCCAGATCCGTGAGATGCTCGGCATCATGCTCGAGCATCTTGGCGACGAGGCTCTCGACCGCGATCTCGCCGATGCCGTCCAGCACGCCGGTGCGCCGGCGCTGCTCAGGCGATAGGTTTTCCAAGCGATGCACCATGTCGGTGCGCACCGCTGTGAAGACCGCCTGCGCAGTCACGAGGTCCTGCCGGTGATAGTCCCGCACGCGAGCGAGCTCGGCGCCATTCACGTCGGCGAGCCCTGGCCTCGTCTCGGCAAGCATGCGCTCGAGCCGCGCGCGATAGGCCTCGATCTCGATATCGCGGAGATGGCAGGCGTGCTCCTGGAGCGAGAAGTTGCCGTCCTTGGCGCGGGTCTTCCAATGAGCGGACGCGATTCCCGCGATGATCTCGGCGAGGCGCGCGGGCATCGTCGCGAGCGCCGTCAGCTTGGCTGCGAACGCGTCGTCGCCCGCGGCTTCATCGGTCGGCCGCGCTCGATTGGTTCTGCACATGAGGCCCTCCTATGAGCTGGCCGAGATCGTTCCATCCGCCGCGACTACGATCCGCCCCTTCGGCAGCCGCGCGAGATCGGCGGGCGCCACTTCGAGGGCGGGCAATGTCGCGTGCCCCATCTCGCCGGCGACCACGATGCCGAGGGTGAGGATCGCATCGACTTGGCCGAGCAGCAGCGCCGCGGGCGCGAGCCCGCGCGCGATCAGCTCCAGCATGATCGCGCTGGAGGAGCTGGAACCGCAAGGCTCCGCCAGCGCCAGCACCGCGCTCGCGACGCTCAGCCCATGCTGGGGATGGCGGGGGTCGCTGATCGTTCCCGTTTTGGGATCGACGCCGCCCCAAAAGCTCAGCGGCGCCGTGAGGCGCAGCAGCGGTCCCGCGCCCGTGCCCTCGATGAGGACGCGGCCCCTCACGACCACAGCCGCTCGTCCCTTCTGACGCGGCCCGCAACGGCGGAGGCCACGCAGTCCGCGAGGCTGCCGTAGACCGTCGCGAAGCCCGTGTTGGCGGGCGCGTAGAACGCGAATTTCCCTGAATTCGTCATGAGCACGCCGGCCTCGGGCGGCAGGATCGGCGCCACCACCACGCAGGTATCGGCGATGATCTCGACGCCGCTCGCTTTGAGCGGCGCCAGCAGGTCGGCGCGCTCGAGTTCGGCGAGGACGCCGCGGCCGGTGCAGGCGTAGAACGGCACCCGGAAGCGCCGGCCTCGGCACAAATCGGCGAGCGCACGGAACTCGTCCGCCGAGAAATGCGGACTGCCCACCGCGACGGCGTCGATGCGGTCGCTGCCAGCCGCCGCTGTCGAGAGCCGGTCGCGCGCCTCGCGCACTATCGCCGGCGTCACCGCGATCGTGCGCTCGGGTGGCGTGCCGCCGAGCACGGCTTCGAGATCGTGCGCTTCCGGCGTGACGCCGACGATGTGAAAGAGCCCGACCGCGCCGGTGGAGGCGGCCGCGGCACCCAGTGCCTTGAGCCGATCCTCGTTGGTGCCCTCAGGCACGCCGGTGATCGCGGCCACGTCGGCGCCCGCCTCGGTGCCCACGATCGCGCCCAGCACGGGATAGAACGCGTCGGTGCGCTTGAGGTCGGGCGAGAGTCCGCTCACGTCGATGACGAGGCGCGCCCGCCGGTTCTCGTCGAGATGCAGGCCATAGAGAGGCGCGCGGGCCGCGATGGCGCAGCAGAGGTCGAGGAAATCGCCCAGGCGGTTCGTGCGTGCGCCGAGGACGGAATTCACGAATGCGACCGCGTTTGATTCGCCCCAGGCGACGTGCGCGCCGAGCCGCGGCCGGTGTCCCGCCTGATAGGGCGCGCAGGTCCAGGTGGGTGCGCAGCCCAGCGCCTCGGACGCCACCATGAGCCGGCGCGCCATTGCCGCGGTCGCGGCATCGAACTTGACCCGGCCGGGGTGCAGGAGGTCGAGGGCGCCGACGTTGAGCGTCGTGGGCACCGCGACCTTGCCGCCGAGCTCCACCAGGCGCTCCGCGAAATGCACGCCGCTGTCGCCGTGATAGAGGCAGCCGTCGATGTGCGCGCTCTCGACCGGAACCAGCTCGGCCGCGCCCATGAGCCGCGCCGCCTCGGCGACGATGCGCACCGCCATCGCCCCGGCGGGTCCTTCCGCGCCCTCGACGAGGCTGCGCTCCGCCGGGGTGAGAGCGAGCGTCATTCTCTCGCGCTATTTGCCGACGTATTCGGCGACAAAACTCATGGTGCGGTCGAGCGCCGTCTTGGCGGATGCCGCGTCGTAGCTGCCGCGTTCGTCGCAGTTGAAGCCGTGGCCCGCGGCGTAGACGTAGATGGTGCAGTCCTTGCGCGCCTGCTTCACCTTCTCGACGTCCGCCATGGGGATGCTCTGGTCCTTGTCGCCGAAGTGCAGCATGGTCGGCACCTTCGGCGTCTCGCTTGCGGTCCCCGCGATGCCGCCGCCGTAGTAGCCGACCGCGCAGGCAATGCCCGAGAGGCGCGTCGCCGAGTGGAAGGCGAGGGTGCCGCCCCAGCAATAGCCGACCACGGCGATCTTGCCGGCGCCCTTCACCGCATCGATCGCGGCCTGCACGTCCTTGAGCGGGCCCGGCCCGTCGACTGCGGTGCGGATGTCGCGGCCTTGCGCGATCGCGTTCTGGTCATAGCCGAGCTCGATGCCGGGCTTGTGGCGATCGAAGAGCGCCGGCGCGATCGCGGTATAGCCGCGCGCGGCGAAGCCGTCCGTGGTGCGCTTGATGTGGTTGTTGACGCCGAAGATCTCCTGGATCACCACGACGGCGCCCTTCGGCTTGCCGGCGGGATCGGCGCGATAGGCGCCGAGTTTGAATCCGTCGGACGCCGTGAGCTCGATCATCTTTCCCATGGGGGTTTCCTCCTCGTTTGCGGGCTGGCGGGATCATAGGGCCGGGCCACCGGCCGACAAGGCCGGATTGCGCATGGCCGATTTGAGCGCACGAACCGGATAGCGGCGCGGGGCACGGTCGCTTAACTCTGGGGCATCCACTGATGGAGAACCTCATGAGTTTCCGAGTCCAAGGCCTTCCCGCCGAGCAGTTCGCTCCGTTGTTCGCGCTCTCCGACGAGGAGCTTGCGGCCCGCGGCGCGGTCCGCCGCATCGCCGACGGTCGTAAACCCGGCGCTCCCTGCCGCGTCAGCCTCACGGACGCCAAGCCCGGCGACGAGCTGATCCTGGTCAACTACGAGCATCATCCCGTCGATTCGCCCTACCGCATGCGGTTTGCGATCTACGTCCGCAAGGGCGAGGAGACCTACGATGTGGTCGGCGAGGTGCCGGAGCAGCTGCGCCTCCGCAAGCTCGCGGTGCGCGCCTGGGATAGGGACGCCATGATGGTCGGCCACGAGCTCGTCGACGGCCGCGAGCTCGAGTCTGCGATCGAGCGCCTGTTCACAAATCCCAGCGCCAAATACCTGCACATCCACTTCGCCTCGCCCGGCTGCTACGCGGCGAAGGTGGAGCGGGCGTGAGTTGAATCGGCACCGTGCGTCCTTCGACACACTCGCTCCTTCGATGAAGGAACGAGTGCGCTCAGGATGAGGCTCCTTTCTTGATGCCATCCCCGAAACAGTCCTCACCCTGAGCGCGCGTCCCGAAGGGACGCGTGTCGAAGGGAACGGCGCACGATCGATCTACAGTGGCCTCTTAAACGTTCGCCGCCGCGGCCTTCCCCGCCGCCGTCCCCGCGATCTTGCCGAAGACCGAGCCGGACATGAGGCCGGTGCCGCCGGGGTAGTTGAAATAGAACAGACCGCCCACGAGCTCGCCCGCGGCGTAGAGGCCGCGGATCGGCTCGCCCTCGGTGTCGATCACGCGGCCGTCGTTGTCGATCTTGAGCCCGCCGAAGGTGAAGGTGACGCCGCAGGTGACGGCGTAGGCCTCGTAGGGCGGCTTGTCGAGGGTGTTCGCCCAGTTGGCGCGCGGCACCGGCAGCCCGTCGGCGCGGCGGCCATCCTTGATCGCGGGATTGAAGGGGATGTCCTGCCGGACCGCGCGGTTGTAGGCGCCGACCGTCTTCAGGAACGCCGCACCGTCAACGCCCTCGAGCTTTTGCGCGAGCTTCTCGAGCGTGTCTGCCTTCGCCTTGGTCACCTGCCGGATGCGGTACTCGTCACGCAGGAGGTGCGTGACCTTGCTGTCGAATACCTGCCAGCAGAACTGGCTCGGCTGCTCCAGGATGGCGCGGCCGTACTTGGCGTAGGTGTAGTTGCGGAAATCCGCGCCCTCGTCGACGAAGCGCTCGCCGCGCGCGTTGATCATCAGCCCGAACGGATAGGAGTGCTTCTGGAAATTGTCGCCGACCGCGAGATCGCCGAATTCCGGCGCGTTGCGGTCCCAGGCGACCGCGTGACAGCCCGACCAGTTGCCGTAGGGCATGGCGCCGATCTCCAGCGCCATCCGGATGCCGTCGCCGGTGTTGAAACGCGTGCCGCGCACCTTCGCGAGGTCCCAGCCGGGGCCCAGGTAGCGCGTCCGCCACTCCGCGTTCGATTCGAAGCCGCCGCAGGCGAGCACCACGGATTTCGCCTCGATGTCGAACTTGCGGCGGCCTTGCCGCACCGAGACGCCCCAGACACCGCGCTCGTCGTGCAGCAGGGTCTGCGCGCGCGTGCCGTAGAGCACCTGGACGCCGTTCCTCTCGACCGCCTTGTGCAGCATCTCGATGAGGCCGGGGCCGCCGCCATAGGCCTCGACCGTGAGACCGCCCCAGAACCTCATCTTGCCCTCGACCTTGAAGGCCTGCCGGCCGTACATGGGCATGAACCGGATGCCCTTGCCGCGGAGCCACAGCAGCGTGTCGAAGCTCCGCGTGATCAGCAGCTCCGCCATGTCGGGGTTGGCTCGGTCCTGGGTCACCCGCGCGAGGTCGTCGAAATACTGGTCGGACGTGTAAACGCCGAAGTCGCTGTTGCGCTTCTCCTCGTCGGTCAAGTCCGGCATCAGCTTCACGAGGTCGTCGAGCCCGTTGTAGACGACGCGGATCGCGCCGGCGGTGAAGCGGCTGTTGCCGCCGCGCTCGTCGAAGGGCGCGCGCTCCAGCACGACCACGTTGGCGCCCTCCTCCTCGGCGGCGAGCGCCGCCGTCAACGCGGCGTTGCCGCCGCCCACCACCGCCACGTCGCACTCGAGTTCCGCCATTGTGAAAACGCCTCTCGTTGACGCTCGGAGAGGCGTTTGTATACGGTCTCGGGCGCCGGGAAAACCAGTTGATTCGGGAGTGCGGGAGATGGCCACGGTCCTCGAGCGGTTTGCCGACTACGCGGCTTCGGTCACCGAAGCGCCGCTCCTGGCCGAGGCGCTCCACCACGCGCGGCGCTCAGTCCTCGACTGGTTCGCGGCGGCGATCCCCGGCGGCGTCGAGCCACCCGCGACCTTGCTCGCCGAAGCGTTCGCCGAGGAGCTCGACCATGGACGTGCCGCGCTCATACCCTCGGGTCGGCGCGCCACCGCGCGGGCGGCGGCCCTCATCAACGGCGCCGCCTCGCACACCATCGAGTTCGACGACATCTTCCGCGATGCGATCTATCACCCCGGCGTGGTGACGGTGCCGGCGGCGCTGGCACTCGCGCAGAGCCGCGGCACCTCGGGCGCGGCGCTGCTGCGCGCGGTGATCGCGGGCTACGAGGTCGGCACGCGGATCGGCGCCGCGGTGGTGCCGGCGCATTACGAGTTCTGGCACACCACCGGGACGGTCGGCTGCTTCGGCGCCGCCGCGGCGTCCTCGGCGATCCTCCGACTCGACGCCGGGCGCACCGCCCATGCGCTCGCCAACGCCGGCACCCTCGCGGCGGGTCTGCAGCAGGCCTTCCGCGCGGATTGCATGAGCAAGCCCATGCATGCGGGCCACGCCGCCGAGGTCGGCGTCACAACCGCGCTCGGCGCCGAGCGGGGCCTCACGGGCGCCCTCGATCTCCTCGAGGGCGAGCGCGGCTTCGGCGCCGCCATGAGTCGCGCCGTCGATTGGGAAGCGGCGCTCGCGACCCTGGGCGAGCGGTTCAACATCGTCTCGATGTCGCAGAAGAACCACGCCGCCTGCGGCCACGCCCATGCCGCCATCGATGCCGTTCTGGCACTCAAGGAGAAGCACCGGCTCAAGTCCGAGCGGATCGCGCGCATCACCGCCAAGACCTATCGCGCGGCTTTGGAGGTCGCGGGCAACCGAGACCCGCACACGGTGTTCGAGGCGAAGTTCAGCCTGCCCTATTGTCTGGCCGCCGCGCTCGTGGTGGGAAGCGTGCGAGTCGACGCCTTCGCCGAGGCGCGGCTGCGCGATCCCGCGATCCGACGCATTGTGGAGCGCGTGACCATGGAGATCGAGCCCAAGCTCGACGCCGCGTTCCCGAGGCGGCGCGCGGCCATCGTCGAGATCGAGACCGTCGAGGGCGAGCGCCTCTCGCACTACGCGCCCACCCGCAAGGGCGACCCCGACTCGCCGCTGAGCGATGCCGAGCTCAGGGAAAAAGCCCGCGAGCTGATCGCGCCGGTGCTGGGCGGCGGCGCCACGGCGGAGCTCACTGAGATGCTCTGGCACCTCGACGAACTCGCGGACGTTTCACGGATCTTGCCGGCGCGCTCCGCTCTGCTCGGCGCGGCGCAGTGAGCTGATCTCGGGCCTGCGTTGCGGGTTGCACACTGGTCCTCTAGCATCTCGGCAGGCTTCGGCTGACGCGTTAAGCGCCGTCGCGGTTCGTTGGGGTCAGCGGCGCGGGGGGCATTTGCCATGATCATCTCGCTACGCGGGTGCGTCGCTCGTGCGAGCGGCATCGTGATCGCCGCGTGCATCTCCTGGGGCATCGCGGCGCAGGCTCAAAACACCGCCGTATCGCCGGTGATCCCAGCACCGCCCGGCAATGCGCAGCAGGACCTGGAGCAGACCGACCACGCCTTCGACGCGGCAACCGGCCACCACCTCGTCTGGGATGGCGGTAAGAAGAGCTGGATCGACATGCAGTCGGGCCAGGCGGTCGGGTTCCAGGGTGCCGTCGCGAAGGACGGCACGGTGATCCCCGCGCCCGCGCCCTCGATCGCGAAGAGCGGCGCCAAGAGCCAGGCGACGCAGGATCCCAACAATCCCGAGCGCGCCTACAACGCGGTCACGGGCCAAACCCTGGTTTGGGATCGCGCGCAAAGCGGGTGGATCGACACGCGGAGCCAGAAGAACGTCGGCTTCCAGGGCGCCTTCGCGCCTGGCGTCGGCGCGCCCGCGGGCGCGGGCGGCGTGCCGGTGATCCTGGGTCTTGGGGCCGGCCTCGCCGCCGGTGGTGGCAACAACTCCGACCGCGATAGAGGCGGTAACTTCGGCAACGACACAAAGCTGGGCAACGACGACAAGCGCGGCGCCGACGACCGCGGCGGAGGCGTGACCATACCGATCATCATCCCGGTCACGCCCGGCCCGACTACGTCCAACCCGCCGCCGCCGCTGCAACCCTCTGGCGGTCACACGGTCAGCCCACCCACGCCGCCGGCAAACCCGCCGACGCAGACCGCAGTCAACCCGCCGCCGCCGGAGCAGCCGCCGACCACGGTGACGCCGCCGCCGGCACCCGGCGAGGCGATCTGCGGCCCGGTCGTCACGGAGAAGTTATTCGCGACCCTCGCCCAGATAACGCGCGACTTCCACGCGACGCCCGGCGAGAAAGCGGCCGCCTGCCACAACCTCTATGGGCCGACGAGCTACAACACCGCTTGGGACATCAACGGTCTCGATCCCAGCACGTCTCCGGGTGCCGCCGCGAACGGCGATCGCGATGGTCCGGCCCAGGCCAAGTGGAATCCCGCGACGGGGACCTGGGTGCGCACGGCCAATGGCGGCGGCTTCAGTGCCTGGCTCACCAGTGCCAGCAAATACTGCGCGATCCCGCGCCCGGACGACGCGTGCGCGGCGACCGTACAATTCATGGGCACCTGCCAGCACGCGCAGGTGGTCAATTACGCGATGTGGGGCCGGGTCAACAAGCTCTGCTCCTTTCCCTTGAGCAAGGCGCGCGCAGCCGTCCGGCTCCGCGGCCTCTTCAGCGACGATGAGATGAAAGAGCGCCAGCTTGCCTTGACCAACATCGGCTATGCCGCGAATGCCGCGGACGAGGTCCAGTCGGGCTTCCTGACCACGCCGCCGCAGTTCCAGAAGTGCCAGCTCAAATGCCCGATCAAGCTGCCGACAAGACCGCCCTGGTCCTACATCTGGGATGGCCTCTACTGACGCGGGTCTCGCGCCGGGCAGTCCGGCGCGCGGTCTAGCCCCGGTCCTCGCTCAGGTCGATCATGACGTCGGTGCGCTCGGGCTCGTGCGGCTTGAGGCTGGTGTGATCGGGGTTCCAGCTCGCGAGCTTCACCACTTGCCCGGCCTCCTCAGCGCCATCGGCGGGTTCCACGATGACGAGGCCGGTGTCGTCGAGGAAGAACGTGTGCTCGCCGAACACCTCGTTCAGCTGCGTGATCGCGGGATGGGTCTCGGGCAGCGGCTCCGCGTCGAATTGATCCAGCGTCCGGTCGACGCCTCGTTCGCTCAGCTTCATGCTCGTCTCCTCTCGAGGGAAGTCGGGGGCGCGCGCTCGCGGTCCGCCGCGCTCAGTCGGCCGGTCGCTCGCTGTATCGCCGGCTGCGCGCATTGGCCCGCAGCAGCACGGCTTTGCCGTTCTTCTGCGCGCTCATCTCGTACATGTCGCCGTCCGCCTGCAGGACGCGGATGTCGGAATAGCCTTGCATCGCCAGCGCCTCCCGCATCTCCGGCTCGGTCAGCACTTCGTCTTGCGCCGCGATCAAGCCCGGCGCCGCCCATGCCGGAGGATGAGCGAGCGCCTGTGCCATCGCAGGCGACGCGACGCCGAGGGAAACCGCGGTTGCGGCCGCAAGCAGGATCCTGGTCATGGCTGGCCTCCTCGCGCGGGCATGAGGGGCCCGCGCCGTCATTCGTCAGCTAGGCTCCGTCGGGCGCGCCCGCCGTGAGGGGCGTGTGACATCGATGTGACGGCGGCGTCGGATCGACAGCGTCGGTGGAACGACGCGGTCGGCGAGGTCTACCGACGGCAGAACGGGTCAGCGCGGCCGGCGCTCCGGCGCGGAGAAATCGCCACCCTGGCCCTTCACCATGCCGGCGCCGGTCTGGCGCTGGTAGATCAGCAGGTCGAAGGACGGCGCCTCGCCGGTGATCTCGGTGAGCAAGCAATGCGCCTGTCCGCGGTGATGGGTCTGGTGATTGAAGAAGTGCAGCAGCAACGGCGCCAGGTGCTGCTCGAGCTCGGCGGGGTGGCGCGTGCTACGATAGCGGAGGGTGCCGCCGAGGTCCCTCTCCGAGAGCCCCGAGATGTACCGGCTGATCCGCGCATCCTCGGCACGGCGCTGGGCGCGCAGCTCCGAGAAATCCTCGTAGAGAATGCCGTTGAGCTCCCTGGGCTCCTCGCCCTCGCCGGTGAATCGATGCATCCAGATGCGGTCGCCCACCAGCAAATGGTTCAGGGTGCCGTGCAGCGAACCGAAGAATGCGCCGCGGTCCCGGCGATACTCGGTGTCGGGAATGCGCGCGACCACGTCGTAAAGTCGCTCGTTGACCCAGGCGTTATAGGCCGCGAGCATCTCGAAGAGCGATTTCATGGGACCCCTCCGGAACCGCCGTCGCACCCTATCTCAATCCGGGGATGGCGAGGGAGCCCGGCACAGGAGACGGCTCATGCGGGAAATGCGTGCCTCTGTCATGGCGGTGCTCCTGCTTCTCTTGAGTGGCGCGGCTGCCGCGCAGGATCGGATGACATGGCGCGCCGGTGCGCCGATGCCCTCCGCCCGCTCGGAGATTGCGGTCGCTGAGCTCGACGGCCGAATTTACGTCGTGGGTTCCTTCTCGGGGGAGCGCGAGCTCGAGATCTACGACGCGCGCGCCAACCGCTGGAGCCGCGGCGCGCCCTTGCCGCACCCGATGCATCATCCCGCGGCCGTGGCACTTGGTGGCAAGGTCTACGCGATCGGCGGCTACGTGAGCGGCTGGACGCCGACACCCGACGTCTTCGAGTACGACCCGGCGGCGGACCGCTGGCGCGCGGTGGCGCCGCTGCCGACCGCGCGAGGCGCGCTCGCCGCGGCCGTGCTCGACGGAAAGATCCACGCCGTCGGCGGCGTCGGCGCGAGCGGCCACAACACGCCCGCCCACGAGGTCTACGATCCCGCCACCGATCGCTGGACCGCGGCGGCGCCGGTGCCGACCGCGCGCGATCACCTCGCCGTCGCTGCATGGGGAGGCCGCGTCTACGCGCTTGGCGGCCGGATCGACGGCGGCTACGCCCGCAACCTCGCGGTGGTGGAGACCTATGATCCCGCCGGCGACCGTTGGGAAACCCGCGCTCCCATGCCGACCGCGCGCAGCGGCATCGCCGCCGCGGTGCTCGGCGGCCGCATCGTCGTCGTGGGCGGCGAGGCGCCCGCCGGCACCTTCCCGGAGGTCGAGGCCTACGACCCCAAGACCGACCGCTGGCGCACGCTACCGCCCATGCCGACGCCGCGCCACGGCCTCGGCGCCGCCGCGGTCGGCGACCGCCTCTACGTCATTGGCGGCGGGCCCCAGCCCGGGGCCAGCGCCTCGTCTGCGGTTGAGATGCTCGCGCCCTAGTCACCTGGAACTGAAGTTCGTCAGCTTATCGAATCTCGCTTCCGACAAGACCGAACGAGGCATGACGCCGGCTTTCAGGCTGGCGCCGCTTGGCTGCGACTGCCCTGCTCCAAAATTTTGCGCTGGCGGCGAAATACATCGCCGATCGCTGTCGAAACGGCTCGGATACGAGCAGAGCGCCGCATATCTTGATGTATGATCAGCCATGCAGTGCGATGTGCCGGTGCCTCATTGGGCCAAACGCGAACCAGATCGGAGGAGGTATCCCCGAGGAGGCACGCGAGTTCGGCGATGCCGACGTCATTTGCTGCGGCTTTAAGCTGGATGAAAGGATTGTCGCAACGGAGTGCGACGCGCGCGCCTTCCAACGATTCGCCCATGAAAAATGGGCTCGCGGCGGCTGGCGCGCCCGTGAAAGTTATAATGTCGTAGCCGGCCAATCCCCGACCTCGCTGCGGGATTCCTGATTTCATCAGATAACGTCGCGATGCATAGAGCGAGAAGCCGACCTCGCCCAGCTTGCGACAGACGAGGTCGGAAGCAGCTGGCCGCGCGAATCTGACTGCGAGATCGGCGTCACGACGCGCGATATCAAGCGAGCGAACGCCCACCGTCAAGTCGACCCGCAGCTCGGGGTGAGCCTGCCGGAGTGCGGATATCGCGGGGCCAATCAGCTGATAAGCGAGCGCCTCGGTCGTCGTCACTCGAACCGAGCCCGTTACGAGCGAGTCGCGTCCTGCGGCGACGCGCTCGAGATCGAGCGCGGCATTTTCCATCGCCACGCATTGGCGGAGGATGGTCGCTCCGGCTGACGTGGTGGCAAAGCCGTCCGGCGTTCGGTTCAGCAATGTCACGCCCAGGCGCTTCTCGAGCAGCGCGATTCGCCGCCCGACGGTCACATGACCAATCCCGAGCGCGCGAGCGGCCCCCGACAGGCTGCCCGTGCGCGCCACGGCAAGAAAGAAGCGCACGTCGTCCCACTGCCAAGGTCCCGATGTCCTGTTCATTTATGGACAGCATATGTGAACAAATGGAAGCTGCAAATAGGCCGTGGCGCGTCTTATGTCTTGAAC
>Ga0126378_10000807_pt1 | contig 22945 bp, 37 predicted proteins | sample PanSoiMetPlot_23_FD_92587 | JGI IMG/M metagenome (GOLD analysis project Ga0126378, IMG submission 92587) | Tropical forest soil microbial communities from Panama - MetaG Plot_23 | ecosystem: Environmental > Terrestrial > Soil > Tropical forest > Bulk soil | place: Panama | collected 2016-02-17
CCGTGAAAGGCTCCTGCTCGCCATCGGGGTCTCCTCCCGTGCTTACCCGGCATCGTGCCACCGGACCCGCTCACCGGGCAACCCCGCCGCTCGCCATCAGCCGCCGCAGGCACCGCCGACAGACGCCCATCCCGATCGTCAGCATCCCGATCGTCGGCGTCGCCAGCAGCACCGGCCCGGACGACACCCGGCCGCACAGGTCGCACCTGTGCGACTCGGCCGCGCTCATCGGCGTGTCAGGCGGCGGCGCCGACCGGAAGCACGGCAGGCAGTCCACCCGGTCGCCCCACGCCGCCGCGAACAGCGGTCGCGGCCTCGACACGTCGGCGTGCGGGCACGCCTGGAGGCAGCCGCCCGCCAGCCCCGCCACGATCCGCAGCGCCTGGCCGCGGAGCGCCGCCTCAGCCTGATCGTCGGGCTCGAACCAGCCCGGATCGCGGCCCGGGATCGTCGTCGCGGTCACGAGCCGCAGCGCCTCGTCGGCCGCCGCGTCGGCCTGATCCGCCCACGCCGGGTGCCGCTCGCGGACCCGATCCCGGCTCTCCTCGGTGCCGGTGTCCACGAGCATCATCGCGGCGCCCATCGCCGTCCAGTGCGCCCACGTCAGCGCCCGCCACACCCTCGGGAGCGACGAGTAGGCGAGCAGCATCGAGACAACCTCGCGGTCGGGTGGTGGTGGTTCGGTCATCGGAACATCCTTCCTCACCAGTCGGGTTCGGGCCGCGTGTTCGCCGCCTCAGCGGGTGGCGGCGACTCGGGGTGCGGCTGCGGGTCGGGCGGCTCGGACGCGGCGGCGAGCTGCTTGCGCGCCATCGCGGCCTGCGCGGCGACATCCTGCGACGGCCCGCCGGGGCGGTGCGACCCGGCCCGGATTTCAGCGCCGCGCTCGGCGCCCGGCATCGACTCGGCGCGGAGCGGGTGACAGCGCGGGCACCGCGACAGGAGCCCGCCGGGCAGCGTGATCATGCGGTTGTCGTCGCAGTCGCCGCACTTCTCGGGCCAGTGAGCCGGTCCGCGCGGAGCCGCCCGGCCCGCTCGCGGGTCGGCCGGGCGGCGGCCGGGTCCGCGCTGCCAGTCGGGCGGCCGGTCGTCGTCCTCACGCGCGTTACGGTCAGAGCTATTTGCACCCTCCCCGACCCGTGACCCTACGGGTCGGGTCGGGTCGGGTCGGGGAGGCGTCACACTATGCGTCACGCCACCGTCACGTGATGCGTCACCACCGCCCGGTGATGCGTCACGTGATGCGTCACCGTGTGATGCGTCACCGGCCTTCGGTGATGCGTCACGTGACGCGTCACCGCGCCTCTCGCGCCAGCGTTTCGTCCGGTCGGCCGCGAGCTGCCGCTTGGCGAGCACCTGCTCGCGCGTCTGCTGCCAGTCAGGCCAGTCGTGGAACCGCAGGTGCTCAGCGTCGTCGGCGGGCTCCCACAAGCGCCGGTCCAGCAGATCGAGCGCCACCGCCGCCGGATCGTCGGCGTCACCCGTGAAGTCCTCAAGCTGCGACCGCGCGAACACGCCATCGGTGAGCTGCCACGCGCACCACTGACCGGCCCGTGCCCAGGTCGCCAGAGAGTCGTTCGAAAGCTTGACCGCCTTCGGGTGGCCGAAGAACGAATCATCGACCCTAAACCAGACCACCGGGCACCTCCCTCGGCCGGGGCGGCGGCGCGTACCCGGCGGCGACCGCCAGCTCCATCCCGACGATCGTCGGCACGATGAATAGCGACTGGCCGATTTTCGCCTGGCCGAGCCCCGGAGGCAGGTAGAGCAGCACCGCCAGCTCGCCATCGGCCGCGTACCCGGCCGCCTGAGCCATCCAGGCATTCGGCCGCCACTCGGCGCCGGTCTTGACCTCGACGGCCATCCCCGGCGTGCCCAGCAGGTCGCGGCCCTTCCGCGAGTTGGGCGTCTTTTCACAGCCGGGGAACCACGGCTGGAGGTAGTCCGCGACCCAGCCCGGCGCCAGGTTCCCCTTGCCCCGGCTCACAGGAAGTCCCACGGCGCGACCAGCCCGTGCTCGGCCCACTGCTCACGCGACCACTGGAGCGCGGCGCGGCCTTCCTCCGAGCGGCCCAGCTCCGCGATGATCGCGTGGACCTCGGGCAGCGCGCTGGTCTCGCGGATCATGGCCCACGCCTCGTCGGCGGTGTACCCGGCGGCGAGCAGCCCGCGGAACCCGAGATCATCGATGTGGACCCGCCCGACCTTGGCCCGGTCGTCCCGGCTCACGGCAACCGGAGCCGTTCGGCCAGGATGCGCCTGATCTGGTGCAAGTCCTCCGCGATCGAGACCAGCGCCATGAACGAGGCCATCTGCCCGGCCTCGAACTGCTGCCGCCCGGCGCCGTGGATGTGCGCCTCCAGCGTGCCGAATCCCGGCTCCGCGCGCTCGCGCTCCTCGTAGTGCTGCGCGATGGCGCCGACCCGCTCCGACCAGGCGTGCGCCATCTCCAGCGCCGTGACCGGCCCGGCCTCGGCGTCGGGCGCGGCGGTCACTTCGTGCCCTTCCCCGTGCCCTCGTCGGGATCGTCGGGCGAGGTCGGGTTGGCCATCTGGTCGAACGCCTGCCTGATGTCGTCCTCCAGTTCGAGCGGCAGCGTCGTCTGCCCGGAGCGGAACTCCAGCGACCGGCGGATCAGCTTCTCGGCTTGCGGCAGGTCGTCGGGCAGCAGCAGCTCCACCCGGCGGAACCGGACCGTGGCCAGCTCCTCGCCAGTGTCCGCGTCCACGCCGACCCGCTTGCAGTCGATGATCCCGAGCACCGCGTAGAACTTGCGCGGAGCCTGGCCCATCCCCTCGGCCACGAGCAGCCCGGCGATCGGCGCGAGCCCGTTCTCCTCGCCGCCTGGCAGCAGCGCGTTCTTCTTGACGTTCGGCATTACAGCTCCTCCTCGGGATAGCCGAGCTTGGTGTTGACCGCCCTGATGGCGTCGTACTGCGCGTTGAATAGCTCCTGGCTGCCGAGCCCGGCGCCGCCCTGATAGGCCCGGTAGACCGCCTTCGCGAGCGGCCGGGGAACGAGCTTCCAGTGGATCACGCACATGAGCAGGTGGTCGGGGACGGTGCGCGGGCACCGGGCGGCCGGGCAGACGTGGCTCACGCGACGGCCCTCCGGGGTCTGCGGTGTCGGCCGAGACCGGCGAGCAGCCAGCGGAGGCCGCGCCGCTGCCGCGCCCGCTCGTGCCGCCCGATCTTGCGCTGGATGTCGCCCAGCGTGCCGGTCGGCTCGAACTGCGCGGCGGCGATGTGCAGCTCGCGGCGAACCCGCTCCTCGAAGTCGGTCACGTCGGCCCCAGCCGGTCGAGGTGCTGCCGGTTGAGCGCGATCAGGTGCCGCCTGAGCTGGTGGAGCTCGCGGACCTCGGTGATCAGGTCGGCCACGTCCTCGGCGCGGAGCGCGGCCGGGTCGCCGTAGGTGAAGCACAGGTCGGCGCGGCGCTCGATCCCGGCCAGCTCGTCGTCAGTCAGGTTGCGCATCGCCGTGATCCTCGGGCTCGGCGGCCTGGTCTTGCGCCGCGATCGTGAGCAGCGCTTCGAGCCGCTGGAGCACCTGCCCGGCCTCGTCGCGGGTCAGCTCGTTGGTCGAGCCGACCGGCCGCCCGGCCCACGCGCCGATCAGCGGCAGCGCGTCGTCCCGCTCGGTGACGCCGATCTGCCCGAGCTTGGTGTAGATCGCGGTGCGCTGGCCGTGCGTGAGCTTCGGCGCGGCCGGTTCCGGCTCGGGCGGGACCGGCGCGGGTGGTGTCGGGGTCGGCGGCGGCGGCGCCGATGGCAGCGCGGCCCGCGCCGGGGTCTTGCGCCGCTTGGCCGTCGTCGGCTCGGGCTCGGCGGCGGCCTCGGGCGGCGGCGAGATGTAGGCGATCTCACCGACCGGCGCCGCGCCGTCGTACCCTTCCAGCTCTTCGACCATGACCGGCAGGCCGAGCAGCGCGTCCGCGGCGACCCACCGGGACGCCTCGGCGGTCGCCCTGGCGACGAGCATCGACTGGGTTTGGGTCCGCCAGTTGCCGTTCTCCGGGCCGGGAAACAGCCGCGCCGTCTTGGCCCGCTCGATGTCCCACGTGGACCGCTGCCACTTCTCCGTGCCCGCCCGGCGCCCGTCCACGATCGCGCGCACCGAGGTCGTCTCGCGGACCTCGATCTCGTGGCCGTGGTGCTGGAGCAGCGCCCGCGCCGCGAGCGCGTACATGGCGACCGTGCCCCTGATGATCGTGAACGACCGCAGCGAGGCCATCGGCCCCAGCCCGATCTCCTGCCCGGCCAGGAGCACGGCGGTCACGGTCATGACCGTGCCGTCCAGGTTGAGCACCTTCTTGGCCGGGTCGCGCTCGGCCGGGTTCTCGTAGACACGTAGCTGCTCGGGGACGAACGCCGTGGGAGCGAGCGCCCTGGCGATCCCGGCGGCGGCCTCGGCTTCCTCGGCCCACGCCCGCAGGGATAGCGCGCGATCCCCCGGCGTGCTCATACTGCGCCGCCTCGGCGGCGGGTTACGATTGACACCTGCCTCCTCCTTCAACTTTGAACCGGGTGTAAGGGGGAGCAGAGCGGGCGGCCTGCTCGAATCAGGCCGCCCGCACTAGCTCAGAACGAGGTCAGCCACGCTGGCGTTACCTCCGACCCACGACTTCATGGGCTCCTGCTGGTCGTACATCCACCGCAGCGTCTTGAATAGCTCCCAGGTAGCCGGGCCGGTGTCCAGCGGCCGGAACTGCCAGTCGTCCGACTTGATCCACACCGCGCCGCAGTGCTCGATCTGGAGCCAGTCCATCGGCCGCTCGGTGCCGGGGTCGTCGCGGCCCACGAAGATGTCCGCGTTCTTGTAGGCGCACGTCTGGAGCGCCGACTCCGGGTAGATGCCCTTGCCGCTGGTCTTGAGGTCCAGCAGCCACCTCCCGGCCGGGATGACCTCGCCGTCGCAGGCCACGGCGGGAAGGTCGGCCACCAGGTCGGCGGTCCCGCAGTAACGGTGCTGGTAGGAGTAGACGATCAGCTCGGTCCCGTCCTTGAGCGGCGAGACCTCCATCGTGTCGAGGAACGCCCGGTACTGCTCGACGTAGCCGGTCAGCTCGGGCGGCACCGGGATCGCCATGCCCGGCGGCGCCTCCGCGAGCGCCTGCGCGAGGCCGTGAACCTCGGTGCCCCGCTTGGCCGCCGGGTCGCTGATCTGGAACCGCGCGCCGTACAGCTCCTTGAGCCGGTCGGCGTAGGGCACCGCGGACAGCCGCTCCCAGTTGTTGATCGCGTAGTCGCCCGTGGACTCGGCGGCCCACTTGATCAGCGCGTCCTTCGGCATCATCCCGAGAATCTTGGTGACACCGGGCACGGACACGCCATCGACTGTGTAGCCCCAGCCGCTCTTGCCGTAGCGGCGCCGCTTGACCGCCATCACCGCTCCCCGCTCAGGGTAGTGACGCACTCCTGACCCGGACGGCGTTCACCGCCCGTTTCACGATGGGACCGTGCGTCGTCAGGTGTCAGGCCATCATCATTCGGCGCCCGTTCATCAGACGTTACTCCCCGTAGGGTACGGGCAGTAGAGCGGGGGGTCGGCGTGTCGAGAAGTCGAGCCAGGTCAGCGAGCGTGCGCTCGCCCAGCGGCGGGAACGACGCCGCGAACTCGGCCGCGTCAGCCTCGATCGCGGCCCGCTCGTCGTCGTCGGCCCGTTGCCGGGCCGTCATCACGCCGCCGCTTCGGTCAGCAGCTCCGCGAGGCCGCGCCCGTAGTACCGGGCGAGCCGGGCCAGCAGGTCGAGGCTCGGCTGCCGCTTCGGGTTCGTCGCGGTCTCAAGGTCCGCGAGCCACTGCTCGGTGATAGCCAGGTCGGCCGCGACCTGAGTCCTGCGGAGCCCGGCCTCCTCGCGCCAGGCCCGGAGCTTCACGTGGTCGTACAGCCGCTCGCGCTCGGCGGGCGGTTCGGTGGTGGCAGGCATCAGGGTCTCCCGTTCGCCGCATCGGTCAGGTGGCCGCAGGCGAACGGGTGACTTCTGTCATAGCGCCCCTCGGCGCTCTCCTTGCCGTGCTAACCGGGACATTTGTCTCGTCGGCCCTCCCGGTGGGCCTCCCCTCGCGTCCTGCGAAGTCGCGATTCGGAATCAGGTCTATAACGACACGGCGAGTCTTGTCAATCCCCTACGTCCGCTCGTGGTATGGCGCGGATCAGCGCCGGGTCAAACCGGCCGCCGCGACCGGCCCGGTCAACCACCACGGCAGCGAACAGCCGCCGGATCACGGCCCGCCGCCGGGACACGTCGAGCCCGGCCCACACCGCGTCGGCGGGTGACTCGCGGAACCCGGCCAGCACGTCGGGCTCGGCGGCGGTCGCGTCGAGCTTCGCGCGGAGCGCGGCCTCCTGCTTGTTGATCCCGGCCAGCGTCATCACCAGGAAGTCGTCATCAATGCGCCCGATCGCCGCCATGTCGGCCAGGTGCCGCTTGCGCTCGTCCACCTTCCCCAGCTCCACCACGAGCTGCGCGCGGTCCACGCCCGGCCGCGCGGGCGGCCTGAGCCGCGCCACGACCTCGGGCCGCCTCAGCAGCGCCAGCGCGCGAGCCTCGATCAGCGCGTCAACCTTCTCCGCGTCCCGGCGGATGTGCCCGCACTCGGCCCCGACGTAGGCCGGTCCCCGGCCGCGCCCGGCGCCGCCCACCCGGAGCAGCTTCCCGCAGCCCTCGGCCCCGCATGTCGCAAAACTGGACACCAGCCATCGCGGCTCGCTGCCCCGAGTGCTGGTGCGCCGCGCCGGGTCCAGCAGGAGCGCCCGCAGCCGCTCCCACTTCTCCCGCTCGATCACGGGCGGCCACGGCGCCTCGACCCACCCGCCGCCCTTCACCGCGAGCCCGGCCATCGTCGGCTTGATCAGCGCCCCCACCAGAGACCGGCTCGTCCACCGGACCCCGCTCGCGCTGGCCGTGCCAGCCTCGCCCCGGCCCGCGCGGTCACGCAGATCGGCCACGCACCATTTCAGGCTGGACCCGCCGAGCAGCGCATCGGCGTACAGGTTCGCGGCGGCGGCCTCGTCGGCGTCGAGGACCAGGTTCCTCGCGTGCTCGTCGGTGCCCTGCTCGACCTGGTAGCCCCACGGTCGCGGCCCGCCGTGCCAGGACCGCCCGGCCCACCGTCGCCTGCCCTTGGCGACCTTCGCGCTGATGTCCTCGGCGTACTTGCGCGCGTCGTCTATGCGGTCCAGCAGCCGGGACCGCTCGCCCCGCGTGCCGCCGCCCGGACTCAGCACCCAGCGCGGCGAGCCGTCGTCATCGAGCGCCACGCACCCGGCCTGCCCGATCGCGCACGAGTCCAGCAGGTCCATCCCGTCGCGCCAGTCGCGCGCCAGCCTGGACTCGTCGCTCACGATCACGCCGCGCGCCGCCCGGTGCTGTAGGTCGAGCATCACGCCCTCGTACACCGGCCGCCGCGTCCGCATCGACACCAGCCCGTTCGAGCTGGTCACCCGGTCGCGTGCCCTCGTCGCGCTCGCGCCGCGGACGCGCCCGGTCACCGGGTCCACGTCGTTCTCGACCCGCACGTTGGCCGCTGGCACGTGGACGCCGATCTCGGCGGCCAGCTCGTGCAGCTCGTCGGCCCTGGCCTCGAACGTGCCCGCGTCGTCGCCCGCCGCGAATTCGGACAGCCGCAGGTAGATGATCCAGTCGTCCATCACTCCTCCTCGACCGGCGGGTGCTCGGCGGCGTACCGCTCGACGCGCTCCTGGTCGGGCGCCACGTACCGGGCGATCATGCCGTCCTTGCCGCGCTCGGTGACCAGCACGGCGCCAATCTCCCCGAGCGCGGTCGCCAGCTCAAGCACACCGGCCTGCCGCGTGTCGGGGTAGCCCAGCTTCGGGAGCCAGGTCGCGGAGAGCACCACGTAGGTATCCGGGTGCTTCACGATCAGCCACCAGCCGTCGCGGGTGCCGCCGTCGCGGAGATTGGGGCTCACGATGTTCGATGTGCCGGTCACGTGGATCAGCTCGATGTGGGCGCCGCTCGCGGCAACCCACCGGGGCGGCGCCATCACGCCCGCCCGTGCTCGTCGTCGTGCGGCATCGAGGCACACCGGCCGCAGATCACGGCCTCGATCAGCCCCGCGTCCATCGGGCGCATCTCGATGTGCACGGGCTCGCGGCACACCAGGCAGGGATGCGCCACGTAGTAGTGCGGCACCCGCATCGCGCGGGCTTCCCGGTCAAACTCGTCGGCCAGCTCGGGCCGCTCCAGCTTCCGCATCAGGCGCGCGGCCTCAAGGGTCCGCTGGTAGCGCTCTCGGAGCTGGCCCATCTGCGGGCTCGTCAGAACCACGCTCGGTCGCTCTTGCATCTCGGTTCCTTCGGTGGTGGCGGGCGGGCGCCCCGCGCTGCACTGTGCGTCTTACGCGCGGGACGCCCCGGCGGCCGGGTGGCCGCCTCTATGATCAACACCGGGGCGCCCCGTTTTATGCCCAATTGCACAGGTGGGCTTACCCACCTGCGTAACTAGGTACACCACGACTCGCCGGATACCGCGACTCATAGGCGCCGGGCGGTGACCCGTGGTAAGTTGTGGCCGCTGGTGGCCGCACCTGGCCGCTAGCGGACGAAAGGATCGACCCGTGGTATCCACAGCACAATCCACAGCCCCGCACCGCGAGCACCGAGGCCCCCTGGTTCTGGTGGTCCCGCCGTTCGGAGGCGGGCACACCGAGCACCTGCCAGAGAACCCGGCGGCGATGCTCAGCAGGCTAAACGGCCTGGTCGGAGGCTACATCGAAGCCATCGCCAAGAGCGGCGGCGACTGGGTGGCCTACATCAACGAGGAAGGCAAGCTCCACGGCCTGCCCTTCAACACGCAGGCGGACGCGATGGCCCGCGCGCTGGGCTTCCCGTTTATGGACGGCGACCACCTGGTAGGGACCGTGGTGTTCCTCGGCCGCGCGCCCGGCGACCCCGACGAGCACGACGTACCCGAGCACGTCCTGGTGATGGCGCGAGCCGCTGGCGTGCTCGACCATGACTGAGCCGCGCTGGGCAACGCTCAAAGAGGCAGCCCTGCACTCGGGCGTGAGCGCCCGCACGCTGCGCCGCTGGATCGCGGACGGCCGCCTGGCCGCCCACCGGATCGGGCCGCGCAAAGTCCAGGTTGACCTAAACGACCTGGACGCCCTCAGAACCCCCATCCCCAACCACCGCGCCGCGACCGGCGCCACCACCACAGAGAGGTCAGCATGACCGCGAAGGAGAGCACGCGCGCCAAGCGCACCGCCGATGCACCGTACTCGGTGATCGTATTCAAGGGGCTCCACCCCGAGCCCCGCAAGCACTACCACGCCGACGCGCTGGCGGCCCTGACCGCCGCCGTCGAATACCTCAAGGCCGGGTATCAGGCCCGCCTGTCGGACGGGTGCGTGGAGTGGTTCGCCCACCAGCCCGTGCCCGACCCGGCGTTCCTCGACGCGGCGACCGCCGATGGTCAGGCCGCCGCGTTCACCGGCCCGCCGCGGATCAAGGCAGGCAAGCGATGACCAGGAAGCTCACCGGCCGCGCGGTTGACGCGGGCACGCTGCGAGCGATGCGCGACTCCTACGGGCAGCTCGTCAAGGCCGGGAACGACAGCGTTCGAGCGTCCTGGCGGTTCGGGCAGTGCCTAGACAGCTTCACCGACGCCTACACCGTGCTCGACATAGCGAACGCGATGGAGCTGAGCGTGTCCACGATCGGCCGCTACCTGCGGTTCTACCGCGCGTATCAGCGGCCCGAGCTGGCCGAGAAAGCAGCGGACCAGCTTGAGACCTACAACGTTGACCTGCTGATCGAGCTACAGAACATGCTAAGCCCGGTCCAGCACGCGAGGCCGCTGGCCGGTCGGCGGTTCCGCTACCGCTGCCAGCACTGCCAGAGCCTCGACGTGAACCGCGAGGAATACGAGCCCGAGGAGGTAACCGCGTGAGGCCGAAGGGATCAACCGGGCCGGGCCGCTACGACCTGCGCCCGGTGGCGACATCGCACGGCCGGGTGCCCGGCGTATGGGCGATCTGGTGGGTGCCCGACAGCGGACCCGCCGTGCAGATCGACACGCTGGAGGAGAGCCGTATCCCGCTGCTGGCCGACGCGCTCGGGCGGCACCAGGCGGTGCGCGAGCAGATACTCCGCGAGCTGGCCCGCATGGACGCGGCCGACCGCGCCGAGCTGCTGGCCCGCTACCGGCACCCGTCCAGCGACGAACCCGGCGAGCCCGGCCTCCGGGTGGTGAAGTGATGGGGCCGACCCAGCCGCCGCCCGCCGAGGCGGTGCGCTACCACGCCACGACCGACGCTGATCCCAGCGAGCGGATTCCGTGGATCAAGATAACCGCGAGCGTCGAGATCAGCGGCGAATGGGTGACCCCGGAGGTCATCGCCGCGAGCGCCCGGCAGCTTGCCGACACGATCACCGCGCGGCTCCGCGCGGCGGTCGAGGATCAGTGATGGGCTGGGATGGCGTCGAGCGGCGCCAGAACCCGCGCCCCGGCGGTCGGGCGGCCCGGTTCAACGCCCGAGCGATACGCCACCGGCTGCGCCGCCGATTCAGCGAGCCCAATCACCCGTGGGACACGGTGATCGCCTGCACGTTCCTCGTGCTGTGCGCCGCCGCGCTGGTGGTGCTGATCCCGGTAGCCATCTAGCGGCAGGGCGGGCGGCGCGAAGTCGAGGGGGGCGCCGCCCGCCACCCGGCCGATCGAAGCACCCAGCTTAACCCGGATCGCCGTCATTATGGCGCGTTACCGGCGAATCACGCCCTGTAGAGCACCGCCTGGGAGCGCTCAGGATCGCGTCAGAGGTCGTCGAAGCCTCCTCAGCAGTGGTGACACCGGCTCAGAATTCTAGGAGTTCTGCCAGGTCACAGAGCTAATCCGAACTAGGCTTTTCGAACACGCGACGCCCCGGATTATGCTCGCGGCGACGGCTGATTTCGAGCGTCACCACCGCCACCACGATGCCCGACACCAGGTCGGAGCCGAGGATCACGGCGATGACCTCCCACCAGGTCACGTGACCGGCGCCTCCCAGGTCTGCCGCCACGTCTGCGGCCCCACGAGCCCGTCCACCGTCAGCGCCTTGTCGGCCTGGAACTGGCGGCACGTCGAGTCCGACCCCGACCCGTAGTAGCCATCGACCGCGATCGACCAGCCGCGCTCGGCCATCCGCGCCTGCCAGGTCCGCACGTTCCCGTTGTCGGGCTGGCCGTAGTACCCGGAGTGACAGCACGGGTCCGGGTCGGGCTGGCCGAGGTAGTGGCCGCTCGGGTAGGGGAAGTCGGGCGCGGGCTGGCCGGGACCGCCGGTCGGCGGCGGCGGCGTGCTGGCCTGGCCGCCCGCCCACTCGATGATCTTGTCCATCGGGAAGCCCGGCCCGCAGTCCGAGTGGTTGCCGCCCCACGTCCCGAGGAGCGAGTGCTGCGTGACGCCCCGCCAGCCGCCCTGCGACTGGCTGGCCGACAGCGCCACGAGCGGGATGCCGAACGCCGCGCACTCCTCCGCGACCCACGCGGCGGTGTTCCGCAGCATCCACTCCTGGTTGTCGAGCCAGTAGGCCCGCGACCACCCGGCCGACGCGCCCGCTGGCGTGCATTGTTCGATGCTCACGCAGACCGGGTTGGCGTTGCCCTGAGTCCAGGCTTTGTTGCCGCGCTTGACGTACTCACCGATCGTGCCCTGCCGGTGGTTGTCCGACCCGGCGTGCGAGCTGACCCCTGCCGAGCTGGACCCGAAGAACCCGCCCAGGCTCTCGATGCTGGTCGTGCCCTCGGTGTTGTGGATCACGGCCAGATCGACGCGGGCGCCGCCCCGGCTGGAGTAGTTCGGGCTCGGATACCACAGCCGCTTGAGCGCCATCAGCTCTCGCCGCCCAGCTCCTCGCCGCCCTCCTCGGGGTCGTGCGACGGCTCCTCGGCCGGTTCGGGCGCGGGCTCGACGTAGGGCTGGTTGCCCTCGGGCATTACGGTCATAGCTCCTCCTTGGTTGTCGTCATCATGGCACTGTCACGCCCGGCGGCGGATTGAGCCACTGGAGCAGGGAGCCCGAGCAGTTCAGCGTCGAGCCCGCGCCGCCCCAGGCGAAGTCGCCGTAGAGGCTGACATCCTTAGTCAGGTCCACGCCCGACGCGGCGCTGCTCATCCGGCACGCCGCGCCCATCTGCTGGGTGGACGAGGCGGGCAGCAGGTTCCCCGTGCCGAGGGCGATGATCAGCTCGCCTATCGCCTGCCACCCGGCGTTGTTCCCGGCCTGGGTGAACATCAGGTGCAGCCGCCACAGCCAGTGCGGGACCTGCCCGCTGGTGAACGCCGTGTAGCCGATCGGCACGGTCGGCAGCAGCCCGGACAGCCCGGCAGTCGGGGAGTTGCCCCGCATCTGGAATGTCGGCGTGGTCGAGCCCCACGTGGCCGTGCCCCACGCGCTCAGCAGGAACCTGGCCCCGGCCTGGGTGATCTTCCCGGCCGGGATGAGGAACGACCCGGTGAACTGGCTGTAGCTGGTCGAGGTGACCGGGCGGCTGGTGGTATCGCACGGCCAGTAGGGCGGCCCTGGCGGGCTCGCCGTGGCGACCCCCGGCGTGAACGTCATCGCCGCCGCAGTCGCCGCGGACGCCGGGACCACCGCCGTGCCCAGCGCCACGCCCGTCCGCCCGGTCACGGGCGACGGCAGCCACGACAGCGACCACTGGGTCGTGCCATCGACGTTGATGTCCGCCCACAGCACGTCGGTCCGCTGGCTCGCGCCGCCTGCGGTCTGCTGGATCGTCGCCGCCGCCGTGCTGCCGATCACCGCGCTCGTGCCGTCGCCGCAATCCACGATCGCGGTCCACGCGCCGATGTTGACCGTCAGCCCGGACCCGGCCGCCAGCGTCGGCGGCGATTGCAGCCCGAACACCGCTCCCCCGGCGAGCGCCCGGATCACGAGCCGGTCATTGACCGCGTTGTAGTTGCCCGCCTGTCCCCAGGCGAGCAGACCTGAAGGTGTGGTCATGGGTTGATCCCTCCTGGTGGTGCGGCGAGGCTGTTGTGGAAGATGCCCGCCGTCTTTCGGTGGAGCGCCGTCAGTTGCGCCGACAGCGAGGCGTAGGGCCGGGGATGCGGCAGGCTGATCGAGACCGTCCAGGTCACCGTGCCGGTCCCGGCGTCGAGCTGGAGCGCGGTGAGCCGCCCGGTCGCGTTCAGCCCGGACGGCACGAGCGGGTCGGCCAGCGAGACCGCCACGTCGTCCCCGACCAGGTAGCTTCCCAGCAGCGGCGACATCAGCGGCATCACGACCTCCAGCGACAGCGCGGGCTGCGCGTAGCTCTGCGAGTAGGACGAGGCGTACTCGTTCAGCGTCGCGGCCACCGAGACGCCCGGCCAGTCATCGACGTGATCCAGCTCGGGCACCCCGGCCTGCGGCGCGACGATCGTGACGACCGGCTTGGTCGCCGTGGTCGGCGCGTTCGGAGCCAGGTCGCCCACCGCGAAGGTCCGGGTCCGCATCATGTCGCCCGCCCAGGTCGTGCGGAACGAGATCGCGCCGTGCGGCACGACCACCGCCAGCCCCGACGCCGACCCGACCCGCGGATACGCGATCCGCAGCGTGCAGGCTGCCCCGACCCCGCCAGAGCCCGCCGAATACTCCGACCTGAATTCCGGGCCGCTGATCACCTGCGACAGGTCGGTGAGCATCTGAGCGCGGCTGCTCTGCAGGAACGTGTAGGTCCGGTCCCGGTTCTGCCCCGGACCCGGCTGGGTGGCCACCGCCACGCCGATGTTCGACAGCGGCGAGGCCAGGTCAGCCGCGATCGAGCACTGCTCGGCCCCGGTGTAGGTGTGATTCAGCGCGTACTGCTTGAGCGCCAGGTAGCCGGTCAGCTCGGACAGCGAGACCGTCACCGTCTGGTTGCCCTGGTCGATCACCCCGGTCGCGCACCCGGCCCACACCGGCTCGCCCTGGTAGAACGCCCACAGCCGCCACGTCCACAACTGCATCAGCATCGCCCGCGTCAGCGCGGACTTGGGGCCGATCGCGATGGTCGCCTCGCCCGACCCGAACCCGGAGAGCTGCCAGCCCGCCGTGAACGCGACCACCTGCACCGGGCCGATGTCAGCGAACGGCGCCACCGCGCTATCGGCAAAGAAGGTCCACGGCATCGCTCCACCGCTGATCACGCTCGCACCTCCGCTCGCATAGCCGGTCGCGCTCACCGCCGCCGCCCAGCTCAGGCCCACATCCCCGTTGACCACCGAGACGAACCCGGCCGCGCTCACCACAGCGGCCACGCTGACCGCCGCCCCGGCTCCGCCCGCGACGAACCCGGCCGCGCTCACCGCCGCCGTGACCGGCCTGGTGACCGCTCCGAGGTACGCCACCGAACCGGCAGCCGCGACGGCGGCGGCCACCGGCACGCTCGCCCCGCCGAGGAACACGACCGACCCGGCCGCGCTCACCGCCGCCGCCCAGCTCAGGACCGCCAGCCCGCCAGTCCCGACCGCGCCAGTCGCGCTGACCGCCGCCGCGACGCCGACGCTGGCCGTCCCGGCGACCGTCACCGACCCCGCAGCGGCCACCGTGGCGGTGACCGGCCGCGCCGCCGACCCGAGGAACGTCACCGACCCCGCAGCGGCCACCGTCGCGGCCACCGGGACGCTGGCCGACCCGGCGAAGGTGACCGACCCGCCCGCCGCGATCGTCGCGGTGACCGGCCTGGTGGCCGTCCCGAGGAACGTCACCGAGCCAGCAGCGCTCACCGTGGCCGTCTCGGACACCGCCGAGGTCGTGCTGACCGTCAGGTACGTGTACGAGTAGGTGCGCGGGTAAGCCCTGGTCGTGGTGGACGGCATGGGCAGGCCGTCAGGCGGCGATAGGCGTGATCGCTACCGAAAGCGAGGTCAGGTTGAAGGTCGCGCCGTTGGTGATCGCCTGGCCAGCGGCCAGCGCCCCGGAGAACAGGAAGTTCCCCGAGCTGGACGCATCCCACGCGCTGATGTGGCTGATCGTCACCGACCCGCCGTCCCAGCTCGCCCACGATGGCGTGCCGGTCATCGCCTTGGACCCGGCCGCCGCCGCGCCCCAGGTGACCGCCTTCCGCGACCCGCCGACCGCGCCCGTGCAGGGCGAGGTCGTCCCGGCCGCGCCGGGATCGGCGGTATGCAGCCCCGCATAGCTGGCCGCCGGGGCGGTGAACGCCGTCCCGCCGATCATGTCCAGCCACTTGTTAGCCAGGTTGGCCCCTGACAGTCCGGTTGTCATAGCGCTCCTCCGAGTAGTTCCGGGCCGACGTTGAACCAGTGCTTGAAGCCGCACCCGCACGTGAAAGAGCCCGCGCTGGCCGACAGCGCCTCCTCGACCCGGACATGCACGATGGTCTGCTCGCCGCACGAGCAGGTGACCAGGAACCGCTCGACGCCGGGCTGCTCCCGCAGCACCTTCACGGTGCTGACGATCACCGGGTTGATGACCTCGCCCGCCGCGTGGACGGTGAGCTGCTGATTGAACACTTGGCCTCCTAAGCCCACGCTGACCGCCAGGTCAGCGCCACGTTCCCGGTGCCGGTCGCGTACAGCGACCAGACCGTCGTCCCGGTCGGGACCAGCAGCGGGCGCGACCCCTGCTGGATGTAGCTCGCGCGGGTCGCGCCGCCTGGCGCCCACGCCGCGAGCGTGTCCGACTCCACGAACACGACCTCCCCGGCGATCAGGTTCTGGAGGATGATCGAGTCCGTGCCGTCCGTGACCTGCGGGGTCGAGGCGAGCGGCCCGGTGAAGGTGAGCAGCACGGGCGCGGGCACGTTGCCCGCGTTCAGCACCGACGCCGAGTTCGACGCCAGCCCCGCGTAATGCCACCCGAACCGGCGAGGGTAGGCCCGGCCGGTGTTCGAGGACGGCACGGTCAGCGCCGCGTACTGCGGCTGCGCGTCGTAGAGCAGCGGATCGGCCGCCGTCAGGACGACCTGCCACTGGATCGCGTTTCGGTTGAGCCACGAGAGCTGGAGCTGCGAGGTGTCGGCGCGGACCTGGCAGGTGAGCGCCTGGCTGCTGCCGCTCTCGTCGTTCACCCCGACCTGGAGCGACACCTCGTCGCGCTCGGCTGCCAGCCCGCCGAGCTGCCGGGCATACGAGAGCACCGGCGCCCGCGGACCCATGATCACGCCCGACAGCGTGATCTCCCGCTGCGCCAGCAGCTTCGACCCGCGCAGAACGCCGTCCGACAGCGCCAGCGCCACGTCGTTGCCGATCAGGCCGGGCGTGCCGAACCAGCCCTGCACGTCGGTGATCACTGAGCAGGAGCCGTCCGCCAGATCGCCCGCGTTCCAGTCGGTGCCCGCCCACACCACCGGGATCAGCGCCCCCGGATAGTTGGCCATCACGCCCTCCCGGTCGCTTGCGCCCAGCCGAGCTGCCGGGACACGGCAGCGGCGATCTCGACCTCGGACTGGTTGGCCCTCGGGTAGACGTTGATCACGATCGCGTCGGCCCGGCCCACCCGCGCGCCCGGCCCGGTCAGCGGCGAGACCAGCTCGGGGCCGCGCTCCCCGAAGTGGTACATCTGGCCCGAGGTGTGGCCCCACCCGGTGATCGGCTCGCTGATCACCCCGCCCGCCGCGTAGCCGTGCCCGTGCCCGAGCACCGCCGCGATGCTCGCTCCATAGCGGGCGACCGCGTAGGCGACGGCGGCGTAGATGTTGGCCAGCGGGTCGAGGATGCCCCGGCTGCGGAACGGCCCGGCGTAGGCCGCGAAGGTCGGCGGCACGACCTGCATGAGGCCCTGGCTCGGGATTCCGGCCTTGGCATTAGCGTCCCAGAGATTGATCGCGTTCGGGTTGCCGCCGCTCTCGGTCTGCATCTGCGTCATGAATACGCCGAACAGGTTGTCCAGCCCGAACATCTGGAGCACCGAGTGCATCAGGCCGCCCCATCGGGCCACCCCGGAGCCGACGCCGCCGCCGCCGAACAGCTTGCCGAACCAGCCGCCGACCTTGGAGGTCACGCTGCCCAGCGCCGATAGCGCCTTGCCCGGCAGCGCCGTGATCGCCGCGAACCCCTTGGAGATGAGCCCGCCCAGCGCTGCGGGCCAGCCGCCGAACACCATCTTGACCAGGCCGCCCGCGTCATGCGCGAGGCCCTTGAACAGCCCGGCGGTCAGGTTCTCCCCGACCGACTCCATGACCGTGCTCGGGGACTTGATGCCGAAGAAATGCTTGACCGCGTTCACTACCGGGTCCACGACGACCCGCTTGATCCAGCTCCCGATGCCGCTCATGGCGGTGGAGATACCGGACAGCATCCCGCTGATCATGGCGCCGCCGAGAATGGTCCAGCCGCGGACCACCGCCACGCCCCACGACGCGATCTGGCCCGGCAGCCGGGAGAACCAGCCCGCCAGGTTGGTCCAGGCCGCGCCCAGGGCTCGGGAGATGGCGCCGACCACGTTGCCCCACCACCGCTGCACGGTCGAGGTCACCGACGAGGCGATGCCGCCGATGAAGCTCGCGATGGAGTTGAACACCGACCTGACGATGTGCTCGATCGCGCCGACCGTGCTGGTGATGAAGTTCTTGATCTGGGTCCAGTACCGGATCACCAGCACCACGGCCAGGCCCACCGGCCCGGTCAGGATGCCCACGATCAGCGGCCAGTTCCGCGACAGCCAGCCCATCAGCGTCTTGAAGATGCCGGGGATCGTGACCGTGAAAAACTGGGTGAACGGCCCGGCGAACCAGCGGACCACGGCCAGCACCGCGTCCTTGACCCCGTTGAACGCCGCCTCCACGATCACCCGGAAGGTCCGCGATCGGGTCCACAGCAGGTAGAGCCCGACCCCGACCGCGATCAGCCCGGCGATGATCAGCGTGATCGGCCCCAGGCTGAGCTCCAGCGACACGCCGAACAGCTCGGCCGCCGCCTGCGCCACGGCGAACGCCTTGGAGATCAGGTAGAGGGTGCCCACGAAGGACGCGAACGCCCCGGCCAGCGGGACCACCCACGCCTTATTCCGGGCCAGCCAGCCGCCGAACGTCTGGAGCGCCGGGATTCCGACGCTGGTCATCCACGTGGCCACCGACGAGATCACGGGCAGCAGCGCCGTGCCCATCTGCTCGGCTAGCTCCTGCGTCGCGGTGTGCAGCCGGGTCATCGGGGTGGCGTAGGCGGCGGCGGCCCCGCCGAACTCCTTGCCCAGCTCCCGCAGGATGATCTTCTGAGCGCCCATCGTGTCGCCCGACTTGACCAGCGCCTTGATCTGCTCCTGCTGCTGGGCGGTGAAGGTGACGCCGACTCGCCGCAGCGCGCCCAGCCCGGTGATCGGGTCGTTCAGCGCCTTGCCGAGCTGGATCGCTGACTTCCGCATCCCCTCCTGGGTGACCTGCCCGCCGGTCATCGCGGCGGTCATGTCGGTCAGGATCGAGGTGGACTGGTTGAAGATGTCGTTGCCCGCGCCCGCCTCGTTCCGCACGTTGCGGAACGTGAGCAGCATGTTGGCCCCGGACTTGATCGTCTCGTCCTCCACGCCGGTCTTTTTCATGATCGACGTGCTCAGCTCGGAGACCTGCTCGGCGCTGACGTGAGCAGCCCCGCCCGTGGCCCGGATCGCCGCCTCGGTCGCCTTGTTGACCTGCTCGGAGGTCTCCCCGGCCTCGACAATCTTCTTGAACAGGTCCACGCCGTAGGCCACGGCGGCGAGTTCGAGGAAGCCCTTGCCCCACGCCGAACCGGCCGCCTTGCCGCCCTTCTCCCCGGCCTCCTTGGACGCCTTCTCCACCTGGGCGGGAAGCTTCACGGTGTCGGCATAGACATTGACGGTCAGCGACCCGTAGGCGTAACTCGGCATCGCGGGTCACCACCATCCCGTCCATCCCGGCGAGCATCCCGATCGCCTCGGCCAGCGAGCCCGCCGACCGCTGGCCCTCGGCTGGAGCACCGGCCTGGACCGTCCGGGGGCGCCTCGGCGGGCGGCGTAGCGGCTGAGGCCGGGACTGGCTGCTGCCAGCCGCCCGCGCCGTGACCCAGGTCAGGTCGGCCACGTGGTCAATGAGCAGCGCCAGCAGCTCGGACTCGTCCGACCACACCTCACCGATGCGCCGGGCCGCTGGCGGCATCCGCTCCAGCAGCACGAACACCCGCCGCATCGACACCTTGGGGTCGAGAGTGTCGATCCCGTAGGCGGCCAGCATGGCGGCCTCTATGTCCGGGTCGAAGCGGGCTGCCGCGACGGCGACGAGTTTGGGAGGCCGCCCATCCCGGCTGCCTTGCCGATCGCGTCGAACAGCGTGTTCAGCGCGCCGACCGTGATGCCGGTCGCCGCGAGCCGGGCGTAGGCGTCGTCCCCGATCAGCGTGCCCATCGCTCGCGGCAGGTTGCCCTCGGACATCGCGGTCATCGCGGCCAGCGGCCACTCGGTAGGCGGCGGGATCGAGTACGTCTCGCCCTGCCAGGTGAACGCGAACGGCTCAGCATTCGCCTCGGAGCGCGCCGCCGCAGCGGCAGAGTCCAGGTCGAATGGGGTGGAGCCGTTCGCTGAGCCCCCGGTCACGCCGCCTTCCCGCGTGATCCGCCGTTGCGCGGGTCACTCTCGGCCAGCCCAGCCATGTCAGCGGTGAGCAGGGTCGGGGTCGCGCCCACCGACACGTGGCCCATCACCCCGGCGTTGTCCAGCGCGGTCAGCGTGATCTCCATCGGCACCGCCGCGCCCTTGGCGATCTTCATGTCGCCCGTGGTGGTCAGGCTCGCCCTGGAGAACCCGACCCGCATCACCCGCTGGTCCAGGCTGTCCACCGCCACCGCCATGATGTTCTGCGGCTGGCCGGTGATGATGTCCATCTCGAACGACCCGTCAGCGACCGGGACCGGCTGCGGCTGGTCGAAGTACAGCGCCACGGTCTGCGGGTTGACCTGCCACATGATGAAGTGCATCGTGATCAGCTTCTCGGTGACCACCGAGCGGATCGGCACCCGCGACTGCCACGGCAGGATGTCCTGCTTGGTCAGGGACTGGCCGACCGTCACCCCGTCGTCCGCGATGTAGCCGAGCAGCGCCCACGGCGACGCGAACGCCGCGCTGGCGGATAGGGGCATGGCGGTTCCCGCCGGGGCGACGTAGAGGCCGTTGCCGTTGGCCGTGCCGATCTGCACTTCCTTCGGCGTCAGCACCGGGACGTAAGCGGCCTGCTGGCCGGGACTGGACATAGACAGCTCCTTTTCGGATCAGCCGCTACGGGTGCGCGGTGAGCGCGTAGCGGGCAACGTAGCGCGGAGCGCCATCAGGATCGGGCAACCAGAACGGCCCTTCCTCGACAACCACGCGGCACACCCTGCCGTGCGGCCACGACGTAGCCCACGGCAGCGAGCAGATCGCCTGGCGGGCGGCATCGGCGCGGGCTGCCGCGTCATGCCGGTTCCCCGCCCGGCAGTCAACCTGGACGTATGTGGTGCTCAGCCAGCCGGGCGGGTCGCCCTCGGTGACCGAGTAGGACCACGACTGAGCGCCGCCCAGCGGGGAGACCGTCTCCCACACCAGCAGCTCCATGTCGGGACGCGGGTGATCCAGCGCCGGGTCGTGGCCTGGCGGCAGCGGCAGCAGCGTGACCGACCCGGCCGCGCGGATCGTGGCGGTCACCGGCCTGGCCGCCGTGCTCATTCGTGCCTCGCCTTCGCCAGCGCCCGGCCCATCATCGCCGCGCCCCGCATGAACCGGGTGCCGTACTCGACGTAACGGGCATAGGGCACGTCGGTCGAGACCCGGTAGGAGGCCGTGTGCTCCCTCTGCATCACCCACGAGCCCGCGAGCCTGCCGGTCTGCCGGGGGGTCAGCGCGGCGGCGTCCGACCGCACCTGCTCGGCCTTCGCCCGCATGTCCGGGTCGACCGCCAGCCGCGGAGCCTCGGGGTGCGTCACCCGGAACGTGCTAGCCATCGCCGTAGTCCGTGCTGTCGTCGCGGGTGGCGACCGCCACCCAGCAGTCCAGGTCGCCGCCCACCGGGTCAATGACCAGCCGGGTATTGGTGAGCACCCAGCGGCGCCCGCGTACCTCGGCGGTCATCCCGTCTGCGGGCTGCGCGTCGGGCGGCAGGAACAGCTCGCCGGATTCCAGCCGGGCCGGGCCGAACATGCCGGTTCCGCCGCCGCCCTCGGCGCGCGGGTCGGACTGGCCCGCCGCGAGCTGGAGGTTCCCGGTGCCGGTCCAGGCCGCCGTCGCGCCCGGCCCGGTCCAGCCGCGCTCATCCGCCGTGCCGGGCGGGTACAGGGTCACCGGCTCGACGGCCAGCAGCACGCTCATCGGCGCCTCACAGGCGCGGGACCGGGCGCCGGATCGACCGGCCACCAGTTGTCGTAGCCGAACGCATAGGCCAGCGACGGCTGCGGGTGCGACAGCATCGGCACGCCGACCATGCTCGTGACGAACGATCGGTGCCACTCGGCCCGCTGGATCGCCAGCCCGTAGTCGCCAGTCGGGACCGGAGCGCCGCCCCGAGTCGCGTACATGACCGACTGCGCGCCGGTCGAGACCTGGACCACGCCGTGCGTGGGCGCCAGCGACGCCGCGTAAGCCTCCCATTGCATCGCCGCGCACAGGTGCGGGTCGATCGGCCACCACGAGTCCGCGATGCACGTCGCCTGATCGACCGGCAGGCCGCCCGCCGTGGGCGGGTCCAGCGGCGGCGCCCACGACTGCCACGGGATGCACCCGCCCGAGTCGGGCGCCGGTTGCAGGCTGAGCGCCTGGAGGAGCATGTTCTGGTTCGAGCCCGGCGCCGCGAACGCCGAGCCCTGCCCGGTCACCGTCACCGCGAGCTGGACCCACGTCGCGTTGTCGGTGATCACGCCGACCGAGAACTCCTGGTAGTTCTGCGAGTCGGCGGGCGAGGTCTGGATGAGCTGATCACCGACCTGGAGCGAGACCAGGCCCGCGTGCCGGTCGTAGCCGTCCTTGTCGGTGCCCGATATGGCGAGCAGCGTCGGCGCGGCCCACACGTCGGCCAGGTACTTCCCGGCGCCCGGAGCCGCAGTCGGGGCGCCGGTCTGGGTGTCCCAGTAACCGGACGCGAGGATCGCGCCGACGCTTGCGCTCACTTGGACCGGGCCGCTGCGGCGGTCGCGCCGTAGACGAAGCCGCCGGTCAGCGTGAACGTCCCGTTCGGCGTGGTCACCTTGACATCCGCGACCAGGTTGGCCGAGCCAGCCGGGGTCGTGACGTTGACCTGCCCGTCATTGACCACGCTCAGCGCGGTCCCCGCGACGCCGTTGAACGTGACAGCGGTCGCGCCGGTCAGGTCGCTGCCCTTGACCTGGACGGCAGTGCCGCCCGCGATCGGGCCGGTGTTCGGCGTCACCGACGTGATCCTGGGCACCACGCTCAGGTCGGCCTTGGCGAACGGGTTGGCCCCGCCGGGTTCGCGCACCGTGACCGGCTTGATGATCACGCACCCGAACCTTGCCCAAATTTTCAACGGAGTCGTGTTGTCCTGGAATCCGCTGATGATGACCTTGCCGGTGTTGTCAGCGATCACCGCGCTCGGGTCCATCATGTAGCGGATGTCCTGCCGCACGCCGACGATGCACGCCCGCCAGTCCCCGGTGATGAAGTCCGGGTTGGACTGAGCCATCGAGATGTAGCTGATCGGCACGCCGTAGAGCGTCTGGACGGTCGTCTGCGTGGTCGTGTCGTAGTTCTCGCCCAGCAGCAGCTCGTTGGTCGTGGCCCGCGCGCCGCGGAGCGCGCCCTTGACGGTCAGGTCGGCCGCGTGGCCGGTGACCGGGAGCCCCTGCCCCTCGACCAGCGCCATGCACCTGTTGACCTGATCCACCACGTCGAGGAACGTGCCGCTCGCGACCGCCGCCATGCCGTTGATGCCGCCGACCGGGAACGTCCCCGGCGCATTGATGCCGAACAGCACCGCCGAGTCCAGCGCGACCGCGATCGACTCGGCCAGGCGCGGCCTGATCCAGCCCCACAGGTTGATGCTGGTGTCCTCAAGGTACTGGTC
>Ga0126378_10000808_pt1 | contig 22941 bp, 19 predicted proteins | sample PanSoiMetPlot_23_FD_92587 | JGI IMG/M metagenome (GOLD analysis project Ga0126378, IMG submission 92587) | Tropical forest soil microbial communities from Panama - MetaG Plot_23 | ecosystem: Environmental > Terrestrial > Soil > Tropical forest > Bulk soil | place: Panama | collected 2016-02-17
GCTTGTAGCTGCCGGACTGCCGGCCGTGGCCGCAGGGGGCGGTTTCCAGCAGCTGGAGCCGCTGTTTCAGGTCAGCGGCCCAACGGATACCGGTGCAGCGGTCCAGTGATCGCCCCGGTGCCCCGCGCGCGCAGGCGTGGGCGACGGCACGGCCGGCCGGATTGGTCAGCGTCAGGCACCACTGGGTGTCGCTCGCCATCGCGTCGGCGAGCTGCCGGCACGTCACCGCATCCACGGGGCCGTAGCTTGCGAGCTCGCCGGGGTTGTTGGTCAGGCCCAGCCAGGCCGACAGGGGCATGGTGAGGTTGACAGTGCCAGCCAGCGGCGGCTCGCCGTTCCGTGCGCTCTCGGGGTCTGCGGGCACGAGGCTCTCAACGGAGCACCCGGTCAGTAGCGCGATGAACACCGCGGCGCGGAGCTGGTCGATGCTTCCGTCGGCGCCGCGGGACTTCAGCCACCGCGCCTGCTCGCTGAGCCGCTCGTTGGCGGTGATGACTTCACTGGGGCGCAGCTCCCGGCCGACGAGGGCGGCGTTGCCCGACGGCTCCGTCCAGACTTGAACCTCGGCTTCCTTACGGCCCGCTTCCTGGCGCCGCTGCGTGGCCTCAGGGTCTGCGGCGAGGATGGCCCGGATCAGGGCGGCGCGCAGCTGCCCCGTGGTCATGACGCCGGCGCGGCCGATCAGCGAAGCCACGATCCCGATAGCCACATCGTCGGGCAGCAGAGCTAGCTGCTCCAGGAACAGCGAGGCGCGCGGCCAGTCGATGTCGCCGCGGCTGAGGGCAGTTCGGACGTCGGCGAGCCGGGCCAGCCCGGCAGCGGCTGACAGGAGCCGGTCGGCGCTGCGGCCGGTCAACCGCAGCGCGGCGGCGACCTCGTCATCGAGGTGGTCGAACAGATCCGGGCGGTCGAGCTCAGCCGACTGCTGCCAGCGGCGGTCGGTCAGCGCCGTGATCGTAGTCGCCTGCTCCGCCTGCGCCCAGGAGATGAGCCGATGCCACCCGCACAGTACGCCGATCAGCTCTGATTCGCCGAGGTCACGGTGGCCCTGAGAGGTGGCGGTGGTGAGCGCCTTCGCCAGCCACGGGCCAGGTTCCAGGGTGTCCAGCACACCGCCGCTGGCGAAGCCCAGCCCGCTTGGCTCGTGGTCATGGTGCAAGAACCCAGCCGGCTCAGCTTCGCGCTCGCCGGTCCAGGGGCCGGCCAGATACTCCGCCCGCACGTCCTCGGGGAGGCCGGCCAGCCACGTCTCCTCATCGTCGTCGGCGGGGTCGAGCTCGGGCCAGTCATCAGAGGGCTCAAAATCAGGATCGGGCTCCAGCAGATAGTCCTCTTGGTTCATGTCGGCCGGATCGCACGGCTTGAAGCCGTGCAGCTCGAAGTCTTCCTCCGTCCACGCCTCGCAGTTCTGGGCCTGCGGCGCCGCGGCGTCGAGGCCAAGGTCCAGCTCGCCCTCGGCGTTGACCTGGCACTCGTCCATCTGTTCAACCGCCTCCCGGCGCGCGGGCAACCTTTCGCTCATAATATCGAGAGGCACTGACAATTCGCTGGCCAATTCGCCCGGGGCAGACGCCGGCGCCCGCAAAGCAGCGTGGGCGGGCGCGTTGGGACCGCCGCGGCTAGCCCCGCGCCTCGCGGAACATCCGAGCAGCAGTGTCGGGGCCGATATCGTTGACGAACGCCCCCATTGCGGACTCCGATCCGGCCAGATACTTCAGCTTGCCGGGCGCACGCCGGATCGAGAACAGCCGAAGGTGCAACCGGGCCAAGTCACGGTCAGCGCGGGCCGGGACTTGCTGCCAGGCAGCGATGTAGGGCAGCGTGTCGTCGAACACTGATTCCATTCGGCGCAGCACGTCGAGGTAGATCCAGGACAGCTCGGTGCGCTCTGCATCGCTGAGTGCTGGCAGGTCAGGCGCACTGCGGCGGGGATAGATGTGAACCTCGAGCGGCCACCGAGCGGCGAATGGCACGAATGCCGTCCACATGTCGCCGCGGACGACGATCCGCTCGCCACTGCGCTCCTCGGCGGCGAGCACATCCGCGAACAAGTCGCCTGCGGTTCGCTCCCGGTACGCCCGAGCGCTGTCGAGCATCTGCTGCGTGCGGGGCGCCACAAAGGGGTAGGCGTAGATCTGGCCGTGTGGATGGGACAGCGTGACGCCGATCTCGCGGCCGCGATTCTCGAAGCAGAAGACGTCCTCAACCTCTGGGAGCGCGGACAAGGCAGTTGTGCGATCAACCCACGCCTCGATAACGGTCCGCACCCGCTCGGCCGACAAAGCCGAGAAGGAGGAGTCGTGGTCGGCGGTGAAGCACACGACTTCGCAGCGCCCGGCTCCCGATCGCTGAGCAAACAGCCGCGACTCGTCGTGGATCGCCAGGCTCACGGGCTCGTCCGCTGCGGCGACCATGGCGAACGACGGGAACCGGTTCTCAAACACTACGACGTCATACGACGAAGCAGGGATCTCGGTGAATCGCGTGGCGGTCGACGGGCAGAGCGGGCACTGATCGTCGGGGGGCAGGAACGTACGGTCCTGCCGGAAATCGGCGACGCCGACCCACTCGCCCAGGACGACGTCATAGCGCATGGCCGGCCGGAGTTGAAACGGCGGGAGGTCACGCTGGTCGGCCGGCGGGGGACCGGCTCGGTCCGACTCGTCGAAGTAAATGATCTCGCGGCCGTCGGCTAGCCGCGCCAGCGTCTTCCTCACGACCGCCAGGCTAAATGGCCGACGTCATCAAGGCGACGACGGCGGCGAGCCGGCGGCGATCAGCCTTCCACTGCAGTTCCGCAGGGCTTGGCGGTTCTCACGCCTGGGGCGAGTTTCTTTGTGGAGTCTTTGCGCGAGTGAAATCTTCACCTGACGATCAGTTGGGCAGACACAACCGTCGCTGCCCGCATTCGGCAGCCTGAGCTGTGTAATGACGCCACAAATTTATCGTCACGTCAGCTGAGAAATATATCGGCCGAGATTACCGCGACCATTACCGGGGCATGGCGCGCGCGAAATCTGTTGCGCGCAGGCCAGTGCACAAAGGGGGAGAATTACGTGCATCGCAAGCTCGATATCCTCGCGGACACCGGATACGCGGTCATGCGGGACTGGCAAGGTCCTCCCATAGCTCCTGCTGAGTGGGAGTCGCTTACCTACCTGGACTGGAAGAGCGGGGGCGACACGAACTTCGCGCCGCTCGCGTCGGCGACCGGCGAGCTGGATTGCCGCGGCTTCTGGGATCACGGTAAGCCGGACAAGGACGGCATCTGGACGCAGAACCGCGAGCTGGCCCCGAGCCTGTGCCGGTACGTCGAAGGTATCGGCGGAAACTTTGGCCGCGTACGTGTGATCAAGCTGAATCCCAGCGACGAGGCAACCGCCTTGCGGCAGCTTCACCGCGATGACAACAACCGCCTGAATCCGGACGGCTGCGGCTGGGTCGTCCGGTCGTGGCTCGAGCTCGACGACACCGCTGAGCAGTCGGTGTTCATCCTGCGCGAGCAGAAGGACGACCCGGCGACCGAGACGCGGATCGCCCTGCACCCAGGCATGCAGCTGATCATTGACACCGAGCGGCTCCACCACGTCGTCTGGCACCCCGGCCCGCAGCCACGGTATGCGCTCATCACCTCGTGGGAGAGCGACGACGTGATCGACAAGTGGATCAGCAACGAGACGCAGCCGGCGCCAGCGTCGGTGACGGTTCCGCGCCCCGGCCAGCCGGATCTGGTCAGCGCTGTGCAGCTCAGCGGCGAATCCGCGACCTCAGCACCGCTACGAGCGCGGCAACCTCGGTTACCTCAAAGAACCGGGCGAGCAGCAGGTACAGCACGACCGCACCGCCGCCGGCCAGGACCAGCGTGGCGAGGGCGCCGATCACGTGATCGCCGAGGACGGTCCTGGCCGCGAGCAACAAGATGATCGCGAGGCAGGCGGCCGGGAGCGCTGCTGCATGCATGCGCAGCACGGTCCGGCGGATCGCTTGGCCGTCAAGACCGCCCAGTCTCCTGCGCAGGATCCGCCATGCCACCGTCGCGCCGAGCACGTTTGCAGCGCTGAAACCAACTCCGAGGCCTGCGACCACCTGACCGGAAGGCAGAACCGCGAGCGCGACGTAATTGATGGCAATGTTGAGCGCCATGCACGCCGCGCCGATGAGCGCTGGCGTGCGGCTGTCGTGCTGGGCGTAGAACACCCGAAGCTGCATCTGGAAGATCGTGTACGGAAGCAGGCCGAGGCAGAAGGTTGCGAACACCTCGCCCATGTAGCGGGCGCTGGCAGGGCTGGTCGAACCGTGGCCAAGCAGGACCTCGGCTAGCGGTGGTCCGAGAACCGCGAGAATCAGCGACGCGGGCACGACGATCGCTGCGGCGAGCCGCAAGCCAGCCGAGAAATCGGCACGGATGAGGTCGGCCCGCTGTCTGTCAGCGTGGGCGCTCATCCGCGGTAGCAGCGCGGTAATGACCGAGATGCCGACGACCGCGTACGGCATCTGGAATAGCTGCCAAGCGTAGGCGAACGGCGTATAACCGGCGCCATAACCTACATGCGCTCTGGCCGCGAGCACGCTGGCCTGATTGGCCACCCGGGTCGTCACGAGCATCGCCACCTGAGTCGTGGCGACATAGCCGAACACCCAGCTCGCCATCCGCCAGATTCCGGACAGCTCGGCCCGCCGGAAGTCATACCGCGGCCGCCACCGGAATCCGGCCGCTCGCAGGGCTGGCACCAGTGCAGCCGTCTGCGCCACCACGCCGAGCGTCGTTCCCAGGCCCAATAGGGCTACCTGGCCAGGCGTGATCGAACGCGGGCCGACGCCAAACCCTGCCGTGAAGACGAACGCCAGGAGAATGCCGATGACGACTATGTTGTTGACGACCGGTGTCCACATCGGCGCCGCGAAGCTGCCCCTAGAGTTGAGCACCGCGCCCGCTAGCGAGCTGACGCCGTAAAAGAAGATCTGCGGAATAAAGAAATACGCAAAGATCACCATCAGGTGCAGCTCGGGGCCGGTGACGCCGCCCTTGTAGAGATAAATCAACGGACCGGCCGCAGCTGTCGCGACGACGGTTATGACCAGCAAGGCAAGCGTCAGCAGCGTAAACGTCCGCTGCGTATAAGCAGCGCCGTGATCGGCATCTCGGCTCGCCGCGCGGACAAGAAGCGGAACGATGACGCTCGTCAGAATCCCGCCCAGCATGAGGTTGTAGACGGCGTTGGGTAGCGAATTGGCGACGTTGTAGGCGTCAGCCAGCGCCACAGCGCCCAAGGCGTAGGCCTGGATCAGAGTACGGATGAGGCCGGTGACGCGCGAAGCGAGCGTGCCAGCGGCCATGACAGCGCTGGACCGGGTCAGACTCGTGCGGCCTACGGCGCCGTCAGCACCGGCTAGATCCGCGGTTGGCGTCTCGCGCCCTGCGTCAGCCAGCGGAGCCTGCGAAGACTCCGGCACACTCATGCGTCGCCATCCTCTGTCAGGAGATCCCCCCGTATCCCGACCGCATGACGGTATCCCGACAGGGCCACCCGGCCATCACCGGGATGCGCCGGTCACAACGACTCACCCGGTTTCGCCGTCATAGCAGCAGGCACGCAGGATGCCAGATGGCTGGCAGAGTCGGGGGTGCATCGGCTGTGAACGACGTGAATCGGCATCGTGCTGGCTGGACCAAGGCCATGGCTTTGGTCGCACCGGTCATTGCGATCGTGGCCTCCGCGATGGCTGCTTGCGGCACGACAGCACTCCAAAGCAGCCCCAGCACGAGCGGCGTCGCGGCCAACTGCCCGGCGAAATCTCCAGCGCTCGAGGAACCGCTGGCCGGGACGCGCCCACCCGTCCTGCCATCCGGCGCTATTACTGCAGCCATCTGCCAGTACGCGCCGCCGTTTGCGGCCCGCAAGGCAGCCAGTTCGCCGCTACGGCGCCTCGTCCTGCGTGGCGAAGCGGCAGATGGACTGCGGGCCGTCCTGGCCGGAACGGATCCGATGACACAGCAGGCGGCTCGCTGTGACCGTGCTGCCGCTCTGCTGCCGTTCGAGCAAGTCATCTACTTCGGTTATCGCGGCAGCCGGACGAAGGCGAGCGCTGTCGTGACGTTCACGAATTGTGCGCTTGCTGTGGTGGCGGCCGCCGGACGCTTTGGCTTACTGCCAAGCCCGGTCCAGGACGACTTGTTCGGCTACACGCTGATCACAGCGCACGATCGGGGTCCGCTAGTCACCAACGTGATCGGGTTGGCGGCGGCCCGGGCGTATAGCGCGGCCGCGCGGCATCACTTCGGGCTGACGGTCGACGGGCAGGTGGTTGACCCTGCCGTGCAGCCGGGGACCGTCATCTTCCAGGTGCTGCCGCCTGCTGTGCCGGATGCAGGGCCGAGCCCGCATGCACTAGGCGCGATCGTCGCGGTCCGCGTCGCTCCAGCTTGCCAGGCGAGCCAACTGCGGCTGACCTACCGCGCCGGCGGCGTCGGTGCGGGCAGCGACTTTGGCCAGGTCATGTTCCGTGACGTGGCCAGTGCGCCATGCCGCCTCGCCGGGCAGGTCCAGCTCACGGGCGTTGGCCCTGCCGGGCAGCACGTCACGAATACCGTCACGGCGTCGATTGCCGGTCCCGGCGTGCTCGGTGCCGATACGGCCCCGGTACGAGACCTCGCCTCGCCGCCGCCGGACGCCATGGTCTACGCCTGGTCCATCGTGGCGGAATACCGCGACGACGCGACGTCCCCGGATGGACTGTGCGCCGAGCATGTAACCCCGCGCGACTGGCGCGTGCAACTGCCCGGCGGATCGACCATCGTGATACCGAATGCGGATAGCGGTAGCCCGTTCCGGCTGCTCGGCTCGTCCGGCGGCCTCGTGACGTGCCGTGGCCGGCTCAGCGCCATGAGCAACGCGACGTTCGCCGGCTAGCGCGAGCTACCGGCCCTTCGCGATCCAGAACCGGACGTAGATTCCGTCCACGGTGAGCGCTAGCCCGATCACCAGCACGACGGGCATGAGGATGGAGATCCAAACGCCGTGCTTCTCGACGTTGCCGTCGGTCTCAGCCAGGACCTCGTCATACCGAATGCGGTAGTTCAGCGGGTAGAACGAGCGCGGCCGTCGGCCGGCGGCGACCCGGCGCTCGATGAAGAAGAGCTGGATGTCCTCCGCGACTTTGAAGAACGCCTTGCGACCGTAGAATAGGCCGGCGACGAGACCGATGAGCTGATACTGCCACTGCCACGTCGCAAGGTAGTCCTGCACGACCGCCACGTGCGGAACAGCGACCGTCGGCCAGTGCCAGCCAGAGTGATAGTGGTGGAACAGCCAGGCCCCGCCTTTGATGGTCGCCAGCGCTACCACAAAGCCCGGCAGGCCGGCCAGGCTCACGGTCAGCGGCGACAAGATCAGCTGCAGCGGCGTCGTCCGTCCCTGCTGGTGCCGGCTCGGGAAGTGCAGCCGCACGAGCACCTTGTCAACCCTGGTCACCCGCTTCGGTGCCTTCCACCTGATCCCGACCACCATGCCGAGCAGGCCGCCGAGCAGACCTTCATAGACGTTCCGGATGGCGTGCCTGACGGTCGTCCACCACGCATACGAGTGCAAGCCGAAGTACTTGGGCAGGTGATCCCAGCCGGGCTTGAGGTACATGATCTGGTGCCCGCCGATGACGTACCGCACCTGTGTGATGTCGTAGTACAAGGCGCTGACGATCCAGACGCCGATATGCACAGCGATTACGACATAGATCAAGGTCTGCACGTGGCCCAGCGCCCGGCCGGCCAGCGATATCCGGGGCGCCGTGGCGACTGTCACCACGGCAATAAGGTACACCGGCCTGACGGCCAAAAACGCCGGCGTTTCAGCTAATGGTCGAAGCTGGCCCCTGATGACCAAAACGTCGGCGATTCAGTTGCGGTCGAAGGCCGCCGAGCGCACGGCTCTTTCACCCGACGTGACGCGCCCATCCCGGCGGCGCGAGAGCACGAGCACATAAGCGACGACGCCGAGCGCGAGCACTGCGGCTAGCACATACAAGTCACCGACGACCTGCTCCCCGCCGGTCATGACACGGCCTTGGATGGGCGGCTTGGTCCCGCTCGACCGCAAGATCCACAGCACGCCGGAGAAGAGCGCGGCAATCGCAACAATGCCGACCCAGCAGGCCACCCGCCACAGCCGCGGCTGCGGCAGCGCAACTGGCCCGGTTGCGAGATACGCCAGCACCATGAGCATGGGCGCCACCCAGACCCAGTGGTGCGACCACGAAACCGGCGAAACGAGCAAGCCGGTCAGCGCGCACACGAGGATGCCGATGATCTCCTGCCCACGGCGTGACGCCCAGGCCGCGAACAGCAGCCCGCACATGCCGACGACGGCTACGGCCGCGAGTTGGTACGGCTGCGCCACGGCGGGGGTTCGCAGCAGCCGCAGCAGCGCGCCGTAGAGCGACTGATTACCGACGTAGGCGACGTTCCCCAGGCGGTGGGGGTTAAGGAACAGGCCATCGAACCAGTAGTGCTCGGACGCCTTCGGCAGCAGCGCAACCGAGCCAGCGACCGTCAGGGCGAAGGTCGCGGTGGCGACGGCCGCGGCCCGGAACCGGCGCGTCAGCAGCAAGTAAGGAACGAAGATCAGCGGGGTGAGCTTGAAACCCGCAGCGAGGCCCACGCCCGCGCCCTTCCACCAGCGGCTGTCCGGCAGGCAGAGATCGGCCACGATCAACGCCATCAGCAGCAGGTTGACCTGGCCATACGACAGCGTCTGGCGGACAGGTTCGAGCCATAGTGCCACCGCGCCGATGGCGAGCGTGGCGCTGAGGCGGCGGCTGGTCGCCTGCCAGCGCGGGAGTGCCCCAGCCGTGATCCAGAGCACTGCTAGCAGTGACAGGATGCTCGCGGCCGTGATCAGGCCTTCGGCGACCGGCACGCCGATGAAAGAGATCAGCGCGAAGAAGCCGGCCGCCTCAGGCGTGTACGTGAAGTGCAGGTAGTGCGCGTAGAAGAACAGATACGGATCATGGGAATGCCGGACCAGCCTGCCGCCCCACAGGTAAACGCGCAGGTCGAGCATCGACCACGGCTGTGAGCTAAGGGTCTGGAACACAACCACGAGGAGCGCCAGCGAGGCCGCGAACAGCGCGGCGGCCGGGGCTACCTGACGCCCAGGCAGCCGACTCGCGATCAGCCGAACACGATCAGTCGACACCGCGCTCTGTCCTGATCGAGCTGACGATGGCGCTGATCCCGAGTGCGCCCGCCGGCACGAGCGTGACCAGGGCCTGCACCTGATAGCGCCATGAGAAGACGAAGAGATCGGATACCAGGATGAGCGATACCCCGACGGCGAAGAACAGCAGGCAGCCGAGCGCGAGCTGACGCGTCGGCTCGGCGGCGCGCCGGCGCAGCACGAATGCCGAGCCGACCAGGCCAGCCACCGTACAGAGCACGAGCACCGGTCCAGGGGTGTAGCCGCCGTCGGCCTGGTAGGACCGCAGGAATGCCGCCACCGGCCGCCAGATGGCCGGCTTGCCGCCGCCGAACTGCCGCGTAGCAGCGCCGACGATGGCGGGCGTGGCGTGCGACGAGAAGTAAGGGAACGACGCCTGGAATCGCCAGCGGTCGATGGTCGGGTCGCCGGGCGCGGTGACGCGGTCAACCGCGTAGAGCTTCAGCACGTCGTGGCCGTACGCGTCGAGCACCCGGAGCGGCTGCTGCGCCAGGACGCTCCGGCTGAAGTTCGTCACGAGTGTGTTGACCTCGCCGCGCGGCAGTTGGCGGTAGTAGGCCTGGACCGGGGCGTACGTGCCAAATTCGAGCCAGTCGTTCCCCCGTGCCTGCTGATCCTTCGTCGGGCACAAGGCCCGCTCGGCGGCGGGCAGCCGGAGCGTGGCGCAGTCCGCAGCCGCCGCGGCCCGGCCGTAAAGCGAAGTGGCGCCGGAGTGGGATAGGAAGAAGCTGCCGGTAGCTACGTAAGAGCCCGTGCAGTAGGCCAGAATCGGCACAGCGCAGGCCGCGCACAGTGCTGCTGCTTTGCCGATGGCGCGGCGCCAGTCGCCGGCGGCCGCGAGAACAAATAGCGCCGCCGCCGGAATCAGGGCCTCGCCTACCTGCGCGACGGTGGCCGACGTTCCCAGCACCAGGCCGCCGGCTACGACGCGGCGCCAGCCGATGGCAGGCTGCCAGAGCAAGATGGCGATCCCGGCTACGATCAGGGCTTCGAACCAGGGCCCAGGCATGATCGTCTGCTCACTCTGCACCTGGTAGGCGTCGAGCAAGAGGGGCGCCGCAGCTAGTGCCGCTAGCCAGCGCGGTACGCCGCGGCGCAGCAACAGGACGTACAGCACCACTGCCATCCCGAGGCCGAGCAGGTGCTGGATCGCCGCGACGGCGTTGAAGTTGCCGATGAGCAGGATCCCGCGCAGGGGGAGCTTGTAGCCTTCTGGGTCGTTGCCGGCGGAGTCGTACAGGTACTTGACCGAGTCGATGTAGAACAGCGCGGGCCGGTAGGCGAGCTGGGCCAGCAGGCGCAGCACCAGCCCGGCGGCTAGCAGCGCGACCAGCAGCCCGTGGCGGCGAAGCACGCCGCGGGCCGCCGCAAGGCGACTGCCTTGCTGACTGGTTGTCTTCGGCTGACTGGGCGCTTTCAGCAACTGGGCTGGCGATCTCACACTGGGCCCGTCGCTGCCTGCCCGCCGCTGGAATGCCACAAGGCGAGCAGGACGGTCACGATGGTCACCCATCTGGTCATCCGGTTACGGGGCACCTGGGTCAGCGCAGCCCACGTGATGGCGGTGTACCACGGGAAAACCCAGGGGGCCACCACGATCCAGGCGTAGGTCAGCGCGAACGGCGCCACGACCTCGCCGGGCTGGTCGGACGAGATCCGCTGGTAGACCAGCCAGGCGACCACAATCATGGCGATCGGCCACATGATGTTGATGGCGGTAGTCGGCAGGCCGAGCATCTGAGCGAACCGCCAGGGGGACGGCAGGATGACCCACTGCGAGCCGCCGATGAGGGGTTTGAGCGCTCTCAGCCCGTAGTGGGCGTACAGCAGCGCGAGCGTCGCCAGCGACACGGCGGCGATCCGCGAGACGCGCAGCCACTCGTGGCGCCGCAGCATGGGGAACGCGAGGCCCACGGCGACCAGGACCGCGTTCGCTTTCACCCCGCACGCAAGGCCGATCAGCACTCCCGTGAGGACGTCGCCCCATCGTCCGGAGACGCGCCGCGCGACCTGGATCGCGCAGATGCACCCGGCCGCTACGAAGGTGTCCAGGTGACCGCCGCCGACTAGCTGCTGAATGATCACGGGGTTGGCCGTCCACAGCAGCGTCGCCCGCACTGGGTCGTCGGAGGTCTTGATCAGCAGCCAGCCGGTGCCGATGAAGACCATCCCGTTCAGGACCATCAAGACCCAGATGGTGGTGATGACATGCGGGCCACCGATCAGGGCTGCAAAGTGCTGGACGCCGGTGGCGATCGGTCCGTAGACAGACGGCTGGTGCTTCCATATGTGGCCGATGACCTGGTAGTACTCGGAGTGGTGGCCGAGGAATTGGGCCGGGGTCTTGTCGTACGGATTCCCGCCCAGTGCTGCTATGCGGCCAAAGGCCGCATAACTCGCCGTATCCGACGAGCCGACCGGCGTCAGGCTCACCATGACCGCGACGACGGCGGCGCTAGCCGCCAGCAGATGCCATGGATTGGGGCGCCACCCCTGGCTGTGCGCCCAGAGCATGCCAGCCAGGCCCAGGCACGCCAGGATGTCGCCGACATACAGGATTGCCATCGTGAGGATGGTGTAGTGGTGCAGCGACGGAAGAACCGTCAGCGGCAGCCTGATCTGCAGCGTGGCGTTGTTCGGCGCCGTGGCGCCGACGAAGGCGCCAAACAGCAGGCCGATTCCGGCGATCGTGACGGCGACTCTAGGGTTGGCGAGCCGACTCCAGGAGAGCTTGCGGATCACCGTGCTCATGAGCCGCTCGACGAGACCGGTCGCCCCGGCGCCCGCGACGACCGGGGCGGACGTAACGGCCGTGGCGTTCGGCTCGGCCGACTGCACCGATCCCGGCGCGCCTGGCGGCTCGGCCGAGTCGATGGATGCCCGTGTCACCTCGGCCATACCTCCGTCAGCGGACGTGGGTCCTAGTAATCGTGGCAGGTATCGCCGCGCCGCTCGGTCTCGGAGCCCCTGGCTGCCCCTCGCCATGCCCGGCTTGCGCGCCTTGCCTCAGCGTAGGGCGACCGCGAAGGCTGCACGCCACATTACGTGATTCGTGCCCAGAGCCTGACGCCCGTACCAAAGCAGTCGCCAGCGTCGCGCCAATCCTGGCTATCCGGTTCTGCCAGCAAATGTACGCAATGCTAACAAGATTCGCGAGCAGGTCGGCGCAGCGATAACCGGCTCGCGTCGTTGGCCTTACGGCCGTCGCGACGGCGGCGCCGCAGCACGGCGCGGAGAATCAAGGCTGCCACCACCAATGCGAGCGCGATGAGGAAGTACAGCGAGTAGCGGGTAATCGTGTGGTAGATCACGGCGATGTGGCCGCCGGCTAGATAGCCAACCGACGTCCAGACGCCGACCCAGAGCGCTGCTCCCAGGGCGTTGAAGGCGAGGAACTTCAGCCAGTGCATGTGACTCGTGCCTGCGACGATGCCGTTCGCTTGGCGCAGGCCTTCGATGAATCGAGCGCCTGCCACGACCACGCCGCCATATCGGTCGAAAAATCGCTCAGCCATATCCAGCCGTTCGCTGGTTAGAAAGACGTACTTGCCGTACCGCAGCACCAGGGCTCGGCCGCCGAAGTAGCCGATCGCAAAGCCGATGTTGTCACCAACGATCGCTGCCAGCACGGCGACGATCCCGACCGCGACGACGCTGAGCCTGCCCGCACCCGCGTAGACGGCGGCGGCTATCAGGATTGTCTCGCCAGGCAACGGGATGCCGAAATCCTCTAGCAGGATGAAACCGCCGACCGCCAGGTAGCCGTAGTGATCGAGCACCGGAGCCAGGTTGGCGAGTATTCCCGGCAGCGGCTGAGCGGGCATCCGTCAAGCGTGACACAGTTACCCGACTCGCCTCGTTTGCTGGTGTGACGTAAGTCATAACGAGTTGTTCGAGTGTTTTAAGCACGCGTGACCGATTCTGGGTGTCAACTGTCAGTAACCGACAGCACCCAGGCGTGTGATTGTCGCCCTCCAGGTGACGCGTCGCCCTGATCCGCTTCGCATCCGCGTGCTGGCCGCGCCGGCGGCTGCTTCGCTACCGGCCGGGCACCCTGGGTCACAGTTCAGCGCCCCCGCGCCCGACCCTCACCCCTCGTGCCCAGTCACCGCCACTCCCCGAAGCACCGCCAGCCGAAGCATCGCCGCCCCAGCGGCCGACGCCGGTCCGGTCCGGCCCGTCTGGTGCTGGCCGTAGCAGCCGCGACGACCACTGCTGTAGGTGCCGCATCTGCGGGCGTGGCCCTCGCTGCCGGACCTGCCAGCAGTTCGACCGCCTCGCATCGAGCTGGCGTCGGCGCGCATGCCCGGTCGGAGACGGTGCGGGCCGCTGGCACCCACGAATCCGGGCGCCCTGCCGCACAAAGCGCTGGGCGGCAGGCTGCGGGAAAGGCTGCCCATCCGCAGGCCACGCAGTCCTCGGCGGCCGCGACGTCGCATGCTCAGCCCTCCGCGAGTCCGGCTCCGCAGCCGTCCTCGTCGGGCTCGATCGGGGGAAAGCCAACCCCCACGAAGCCATTCCTGATCTACGACTCCGTCACGCCCAGCTCCCTGCCCACAGGCCGCGTCGTGGCGACGTACGCCACCGGCGGGCGGCCTGCGCAGCCTGCTGAGCTGGCCGGGCGCGGGCCCGTGCTCTGGATCGACGTGATCGGGTCAGATCCCGGAGCCGATGTCCTCGACGTCGAGCCAGGCGCCGTATCCGCCTCGGCGGTGCCTGGCTGGATCACGCAGCGGCTAACCGCTCACCCCGGGGCGCTGGCCGTCATCTATACGTCGATCGGCCAGTGGGCGCTCCTGCGGAGCGAGGTGGCGGGCCTGCCGGCGGCGATGCGTTCCCAGGTCCGGTGGTGGATCGCGGACCCGACCGGTTATGCGCATATCGTCCCCGGCTCGGATGCCACCCAGTGGTACTGGGGTTCCAACTACGACATCTCGACGGCAACGCCACGGATCTGATATGCGCCGCTCCTATTTGACAGACTCGGAGCTACGGCGGCGATCAGATCCGGACGCGAGGCGAGGCCGCAATGGCAGATAGCACTGTGATCACGTGTCCGAGCTGCGGCCGGAAGAACCGGGTGCCAGCCGCGGTGGCGGGGACGCCGCGATGCGGCGACTGCCACCAGCCGCTGCCGTGGATCGTCGACGCGAGCGACGACACGTTCGCCCAGGTAGCGGAGAAGGCGTCCGTGCCGGTGGTGGTAGACCTCTGGGCGCCGTGGTGCGGACCGTGCCGCATGGTAAGCCCGGCGCTGGCGGCCCTCGCAGCTGAGTTCGCCGGCCGGATCAAGCTGGTCAAGGTCAACGTGGACACCTCGCCCCGACTGCAGAGCCGCTTTGGCGTTCAGTCGATCCCAACCCTCCTCCTGCTTGATCGCGGTCAGGTCAGAGCCACCCAGATCGGCGCGCTGCCAGCGCCTGCGCTGCGGGCCTGGCTGGAGCGTGGTCTGGCCAGCGCAGCGAAGCGCTAGTCGGCAGACAACCCTGACCTGCGCCGACCGGCCTGCAGACGCGCGGAATCACACAGCCTCGGCAATGGCGCGCGTGAGCAAGATGGCGGCGCAGAACGCCCTATACGTGGCAAGCCGATCAGGGCCCTGGATCCGCAGCGGGCGAGGGCCGACCCGGTCGACAGCGCGCACCCAGGTGGCCGCTTCCGCTATGTCAGTAGTGCGGACAAACATCTCCAAGACGCCAGGATCCAGTGGCGGTGGCGCAGTAACAGCTGCCGCGCGCATCGCTGCCTCAGCGCGTTCGCGGATGAGCGCGCAGGCCACGTCCGGGTGGAGGCTGTGGGCGGCAAGCCGACTCACGTGCTCCTTGACGACGGCCTGCGTGATCCCCGGCAGCAGAAGCGCCGTCTCCTCGCAGGCGCAGCGGTCGCCAGTCACCAGGACAATTGGCACGCCGTAGTGGGCCGCGACGAGCGCGTTGATCCCTGCTTCACCAGTGACGGTCCCGTCGATGCGAACCTCAACGACAGCACGCGGGTTATAGGTATGCGAAAGCCCGGCTGGGGCACCCATCGAGCCGTGGTAAGAGATGAACATCGCGGCGTCGAAGCTTTGGTCGAGCCCCTGCATCATGTATAGCGGTTTGTGGCTGCCAGAGATGTAGGACGCCTGGCCCGCTAGCTCCCCGGGCGGCAGGTTGCGCATGGTCGAGTGGGAGTCGTTGACCACGACCTCCGTCGCGCCGCCGGCCAGGGCACCGCTGATCGCTGCGTTGACTTCCGCGAGCAGCAGGCGGCGACCGGCCTCGGCCTGCGCGCCATCTCGGACGCATTGCTCCCAGTCGACGATGCCAGCGGTGCCCTCCATATCGGTGGACAAGAACACCTTCACCGCTGCCTCCGTTCGTCGGCTGTTTCCGTCCACGCTGCCGGTAGTGAGCCAGATCACGCAACGCTGCGCAGCGTGACCGCGTCCTATCGCGGAGTAATTTTCATGGACTTCGGCACACGGGGATGCTGCGGCGCTCGCCGGGACGTTAAACCCCAAGGAGCTCGAATCGACCGCAGACATCCATTGGCCAGAAATGTACGTCGAACGGGAGGATCGCGATGACAGGGCTGAACACGACGAACGAGCAGTGCGAGGCACTGTTCGCATCGGCCCTGCAGCGATCCGATAACCTGTCCGCCGAGATTGTGACCGAGGCGATCAGCGCCGCAATCGGCGCCCTAGGCTCCACTGGCTGTGCCTGCCGGATGGCTCAGGAGTTCGGCGACCACCCCGAGGCCGCTATGGAGCGGATGCAATGGGCCCGGCAGATCCTTGGCGAGCTGTCGGCCGGCCTGGCAACCCCAAGAGCCGCTAGCTGCGTCGACAGCGCCGCCTGAGCGCGACCGGAGCGCCTCAGCGACATCGCAAAGTCGGCCGCGAGCCGTATTCTGACCGATAAGCGCCGACCGGCGCGCAGCCACATCAGCAGCAGCGAGCGAGCGATCATGGCGGATGAACTGGCATTAGGCGACGACGCGAGCCGGGCGTCGCGCGTCTATGGAGCCGCGGCCGATCACTACGACAAGCCGGCCCTGAGCTTCTGGGACCGATTTGGCGCGGCAACTGTCTCCCGGCTCCAACTGCCGGTCGGCAGCAACGTGCTCGACCTTTGCTGCGGCGCCGGCGGATCAGCTATCCCCGCCGCGCATGTCGTCGGGCCGACTGGCCACGTGATCGGCGTGGACGCCGCAGAACCATTGCTTCAGCTAGCCCGCGAGCGCGCCGCTGGTGACGGTCTTGGAAACGTCGAGTTCCGGCACGGCGACGCCAATCACACGGGCCTGAGCTCGGGGAGCTTTGACGCGGTTGTCTGTGTTTTCGGCATATTCTTCGCCCGCGATATGTCTGCTTTCGCTGCCGAGATGTGGCGACTGGTGCGGCCCGGGGGCGTGCTGGCGGTCACCACGTGGGGGCCGGGTTGGTTGGAGCCTGCGAGCAGCCTTTTCTGGGACAGCGTCGCGGCGATCGAGCCGTCGTTGGTGAGGGCGTTCAATCCCTGGGACCAGATCACCACGCCGCAGGCGGTGACGGATCTGCTCGCGACCGCTAGCGTGACCGACCCACAAGCGGAAGCCGTCGCTGGGGTGCACGAAATAGACAGTCCAGAAGGCTTCTGGGACGCGGTGCTTGGTTCGGGCTTCCGCGCGACGACCGACGCGCTGACGGTCTCCCAGCGCGAGCGCTTGCGCGAGATCACCCTGGCCAGGTTGCGAGCACTCGATCTCACCGCGCTGCAAGCAAACGTGGTTTTCGCGACAGCCCGCCGAGGCTGACCAGGCCGCTCCGTCCGCCCCTCGACAAGCCCCTAAGGTCTGGCATGTCAGATCGTTTCCGGATTACGGTGGACATTCCCATATGCAGACCGGAACGGGGTCGTAGTGGCTGATCAGGTCGACGTCCTCGTGGCCGGATTCGGCATAGCGGGCGGGTGCGCCGCGGTCGAGGCGGCCTCGGCTGGCGCATCTGTGCTCGTCCTGGAGCGGGCGGCGGTTGCCGGCGGCACGACCGCTATGGCGGGCGGTCACTTTTACCTGGGTGGTGGCACGGTCGTGCAGCGGGCGACGGGCCACGACGACAGCCCGGACGAGATGTATGCCTACCTGATGGCTGTCACGCCCGAGCCCGAGCCGGAGAAGATCCGCGCCTACGCCGACGGCAGTGCCGCGCACTGCGACTGGCTCGAGGGCCTGGGATTCCAGTTCGAGCGCAGCTACTACCCCGAGAAGGCGGTCATCCAGCCTGGCACGCAGGGCCTGATGTACACGGGGAACGAGAAGGTCTGGCCGTATCGCGAGCTCGCAGTCCCCGCGCCCCGAGGGCACAAGGTCCCCGTTCCCGGCGATACGCGGGGCGCCAGCCTCGTCATCGATCTTCTCGTCCGCCGCGCAGCGGAGCTAGGAGTCGGCGTCCGATATGAGACTGGGATCACCGGGCTGATCATCGAGGACGGCCGGGTCGCGGGGGTGCGGTGGCGTTCATTCGATGCGACGGGCGAGATCCGGGCAAGCAGCGTCGTCCTGGCGACAGGCGGTTTCGTCATGAACGCGCAGATGGTCGCCGAGCATACGCCCAAGCTGGCAGCCAGGCCCTTTGTGCTCGGGACCACCTACGACGACGGACTGGGAATCCTGCTTGGCGTGTCGGCTGGCGGCCAGGCGCTGCATATGGATCAGGCATTCATCACGGCGCCGTGCTATCCGCCAGCCAAGCTGCTGACCGGGATCATTGTTAACAGCGACGGCAAGCGCTTCGTCGCCGAGGACAGCTATCACTCACGAACGTCCGGATTCGTGCTCGAGCAGCCAGGCAGCGCGGCGTACCTCATCGTCGACAGCGCACATCTCGAATATCCGGAGTTCCCGCTCGTGCCATTCATCGACGGCTGGGAGACTGTCGAGGAGATGGAAGCCGGCCTCGGCATCCCGGCCGGCAATCTCGCTGGCACGCTCGCCCGCTACAACGCGAGCGCCTCGGCGGGCGCCGATCCGGAGTTCCACAAGCATCCTGACTGGCTGGCGCCGCAGGACCAGGGCCCGTGGGGCGCGTTCGACTTGACCTTGGGCAAGGCGATGTACGCGGGCTTCACACTGGGCGGCCTGCGGTGCACTGTCGACGGGCAGGTGCAGCGCGCCGACGGGACTGTCGTGCCCGGCCTGTATGCCGCCGGGGCCTGCGCCTCGAACATCGCCCAGGACAGTAAGGGTTACAGCAGCGGCACTCAGCTCGGCGAGGGATCCTTCTTCGGCCGTCGGGTTGGCCGGCACGCGGCCATGCTTGCTGTCGTCGATGCCATTGAGTCGCCGTCAGGCTGAGCCGCAGCGGGCGTCAGTTTGCGACGAGCGCGATCGCGTCGAGATCGAGCGCGTGCCGCGCGTGGCGGCTGGCCATCGCGGCAAACATCTCGTCTCCGCGCGCTGTCTGCTGTACCACCATCGCCGCGATGATGTCCATGACTAGGCCGGCGAAAGCATTGCGACGGTAGCCGTTCCAGCAGTCGGCCCACGTGAGCGGCACCCCGCGGCTGACCAGGATGGAGTGATACAGGCGGACGAGCGCGTGCTCGTGTTCTTGCCGCACCGGAACGGGGAGGCTGGAGCCAAGGAAGTAGGACAGGTCGCTGGTGGCCGTGCCGAAACTTGCGGTCTGCCAGTCGAGCACAACTGGCCGTGCCGGGCCGAACAGCAGGTTGTCGGCCCGGAAGTCGCCGTGCACGATGGTTCGCAGCTCATTGGAGTCGGCGAGGTACCGGCCCGCGCGCGGAACGAAGTCCGCGATGAGCTCGAACGTGCCCGGTTCCACTTGGTCGGCGTAGCGATCCCGGAAGCCGGGGAACAGATCAGTGACGACGGCGGTCATCAGGGCCGCGGACTCCGGGCTTGCCCTATTGAGCCAGGGCAGCGCGGCCAGTTCTGGGCTGCCCCACCCAGCCGCGTGCAGCGCCGCAAGCTCAGCGATCGCCGCCGCCGCTTCGTCCGCGCTCAGGCCGGTTAGCTGGTCGCCGGGCTGTGCCGGCGCGAGGTCTTCGAGGACTACGGCGTACTCGTCGGGCTCTGCGTCGTACGCAGCGTAGAAGCACGCGGGTAGCGACACCGGCAGCCCTGGCGCAAGCTCTGCGTAGAAACTCGCCTCGATCTCGTAGGTACGGAACGAACGCGCGGCGGCGCGGCTCGCCGCGTCGGCTGCCGGAACCTTCGCGATGAGCGTCGGCGGTAGATTCTGGCCCCCGCCGGAGTACGTCAGCCGCATCCGATAGGTGTCCGAGACCTGCCCGGTACCGACGCGCTCCGTCTCGACGGTGTCGACCGCCGATCCGTCCAGGTGACCAGCTAGCGCGCGGTTGAGGAAGTCCGCGGTGAGGTCCGCGCCGCCGCTGACCGCGCCGGTCACTGGTAGTCCGCCGGCGCGAGGAAAGACCAGCCGTGCTCGACCCAGCCGGGCGGCTGATTCCACTCGGTCCAGCCGTATCCCGTCCGGCCGTCGTCGGCGATGAACCGGCAGAGTGCGCGCGGGAAGTGGGTGACGCGGCCGTCCGGCGACGTCATGGCTACCGGCGCAAACGCCAGTGGCACGGCCAGCATGTGCGCACCCGGTACGCAAAGCCTCGACTGGCGTGGGAACTCGTCTGGCCCGAATGTCGTCTCGGCTGCGAACCCGTCGAGATGGCTGAGCGTTCCGTCCGGCGCGACGGCGAACGACGGCCACGGGATCGGGAAGCCAATGTTGGCTTGCATGCCGTGGAACGCTGTCCCGTCGCCGAGCCGGCCTGACGACCAGAGCCAGGAGATCTGCCACCAGTCGCGCTCGCCCCAACTGTGGTCTCGCTCGCCCCAGCCGGAGAAGCTGAGCGTCGTGTCGCCGAGGATGATCGTTCCGGACACCTGGCACGGGATCTCGTACCGAGGCAGGTCTTTGTACGGATAGACGCCAGCCACCGTATGCCAGCGGAGATCAAGGCTGAGGCGGACCTGCTCGGCCGCGTTCAGAGCGTCGTACGCCGCGGCGGGCTCGGCCAGGACCGTGCCCTTGGCATCGAGGGTGAGCCTGGCGGTGCGCAACGGGTCCGTGATCTCCTGGGCCGCGGTCAGCGCGAGAGTCCGGACGTCGGTGCCGCCAGGTGGTGGCAGCGGGGCTTGGTTGTCGGCCACGAGCACGGTGGCCTTGCCAGGCCGGACCACGCAGGCCCAGTACCACGCGCGGTCCCAGTTGGGATACAAGCCAAGCCGGACGTAGCCGCCGACCGAGCCGTCCGGCGCTGCAAAGTCGAAGTAGTACGACTCGTTCCACAGCAACTCCGGGCCGACTGGGTGCAGTTCTTCGTCCGTCGCCGCGAGCTGCCAGGTCCCGTGTTCGATGATCTGCACGTCCGGCCCGGGCCTTTCATGACGTGATTTGCGGGGTTACGGGGAGGATGGCACACCCATGCCGCGACGTAAAGAACGGATACCGGCGCATAACGAACGCCGGCCGGCTGCACCGCAGCCGGCCGGCGTTGCGTTGCCTGCTTTGACCTAGACGCTCGCGCGTCTGCGCCCGACGGTTACGAGCGCCCAGATGATGTACAGGTCGATGGCGACCAGGATGATCCCCCAGACCGGGTAGTACGGGATGAACATGAACGCGGAGATTGCGCTCAGCGACGCCAGGATCACGCCAACGACGCGCGCCCACGTCATGCCCATCAGGACGGTGACGCCGGCGGCGAAGATGACGGCGCCGATGCAGAGAACTGTCCAGCCCCAGCTTTGGATGTCCCAGTGGTATGCGTACGTGCTACTAACTGGGTGGAAGAAGCCGTGCCGAACGACCGCGGCGAGCCCGGTGAAGAAGTCCCAGGCGCCGCCCAGCATCATCAGCACGCCCGCTAGCACGGTTCCGGCGGCGGCGCCGGCGCTCGGCGCGGGCTCGGCGTACTGCGGTTCGCCGTATCCGGCTCGCTGTTGGTAGGCAGCCGAGCCGTATTCCTGGCCGACGGTCGACTGGCCACGTGGATCGCTCACTAATGTGCCCCCTCGTCAAGCCTGCTAGTGGTCCTGATGGCAGCACGGTATAGAGCAGGATCAGCGGTGGCATCATCCGATTCGGGTGAACTGGCCGGCATCTGCCCTCAGGCAGTGACTAGGCGGACGACTCCGTTAATCGTGAGATAAACCCCCAGGAGCATGCAGATCCATGCGATGAGCGATATCGCGTTGCTGGTAACCCACGCGAGGATCCGCTTGAGCAGGCTCGCCGTGTCGCGTGGCCAGACCAGGAGAAACACCCAGGGAACGATGATCAGCGAGAACTCGATGATCATGAATACGAAGACCGCCACGACGTCGGCGGCGATTGACGACTTGGTTGAGACCAGGTGGTGGAGCGCTGCCAGATAGGCGGCGCCAGGCAGGCCGCAGATGAATCCGACGAGGAAGGCAACGCCGAGATGGGGCTCGCGCAGCGCCCGCTCCGCCCAGTCCGCGCCGAACCTGCGCTTCCTTCCCGGAGGCTGGCCCGATCGGCCCGATTGCGAGCGTCGTTCCCAAACCCGCATTAGCGTGCCTGTCATTAGTAGGCCGCTGATCAGCAGAAGGATCACGCCCAGCGCGAGATCAAGGCCAGCGCTGGCCTGGCGCTGGCTGTGATAGGCGCTCGCTGGTAGCACGAGTAGGACGATCAGGCCGACCGTCACGCCAGTGGCGATGCCGGCCGCGAGTACGGACGCGAACATGGCGCTGGCCCGCCGGTTCTCGATCAGCAGCAGGTCAATGGCCAGCAGCTTCGGGTTCGCCGCCGCGATGAACGCGAGCGCGAAAAACATTGCGTTCACCGCGCCGCGCGCATTAGCGCCCCCAACCTTGCCGTCCCCCAGGACCAGCAATTCTTCCCTGATCCGGCCGCCGGAACCGGCACCCACCTGCGGCCCGGCGAAGTCGGCTCTACAGGTCGGGCCGGATCAGGTACTTCTGACCGGTGGCTTGGCGAGCATAGGCAGTTAGGGCGTCCAGCGTGAGAGCTCCGGCCAGCGACACCTCGCCGGTGTAGGTGCTGGCGAAGGTCGTCGTCAGCTCTGCGGCCACCCGGCTGCGCAGCCTGGCAATTCCCTCAAGCCCGATCTGTCCGAGGAACGTCGTGAGCAGCCAACCACCGACACCCCAGCCGAAGCCGAAGTTCCTCGTCAACTCCGTCGGGCCTGGGTCCAGCGACCCGTAGATGTAGACCTGCTTGTGTACCGCCGACCCGTACTGGCTGTAGGTGCCACCGCCACTGGTGCTGCCAGCGGCTTCCATGCACGCCAGGATCAGGCTAGCTACCCGACCACCGCCGATGGCGTCAAAGGCGAGCGTCGCTGACGTCTCCTTCAACGCGGCCGTCAGGTCGGCCGCGAAGCGCGGCGCGGCGGAGTTGCAGACGTAGGCAGCTCCTGCGGACCTGAGCATGTCCTCGTGCTCGGGCCGACGCACAACGTTCACGAGCGGGATCTGCTCGCTGATGCACAAGCGATTCAGCATCTGCCCAAGATTCGAGGCCGCCGCTGTATGCACGAGCGCGGCGTGATTCTCGCGGCGCATGGTCTCAACCATGCAGAGCGCGGTCATCGGGTTGACGAAGGACGATGCGCCGTCGATCGCGGGTGTGCCCGCGGGTAGTTCCAGACAGAACATGGCATCGACGCAGCGGTACTGCGCGTACATCCCGCCGCCCGCAGCGGCGGCGACCGTCTTGCCGAGCAGCGCCTGCGCGGCC
>Ga0126378_10000809_pt1 | contig 22937 bp, 19 predicted proteins | sample PanSoiMetPlot_23_FD_92587 | JGI IMG/M metagenome (GOLD analysis project Ga0126378, IMG submission 92587) | Tropical forest soil microbial communities from Panama - MetaG Plot_23 | ecosystem: Environmental > Terrestrial > Soil > Tropical forest > Bulk soil | place: Panama | collected 2016-02-17
GCCGTATGCAGGGAGCTGCGCGACATCGTCCACGCCGCCGATCCGGAGGTGACGGAGACGATCAAGCGTAGTCGGCAACCGTACTTCGTGCTGGAGGGCAACATCTGCGCGCTACTGGCGGCCAAGGACCACGTGAACCTGTTCTTGTATGACGGCGCGATCGTGCCCGACCCGGCAGGTATCATCACGGCCGGACACGGGAACCAGACGGCGCGGACGATGGCGGTCCGGGAGGGTGAGCGTATCAACGCAAACGCCCTGACGGCCATGCTGCGCCAGATCATCGCCAACAACAGGGCCGGCGGCTGGCGCAAGATCAAGGCCGCGCGCGGCTAGCTGGCAGGGAATCGGAGCGGCCCGTCGCCGTGCCGCTTAAGGCCGCCGAATGGCAAGGACAGCAGCCGCGCCGGCTAGCCGCCAGTGATCCGGCGGTCCGGTTCGGCGGGCCGGTGCCAGGCCGGTGCTCCCGAGGTCGACCGCGGCATGCGGATCACGATGTCGAGTCCGCCTTCGGCCGGATTGGCCACCGTGAGCGAAGCACCGTGCGCGGCACTGACTGATCTGACGATCGACAAGCCCAGTCCGAACCCGCCGTCGTCGCCCGTACGGCCCGCCTGCCGGTAAAACGGCTCCGTCAGCGCGCCGACCGCAGAATCAGGAATGAACTCGCCGCTGTTGACGATGCGAAGGTATGCGACGTCGTCGGCGGTACCGGTGGTCAGCTTGATCGAGCCGTCGGCTCGGTTGTGCCGGACAGCGTTGTCGACCAAATTCCAGACGAGGCGCCCGACTAGGTGCTCGTCGCCCTTGATACGGGCTGGTTCCAAGTCCGCGGTTAGCGTCAGCCCGCGCTCCCTGATGCCGTCCGCCGCCTGGTCGAGCGCATCCTCAGCGAGGGCCATCAGGTCGAGTTCCTCCGCCTGATGGCGACCCTGTTCGCTGACGGTCAGCGTCAGCAGCGCGTCGACCATGCGCTGAGCCTGCTCAATCGACCGGCGCACGCGTACGGCCATGTCCTCAAGCTGGCGCTGCGTCCGGCCTGGCTTAGCCAGCGTGACATCGATCGCCGTCCGCATGGCCGCCAGCGGCGTGCGCAGTTCGTGGGAGGCGTTAGCGACGAACTGCTTCTGTGACGCGAACGCCCGGTCCAAGCGGTCCAGCATGTCATCGAACGTGTCGGCCAGCTCGCGCAGTTCGTCACGCGGCCCCGATAGCGCGAGCCGCTCCCCGAGATGTTCCTCGGAGGCGCGCCTGGCTGTCTCGGTGATGGAGCGGACCGGAGCGAGTACTCGGCGCGCGACCAGCCACCCGATGCCACCCGAGGCAACCGTCGCGATGCCGAGCCCGATAAGGGAGAACGTGAGCAGGCTGGCCAGGGCGCGGCTGCGCTGGTCCGCACTGCCTCTCCCGACGCCGGCCTCGTAGGCCTTCTGGACGCACAGCGTGATCGCCTGCTTGCTCTTTTGATATTGGGCGCAGGACGGCGGCACCTTCAGCTCCTTCTTGTTGATGCCGGTCACAGCGGTGTTCGAAGGCGACGGCTGAGGCGTCGGGGCGGACACCGAAACCGACGCCGCTGGATTAGGGCCAGAGCCCGCCGCAGCGGGCAGGCTCGCGTCGACCAGTCCGTACGTGAGGGCGAGCAGAGCGGACCCGGCCACGAGGAACAGCGCGGCAAAGGTCAGTGTCAGCCGCGCGCCGACACGCTGTGGCGCAAATCGGCCGGCAAGTCGTGCGAGGTGTCCCGCCGCCGGGCCGAGGTCCGCGCCAAGAGGCGTGCGCCGGCGGGATTCGTCGAGCGTGCCCAGTCCGCTGGGACTCGCCTGGTCATCGGGGTCAGTCACGGCAGCCGGTACCCACTGCCGATGACCGTCTCGATCGGGTCCGGCTCACCGAGCTTGGTGCGCAGCCGGAAGAGCGTCACAGTGACAGTACGCGTGAACGGGTCAGCGTTCTCGTCCCAAACCCGTTCCAGCAGCTCCTCAGTGCTGACGACCGCTCCGTCGGCGACGAGCAGCTCCTCAAGGACAGCGAGTTCCTTTCGGCTCAGGGGCACGGGCTGGCCGGCCCGGCTGACACGCCGCCTGGCCCGGTCGAGCACGATGTCGCCGCGGACGAGTACCGGCGGCGGCGCAGGCTCCCGCCTAGCGAGCGTCCTCACCCTGGCCACGAGCTCTTCGAAGGCGAACGGCTTGATCAGGTAATCGTCCGCGCCGAGCGTCAGGCCGTCGACCCGGTCGGCGACCGTACCGGCTGCCGTGAGCATCAGGATGCGCGCACGCGAGCCCGCGCCGACGAGCGTCGCGCAGACTGCGTCCCCGTGGATCCGCGGCAAGTCGCGGTCGAGCACGACCACGTCATAGCGCGTCAGTACCGCCTTCTCGATGGCGGCCGACCCGTCATAGGCCACGTCTGCGCCGATCCCCTGATCGCGAAGCCCGTCGGCAATGTCGTTCGCCAGCTCGACATGGTCTTCGACTACCAGCACTCGCATGCAGTCATCCTGCCCTGCTGCCGGTCACATCGGTATCACAGCGCCGTCGCCGCCCGGTCCGGCTCGAGGCGCTGACGTGCACGAACGGCGGTGATATGGCTCCATCCGTGGCAAAGCCTCGGTGGGCTGTGACGCCACTGTGACCGCCTGCTGAGTACGACTGGCTTGGCTCGGCAATGGCCGAGCGCGCTAAGGAGGTCACGATGACACGAAAATGCTGGGCGGCGCGGACGGCGCTGGCGGCAGTGGCAGCAGCAGTGCTGGCCGCGTGCTCTGGGGGCAATGGCAATGGTCCCGGCAGCGCACCAGTGGCAAGCCTGGCCGCCGACGGCAGTCATGCTGGGCATGCGCCTGCCGGGCAACTCACGGCGGACCAGTCTGACCAGGACATGATCCACTTCGCGCGCTGCATGCGCAGTCACGGTGTCGCGATGTCGGACCCGTTCCACCGCCCGGGGCGCTCTGGCCTGAGCATTGATATGCCACCGCAGGACGCCACGACGAGGCCTGCATACGCTGCCTGCGGACGCTTCATGCAGCCCATCAACCAGGCCAAGGCCGCTGGCGGTAAATCGACGATCTCGGCGGCGGATCTGGCAGCGCGGACCAGGTATGCCGAGTGCATGCGCGGTCACAACATCGCCATGCTGGACCCTGATGTCTACGGCAATCTAAACCTTGGCAACGTGCCGGGCATCACTAGTGACTTCGGCCGGTACTCGCCCCAGTTCCGCGCCGCCGACACCGCGTGCCGGCACCTGCTGCCGCCCGGCGTGCACGACGACGGGACCGGACCATGACGGCCAGGCGGCCGGTACTCGTCGCCGGACTCGTCGGTGCCGCGGCGGTCGGAGCTGCTGCAACCGTCACCCTCACCGGCGGTCAGCCGGGCCAAGCAGCGCCGCCGCTGCCACACATGGACACCGCGACGGTCACGCGGACCACGCTGACCCAGTCCGCACTGGTCGAGGGGACGCTCGGTTACGAGGCCAGCGCTCCGGTGGTCAACACACTGACCGGGACCTATACCTGGCTGCCAGCCCCGGCCAGGACGATCCGGCCGGGCCAGGTGCTGTACCGGGTCGATAATCAGCCTGTCGTCTTGATGCGCGGCAGCGTGCCAGCCTGGCGGCCATTTCAGGTCGGTATGACGAATGGGCCCGACGTCAGGCAGCTATCGGCCGCCTTGATCGCCGAGCACTTCGCGACGGGCCTGCTGACAGCGCCGACCGAGGAGTACACCTGGGCGGTCTCAGCGGCCGTCCAGCGCTGGCAGGCGGCGCATGGGCTCGCATTGACCGGTCAGCTCCCGCTCGGGCAGGTCGTGTTCCTCCCGAGTGCGATCCGTGTCGGCGCTTGGCAGGTCGCCGCGGGCGGCGCGGCGCAGCCAAGCCAGCAGCCCTACCTGGTCACAACGGACCGCCGCGTCGTCACTGTCCCGGTGACCCCGGACATGCCCGTCGTGCACGTCGGCCAGTCCGTCAGCATCATCCTGCCGTCGCAGGCAGCATCAGCTGGTCTGGTCACGAGCATCGGGCCGTTGCCAGCCACGGCCAGCCAGGGTGCCGGTGGTAACTCCAGCTCTGGTGGCAGCGGCCTGAGCACGGCCGCGCAGAGCGCGACCTCGTTCCTTCTCATCACGCCGGTCAATCCTGCGGCAACCGGTAGCGGCGACGGCGTGGCCGTTCAGGTCTCACTAGCCGTCCAGGAGGCGCGTAACGTGCTGTCGGCACCGGTTAGCTCGCTGCTCGCGCTGGCTGGCGGCGGGTACGGAGTCGAGGTCGTGCTCCCATCTGGGGTCCATCGCCTCATCGGCGTACGCACGGGCATCTTTGCCGGCGGGCTCGTTCAGGTCAGCGGCGCCGGACTCGCGCCGGGCACCAAGGTGGTGGTGTCACAGTGACCGCGCTGGCGATGACCGACGTCACGAAGGTGCATCCGGGCGCGCCGCCAATCACTGCGGTCAGCTCGGTGACGCTAACGGTCGAGGCCGGTGACTTCGTCGCTGTCATCGGGCCATCTGGCTCGGGCAAGTCAACGCTCCTTGCTCTTGCGGGCACGCTCGAGCGGCCGACGACCGGCTCGATCAAGATCGCCGGCCAGGCGATCGACGGGCTCACCGACCGTGAGGTTGCCGGCGTCAGGGCCGCGAGCATCGGGTTTGTCTTCCAGCACTTCTTCCTATTGCCCGGTCTGTCGGCACTCGAGAACGTTGCGACCGGCCTGCTCTATCGCGGCGTCCCCGGCCATCAGCGGCGAGCGGCCGCCGTCGCTGCGCTCGACCAGGTCGGCCTCGGTCACCGGGCCACGCACAGGCCCGGGGAGCTCTCCGGCGGTGAGCGGCAACGGGTCGCCATCGCGCGCGCCATCGTCGGTGAACCTGCGATCATCCTGGCGGACGAGCCGACGGGGAGCCTGGACACCGCCGCGGGGGCCGGCGTCCTGGACATCCTGGCGAGCCTGAACGAACGAGGTGTCACCATGCTCGTCGTTACGCATAACCCTGACATAGCGGCCGCAGCGCGCCGGACGATCAGCCTGCGGGATGGCGCCGTCGAGCACGACAGCGAGGCAGCGTGAGTACCCGGGTCAGCGGCCGGGCTCGGACTGGCAGGCGCGCCGGATCCGACAGGCGCACGAGGTCCGGCAAACGCGCCGGGTCCGACAGGCCCGCCGCGTCCGAGTCTGGGAGCCGGATGCGACCCGCCGACCTGTGGCCCGTCGCTCTGGCGGGACTCGTGATCAGGCCAGCCAGAAGCGTGCTCTCTGCGCTTGGCATCGCCGTCGGCATCGCCACTATGGTCGCGGTGCTCGGGATCTCGGCGTCCAGCCGGTCCCAGCTCGTTGCCGAGATCGACGCGCTCGGCACCAACCTGCTGACGGTCACGCCCAGCCAGTCGTTCGCAAGCTCGACCGCCACCCTGCCAGTGACGGCGCCTGGCATGATCGCGCGGATCGGCCCCGTCATCGAGGCAGCGGCGATCGGCGACGTACCAGGCAGCATCTACCGAAGCGACCGGATTCCGGCTGCGAACACCAACGCCATCACCCTCTACTGGACCGAGCCAGGCCTGCTGCACACGCTGCAGGGCCAGATGGCCAACGGATCGTTCCTCACCACAGCTTCCGCGAGGTACCCGGCAGTGGTGCTTGGACCGTACGCCGCGCAGGCGCTCGGCATCGACCGGGCTGACGGATCCGCGCTGGTATGGATTGGGAACCACTGGTTCGCCGTCACGGGCATCCTGGATCAGCTCACGCTCGCGCCGGAACTCGACCGCGCTGCGCTCATCGGACAACCCGTCGCGCGGCAGCTCCTGCACGCTGGCGTCCGACCGGTGCAGGTCTACGTCCGCACCAACCCCGCTAGTGTCCCGGCCGTCGAAGCCGTGCTCGCGGCGACCGCCGATCCCACCGCGCCGCAAGACGTTACGGTGAACAACCCCGCTGACGCGCTCACTGCGCGTGCGGACGCGACGTCGGCGTTCCAGGGGTTGTACCTCGCTCTCGGCGCGGTGGCGCTCCTCGTAGGCGGGATCGGTATCGGCAACGTCATGGTCATTGCCGTTCTCGAGCGGCGCAACGAGATCGGCCTCCGGCGCGCACTCGGCGCTAGCCGACGACATATTAGCCTGCAGTTCGCGACCGAAGCCATTGTCCTGGCCGGGGCTGGCGGCGCGGCCGGAGCTGCGCTCGGAGCTGTCGCGACCACAGCGTTCGCTGCGGCCAGGCACTGGCACGCGGTCGTATCTCTGCCCAGCCTGGCCGCGGCGGTTGGCATCGCGCTGACCGTCGGCGCGCTGGCCGGACTTTATCCGGCGATCCGCGCGGCGCAGCTACCGCCGGCGGAAGCTTTGCGCCTGGCCTAGCCTCGTCAGTCGTTGCGGCACCAGCTACCGCCGGCGGAAGCTTTGCGCCTGGCCAAGCCGCGTCGCTCAGTCGCTCATCGTAGACAGCGTGCCGCGACGCCAGCGGCTATGGCGCGGGCCGACTGGGCACCCCGGCGGATCGCACGGTAGTGCTCCGTCCTACGCTGCTGGAGCGCGCGCGGCTCCGGAGAAAGCTAGTCCTGGGCGGAGGTAGCAAGATGGCCGAAGCGGCTGACGTGCTTGTGGTCGGTGCCGGCCTCGCCGGGCTCGTCGCCGTGCGTGACCTGATGGCCGCCGGGCGGTCCGCGCTGCTGCTTGAAGCTAGGGACCGCGTGGGCGGCCGCATCGTCAACGAACAATTGGGCGACGGCAACGTCGTCGAGATGGGCGGCCAGTGGGTCGGGCCGACACAGGACCGGCTCTATGCGCTCGCCAAGGAGATGGAAGTCGCGGTCTTCCCGACCTACGACACTGGTGAAAAGGTCCTGCACTTTAACGGCAAGCGCGGGACCTATAAAGGTGCCATCCCACGCATTAACCCGCTCGTGCTCGCCGACATCGGCCAGGCCCAGGCCCGACTCGAAGCGCTCGCGAAGAAGGTGCCGACGGACGCACCGTGGACGACGCCAGCTGCCGAGAAGCTCGACGGCCAGACCTTCGAGACGTGGGCGCGTCACCACACCGCCACCCGAAGCGCGCGGGCGCTACTGAGCCTTGCGGCAGAGGCAGTGTTCGCCGCGGAGCCGGGCGACCTGTCTATGCTGCACGTGCTCTTCTATAGCCGCTCTGCTGGATCGTTCCAGCACCTGATCGACACGACCGGCGGCGCGCAGCAAGACAGGTTCGCCGGCGGCTCGGCCCTGATCGCCGAACGGCTCGCCGATGCGCTCGGGAGCGTCGTTCGGCTCGATGCGCCGGTCAGCCGGGTCGAGGTGCGCGGCGACATGGTGATCGCGACGACTGCGGCCGGCCAGTTTGAAGGGCGCCGTGTCATCATCACGGCCCCACCGCTACTAGCCGGCCGTATCGAGTACGAGCCAGCCCTGCCCGCCTGGCGGGAACAGCTCACCCAGCGCACGCCGATGGGATCGGTCATCAAGACCCAGGTGGTTTATGACGAGCCGTTCTGGCGACAGGATGGCCTGAGCGGACAGGCGACCGGAGACCTCCCCGGCCCGCGAATCGTGTTCGACAACTCGCCGCCGGATGGCTCACCAGGCGTCCTGCTGGCCTTTCTCGAAGGCGACCAAGCGCGCCGCCTCGCCCGCGAGTCGGTGGACCTCCGGCGCCAGGCAGTCATCGACTCGCTGGCCCAATACTTCGGACCCCACGCCGCTAAGCCTGAGATGTACGTGGAGCGCGACTGGCAGCAGGAAAAGTGGAGCGGCGGCTGCTACGGAACGCTGTTCGGCCCGAATGTCTGGACCCGGTACGGACACGCACTGCGCACGCCGGTCGGCCCGATTTACTGGGCGGGCACAGAGACGGCAGCCGTATGGTCCGGCTACATGGACGGCGCAATCCGGTCCGGCGCCGACGCCGCGCAGGCGGTGCTCGCCAGCCTTACCTAATCGCTGGCTGCGCTAGCAGCCAGGAGTCGCCGCCCCGGTAGCGCAGGCGTCATTGCCTCGGTGCGGGGTACGTCCTCGCCGAGATGAGCTTCGTGACGCGGTGGCTGGACAAGGCCGACGACCTTCAGCAACGTCGGCGATGGCTCGCTGTCCCGCTTGCCACGTGGAAAAAATTCAGCGACAACCAAGCCGGAAACCTCGCCGCGCTGATTGCCTACTACGCGTTTGCTTCGCTCTTCCCGCTGCTGCTGGTGGCCTACAGCGTCCTCGACCTCATCGCCAGGAATAACGCGACGCTGGCTGGCCGGCTCAAGGAGGCGCTTGAGGACTACCCTGTGATCGGCGCGCAGTTGGGTCAGACCGGAAGCCACGGTGTCACCAAGACCGGCATCGCTCTCGTCATCGGGATCCTCGTCGCGCTCTATGCTGGCCGCGGCGTAGCCATGGCCATGCAGAACGCGATGAATACCGTCTGGAGCGTGCCGAGGTACCGGCGGCCAGCTTTCCCGAAGAATCTGCTGCGGAGCCTCGGCCTGATCGCGCTGCTTGGCCCCGGCGAAGTCATCACGATCGCGCTGTCCACCATCGCCGGCGGTATCGGCCACCTCGGCAACCTCGGGGCCCAGGTCGCGGCCTTCGTCGTCTCGCTGCTGCTGAACATCGCCTTGTTCTGGCTAGGCTTCCGCATCGCCACGTCGAAGGACATCAACGGCAAGGACTTCCGGCTCGGCGCGGTTCTGGCCGCGATCGCTTGGCAGATCCTGCAGCTCATCGGCGGCGTGATCATCGGGCACACCACCAACTCCGCTTATGGCGTTTTCGGAGTCGTGCTCGGCCTGCTCGGCTTTCTGTACCTGCAAGCCCAGATAACCCTGTACGTCGTCGAACTCGATGTGGTACGTGCGCGCCGATTGTGGCCGCGGTCGCTTGCGCCGCCGCCGCTCACGCAGGCCGATTTGCGGGCGTACGAGATGTACGCCGAAGCTGGCCTGCTCCGGCCTGAGGTCAAGGTTGCGGTCCAGGCGGTGCCGCCTCATGCCGGCGATGGTCCAAGCAGCCGCCAGTAGGATGTTCCTGGCCACCGGCACCGCAATACGCGGACTCGCCGGCGAGCACCGACTGCCAGAGACATCACCGAAGCCAACGTTCACACTGGGCCTCGACAACTAAACCTCGGCTGGCGATCGCGGCTCCGGGCAAGCTCGCGCCGCCGCTAGCGGCGCGGGCTCGGCTGGAGGCGCGGGCTCGGCTGGAGTTGCGGCGCGTTGACCGTGCAGATCGTCCTGGCTTCTGGCGCGGGCAGCGCCACGCCCGCCGGGCACAGCACGTTGTTATCGACCAGCGCTGCGGCCAGGACGGCGGCGATGAGCAGGGTGACTGTACACGCGGTCACAGCCATGTCGAACCCGTGATTGAACTGCGCAGGCACGTGATAGCTCGCCGCGGTCAGGCCGACGGCCGCCGGCAGCGCGGCGACCGCGACTAGTCCAGCAGCCCTGGCGACAGCGTTGTTGACGCCGCTGGCGACGCCCGCGTGCCGCACATCCGCGCTGGCTAGCACTGTAGCTGTCAACGGCGCAACTACCATGGTCAAGCCGGTGCCGAAGATCAAGACCGCGGGCAGCACGTCGGCGGCGTAGCTGGCGTGCGGACCGATGCGCGTCATCAGCGCCATGCCGAGAGCAAGGCATATCAGGCCGATCGTCAGCAGCCAGCGCGGGCCGACGCGCTGCGCCAGGGCACCAGCACGCGCCGACAGTGCCAGCATCAGCAGCGTCACCGGCAGCAGTGCCGAACCCGCGGCCAGCGGCGAGAAGCCCGCGACGACCTGTAGCTGGATCACGAGCAGGAAAAACAGACCGCCGAACGCCCCGTACACCAAGAACGTGACCACGTTGATGACGGTGAACTGGCGGGACGCGAAGACGTCGAGTGGCAACATCGGCGAGATCTGGTCCGGTGCTCTGGTCCGCCGCCGCTCGATGACCACGAAGCCGATGGCGGCTGCGGCGCCGATCAGCCCGGCGACGATGACGCCAGTCTTCGTTGTCGTCTCCGGCGCTTCGATCAGCGCGTAGGTTATTCCGGCCAGCGCTAGCGCCACAAGCACAGCACCGGCCACGTCGAAGCGGCCGCGCGCCGAGGCATCTCTTGTCTCGGGAACGTGGCGCAAGGCAACCGCCACCACCACGGCACCGAGCGGCAGATTCAGGAAGAAGATAGAAGGCCAGCCGACGGCCTGCACGAGCCAGCCACCGAGAACAGGTCCGATCGCCGCCGCCACGCCGCCGAGGCCGGACCAGGCGCCGACAGCTCGAGGCCGCTCGTCAGGCGCGAACGTAACCTGGATGATCGCGAGCGACCCCGGCGTGAGGAGCGCACCCCCGACTCCCTGAATCACGCGGGCGGCGTTGAGAACAAGGATGGAGGGCGCTAGCCCGCAGAGCGCAGACGCCAGCGCGAACCACACAACGCCGATGATGAAAATCCGTCGGCGCCCGAGCCGGTCGCCCAGCGAGCCGCCAAGAAGGATGAACGCGGACAGGCTCAGTGTGTAACCAGTGACTGTCCACTGAAGACCGCCGAGCGAAGCGTTGAGGTCTCGGCCGATTGTCGGCAGTGCCACGTTGACGACCGTCGCATCGAGCATCGCCATGCTCGACCCGAGCACGGTCGCCAGGAGCACCCAGCGGCCTGCCGCGCTGCTCAACCGCAACTGGGGAACCTGAGCAGAATCGACGGCGCTCATTAAGCCGATCATCACACCTCGGCGGCCGTCTTGGCCAGTCACGCCATGCGAATATCGCGACCGCGCAGCCCAGACCCCGTGCCCCCAGCACGCCCGTGCGCCTCGAGCCAGCCGCGAAGCGGCAGCTCACCCCGCGGCAGCTGCCCCGGACCGGACGGAAGGCGCGGCGTCGGCGCAGCGCCAACCCCGATGGTCGTTACGTCACGCGCCCCGCGTTTTAACCGGCCCGGCGGGTTTTCCGGATCGCCAGGCCGCGCTCCGTTAGACGCCGTGGCGCCAGTGGCAGTGGCCCCGGCTCCCGGAGTGCCGCTGCCAGCCGGCTGACCGCCATCCGCTTGCCCGGTCGCCGACGGCTGGTCCCCGGCAGGTGCACTAGTTGTACGTGCGGATGGCGCGAACCTGCGCCATCCGAATTCCATGCCCTCGTGCGGGTGGAGCAGCATGAACACACCGGCGGCGAGCACGGCACCGACAAGCGGCGCGATCAGGAACACCCAGAGCTGGCTCAGCCACGGTCCGCCCGCGACAATGCCAGGCCCGAAACTACGGGCCGGATTCGCCGAGCCGCCATCAATCGGGATGCTCATCATGATGACCAGCGCAAGCGCAACGCCGAGGACAGCGCCCTGAATCGCAACGTTGGCCTGCGACCGGGTAGCGCTGAGCACGATAAGGACGAACACGGCGGTGATGATGATCTCGATCAGGAATGCCCCGCCGCCTGACGCATGAAGCAGCGAGAGAGCGCCGTAGCCATTGGCCCCGAGGCCAATCCTGGGCCGGCTGTAGAACGGCGAAGTATGCATGACCCAAAGGAGCAGCAGCGCACCTAGGAACGCACCGATCAGCTGAGAGACCATGTAAGCGATCGTGTCGATCGCCGTGATCCGCTTAGCCAGGAACTGGGCGAGCGTCACCGCCGGGTTCACGTGACAGCCGGAGATGGGCCCGATCACCGCTACGAGTCCCATCAGGACCAGCCCGAAGGTGAGCCCCGTCAGCAGAATGCCGGCAGCGACGCTGCCGCCGAAGGCGTGGAAGCCGAACGAGATCGTTGCCATGCCCGCGCCGAAGAACACAAGCAGGCCGGTGCCAATCAACTCGGCCGTGTATTTGCGGGCCATGTTCGCGTCGATCACGACAGACCCGCTGGTGCTCGGCGCAGGCGATCCGGTCTGGGGCCGCGTGCGCCCGAGCTCCGTCTGAGGTTGCCCGGCGCCGGGTTGTGACTGCCCGGCGGTCGACCTGAGCGCCATCGTCCCACCCCCAATGAGCGTTTTCCGGGCCTTCGTCTGTCAGGTATTCCCCACTCAACGGAGTCGCAACGCTATCAACAGTAACGACAGGTACCAGGTTGCCTGCTCAGCGGCCCCTACCGTGCCGGCCCCCGGGCCTTGCCGTGCTGGGCCTTACCGTGCTGGGCCTTACCGTGCTGGGCCTTACCGTGCTGGCCCCTACTGTGCTGGCCTCTACAGCGCCGACCAGCTATGGGCCGGTTGATCCGACTGCATCCGGTCGATATAGCCCTGCGTCATCCGCCGGAGGGCTTCGCGCCTGTCGATCTGGCCACGCTCCAGCGTGCGGACGGTCTCGACCTGCCACGTGGCGCCAGTGCGGCCGGTGAGGCATCGCTGCTCAATGATGCCGAGCATTCGGTCAGCGTCCTTTGTGTCCACCCCCCACTGTCGCAGGCCATCCCAAGCCTGCGGCAGGAGCCGGCGCAGGGCGAGCTCGGTCACCGGCGCTTCACCGCTTCCCGGCCAGTAGACCCGCGCATCGATACCGTGCCGCGAGCCTTCGACCAGATTGTCGGCGGCCGCGGCGAAGGACATTTGATCCCATACCGGGCGTTCGGTCTCGGCGAGCGCGCGCACTAGTCCGAAATAGAAAGCCGCGTTGGCCAGCACGTCCGCCACGGTCGGCCCGGCTGGCAGCACCCGGTTCTCGACGCGGAGGTGCGGATGCCCGTCCTCGACCGCGTACACCGGCCGGTTCCACCGATACACCGTTCCGTTGTGCAGCGTGAGCTCGGACAACTGCGGCGCCTCGCCCTTGTCTAGCGCCTCAGCCGGGTCCTCGTCCTCCCGCAGCGGCAGCAGCGCAGGGAAATACCGCAGGTTCTCCTCGAACAGGTCGAAAACTGACGCGATCCAGCGTTCCCCGAACCAGACTCGTGGTCGCACTCCCTGTTGCTGCAGCTCTTCTGGCCGCGTGTCAGTGACCTGCTCGAACAGCGGGATCCGCGTCTCCCGCCATAGTTCCCTACCGAATAGGAACGGGGAGTTGGCGGCCAGTGCCACCTGAATGCCCGCCACGGCCTGCGCTGCGTTCCAGTAATTGCCGAATGCCTCCGGGCTAACCTGGAGATGGAACTGGACACTTGTGCACGCCGCCTCCGGCATGATCGTGTCGACGTGTGTGAGCAGCCGCTCCGGGCCGTCGATGCTGATCCGCATGTCTTCGCCGCGGGCTGCGATCATCTGCTCGTTGAGCAGGTGGAATCGAGGGTTGGCCGACATGGCCGCACTGGTGACGTCGGGCTGTCGGAGTGTCGGCAGAATGCCCACCATGACCAGTCGGCTGCCGGTCGCCTGAGCACGAGGTGCCGCGTGCGCCAACTTGCCGTGCAGGTCTTGCTCCAGCAGGCTCAGCGTTTCGCAGGTTAGCTCGCGCGGCGGGATGTTCAGCTCAAGGTTGAACCGGCCAAGCTCGCTGGCCCAGTGCGGGTCGCCGATAGCGTCAAGCACCGCCAAGTTGCTCATCGACGGGGCACCTTCTCCGTCAACGAGGTTTATCTCGATCTCGATACCAACGTGCCTAGGCTCAGAATCAAATATCGACTCGCGCAGCATCCGGGCGAAGACGTCAAGGCACTGGCGGACCTTCTCCCGGTAAGCGCGTCGATCATGCTGACTAACGGTGATGGATGGGACATCCCTGCCCATAAACGACCCCTCCACCTACTGTCTGGGCGTGGGACTCGACTACACATTCGCACGTAACAAGCTGGCTGAACAGGTACCAACGGGGCTCTGCCCACCACCGGTGAACTCCGCCCGCGTTTGCCTCCAAAGGCCGATCAACCCGCTAAACCCAAAAAACAGTTCAAACCTCCCTCCAAAGACCTACTAACGGGCCTCAGGCCGTTGGCTCGTTGGCCAAACACCGGGAACCAACGGGGCGTGCCTCAGTTGGGGTCTGGGGCCAACGGGGCGTGCCTCAGTTGGGGTCTGGGGCCAACGGGTCCGCGCCCCGTTGGCCAACGGGCCGATCAAGACCTAGGACCGATCAAGACCTAGAAACTAACGAGGGCTTCGCGCTCGTTAGCCCCAGGCGGCCGCGATCAGGCCCGACGTAATCTTCCGGGGCGTGGCACCGCCATCCGACACGTAGAGGTCATTGGCCGCGAGGTACAGGAGCCAGTTGCCGTCGGCGCTGACGTCCAGGCTGACGTGGTCGAGGTTCGGGTAACCGATGGCGACCTGATGCACGAACGCGCCGCTGGAGCCGACCTCCCACATCAGCCGCGACGTGTTGCGGATCGGGAAACCGCCGCAGCAGGCCCGGCTGATGAACAGGTTGCCGTTCGGCATGTACACGCCTTCGCGCAGGTAACTCTGGTGCGGCGTCGGGCTGCCAGTCACCGGCACGCTCACCACGCCGGTCCCGGACAGGTAGTACTGTGCCTGCGCGGTGTCGACGAGTGTCACGTTCCAGCCCTCGTTGTCTTGCGGGGCCGCTATCGAGACGGCCACATGGTCGTTGTCCGCCGCCCAGGACAGGTGCGATATCGGGTAAGGCAGTCCGGCGGACTGACCCGGTGCCAGCATCGGCAGCCTGATCGAGGAGCCGGAACTGAGGGTCCGGATGACCAAGTGGTAGAGCGTAGTGAAATCGGAAACCTGCGGGACGCACCCCGCGGCAAGCGTGGGCTGGTCAGCGTACGCAAGCTTGGAGCCGTCCGGACTCACGGCGGGCTCACTGCCGGGGCCGAAGTCGGTTACGCCACCGCCGGCTACCGGTATCGCCTCAACTTCGTCCGTGCACCCGTGCTTGGCTGCGAAGTACACCAAGCCGTTGCTGGAGACGGAAACTTCATCGCCGATCACATGCGCGGGCACGAGGGTGGACGACACCGCTCCGGTGGCCGGGTTGAGCGTCACCAGAGCTCCACCCTGGGTGACGCCGACCATTGCGGGCGGGGCCGCGGCCACTGTGCCCGTCGACGAGGATGCAGACGAAGACGCGTTGGTCGTGACCGTCACGGTGGGGGATGGAGCGGGGTTGTTGTTTCCGCACGCCGACAATGCGGCGACGATCGCGGCGACGATCGAGAGCGCGACCCCGGCGGACCTGTATCTGGCTGCAAGCATTTCTGGATCTCCATAGGGGGTGAGAGCAGCGGTACAGGTTTTAGAGCGGGAAACCACTCCGCTACCAACAGAAATCTGGGGACGATCTTGACAGCGCGAGGCCAGCTGCGGCAAGAGGCTGAGCTACATCGGGACAGTCGGTGCCGCTACGCGGCAGACCGCGCAGCGTGACAGTCACCGCGCACGGTCGCGACACGCAGCCTGCACGGTCGCGATAGTCAGCATGGCCGGTCGCGACAGTCAGCATGCGCGGTCGCGACAGGCGGTGCGCCTCGTCAGTCGGCCACGGCGGACGCCATCCGCCGCACGGCCTCGGCGATCAGTTCAGGCGACGTACCGATGTTCAGCCGGGCGAAACCGAGCCCTTCACCGCCGAACTCAGCACCAGACACGAGCGCCACCCGGCCGCGGTCGAGGAAGGCGGCAGCAGGGTCATCCCCGAGGCCCAGCTCGCGGCAGTCGAGCCAGGCCAGGAAGCTGGCTTGAGGTCGCCGGTACCGGACTCCTGGCAGGTGCTCGGTCAGCAGCGTGGTCAGCAGCCGCGCATTTGCGTCGATCTGAGCTACGACTGCGTCAAGCCACGGCCGGGCCTCGCGCAAAGCTGCGACCGTCGCATGCACGCCGAGGAGCGAGGCGAGTAGCGCGTCCTCGCGCTGCGCTAGGATCGCCGCGCCCGCTGGGTCGCCGGCGATGGCGATTCCGCACTTGAGGCCCGGCGTGTTCCAGCCCTTCGATGTTGAGGTGAAGACGATCGCGCGGCGCGCCGCCGGGTGATCGATGGTGTGGAACGGCACGTGCTCGCTGCCCGGCAGCACAAGCGGCGCGTGGATCTCGTCGACGAGGACGGGAACGCCGCGGCGATCGCACACTTCTGCGATCGCTGTGAGCTGGTCGCGCGACCAGACCCGGCCGACCGGGTTGTGCGGATTGCACAGCAGGTAGGCGGCAACCCCTGGTTCGGTGAGCGCCCGGTCGAGAGCATCGGCGTCAAGGTCGTAACTAGCGTCTTCGGCTCGCACCAGCGGCGCATGCACGAGCCGCCGGCCCGCCAGCTCTAGCCGGAAGAAGAACGGCGGATAGACGGGTGGGTTGATGACCACGCCTCCGCCCGGTGGCGTAATTGCCTGGAGTACCTCGCTGATGCCGGTCATCACGTCGGGGATGGCGAAGATCAAGTCCGGATCGGGCGACCAGCCGCCGAGGCGGTCGGCGGCAAACTCGGCGAACGCCTCGCCAAGGCTGCCCTTGTGCGGATAGCCGAGGTCACCGGCGGCGAGCACCGCCCGCGCCGCGTCCTTGATTGGCTCAGCCGGATCGAAGTCCATCTCCGCGACAAACGCAGGCAGGACGTCGGCCGGGTAGGCACGCCACTTCTCGCTCGTGCGCGCACGCAGGCGCTCCAGCGAGCAGTCGCCGAGAATCGGATCCATCCTGTCGATCGTAGTGCCGTTCCGCCGCTGGACTACGTGCGAGCGCACAAGTTATTCCGATATGGTATTGTCCGATCTCGTGGTAGCTAATGACGAGACGGATGGCATCATCGCTGCGCTGCAGCAGGCGACGCACGTGACGCTGCACGTTCTCGCGGTCCGCCTCGCGCACCTTGAACTCGCCCCGTCCGAGCAGAACGTGCTGGCCGTTCTCGCTGACGGCGGCCGCCGCACTGTCGGCGACGTCGCGGCGGCGACCGGTACCCGGCCGACGACGCTGACCAGCGTGCTGGACCGCCTAGAGCGCCGACGGTTGGTCCGTCGCCAGCTTGACCCCGCGGATCGCCGCTCGTTCCTGATCACGCTGACGCCGCCCGGCCGTCAAGCCGCGCGCAGCGTGCGGGCGGCGATCACCGACCTTGAGCGAGCCGCGCTGGCAGCGCTGATGCCTGCGCAGCTAGCCGGCTTCCGGGCCGTGACCCGCGCCCTTGGCCAGGCGCACTGACGGAGGTGCACAGATGACCGACCAGCCCCCAAGCGGCCAGCCCCCGAGGCATACGCACGAGATGCCGGCCGAGCTAGCTGCCTTGCTTAGCCGTGTCGTGCCGACAGGCGGCAGGTTCGGGCACCGCGAGCACGTGCATCTGACATTCCTCGCCGTCCGCGCAGAGGGCACGAGCGTGGCGACGACGAAGATAGCTAGGTGGATCCGGCACATCGCGGAGTACGCACGCGCCCCGCAGAAGTACAACGCGACGATGACCAGGGCCTGGACCGAAATCGTCGGCCACCATGTCGATGCCGATCCGGCCGTGACCGACTTCGGCGAGTTCGCCAACCGCTATCCGGCGCTGCTCGATAAGCGATTGCTAAGCCGCCACTACAGCTCGGTACTCCTCGCGTCCGCGACCGCGCGGTGCGAGTGGGTGCCACCCGATCTGGCCCCGTTCCCGTGGTCTTAAGGTTTACCGGCATGGATGTCGCCGGTGAGGTAACGGTCGATCGTCGGCCCGACCGCCACGGCTAGCTCGTCCGCGCTCGCGGCCGCTACCGGTTCGAACCGCAGGACATACCGGCTCACCGCGAGACCGAGCATTTGCGTGGCGACTAGAGATGCACGGAACGGGGTCCGTTCGGCTTCGCCGCCGTCGGCGGCGCGCGCCACCGGCCTGAGGATCGCCTCGGTGATGAACTCTCGCAACGTGGCTGCGGCGCGCTCGCTGGTAAGCGCTGACCGCAGCATCGTCCGGAACGCGTCCCGGACCTCTGCGCTCTCCCATACCGACAGCGCCGTGCGCACCATGTGGGTGCCGAGTGATGCGCCCGGATCGCGGTGAGTCAAGGCGGCGGTGATGACCTCGCTCGGGATGACCGGCAGCTGTATCGCGGCGGCGAACAGGTTTTCCTTTCCGCCGTAATAGTGATGCACCAGGGCCGGATCGACGCCCGCGGCTCGCGCGATCGCCCGGATCGTCGCGCCGTCGTAGCCGTGCTCGGCGAACTGCGCACGGGACGCATCGAGGATCGCCTCGCGCGTTCCACTGTCTCCGGATCGGCGGCCGGTGCGCACGCTGCCGCGCCTGGGCCAGGTCACCAGGGCTCCCGGTGCTGGCTCGCCGCCAGGGTGAGGTCGAAGAACCGCTCCTCCAGCGTCGCGGGTGCTACATCGACGCGGTAGTCGGCTCCGTTCGCGGCACGGCGGGCCAGCACCTGCCGAACCGCGTCCGGGCTGGCGCCGGGTACACGCAGCGTCCGGCCCGCCAGCGCGACTGGCAGGCCGGCCAGCTCAAGGTCGCTGAACGCTGCGCGCCAGTCCGCCGCCTCGACGATCGTCGCCTCGGCGGCGCCGATGATCTGCTCGGCCGTTCCGACCGCGACGACCGCGCCGTCGGCCATGATGATCAGGCGGTCGCACTCGCCTGCCTCTTCCATGTAGTGAGTCGAAACGAGTGCACCAGCGCCGGACTGGACGACGCCGGAGATGGTCTGCCAGAGCCGCGCGCGGCCGAGCGGATCTACGCCTGAGGTCGGTTCGTCAAGAATCAGCAACTCGGGCTGGTGGGCGAGCGCCTCAGCGAAAGCCGCGCGACGCTGCAAGCCGAGCGGAAGCTGACCGACTGGCAACGGCGGCCCGTCAAGCTGGCTGGCCAGTTGGCCCGCGTCCCGGTGCGGGCGGTGCGGCCAGTGCGGGCGGTGCGGGCGGTTCGCGGGTGCGGCGTCTGGCGCAGGCGAACCGCCAAGCGCAGGCCCGCCGCCAAGCGCAGGCCGACCGCCGAGCGCAGGCCCGCCGCCGTACACGGCTGCGGCGAACTGCAGATTCTCGGCGACGGTCAGGTCGTCGTACAGGCCGAGGCCCTGGGGAACGTACCCGATGCGGCGCCGAGTCTCCCGGCTCGGCTGTTCCCCCAGCAGGAGGATCTGGCCAGTTGTTGGCGGAATCAAGCCGAGCAGCATGCGGATCAGCGTTGTCTTGCCTGCGCCGTTCGCGCCGAGGAGCCCAACAATCTCGCCGCGGCGCACCTCGATGCTGACGTCGCGCACGGCCGTGACTGCTCCGAACACGCAGGTAACGGCGACGGCTTCGGCCAGCCTCGCGGTCGCGTGCTGGCCTGCGTCACCGTTGGGCTTGGCCTGGCCGTCGCCGATTGCGAGGCTGCGGGGCCGCGCGGGCTCGGCCTCGCTGGACTCAGCCTCGATGGACTCAGCCTCGATGGACTGAGCCGCGTTCACGTGCTGGGCAGGCCTGCTGGTTCCGGCCGCGTCGGCAGGCTGGACGGGCTTGCCGGTTCCAGCCTTGTGGGCCGGATGGCCAGGATCAGCGTCGACGCTTAGCTCATGCGCCAGAGCTCCCACGGTTACCGCATCCTGCAGGTCGGCCGAGACTGCCGCACCCGCGACGGTGGTCCCAGGCGGACACCAGACGCGCCACGACGCCCCTCGCCGCCACGCCCGCAATCCGGCCGGCCCGTCCGGCCGCTCCTGGGCGACGACCAGCGAACCTGGCATCGCCGCCACGATGTCGTCCGGGCGGCCGGCGGCGAGCTGACGACCGGCATCGAGGACCAGCACGGTGCTGGCCCGCTGCGCATCGTCGATGTATGTCGTCGCAAAGACCACGGCGGCGCCGTCGGCGGCCGCCGAGGCGATGAGCGACCACAGCCCCCATCTGCTCACCGGGTCGACGCCGGTGCTTGGCTCGTCGAGTATCAGCAGTTCTGGACGATGCAGCAGGGCCGCGATGACGCCGAGCTTCTGGCGCATGCCGCCGGATAGCTGCCCGGCCAGTCGGTTACGGGCGTCCGACAGTCCGGCTCGCGCTATCAGTTCGGTTGTGCGCTCGGCGGTAGCGGCGCTCGACATGCGGTACGCGGTCGCGCGGAAGACGAGGTTCTCGGCAACGGTGAGGTCCGGGTAGAGGCCCGAGCTTGCCGGCAGGTAGCCGAGGCGCCGCGAGGATGGGCGGCGTACCTCGCCCGCTTCTGGCCGCTGGGCACCGGCCAGGCACCGAAGCAGCGATGTCTTGCCTGCGCCGTCGCCGCCGACAATGGCTGTGACCTGTCCTCGGGCGATTGCCAGCGACACGTCGGCGAGCGCGACCGTGTCGCCGTACCGTACCCACAAACCAGCTGCGCCGAAGCCGGTGCTGTCCGGGACTGACACGTTGGGAACTGTCATATCGGCCGGCCATAGCCATGCTGAGCCGCCGCATCCGGCGCCACCGCATCCGGCGCCCCGGCGACCTCCGCAGCGGTGACCTCCACCCCAGCACTGTCCGGCCCGGCGCTTTCCGGTCCGCCAGTCTCGGCCGCGACATGTTGCAGGCGCCGCATGCCGCCGGACTGTGCTGGCGCCAGGTAGCGCCGGAACCGCAGGGTCGCCAGCGTCACCACCACAAGCCCGAGCAGGGTGAGGAATACGAACGGCTCCCACAGCGCCCCAATCGGCTCGGCTCGCAGCATGACGCCGCGCGAGATCTCGTTGAAGTACGTGAGCGGCAGCAGGTAGGCGATCCAGCGCACGCCAGCTGCGATGGAAGACAGTGGGAAGATCAGTCCAGACAGCAGCACCTGGGGCAGCATCGTCATCACGGCGAGCTGGATCGCCTGACCCTGGTTCTGCGAGACGGTGCTGATCAGCACGCCGATCCCGAGCGTGACAAACACGAACAACAGCGCCCCGAGCGCGAACACTGCGGCCGAACCCCGGAATGGCACACCGAAAATTGCGATGCCGACCCCGAGCACGACAGCGAGATCGACGGCAGCCACCGCGAAGTACGGCGCGATCTTGCCGAGGATGACATCCCGCGGCCGCAGTGGCATGACGGCGAGCTGCTCCAGGGTGCCGGACTGCCGTTCCCTGACCACGCCCAGACTCGTGATGATCGTGCCGATGAAGACGAGCACCACCCCAGCCAGACCGGGGATCATCACGTACGACGTCTTGAGCGACGGGTTGTACAAGATGGTGACCGACGGCTCCGGCGCTCCTGCGCCGCCGACCTGATGCGCCGCATGCAATTTGGCGAGCGCGGCCAACGTCGCCTGCGCGGTAAAGAGCTGGCTGCCGTCGATGAGCACCGACGGCTGCCCGCCGTTTCCGGTCACCACCGCGACCGCGGCGTGGCCGTCACGTAGCTGGTCTTGCGCCCAGTTACTGCCAGCAGCCGGGTCCGTCGTCACGACATGAAAAGGCGACGGCAGTGCCGGCGCCACGGCGGCCGCGCTCGGCCCGGCAACGGCGACCGGAATCGACTTGACGTCAAAGCTAGCGGCGTAGCCGAGCACGACAAGCAAGAGCACAGGTAGCGCGATCATCATCGCCAGCGTCCGCCGGTCTCGCCGAAGCTGCCGGAATTCCTTCACGATCATTGCCCACATGCGAGCCTCCGGACGACCGCGGGCCAGATATCAACGTGCGTTGAATTCTACGCTCGTTGAATTACTGCTGGCAAGGCATATCACTCGCCCGCGAGACGTCGCTCCCACAGAGGCGCGTCCTCCCTGTGAGACGTGTCTCTCCGCGCGAGGCGTGTCACTCCCCGCGAGGCGTGTCACTCGGCGCTAAGCGTGTGACCCTCGCAAGCGCGTCACTCTCCGGAAGCGCGTTACTCTCCGCAAGCGCGCCGTGCGTTTTGGTGATCTCGCCGAATGGCAAAATGGCTTCATGCTCGTCACACGCCATAGGGGGCGCTGGACTTTAGAGGATCGGTTCAGCTCGGCGTGGCACTACCTGCCGTTTGAGGTCCCGCCGGGCTCCTGCGCGGTGCGCGCCGAACTCGAGTATGAGCGGTCGGGCGCGGTCATGGACTTGGGCTGTATCGGGGCCGCTGGTTTCCGCGGCTGGTCCGGCGGCGCGCGTCGGTCTTTCGTCATCACTGACGTCGCAGCGACGCCTGGCTACATCCCAGGCGAGCCGGAGTTGGGGCAGTGGCAGGTGATGATCGGCCTGCATCGGGTTCCGACGGGCGGAGCCGACTACACGATCACGATCGAAGTGTCGAGCACGCCGGGCGAACTGCTACCCGATGATCCGCCCGAGCAGATGCCGCCGCTGAGCGACCGGCCGCCGCACCGCGACCTGCCGGCCACCCCGGGCCGCCGCTGGCTTGCTGGTGACCTGCACACCCACACGGTGCACTCCGATGGCGTGATGACCGTGCCCGAGTTGGCCAGGTTCGCTGCGGGCCGCGGCATGGAGTTCCTCGCGATCTCCGACCACAACACCATCAGCCACCACGCCGAACTCAGGGTCGCTGCGGCCGCGCACGGCATCACGCTGCTGGCCGGTCAGGAAGTCACCACCGAGGTCGGCCACGCCAACGCCTTCGGCAACATCGGCTGGATCGACTTCCGGCAAACGCCTGACGACTGGCTCGTCGCCTGCGAAGAAGCTGGCGGGCTACTGTCGGTTAACCATCCCTATGGCGGTCAGGTCAGCTGGACCGCGCCCATGAAACGCCGCCCGCCGCTGCTCGAGGTCTGGCACTGGAGCTGGCTGGACACCCGGTGGACGACGCCGTTCGGCTGGTGGCAGGCGTGGGATCCGGCAGCGGTCCCGGTCGGCGGTAGCGACTGGCATCGGCCGGGGTCGGACGCACCCCCTGGCGAACCGACGACTTGGGTCGAGGCCGATGACAACGACCCCGAGGCCGTGCTGGCAGCGTTGACTGCCGGGCGGACTGCCATCTCGCGCGGCCCAGCTGGTGCTGTGCTGCTACGGGTGGGCGACGAGTTCGTCGCCGCCGACGCCGACGGGATGATCCTCATGGGGCCCGAAGGACCGCTGGCACGGGTCCGCGGTCAGCTTGCCAAGTTCCAGGCGGCTGAGGGCTGCCACCGGCTCGTTGACCCGACCGGCGCTACGCTCGCGCTGACTGGCTAGCCCTGGTCAACCGCCGACGACGCCGCGGGCCCGCCGTCGGCACTGGCCGCCGGCGGGCCCCGTTCCC
>Ga0126378_10000810_pt1 | contig 22893 bp, 13 predicted proteins | sample PanSoiMetPlot_23_FD_92587 | JGI IMG/M metagenome (GOLD analysis project Ga0126378, IMG submission 92587) | Tropical forest soil microbial communities from Panama - MetaG Plot_23 | ecosystem: Environmental > Terrestrial > Soil > Tropical forest > Bulk soil | place: Panama | collected 2016-02-17
CAAGCCTGGCGGGTTCACCGGCCGTGACGCCCTGCTGGCCGCGCGTGCACATGGCCATCCCAATCACAGGGTTGTCGGGCTGTTCGTGGACGATCAAGGCGCCGACCTGTTCGGCAACGAACCCGTGTTCTTGTCCGGACAGTGGGTCGGCTACGTCCGCGCGGCGGCGTACGGCTACACGGCCGGCGGGCCGGTCGCCCTTGCCCAAGTGCACAACGACGAGGGCGTCACTGCCCTGTGGCTCAAGTCAGGCGGCTTCACCGTGCGAGCTGAAGATCACGACTGGCCGGCCAGGCTCCAGATCGCGCCGTTCTACGACCCGCACCGCCTGCGGATACTCGACGTCGGCACGCCCACCACCCCACCACAATCACCTGGAAGCAAATGAGCGGCATTTTCCGCATTGACCCGCAGGCAGACCTGCAGCCTGACGCCCAACACCCTGGCGAGTTCTACGTCAACAACTTCGTCGGGAACGATCCGGGCCTCTTCGCCGGAGTCTGGTCGGCGGATGCACACGAGACGAAGATCGAGTCTTATCCAACCGACGAGGTCTGCGTGGTGCTTGCGGGCACGATCACGCTGATCGCGGCCGACGGAACCGTTAGCGAGTTCCGGGCGGGCGATGCGTTTGCCATCCGCAAAGGAACCGCACTGACCTGGGCGAACTCCCCCGGTGCGCGGAAGATCTACGTAATATTCGACCAGGCGGCCGGTCAGGCTACAGCAGGCTAGGCCTGCCGCCAGCCTGGGCTGGCGCTCTATCAACCCTCGGGACGATACTTCGTTGGTGGGCCATATCGGGCTGGCAGCCAGGCGCGCCATCGCACAGCGCTTTCTGACGGCGGCTACGATCTGCGCGCTGGCTTTCTCCGTCGGAGTCCTGGCTACCGGCTCCATTTTCGCGGCCGGGGCGGAGCAGGCGATCGTGTTCGGGTATATGCGAAGCGCAAATCCCCTGGCCAAGGACACCTTCGTGACCCTGTTGACTTGGCCGGGCTTCAATATGGCGCACGCCTCAAGGCTCCTACGCTCAGGGCTCGCGCCTCTGCACGTTTCGCGGCTGGCGTTTCAGGAGGAGTCAGGAAACTCCGTGGTCTCGCTTGGCCGCCGGTCCGCCAGCGCTCGCATTGCCTATCGCGACGGCCTGTTCGGTCATCTGCCTCTGGTCCAGGGAAGGTACCCATCCGCGCCGGACGAAGTGCTCGTTGCGCAGCCGCTGGCCGCGGCCCTGGGAATCACCACGGGAACTCGCATATCCCTCAGCCAGGCTGCCACTGCCCATGCCGTCGTCAGCGGCGTCTACTGGGCGGCGCATGGCAGAGATCCTCTGGTCTATGCGCGTCATCGGCTGCTATCCGATGCGGCGGCGGCACCGCTGCTGACGACCAGAGCCGGATTCGGCGCACTGACGCGTTCGTTCGGCCAGACTTCCGACATTGCCGTGGAATGGGACGCGGAGCCGTCGTTCATTGGGCTTGCCGTCGCGGACCTGAGGACACTCGAACTGCGGGAGGAGAGCTCAAGCGCGAGGATACGCGCAACACTCGGGGGCACTACGGTCTCCTTCGCGCTTTCGTCGCTCATACCTGGAGCCCAGCGGGCAGTGGCGGTCGGGCTCGCGCCGATCTACGTGATCGCGGCGGAGGTCGCTCTAGTGGGCTTGGGCGTGCTGCTCGGTACTGGCTTGCTGAAGCTCGAGCGTCAGTCTTTCGAGCTGGCGGTCCTGGCAACGCGAGGCGCTCGCATGAGCGAGCTGGTGACGATCCAGGCAGCCGAAGCGGCGATCGCGGCAAGTGCGGCTTATCCCCTCTCGCTCCTGGTAGCGCTCGCGCTGGCGCTCATTGCCCGCGCTGCTCACGGTCCGGCGCTGCCGGGAACGTTGTTTCCGATCGGCCTCAACCCGCAGGCTTTCCTTATCGCGCTCGGCGGCGTGACCGTTGGCGCACTGGCGCTGGTAGTCGTCTCGCTGCCGCGGCTCCGCCATACGGTCATCGATGAGCGCCGACGGCGCTCCAGGAGTGGCCGCAGCATTTGGGCGCGGCTCCCGTACGAGCTCGTGCCTTTGCTATTGGGCGCGGCGGCAGTGACGGAGCTGCACAGGCACCATCTCGGCGACTCAGGAACAGGGCTCGACCCGCTCGCGCTCGGCGCTCCCACCCTTCTGCTGCTCGGAGTCGCGGCGATTGCCGCGCGCCTCATGCTGGCAGGCGCAAGAAGGCTCGATCGGGTGACCAAGACTCCCGGGCCTTCTTCTTACCTGGCGCTGCGCAGGCTGTCGCGGTCAGGCTCGACTGCCTGGCTCGCGCTGTTGCTCGTCCTGTCAGCATCCCTATTCGCCTTCGCGACGTCGCTGCGGACGACCGAGTTGACTGGGAACCAGAACAAGGCGCGAGCGCAGGTCGGTGCCGACTGGAGCCTCTCGGTTGGTTGGCCCGCACAGGGAGTGGCCTCTGCGAACAGGCTCGGTTCTGCGGCCACGCTGGCTTACTACGGATCGGTTTCCGCCTCATCTGCCCCGGCGCTGTGGCTGGCGACGGTCATCGGCGTCGATCCTGGGTCCTACCAAGGGGCCGGATGGTGGCAGGCGCGGGACGCCAACGTGGCCCTGTCGTCACTGCTGCCCCGGCTTACGGCTCCGCCGATCGGGATGGCCCTGCCGCATGACACGCGGTCGCTTCAGCTTCGGGTCAGAGCTTCAACGGGGGAGGGCTTGCGCCTGTGGGCAGTGCTCTCATCATCGAAAGGCGTTTTCTTCAACCGCTCCCTCGGGGTACTGCGGCCAGGAACCCGAACGTATCGGGCGCCGCTCGGTGGTGGGTCTCGGCTTCTGTCCATCATGGTCAGCGGCTCTACGCACGCGGTGGCTCCTCTGTTTCGGCATCCCACGGTTCGACTCGTCTTCGAACACCTTGGCCTGTCGCAGCCGGGTCCCCAGGATGCAGTCGACCTCACGGCCTGGCGCGGCCTGGAAGCCGGCGGAGCCAAGGTCGGCGTCAAGCCGCTTGGGGCTAACGAGCTTCAGGCGACCCTGACGGTTTCTCACGGCGGATCGCTCGGCGGCATCGCGCCCGCGTCGGGGCCCGTCCCGATTCTGATCGGCGGGGTCGGGCGAGGCCACAGGCCAAGCAAGGCGACCCTTCAAGTCGGCTCACTCCTCGTTCCGGTCCGGGTTGTGGGGACGATGACCGCTTTCCCCGCAGCTACCGTGCGAGGACTTCCCTTCGCCGTAGTGCCCGTGCGAGCTCTGATCGAGCGGTTCCAGCAGGCACGTCAGTCGCCAGGCGGTGGCCTCTTCGTCGTCCTCTCGATGGGAGGCAGGAGCCCGGTGGCCTTGACCAGGCGCGCCGGGCTTCAGGTCACGGGGATCTCGGACGCCGCGACGATCGAGGCCCAGCTCGCGTCGCATCAGGAGAACCTCGCGGTCGGCATCGAGTTCGCTGCAGCTATCGCGGGTGTCGCGCTCGCAATGCTCGCGCTCGTGCTGTCCGCATATTTCGGGGGGCGCCGTTACGAGTACGAGGCGGCATCCTTTGAGGCGCTCGGCGCGAAGCTCAGGAACGTCGTCTCCGCGCTCGCACTCGAATATGGCGCAGTGGTCCTGTGCTCCACGACAGCCGGATTGGGCGTGGGTCTCGGCTTGCTGGCCGTCACGCTCTCCGACGTGACCTCGCGGACTGGTGGGCCTGCACCAAGCCTCTTGGTCGACTGGCAAGCGATCGCGGTCGCCGCGGTGATTGCCGCAGCGTCGCTGTCCGGCACGCTCCTAGTCGCCGCGACGAGGATCCGCCGACTCTCGCCCGTGGCGATCCTGCGAGGCGAACCCGAGTGACGGTCAAAGGTGCTGTCCACGTCTCGCGTGGAGAGCCGGTCGAGACGTTCGTACCGACGGACGTCGATGGCTCCGCATTCATCCGGTTGGAGCGCGTCTATAAGGTTCACCGAGTGGGGAAGGTGGGCGTCGCGGCCCTAGGGGGCGTCTCGTTTGCGGTCGAAAGAGGAGAGTTCGCCGCGATCGTAGGTCCGAGCGGGGCGGGAAAGTCCACGATCCTGAACCTGATCGGTGGCGTCGAGACGCCGACGGCCGGACTGGTCTCGGTGGCCGGGACGGACCTGTCTCAGCTCGATGCCGCGGGACTGTCGGATTACCGGAGAGGGATGGTCGGCTTCCTCTGGCAGGGGTCGACCAAGAACTTGATCCCCTACCTCACTGCCGCCCAGAACGCGGAGCTTCCCCTGCTGCTGGCTGGCGTGGGGCCGATGGCAGTCCGCCGCCAAAGGGCCTCCGATCTGCTCGAGCTCATGGGACTGGCGGACAGGGCGAAGCACTTTCCTGCGATGCTGTCCGGCGGCGAGCAGCAGCGGGCGGGCCTCGTCGTGGCTCTGGCGCACAAGCCGGCCGTCCTGCTCGCCGATGAGCCAACCGCGGAGGTCGACGCCGAGGCTGCGGACCATGTGGTCGAGGCGCTACGGGCGGCCTGCACTGAGCTCGGGTCGACAGTTGTCATGGCCACTCACGACCTAGTCGCCGCATCGAAAGCCGATGTCACGTTCCGCTTGATCGACGGCAGGGTCAGGGGCCCGGCAGGCCGGGCAACCTTCGACTCGTCAGGTCGGATCGCCCTTCCCGAGGAGGCAGCGTCGTTGCTCGGTCTTGCTGCATCGGAACTGGAGGTCGAGCTGGAAGGGGACGAGGTCAGGATCAGGCGATTCCAGGAAGCCATCGACTACCGGCCACGAGCTTCGGCCGGAAGAGTCGGCGGAACAGTTCCGTCGCGAGCGCCCGCGGCCGTGACACGCGAGGGCGCGATCGTTGGCGTCCCCGCGAGCGCCGCGACAGGGATGGAGCCGCCTTTGCTTGCCGCAGAGGCACTCCGCCGGACTTACGGCCACGGCGAGACGAGCACGATCGCCCTTCGAGACGTCTCGCTTCAACTCGCGCCAGGCGAGCTGATTGTCGTCATGGGGCCGTCGGGCTCGGGAAAGAGCACCCTGCTCGGCACAATCGGAGGCTTCGAACCACCCGACAGCGGACGCGTGCTATGGCGCGAACGGCCACTCGCCGATCTGCCCGCAACCGAGCTTGGGCGCCGCAGAGCCAGAGAGTTCGGCGTGGTGTTCCAGTCCCTGGGCCTGTTCCCGGCATTGACCGCGCGCGAGAACGTCTACCTGCCACTGCTGATTTCCGGTGCCGATCCCGACTCCTCCGCAGCTATTGCGCAGAAGTGGCTCCGCCGCCTTGGTCTCGAGGACCGAGCGGAACATCGCCTGTTCGAGCTCTCACTCGGACAGCAGCAACGGGTCGCAGTGGCCCGTGCGCTGGCACCCGATCCCGACATCGTCCTCGCCGACGAGCCCACCGCCGAGCTTGACCACGAGGCCGCGGACGTCGTGATCGATGCCCTGCGTGAAGTCAGAGCGCGCCGCGGTGGTGTGATCCTCGCTTCCCATGATCCCCGCGTCCTGCTGGTCGCCGACAGGGTACTCGTGCTCCGTGCGGGCTGCCTGGTGGCCGAGGGATCACCTGCGGAAGTGGCTGCGTTCCTCACGACCGATTAACCGGTCCCTTCGTGCGGTTCGAACTGCACGTCAGGTGTCTGCAGGCGCCGTGACCGTCTTGCTCAGGCCCTGGCCGCCGGGGTAGCGCCCGGCTCGGAGTTCTCAGGTCTCCACTGGAAGCCCAGACGATCGGCCACATATCGCATGCATAGTTCATATGCGCTAACCGGATCTACAACCGGATCGTCCAGGGCAATCTGAATTGTGAGTCCGTCGAGAAGCACGGAAACGAATACCGCGAACGGACCGGGGTCGATGGCGGCGAATTCCCCGGCCCGCTGCCCGGCCAGAACGACCGAGACGATGATCTCACGCCAGCGCTCGTCGGATTTCCGCCTCGTGCTCGCCACCTGGGGATTTCTGGCCGCCTGGGCCCAGAAGTCCAGCCACAGCTGCCAGTTGCCATCGGGTTCCAGGTCCTTCTCTGGCAGCAACGTCATCGCGACGAGTTCGTCAAGCCGCTCCACCGCGGTTGCCAGCTTGTCCATCCGCTGCATGCATTCGGCGTACCAGGCGTCTTCGTAATGCCTGATCGCCTCGGTCAGAAGCTGGTCTTTGGTCTTGAAGTAGTAGATGACAAGCGCCGGGCTGATCCCGATCCGCTCGGCGATGTCGGAGATCCTGGTGTCGGCGAATCCGCGGTCGGAAATAACCTCCAGGGCCGCACGCAGCATCTGCCCGCGCCGCTGGTCGGCGATCCCAGGCCCGGCCTCGGCCGGTTCCTGGTGTTTAGCCTGCTGAGTCATCCCGCGATCCTCCGCGCCCCTTGTCGTAACCGTAGCAAATTTCTAGACTGAACATTCAGTCAGTCGTAGGCAGAAGGAAGAGCACAGCCATGCCGGCAACATACGATGCCATCGTCATCGGCGGAGGGCATAACGGCCTCGTCGCAGCCGCGTATCTCGCGCGAGCCGGCGCGCGCACTGCCGTGCTTGAAAGCCGGCAGAAGACGGGCGGGGCAGCGACCACAGAATCTCCATGGCCAGACGCTCCTGAGTTGAAGGTGACGAGGCTCTCTTATGTGATGAGCCTGATGCCGCCGACCATTATTAACGATCTCAAGCTAGCGAGTCACGGCTACAAGGTCTACCCGATGGGACCGTACTACCAGGCGTTTCCTGACGGCGGCTCGATCAAGATATATGCGGACGATGCCAAGCGTAATTACGACTCTGTCGCGCAGTGGTCGAAGAAAGACGCCGAGGTCATGCCGCAATGGGACGCGTGGCTGGCCGGCCTGGCCGACGTGCTCGGGCCGATGTTGCTGACCGCGCCGCCGAACATCGGCTCGCACAAGCCACGTGACCTGATCGGGACACTGCGCCTGGCCTGGCGCCATCGCGGCCTCAAAGTGCGGACGATCGCCGACGCGACGAGGCTGATGACCATGTCAATCGCCGACCTGCTGGATGACTGGTTCGAGTCCTCGCAGGTCAAAGGGGCGCTCGCGGTCAACGGAGTGATCGGGACCTGGGCCGGTCCCTATGAGCCAGGAACGGCTTACGTCATGGCGCACCACTCGATCGGTGACGTGGGCGACGGGCACCTTGGCAACTGGGGCTTCCCTGAGGGCGGCATGGGCGCGGTCGCCGACGCGATCGCCGCGGCCGCGAAAAGCTTCGGCGCGGAGATCAAGCTGAATTCGCCGGTCAGCAAGGCGCTTGTCTCGGGCGGCCGCGCGGCCGGCGTCGTGCTGGACAACGGCGACGAGATCAGGGCCGGCACGGTCATCAGCACGCTGCACCCGCGTACCGCGTTCCTCGATCAGGTCGGCGAGGACAACCTTCCCGCCGATTTCGTCAGGGACATCAAGCGCTGGAAGACGCGCAGCGGCGTCGTCAAGATCAACCTCGCCCTGTCCGAGCTGCCGAACTTTACGGCCGACCCGGGCACCGACCTCGCCGAGCATCACACTGGCTCGGTGGAGATGGCGCCGTCGATGGAGTTCATCGAGCGCGCCTTCCAGGACGCGCGCGACGGCAAGCCCGCGGCGCGGCCATTCAGCGACGGCGTGATCCCGACGGCGTTCGACAAGACCTTGTGCCCTGAGGGCACCCACATCATGTCGCTGTTCACCCAATGGGTGCCGGCGGACTGGAACCTCGAGCCGCATACTGCCGAGCTCGAGGCGTTCGCGGACCGGATGATCGAGCTCTACGACGAGGTAGCGCCGAACTTCAAGGCATCGATCCTGCATCGCGATGTCGTCGGCCCGTACCAGATGGAACACGAGTACGGGCTGGTCGGCGGCAATATCTTCCACGGCGAGCTCTCCCTCGAGCAGCTCTTCCACATGCGCCCGGCTCCCGGATACGCCGACTACCGCACTCCGGTCGCGGGGCTGTACTACGGCAGCTCGGCGACGCACGCGGGCGGCGGCGTCTGCGGGATCCCCGGCTGGCAGGCAGCCCGCGCGGCTTTGGCCGACCGCAAGGTCAGCAAGTCGGGCAGGCAGGCGCAACCCGCCGCTTAGCGATGACCGCAGACACCTCTGCGCAGCAGCTCGCGCGCGGGCCTAGCGGACCGCAAGACAGGGCGCTGCTCGCGATGCTCGAGGCGCGTTCGGTTGCGCTGGTCGGGGCGTCCAGGCGGCCGGACAGCTTCGGCTCCCGGATGCTCGCCGAGGTCGTCAAGTCGACGGCCAGGCCCGCCGTCTACCCGGTGAACCCGCGCTACCGGGACATCGAGGGCCTCAGATGCTACCCGTCGCTCGCCGATCTGCCCGAGCCGGCCGATCTGGTGCTGCTCGGCGTCCCGGACGCTGCCCTCGAGGAGCAGCTCACGCTCGCCGCGCGCCTCGGCAGCCGGTCCGCGGTCATTTTCGGCAATGCCCACGAGGACGCGCCTCGCCGGGTTCCAGGGCCGGCGCCAGATCCGGCCGCGGATTCGGTGCCGGCCGAGCAAACCCCGCTCGGGTCCCCCCTGCCGGCGATTAGGCAGCCGCAGGGAAGCGAGCGAATATCCCCCAACTCGGAGGATCCCGGCGCAGGCAATCTCAGGCAGCGCCTGGCCTCGATCGCGTTGTCCGCCGGCATGGAGCTGTGCGGCGCGGGCTGCATGGGCTTCGCTAACGTCGGCCACGGGCTGCGGGCCATGGGGTACGTCGAGCCCGACCCGCTTCCCGCCGGACCGGTCGCCCTGGTCACGCACTCGGGGTCGGTGTTTTCGACGTTGCTGCGAACCCGCCGCGGGTTCGGCTTCACGCTGGCGGTCTCCTCGGGCCAGGAGCTGGTGACCGCCGCGCCGTCTTACTTGTCATACGCGCTGGCGCAGCCGGAGACGAAGGTTCTCGCGCTAGTGCTCGAGGCGATGCGGCAGCCCGACCGGCTCAGGCAGGTGCTCGCCACCGCGGCCGAACGCGATATGCCGGTCGTACTGCTGACCGCCGGCCAGTCAGCCAGCGGCCGGGCCATGGTCGCAGCGCACTCGGGAGCGCTCGCCGGCGCAGACGCTGCATGGGAGGCGCTGGCGCGCGCGTACGGCGTCCACCGGGTCGCTGATCTGGCCGAGCTGGCCGAGACGGTCGAATTGTTCTCGCTCCTGGCAACAAGCCGGCGGCGTTTTATCAACACCAAAGTGCCGTCGACCTCAACACAGGATCATCGAAGTGCCGTTGGTGCTGAAAGGCCGGGCGGCGACGCCGCGAACTTCATGCCTGTGCGCGGCATCGCGACCGTGCATGACTCCGGCCTCGAACGTGCTCACCTCGTCGACGTAGCCGACCAGCTCGGCGTTCCGTTTGCCGCGATCAGCGAAGCGACCAAGGCACGCCTGGCCGGGCTGCTCGACCCAGGCCTGATTCCTGAGAACCCGCTCGACGTCTGGGGAACCGGGGCTGGCACGCGCGAGCTCTTTGCCGCCTCGCTGAACGCGCTGGCCGACGACGATGCCGTCGACGCGGTCGCGCTCGCGGTCGACCTGGTGCCCGAACTCGACGGTGACACGTCCTACCGGCTCGCAATGCTCGACGTGGCCGCGCACACCGGCAAGCCTGCCGTCGTGATCAGCAACCTGCCGAGCGCGATTGACCCTGACGCCGCAGCGCTCTTGCGCGGTCGCGGAATTCCCGTGCTCGAGGGCGTGCGGCCGGGCCTGCTCGCGCTGCGGCACATGCTCGACCACTCTGGCCGCGGGCCGACGCGCGCGCCCCTCCCCGCAGGGCACGCCGCACGGACCGTGAACGCGGCGCGGGCAGAACGGGCGATGGCGCTGCTCGCACGCTCAGGCGAGTCGGGCGCGGCACAGCTCGCCCTGATCGCCGCGTACGGCATCGCGACCGCCCGTGCCGAGCGTGTCACCGGGCGGGGCGCGGCGGCCGCCGCGGCCCGGCGGATCGGCTACCCGGTCGTGCTCAAGACCGACGAGCCGGGGGTTGCGCACAAGTCAGATGCAGGCGGCGTCCTGCTCGGCATCCGCGATGAAGCCGAACTGCTGAAGTGCTACGCAGACCTGGCCGGCCGGCTCGGGCCTGCGGCGCTGGTCTGCGAGAGCGTTCCGCCGGGCACGGAGCTGGCGCTCGGCCTGGTCAAAGACCCTGACCTCGGCCCGCTCGTCATCGTCGGCGCGGGCGGAACTCTCGTTGAGGTGATCGGCGACAGGGTCGTCACGATGCCGCCCCAGACGCCGGAACAGGCGACCGACCTGCTTGGCGGCCTGAAGGTTGCGCGGCTGCTGGCTGGTGTCCGTGGCGCCCGACCCGCCGACATCGGCGCCGTCGCTCGCGCTATCGCCTGCCTCGCCGAGCTGGCTGGCGAGCTCGGCGAGCATATCGAGGCGCTCGACATCAACCCGCTGATCTGCGGCCCCGGCGGCGCCGTCGCGGTCGACGTGCTTATCGTGCCTTCTCTCCAGACGCTCGGCGGCGAGCGGTGACGCAGTCAAATCAGTGGGATACGGGCGGTATCACCGGTCCTGTCGCAGACTGCACGAACGTGCCTGCCTCCGCATCTCCGACACAGATGTTGTTACTGCCCACGCCAGTAACGGTGATCTGGCGTGCGCTGCCTGCCACAGGCATGTAGGCCGAATGCAATCCTGACTTGACCCCGATGTTCCTGACCGTCCCGCCATAGTCAACCGTTATCGTCCCTGGAAACGTCGGGTACCAGATGTATCCGATGCGCAGTTCCCACGCATCGACCGACGAGGGTGACGTGAACTTGACGACGATCCGGCCACCCCGCACGGGCCAGCATCCCTGGCTTGTGGTGCGGGGAATCGATGTCACCCCGTACAACTGCGCCGCGTAAAGCCGGCCATCTGTTCCGAACATCAACAGGCCGTCGACCGTGCCAGCGGGGTGACTCATCCAGCGCAGCCTCCGCGCCAGCTTGCCGCGCGCCATGTCGCCGACCAGGCTAGATGTGTACTGATATCTACCGAATCCCGGATTAACTAGGTAATCCGGTGCCGCGGTGTCTAGTACTGGAACGCCACTACGCACCAGCGCGAGAGCCTGCTTTGCGTTCGCGATGTAGCGCGCTGAAGGTCGCCCGGTGGTGACATTCTCATAAGCCTGAACCGAATAGATTGATCCGACGACAAAGAAACCGAAGGATGCCAGGGCCACCATCCGCCATGCCTCATTCGCGAGCGACCGATGTTCCGCCGCGCTCGAGGCCACATCCAGGTGACCTGGCTCAGGCGTGACAGGAAGCAGAGCCAGGCCGATCCCAATGGCCAGGACGGGCGCGGCATCAGCCAGGTAGTGCGTATCCAGCGCGCGCACGCCGAGCGCCCAGCCGTTGATCCGACCCGCGAGGACCAGTGGCAAGATGTCCGCGGCGAGGACCCAGCCCGCTACTATCGCCCATGCGCGCCAGGCGACCTTGCGCCTCACGATGCTCAGGCCGACCACGATCGCTGCGGTAATGATCGCCAGCCAGGTCAGTGTCGCGGGCGGCGCCGCGAGAGAAAATGAACCTCCGAAGATTGGGTACCATCGCCACGGCCCGCCGAGGGCTCCCGGTAGCAGGACCTGCTTGACCAGGCTCCAAGAGAACCTCAGGGTGGCGGTGATCGAGGCGGGCGGCAGCAACGGCGTAGACGTGCGAAGCGAGACAGCGAGCAGGATCGCGTAGGCAGCTATCAGCAAGGTGTAGGCCAGCCACGCCATCCGGTACCGCCGCATGGCCTGCCAGAGGCCCGAGAACAGCCGCCCATCGCCCGCCACGATCACTGCCGTGACCGCGAACAGCAGCAGCGGCAGCACGATCGCCTTCTCGAAAAAGACCAGACCGAACGCGACCCACAAGACGGCGTACGTGAGATGCCGCCTGCGGCCCGTACGGACATAACAGACATGCGCGTTGAGCGCCATGAAGGTGGCAAGCTGGAGCGGCAGGGACTCCAGAGCAGCGGAAAACCAGCCGAGGTCGGCGATCGTGAGCGGAGTGAGGAGGTATGCCGCCAGCGGGATCAAGATCGCCGGCCGGTTCCCGAACAGCGTGCGCAGCAGCCGGAACGCGGCGAGGCTTGCACATGCCAGGAGCGCGAGCACTACCCCAGACGCGAGGTCCCAGTTGTAGAGCGAGATTCTCGCCAGCGCCCAGACGATCGCCCTCGGACCGATCATGAGATGGCCGACACCGATGAAGGTCAGGTAGTGCCAGCTGAACGGCGAGTTTATCGCCAGGCCGAAATTGTAGAAGTCGTCCATCGTGAAGAACAGGTGGCGAAGGAAATAGGCCTTCCAAGCCAGCTGCGCTGCGATCAGGACAAGACCGCCGATGACGACCTGATTCCGCTGCAGCCACGCCAGAAGAGCCTGGATGTCAACGCCCTCTTCGCCGCCACCAACTTCGACATTCGCGATCGCCGAGTGCCGGCCAGGCGTACCCCTCGTCGTGCGATGCTCATAAGTCATCCGCGACGCACCAATTCCCTCAGGCCCTGATCACCGGGAAGTGCCGGGAGTGATCGGCTTGAAAAGATCGGGACCGATGGATCCGGCTTCCGCATCGCCGACACACATCGGGCGGCCGCCAAGCCCCGACACGATGAGGCGCGTCGTTGAGCCCTTGACGGGCAGGTAGGCGGAGTGCAGGCCGTGTCGGACCTTCAGCAGGCGGAACGTGCCACCGTACCGCACTCTGACAGTCCCTGGAGTTTGCGAGCCCCATATGTATCCGATGCGAAGCTCCCACTCCACGGGAGAGGTGCGGGAAGCGAACCTGACGATGATCCGGCCATGCCTCTGCGGCCAGCATCCCTGCTCCGCGGTCCTGGTAACGGACGACGTGCCGAGGATCATCACCGGATAGAGCCGTCCGTCATTGCCGAAGATCAGCAACTTGTCGATGGTCCCGACAGGATGACTCCGGAGCCAGCGCAGCTTTCCTGCCAGCTTGCCCTGCTCCAAGTCGCCGATCACAGTCGATGCGTAGTGGTACCGGCCGAACAGGCCGTTCTCTACTCCCGGCGGTACCGGCCAGTCCAGCACGAGCGAGCCGCGCGGCGCCGACTGCACGGCCAGTTTCGCGTTCGCGATGTACCTGGCCGCCGGCTGGCCAGAAGTGTCGTGCTCATAAATTTGATTCGACCAGATCGAGCCGACGACGAACACCACGACCAGCGCCGCCGCCGCTCTCCATCGGAAGTCGTCATAGAGCTCGGCAATGCTGCGCTTGACCGGCGCCGCACGCCCGCGGCGTTCCGCGAGCGGCCAGAACGCCAGCCCTACACAGATGGCGATGACCGGCGCCGCGTCGGCCACGTACCGCGTCTCCATCCCGAACGTGACTGCCGGCAGATAGTTCAGCCGACCAATGGCAACGGGAACGATGTCCGCCGCGATCACCCAGACAACCAGAATCGCCCACGACCGCCAGGCGATCTTGCGGCGCAGCACGCTCGCGCCGACGATCACCACCATGGCGATGATCGCCAGCCACGCCAATAGGGCTGGCGGCGAGGCGAGCGCATACGAGCCGTCGCCTAGCGGAAGCCACCACCACGGCCCGCCTAGCATCCCCGGTATCAGGGTGTCTCGCAGCAGGGACCCCGAATACTTGAGCACCGCCATCGCGGAAGCCGGCGCCTGTGGGTGGATGGTGGAAGTTCGCAAGGAAATAACGACAAAGATCAAGCCCGCCGCCAGGATGATCCCGTAGACCACCCAAGCGCGCCACAATCGCACAAGCGTCTGCCTGGCGCCCGCGAGTATCGACGACTGGCCGCTGAAGTAAGCGGCCGTGACCCCGAACAACAGCACCGGCAGGATCAGCGCCTTCTCAAAGGCGGCCAGCCCGAAGCACACCCAGGCGGCCGAGACCACAAGATGACGCGCGCGGCCGGTCCGTACATACCGCACGTGCGCGTTCAACGACATGAAGATCGCCAGTTGCAGCGGCAAGGATTCCAACGCCGCGGACCACCAGCCGAATCCCGGCAGAGTTATCGGGATCAGCAGGTAGACAGCCAGCGGTATCAAGATCATCGGCCGGTTCCCGAACAGTGTTCGCATCAGCCTGAGCGCCGCCAGGTTGGCAACCGCGAGGAGCACCAGGATTACGGCCGAGGCGAGTCCCCAGTCGTAGAGCGAGACCCTCGCAATGATCCACGTGATCAGTTGGGTTCCGACCACGACGTTGCCCGCCGTATTGAAGGTCAGAAAGTGCCAGGTGAGCGGTGACTTGATCGCCAGGTCAAGGTTGTAGAAATCGTCCTGCCTGAAGTACATGTGGCTGAGGAAGATCGCCCTCCAGACAAGCTGAGCGACGATCATCGCGAGGCCGCTGAGAACCACCCAGTGCCGCAGCACCCAGTTCGCAACCGCCTTGAAGTCGACCTCTGCCCGGGCATCAGCGGGCGAGTCGTCGTTTCGCACAAGAGTCCGAGCCCGGCCGACCTGGCGGTGATGAGGTTGCTCAGTCTCTCCCACGCGCGCATCGTATTCGATCTGGGCTATTTCAACTTAACTGATCAGGAAACCGGACGAGTGGGCTGCTGGTTCACGCCGCCTCTCGGCGGGTCCGGAGTCTCAGAGCGCCTGCGCCGACGGCGGCTCAGTGGGGAATGGCAGTGCGATCGGATCGGTCGCGAGACGGCTGCGGCCATGCTCGTCGAACCGATCGAGGCCGAGGTCGGTCGTGTCCACCACCGGCGAGCTGCCGGTCAGGGCGACATCGGCCACCGCCCTGGCTACTGCAGGTCCCCACATCATCCCGTGACCGCCGGCGCTGGCCACGAACGCCCCGTTGATCAAATGTCCTGAGGCAATCGCAGGCCCGATGATCGGCAGGTGGTCGGGCGTGTAGTCGATGGTGGCCGCCCACGTGCGGCGCAGTCCGAGCGCGGCCGTCACAGGGACCAGTTCGCTGAGCCGACCGCGGATCCGCTCGAGGTACTCGGTATCGACCGAGCGGGCCTCGCCAGGCGGCTCTTCCGGGTTCGACATGCCGAACAGCATGCCGCCGTCCTCCGGCCGCCAGTACAGGCCATACGCGAGGTCGAAGGCCATCGGCAGCCTGGCGGGCGCGAGGTCGGGGTGCTGCTCGGTGACCGCGACCTGGTGCCTGACGCCTCCCGCGGGGATGCGGACTCCGGCCAGGGCGCCGACCGCGGCGAGTTCTGGGCCGCCGGTGAGCACGACGAGCGGCGCGGCGATCGGACCTGCGCTCGTCATGACGCCGCTGGTCTTCCCGCCTGTAACGGCAAGGCCGGTGAAACTGGTGTGCTCGAGCACCGTGACCTCGGTGGCGGCGAGGGCGTGCGCGTAGGCGGTGACGTTGCGAGGCGGGTGCAGGTAGCCATCTTCCGCGCAGTAGGTCGCGCCGAGCGTGAGCCCTGGCGCCACGCACGGGTTCGTGCGGTCGAACTCGCCAGGCTCCAGCCAGCGGACGTCGATGCCGAGGGAGTTCTGCATGGCCATCCGGTCGTGCGCGGCCGCGACATCAGCGTCTGTGAAGCAGGGCAGGCAGTACCCCTGCGGGGTGAACCCCGAGTCGATTCCGAGCAGCTCGGACTGGCCGAGATAGAACCTGCGCGACCATTCGCCGAGTTTGACGACCCATGCGGTTCCGCCTTGCGTCCTGACGATTCCAGCGGCCCGGCTGCTGGCCCCCTGGCCGAGCCTGTCCTTGTCGACAAGGACGACCCGCTCCAGGCCGGCGGTGCGCAGGAAGTACGCGCACCACGCGCCGACAGTTCCGCCTCCGACCACGACCGCGTCGGCCGTTGAGACCGTTGGCATGCCGCCGATGCTGGCATAGACTGAACGTTCAGTCAAGGACAGTTGACCAGTCGCTGATGCCCGGCTCAGGGCCCGGCCGTGCTGACCGGCTGCTGGTGCGTCCTGGCCAGGAAGGGGACCGATGTACAGCCTGTCATCCGAGGACCTGGACATCCAGGCGCGAGCGCGCACGTTGGCCGATGAGCTGATCCCGCTGGAAGCCGACGCGGAGCTGGCAGGTGGCGAAGTTCCCCCTGATCAGGAGGCCGCGCATCAGGCGCGAGCGATCGAGCTAGGTCTTTACGCCGCGAACTTGCCGGTGGAGCTGGGCGGCGGCGGATGTACGTCCTTGCAGCAGGTCCTCATCCAGGAGCAGGTTGGCCGCGTCACCAACGCGCTGGCCTGGGTGGTCGGAACGCCTCCCGGGTGGCTGCCACCGGTCGCGACGCCCGACCAGCTCGAGCGGTACGTCAAGCCGTCGGCGCGCGGCGAACGCGGCGAGTGCTACGCGATCACCGAGGAGGGAGCAGGCTCCGACGTCGACGCGATCGAGGCAACCGCCAGCAAGGATGGCGACGATTACCTGCTCAACGGCGTCAAATGGCATGTGACCTCGTTCAATGCTGCGGATTACGCGTTCTTCCAGGCCAAGCTGACGTCGGGCGTGCACGCCGGCGAGCACGCCATGTTCATCGTCGACCTGCCGACCGCGGGCGTCCGCGTGGTCAGGACCCCGGCCTACATGCACACACTCGGCCATGCACACCAGCACCCGGTCGTCGCGTTCGAGAACGTCCGGGTGCCAGCCGCGCAGCTCGTCGGTGCCGAGGGCGACGGTATGACGTTCGCGTACGAGTGGTTCAGGTTCGAGCGCCTGATGGTGGCCGCCCGCTGCCTGGGAGCTGCCGAGCGCTTGGTAGCGGAGATGACTGCATTCGCCAAGGAGCGCATCGTGCAACGGCGGCCGATCGCCGAACTCGGCGCTGTGCAGGCCATGCTCGCCGACAGCCTCACTGAGCTGTTCGGCGCCAGGTCGCTGACATACGAGACCGCCCGCGCCATCGACGCCGGCGCCGACGTGAAGGTACAGCACGCGCAGTGCTCGATGGCCAAGCTGTCCGCCTCCGAGATGGCCGGCCGGGTCGCCGACCGCGCCGTGCAGGTGTTCGGCGGGCGCGGGTACATGCGCGAGTACGCAGCCGAGCGGTTCTACAGGGAACTGCGCGTCGAGCGGATCTGGGAAGGCACAAGCGAGGTACAGCGCGCGATCATCGCCGACCAGATGATCAAGCGCGGCCCGGGCCGGCTGGCCTAGCCCAGCGCTCGTGAGCGAGAGGCGAACGGCCTCACGGCTCCTAGCGCGGCAGAGCCGCCTCGATCGCGTCGACGACCTCAGTCGCCTCGGGCTCGATCAGCGGCCTGAACCTCGCAAGCACCTTGCCGTCGGGCCCGACTAGGAACTTCTCAAAATTCCACTGAATGTCGCCGGCCATGCCGTCGGCGTCCACCACCTGGGTCAGCTCCGCGTACAGCGGATGGCGGTCATGACCGTTCACGTCGATCTTGGCGAACATCGGGAACGTGACGCCGTAGTTCACCGAGCAGAATTGGCCGATCTGCTCCGCGTTACCAGGTTCTTGTTCGCCGAACTGGTTGCACGGGAAGCCGGCCACGGTGAACCCGCGATCGGCGAACCGATCCTGCAACCGCTGCAGGCCGGTGTACTGAGGCGTCAGCCCGCATTCCGATGCCACGTTGACGATAAGGATCGCAGAACCCGCGTATTCGCCCAGCTTGGCGAGGTTTCCGGCCAGAGTCTCAAGGTCGATGTCATGCACGCTCACGTCGGGCTCCTGACGTTTACAGGACTACTCGGGTAAAGCGGATAACCGGTCATGCTCCCCGGTTATGCCCACTGGCGGCCAGCGAAGCCTCAACACCCGCCAGCCAGCCGCGGACGAGGCCGAGCACCAGGTCAGGCCGCTCGGCCTGGCTGACGTGTGAGCAGCCTGGCAGCACGACGAATTGCGATCCGCCGATCAGCTCGTGAGCCACCGCGACTGTCGCGGGAGTCACCTCGTCGAACTCGCCGCAGAACAGCAACGTCGGCGCCTCGATCGCGCCGAGGTCCGCCGTGATGTCGAAGTCCTTCAGCGGGCCAATCACGTGGAACTCGCTTGGCCCGTTCATCGTGTGGTAGACCTCAGGGTTCTCGCCGAGCCTGGCGAAGCACCGGTCGAGCCAGTCAGGATACGGCCGCTGCCGGCAGACATGCCGGTCGTAGAAGGCGACCATCGTGGTCTCGTACTCCGCGCTGTCGGTCGTGCCCGCCGCCTCGTGCCGCCGCAGCACCTCATCGACCCCTGGCGGCAGATCGGCGCGCAGCCTATCCAGCTCGGTCAGCCAGAACGACACATTGGCCGGCGAGGACTCCACAACCAGGCTCACCAACCCCGACGGCATGGTGTTCGCGTACGCCATCCCGAGCATGCCGCCCCACGAATGCCCGAGAACGTGACAGCGGTCGAGGCCGAGTTCCTTGCGAATCGCTGCGACCTCGGCGACGAACAGCTCCGTCGTCCACATCGATTTCTCGTGCGGCTCAGTGATGGCGGAGTTGCCGCATCCCAGCTGGTCGTAGCAGATGACACGGCGACCGTCGGCGGCCAGCTCCTGATAAGGCTCCATGTGGTGCCAGGTCGCGCCCGGCCCGCCATGCAGGCAAAGCAGCGGGAACTTGCCTGGCTCCTCAGACTCTCCGGTCACCCGCTACCAGGTTCGGTACCCGGCGAAGGACATATAACCCTCGATGGCAGGCAGTTCCTGACCCATGTCCCGCTCCGTAGGTATGGACGACTGATGCCCTCATTTCAACACAATCGCCCGGGGTTCGTCTCGCCCGAGGCTGACGTTGACCGGCCGGCGCCTCTCACAGGCGCGGGTCGACCGGCTCAGACTCCAGCGCCAGCACCGCGAACACGCATTCGTGCACCCGCCAGAGCGGCTCGCCGCAGGCGGCCCGGTCAAGTGCCTCGAGGCCGAGAGCGTACTCACGCAGTGCTAGCGAACGCTTGTGGCCCAAGCTGCGCTTGCGGAGCTGGTCCAGGTTCGTCTGCTCGGTGTAGTCGGGGCCATAGATGATGCGCAGATACTCGCGGCCGCGGACCTTCAGACCGGGCTGCACCAGTCCGCGCCCTCCCCTGACCAGGCTGTCCGCGGGCTTGACGACCATTCCTTCGCCGCCAGCCGCTGTCAGTTCCTCCCACCAGGCGGTCGTCTCGGCGAGCGACCCAGGGTCCGTCGTGTCCGCGAAGATCCGCTCTGTCGGCTGAATCAGCTCAGGATCGGCGCGGGCCAGGCGGTCGGCGATGCCGAGATGCCAGGCGTGCGGACGGCCCGCGAATGCCGCGCTCTCGCCCGCGAGCACCTGGAACGGAGCGATCTTGATCCCGTCCAAGCCGTCGGTTGGCCAGCAGTACCGCAAGTAGGCGGCGCGGAATGCCTCGGCGTTGGCAGCCCGCGCCTTCGTCCGGTCGAGCAGCGCCGCCACATCGAGGCCACCGCCAGCCGCCTGCTCGAGCACTGCGAGCGCGGCAGGGAGCGCGGTGCGTGCCGCCGCCCCGACAGCCGCGTACTGCGTCCGCAGCAACTCCTCCGCCTTCGCGCTCCACGGCATGAGCTCGGCGTCGAACAGCAGCCAACCTGTGTTCAGTTCGTCAAACAGGTCGGCGGTCTCGGCCGCGCTGCGCAACCTGGCGAGCAGCCGCTCGGTCAGCAGCGGCGGGTAGAACGGCCGTCCTGTGCGCGTCCAGACAGCCCCGGTAGCCTCGGCTGGCGCGCCGAAGCTGGCATGCGCGACCTCAGCGTCACGACAGACCAGCGCGACCGAGCGCGAGCCCATGTGCTTCTCCTCGCACACGACGTGAGCTACGCCGTCCGCGCGGAAGGCCTCGAACGCCTGTTCAGGATGTTCGAGCAATCCTGGCCGGTGTGACGTCGCGACCGGGCTCATCGTGGGCGGCAGGTAGAGCAGCCACCTCGGATCGAGCGCGAATCTGCTCATGACCTCAAGCGCGGCAGCCGCGTTCTCCTGATTGACGGTGATCCTGCCGTGCCGAGACGTCTCGATCGTGAGCCGACCTGTCACGTCGGTGATGTCGAGCACACCGGGATCGCGGCTGGCAGCGGCCTGCCCGGCGGCCGCGGCATCCGGGCTGGTCGGGAACGGACGCGCCGGCTCGTAGTAAACCCTGACGGCTGGCACCGATACCAGTTCGCGCTCTGGGTAACGCAGCGCGGTGAGCTGGCCGCCGAACACGCAGCCCGTGTCGAGGCAGATGGTCCCGTTGACCCACTCGGGCGAGGGCACGGGCGTGTGGCCGTAGAGCACCATCGCCTTGCCGCGGTACTCGTTCGCCCATGGGTAACGGACCGGCAGGCCGAACTCGTCGGTCTCGCCCGTTGTGTCGCCGTACAGGCAGAACGAACGCACCCGGCCCGATGCGCGGCCCTGAAGGCGTTCGGTCAGGCCAGCGTGGCTGACCACAAGTTTCCCGGCGTCCAGCACGTAATGCGAGATTAGCCCGTCGATGAACGACTCGACCTCGGCGCGGAATTCCGCCGGCTCTGCCGCTAGCTGAGCCAGTGACTCGCCGAGCCCGTGGCTCACCCGCACCTGCCGCCCGCGCAGCGCGCGCAGCAGCTTAGCCTCGTGATTGCCTGGCACGCAGAGGGCGTTGCCGTCCTTGACCATCCCCATCACCAGGCGCAGCACTCCTGGCGTGTCAGGTCCGCGGTCGACCAAGTCGCCGAGAAATACCGCGCGACGACCTGCCGGGTGCCGAGCTCTGGCGGGCCGGCCACGCTCGTCGGATGTGGTCTCGTAGCCGAGTCTGACCAGCAACCTCTCAAGCTCGCTCAGGCAGCCGTGCACGTCGCCGATCACGTCAAATGGCCCGGTCTGGTCCCGCAGGTCATTGAACAGCCTGGTCCGCGTGATCAGTGCGACATCGACTTCGGCCTGCGACCTGAGCACGTGGACCCGGCGAAAGCCCTCCCGCTCCAGTCCGCGCAAGCTCCGCCTGAGCTGGTCGCGCTGCCGGCGGATGACCTGCGGCCCGAACATGCGGTCAGGCCTGGCCGCGTTCCTGCTCGCGCAGACCTGCTCTGGCAGGTCGAGCACGATCGCGACCGGGAGCACGTCATGTTCCCTGGCGAGCCTTATCAGCTCCTTGCGGCCTTCTGGCTGCACGTTGGTCGCGTCGATCACGGTAAGCCTGCCGGCGGCGAGCCTCTTGCTCGCGATGAAGTGCAGGAGTTCGAACGCGTCCCCGCTCGCTGACTGGTCGTTTTCGTCATCGGCGACCAGCCCTCGGCAGAAGTCACTGGAGATCACCTCAGTCGGCGCGAAGTGCGCAGCGGCGAACGTCGACTTCCCAGAGCCACTCGCTCCGATCAACACGACGAGGCTCAGCTCGGGGACATCGATCTCGCGCGCTGCTGCTCGGCCCGTCATCCGATCACCGCCCGCGCGCCCGACGGCTCAGGCCGGCTGAAGACCGCAAGCTGCGTCGGCGCGCCGACCTCCGGGTCTTCCATCCCGACCGGCAAGAGCCGCACGTCATAGCCTCGCTCGCTGCCGACCCGCTCTGCCCAGGCCGCGAATTCGCTTCTCCTCCACTCGAACCGGTGGTCGCGGTGCCGCATCGCGCCTGGCGCGAGGAATTCGAATCTGACGTTGTACTCGCTGTTCGGCGTTGTCACCACAACAACGGCAGGAGCAGCGTCCGCGAAGACTGTGCGCTCGAGCGCGGCCAGGCGCGGCGGGTCGACGTGCTCGATCACCTCCATCAAGACGATCGCGTCGAGTCCCGCCAGCCGCTCATCGCGGTAAGTGAGGGACGATTGGATCAGGCTGACTCGCTCACGCTGGCGCGGCGAACGAGTGTCGAGCCGCAGGCGTCGCTCCGCGATCTCCAGCGCCCGCGACGACACGTCGGCGGCGACGATCTCGGCGAACACGGGGTCGGCGAGCAGGGCCGCGGTCAGCGCCCCCTCGCCGCATCCGACGTCGGCGACGCGCCTGGCTCCGGCTGACCGCAGCACGGCGAGAACAGCGCCGCGACGCTGCTGAGCGAGCGGGATACGCGGGTCCTCGGCAGCGGCCTGACCGTCGGCATTAGCTTCAGCGGCTCCCGGTGGTTCGATGTCCGGGTCGTACGCCGGTTCGCCCGAGCCGCTCTCCTGCGAGTACCGCGCCGGGACCGCGTTGTCGAAGGACTCGGCCGCGGCGTCGTCGACCTCGGCCAGCCTGGCGAGGGCGGGCCGGTACAGGCCGGAGCGATGGGCCAGGTAGCGACGTGTGATCAGCTCCTTTTCCTGATGCCCAGCCAGCCAGCCGCCGCCCGCCCTGACCAGCTTGTCGATCTCGTCGGTGCTCACCCAGTAGTGCTTGGCGTCGTCGAGCACCGGCAGCAGCACGTAGAGGTGGTTCAGCGCGTCCGCGAGCCTCACGTCGCCCGACAGGCGCAGATCCACGTACCGCGAGTCGCCCCACTCACCAAACGACTCCTCGAGCGCGATCGGGGTCGCCTGGACGTGCCAACCGAGCGGCTCGAAGAACCGCCTGGCCAGGTCGGGGCCACCGCGGCAGGGCAGGACGGGAACATGCATCTCAAGCGGGAGAGCGGTAGCGGCGAGCTCGGGCCTTGCCTCGCACCGGCCGGCCATCGCCGTCCTGAATACCCGCGACAGGGCCACCGCCATCAGGCTCGAAGCCGCATAAGGCCGGTCGTTCACATACTGACCCAGGCTGAGTCCGTCAGCTGTGCCCTGGCCGCGCCGCCCGCGCACCAGGCCGACAGGATCCACCTCAAGCAGCAGCGCCGCCGTGCACCGCTGTGCCGTGGCCTCTGGGTAGAACACGTGCGCTGTTCCCGCGGTCACCTCGAACGCCTGAACTCGCGCAGGATTCTTGTGCAGCAGGTATCCGAGGTCCGTAGCCGGCCAGCTCGCGGCGGGACTCTGCGGGAAGTCACCGTCAAACCGGTGCTCCTCAGGCAGGCGGGCGGCGGTCGAGATCGTGAGCAGCACGGCGGAGCAGCCTGCCTGATCAGCGCGGACGCCCGCACGACTGGACAGGAGCATGACCGGCTTGCATTCTA
>Ga0126378_10000811_pt1 | contig 22886 bp, 22 predicted proteins | sample PanSoiMetPlot_23_FD_92587 | JGI IMG/M metagenome (GOLD analysis project Ga0126378, IMG submission 92587) | Tropical forest soil microbial communities from Panama - MetaG Plot_23 | ecosystem: Environmental > Terrestrial > Soil > Tropical forest > Bulk soil | place: Panama | collected 2016-02-17
AAGCATCGCCAAGGCACCGCGATCGACGCCGCACACGAGCGACGAGGGCGCACGCCGCCGGTAACGGTCTTTGATGGCTCACGGAGGGCGTGCGCTCGACCGAGGAGGAGTACCGGCCGCGGCGGTCACGACCGGGCAACCAGTCACGTCATGGCGCGCAGAAGGATTCGCGAACACGCATCCGATCGTCTCGGCAGGCACGGTCCGCGGAGTTACGCACGCGAAGCCGCACGTGGGCGAGCCGCTTTGGTGTCCCATAAAAGGCGGATCCCCGTGCGGCACATGGTTGATCAACGTTGGTTGGGGTTGACGGGTCGCGCTGACCGTCTCGGTCAGGGTCCGCGTGCAGACTCGGGTCGCGAGCGGCGCGTTGCGACGGGTCGGGTCTGGGCGAGGAAGGTGAACTGGGTGACACCAGGCCGGTCTCGTAGGCGAGGACGACGGCGTGGACTCCCACGGGGCCATTGCGATCGTCGCCGGGCCGGAGGGCATCGTTCGTGATGACTACATCGCCTACATCCGCGGGATGACGGCGGCGGCCGGGTCAGCTGATTACGGTAGCTGGTTTGGTCATCGCGGCCGACGCGGCGGGCGGCCACGCGGACCTACCGTCCCCGGCATGGACGCACTAGTGCAGCTCGAGAGCGTGGCGAAGCGCTATGAGGACCGGGCGGCGCCGGCGGTTGCGGAGGTCAGCGTGGCCGTCGCGGCCGGCGAGGCGGTCGCGATCATGGGGTCGGCCGGCAGCGGCACGTCGACCCTGCTCAGCCTCGTCGCAGGGATGGACCGACCGACAACCGGCACGGTCCGGGTGGGCGACCAGCACATGCACGCGCTCAGCGAGACCGGGGCGGCCCGGTTCCGGCCCCGGCACGTTGGGATGATCTTCCAGTTCTTCAACCTGCTCGACGACATGACCGTTATGGACGACGTGCTGCTCCCGGCGCAGCTCGCCGACGTACGGTCGGGCGCCGTGCGGGCGCGCGACGAGAAACTGCTGGTCACGCTGCGGAACGGGCACCCGCGAGATGCATACCCAGCGTGGCTGACGATGCGCGCCGCCGCCAGGGGAGGCGACGCCGACAAGCAGATCGGCCCGGCGCTGGACCGGACGGGGCTGACCCAGCGGGCGGACGACAACGTCTCCGCCTCCCAGCCCCTGCGGAGGGCACAATGAATGACAGCACTCGCGTCGTGCACCAGCCACGGCGGGCAGGGACGCGCACGGCGCGAACCGCGGCCGCCCTCATCGCCACGGCCTGCCTAACCCTGCTGGCGGCGGCCTGCACAAGTAGCTCGGGAAGGCCCGGTGTGGCGAGCATCGGGTCGTCGTCGGCGGGCGGGTCGTCCGCACCCAGCAGCTCGGCGTCCAACGATCCGGTGGCCTACTCCCGCTGCATGCGCTCCCACGGAATCCACAACTTCCCCGACCCCACCAGCAGCGGACAGGTCCCCAAGGCTGACCCGCAGCAGCTCGGGGTCAGCAGCTCCCAGCTCCAGGCGGGCCAGCAAGCCTGCGCACACCTGATCCCGCCCACGGGCGAAACCGCCGAGCAACAACAAGAAGCACAGTGCGCGATGGCCGGCGACTGTTCACCGGCCGTGGTGCAGCAGTGGATGAGCGGCCTGCGGACGTTGGCGCAATGCCTGCGCAGCCACGGCGAGCCGAACTGGCCAGACCCCATCATCAGTGCCCAGGGGCGTAACCAGGGCATGCCTCATTTCCCCTACGAGGAAGCCGGCATTGACCATCACTCGTCGCAGACCCTTGCCAAGGTTCAGGTATGCGTACGCCTGACGGGATTCGAAGGGCTACCGCTTCCGTAGACAGTCCCACGTGTGGTGGGGTGCTGCTCCCGGCGACAACGCGTGCGCCCGGGCCCGTGCCGTGATTGGCCAGGGCAGGTGTTGTACACGACGGATCAGACCAGCACGGTCGTGCTGCTGCGCGGCAGCGTGCGCCCCGGCGCGCGCCCGTCCGACCAGATGCGGAACGACTCGACCGGTGAAGGAGAGGCCATGACTGGCGCGACACCCCCGTCGGTGACCAGCGAACGCGCCGAGCTTGTCGAAGACCCCGGTGTGCCACTGCGGCGGCGTCGTCGCCGTCGCTGGCTGCTGGTCGCGCCGGTGGTGGTCGTGGCGCTGGTGGGGGCGGGGGCCTACGTGGAGCGGACGAACCCGCACGGGATCAGTTTTTCGCACCCGCTGGGCGTCCAACACCACACGACCACGGGCGTGCAGGACAACGACGCGGCCACCTCCACGGCGAGGCTGACGCGGCGGTCGTCGTTGTCGGAGACCATGCCGGTCAACGGCACGCTGGGATATGCCGGCTCCTACACGGTGCTGGGTCAGGGGCAGGGCACGATCACCGCGCTGCCCGCGGCCGGGCAGCTGATCAGGCAGGGTCGGGTGCTGTATCGGGTGGACGGCCACCCGGTGGTGCTGCTGTACGGGTCGACACCGGCGTATCGCACGTTGGCCGAGGGCGCCACCGCGGCGGATGTGACTGGCCAGGATGTGGCGCAGTTGAACCACGATCTGGTGGCGCTGGGCTACGCGAACAGCTCCGACGTGGACTGGGCCTGGGATGAGTTCGGCTGGGCCACGAAGGCGGGCATCGAGACACTGCAGCACCACCTGGGCGTGGATCAAACCGGCACGCTGGCGTTGGGTGGCTACGTGTTCCTGCCGACCGCGGCCCGCGTCACCGCGGTCTCGGCCACCCTGGGTGGCCCAGTCGGCGGGCCCGTGTTGAGCGCGTCCTCGACCGCGCGGCAGGTCACAGTGAACCTGGAGGCCGCCCAGCAATCGGAGGTGAAGGCCGGCGACCATGTGACGATCACCCTACCGAACAACCAGACCACCCCCGGCACGGTGTCCTCGGTCGGCATGGTCGCCACCACCCCATCCACCTCCGGGCCATCCGGGTCGAGCGGGAACGAGGACAGTACGCCGACGATCCCCGTGCTCATCAGGCCGATCGACCTGCACGCGACGGGAACGCTGGATCAGGCGCCGGTACAGGTGGCGATTACCACCGCCACGGTGCATGACGTGTTGGCGGTGCCGGTGAACGCGCTGCTCGCGCTGTCCGGTGGCGGTTATGCAGTCGAGGTCCTCAACGGGGATGGGACGCACCAACTGGTGTCGGTCTCGCCGGGACTGTTCGACGACGCGGTCGAGCTGGTACAGGTCAGCGGGTCCGGGCTGGCCGCCGGGCAACGCGTGGTGGTGCCGGCCTCATGACCACGCCGAGCAGAGGCACGGTGCTGCAGGTCGAGCAGGTGACGAAGACCTATTCCGGTCAGCCGCCGGTGACCGCGCTGCGCGAGGTCAGCTTCAACGTCGCGGCCGGCGAGCTCGTGGCTGTTGTCGGCCCGTCGGGGTCCGGGAAGACCACGCTGCTGCACGTGCTCGGCACCCTGGATCGGCCCAGCGCCGGACGGGTGCTGGTCACCGGCCTGGACATCGCGCAGCTGACCGATCGAGAGCTGGCCACGCTGCGCGCCACCCGCATCGGGTTCGTCTTCCAACAGTTCTTCCTCGCCGAACACGCCACCGCGATCGACAACGTCGCCGACGGGCTGCTCTATGCCGGAGTCGGCGCTGGCACCCGCCGCCGCCAGGCCACCGAGGCCCTACGCCAGGTCGGCCTGGGCCACCGCGGCCAAGCCCGGCCGACCCAGCTGTCCGGCGGGGAGCGGCAACGAGTGGCCATAGCCCGCGCGGTGGTCGGCCGGCCGGCGATCGTGCTCGCCGACGAACCCACCGGCAACCTCGACAGCGGCACCGGGCAGGCGCTCATCAGCCTGCTTGAGGACCTCAACCGGGCCGGTGCCACCATTGTGGTGATCACCCACGACCCGGCGATCGCCGCCCGGCTCCCGCGCCGGATCGAGATGCTCGACGGCCGCATCGTCGCCGACACCGCCCACCCCGCGCACGACGGGATCCCGGCATGACCGACCCGCTCACGGCGCGCCGGCTGCGGACCGGCGATCTGGCCCGGCTGGCCAGCCTCGGCCTGCGCACCCGCAAACTGCGGGCCGGACTGTCCGCGCTGGGCATCGCCATCGGCGTGGCCGCCATTGTTGCCGTGCTCGGGCTGTCGTCCTCCTCGCAGGCCGGGCTGCTGGCCGAGATCGACCGGCTGGGCACAAACTTGCTCACCGTCACCAACGGGCAAACCCTCACCGGCCAGACCGCTGAACTATCGACCGCCGCACCCGGCATGATCGCCCGGATCGGCCCGGTCTCCTCCGTCCAGTACATCGGCACCGTCAACGGGGTCGACGCCTACCGCACCCCGCTCATCCCCACGGTCCACACCAACGCCTTGTCCGTGCAGGCCGCCAGCCTCGACCTGCCCGCGACCGTCGGCACCAGCCTGGCCTCCGGCCGCTACCTCAACGCCGCCACCGCCCGCTATCCGGTAGCGGTACTCGGCGCGACCGCTGCGGCGCGGCTGGGCATTGACCGGCTCTACGAGGGCGAGCGGATCTGGGTCGGCAACCAATGGTTCTACCTGGCCGGCGTGCTCCACCCTGCCGTGCTCGCCCCCGAGATCGACTCCGCGATCCTGATCGGGTTTCCCGCCGCCGAACACTACCTGGGCTTCGACGGTCACCCCTCTGCCATCTACCTGCGCGCCGCCACCGACCAGGTCGACGCCGTCCACGCCGTGCTCGCCGCCACCGCCAACCCGCACTACCCCTACCAGGTCGGCATCTCCCGGCCCTCCGACGTCCTGGTCGCCCGCGCCGCCGCCAAGGCCGCGCTTAACGGCCTGTTCCTCGGCCTAGGCGCCGTGTCCCTGCTCGTCGGCGCCGTCGGCGTCGCCAACACCATGATCATCTCCGTGCTGGAACGCCGCTCCGAGATCGGGCTCCGCCGCGCCCTCGGGGCCGCCAAAGGCCACATCCGAATCCAATTTCTCACCGAAGCCATGCTCCTGGCGCTCCTCGGCGGAGCAGTCGGGGTGGGCGCCGGCACGCTAGCCACCGCGATCTACGCCAACACCAAACACTGGGCCATCGTCATCCCCACCCTCGCCTGGGCCGGCGGCCTCGCCGCGGCGCTGCTCATCGGCGCCATCGCCGGGCTACTCCCCGCACTGCGGGCCGCCCGCATGTCCCCCACCCAAGCCCTCTGGACCCTCTAGCGATGCCACTTCACACCCATCGCGCGCAAGCCGCGGGACCGTCACACGCCGACATCGTCAAACGGCTCCACGCCGACTTCAAAACCCAGCAACCGCTACCCGTCATCGTCGCCCTCATCCAACGCAGCCGCCGCAACCTCGACACCGCGCCCGGGCCCGCACCCCCCGCACTCGTCGAACGACGCGCCCGCCAACGCGTACACGACCTCGCCGGACCCTCGACCTAGCCAGCCGCCCTACACACACCCCACCGGCCGCGACGGGACCGAATCTGACCTGCCCATTGAGCAGACCCGCACGTCGCAACGGCGCTTGGTATCGCCCCAAGCCGGCAGCTGCGAGGCCGGAGGCGCGCTGATCGTGCGGAGGCCGCTGCTGCGAAGACGGGCCTACCGGCACCTCGTGCCAACGTGTCTGGTGCTCGACGCCGACCGTGTCCAGCAGATGCACGACCTGGCCAAGAAACCCCTAAACGGCTGGCCCGCGGGGGAGAATAGTTGTTTCCGACCACCTTGGTAGCGCCGCATGTTCTCGTTCTCAGCGCAGGGAGGTTGCGCTGTTGAATCGCTACCGGCGCATCGGCGGCTGCTGCGTAAGAAGCGGACAACGGCGCGGCGGCCCTCCGCTGTGGGGCCACCCCTACGTGGCCGCGACGGCGCGTGATCGCTGACGAGCACGCGGCAGTTGGGTCGCGAACCGCCGATGTGCGGGGCGCCGAAACCGGACATCACCCTCGCTGCCCGCCGCAGGGGCGCTCGTCCGCAGCCCGCACGCGGATCCGCCTGCAGGCAGCGGCGCGACCGTCGCCGGGCGGACCATCTCAAACGAGAGCGCTACCTTGAGCGTGTGCCGACCACTGGCGGCCTCAGACTCGCGTTGCAGCCAGCAACGCGCAATGACCGCCGTATGCGCTTCGCGCAGGTGACGCTCTCGAAGGTTGGCACCGAGGACGCAACCCCCTTGGTTACAGATGCCCGCGGCCGCATGCGCTACCGGCTGCCCGCCGGCGAATATCGGCTGTCGCTTGCCAGCGGCCCGCACACACAATTTGCCGTGCACGATCGCCGTTGGACAACGGTCCGCCTTCAATTGACGTAGCCGAACTCACGCCCGGACGCGGATCGGCCTGCGGGGCCGGCGAGTGGCGGCGCGGGCAGCATGGAAGCGTGAGTGATGACTCGGAAGCGCTGGAGCGTGCAATCGCGTTGGCTTGTGCCGCTCATCGTGGGCAGCGGTACCCGTCGCCGGAATCGGAGCCCTACATCCTGCACCCGCTTCGCGTGATGCTCGCCGTCGCGGGCTTTCGGGCGCGAGCGGTCGCCGTGCTGCACGACGTGCTTGAAGACACGCCCGTGTCCGTCGATAAGATCCGAGCAACCGGCGTGGCGGCCGATGTCGTTGACGCTGTTGTCACGTTGACACACCGCCCAAGTCAGACCTACGAGGACTACATCGACCATGTTGCGGGCGATGCCCTCGCCAGGCGGGTCAAGCTCGCCGATTTGGCCGACAACCTGGCGAACAACCGTCGACTCCACCCCACCCGAGACGTCGTCGATCGAATCGATCGTTACGAACGAGCAGTGCGACGGCTCAGCGCTGCGGGCGGCGGGTAGGCGGACCCGTCTGCCACAAAACCACCGCGACGCAGTGACCGCTCCGGGCTCAGGTGAGCAACCCTGACCGGGCATGCCTTGGTCAGGTCCGCGACCCAATCCCTTACGCGGTCGAGGCGGCGGACCTGCACCTCGGCCTGCGGTAAGGGATGTGAGGGGTGTAGAGGTGGCTCATCAGTACTCCATCACTTAGTCGGGGTGATCGTGGCAGCGGCCAACTTGTGCCGTGCGCTGGCGAGTCGGGATCGCACGGTGCCGATCGGTATGCAGAGAGTGGAGGCGGCCTCGGCGTAGGACAGTTCGCCCCACAGCACGAGCAGAACGACGTCTCGTTCGGCCTGGTTGAGCGGCCTAAGTGCCTCGGTTGCCCGCGCCAACGCCTGCTCGGCCTCGATGCGCTCAATCGCCTCGTCTTCAGAGCTGGCGCTGTCCGATGCCGGCGGGACCCGAGCGAGGGCGGATCGATGCCGACGCAGGGATCGTTGCGCGTTTCGGGTGACGTTGTGGGCCACGCCGAGCAGCGACGGCAACGCGCTCATATTCGATAGCTGCAGTTTGCGCCGCCGGAGGAATGCCTCCAAGAACACGACGCTGGTCAGATCCTCGGCTTGGTGCAGATCGCCTGTCCGTCTGGCGCAGTAGGCGTACACGGCACGCGAGTGACGCGTGAACAGTTCACCGAATGCGTCGGGATCCTTCGCCGCCATGGACATCAGGTCCGCGTCGCTGACCTCGCTGTAGCAGCCCATGGTCATGTTGTACGGCGGCCGCGGTTACCATCGGGTGACCGTGACACCCGGCGGTAACCGCCGACCAGCCACCCTGGGCCACGACGGACAGGAGTTACGCGTGAGGGTGTTGGTGGTCGAAGACCAGCCAAATTGGCGATGACAATCGCCACGATCCGTGTCGAACGCGGTCCACCGTTGCGCGGCGTGCGAGTAGTTGACGAGCTCCAATTCGCCGACCGGCATCGACATCGATCGCACCCTCTGTACTACGCAGCGCAATGGCTGCCGTCCAATAGAGACAGTTGCTATCGTCTCCAGTGCCAGACCGCGCAGGACCCATTCGTCGAAAAACTTCGCGGTATTGCGTTTCGGCGCGGTCCCGTCACGAATCGGTCGCGCCTCCCGGCGGACGCTAAATGCGGTGGCGGGCGACGGTCCTGCCGGGCATGGTGAAAGGCGATGACCATACGGGCCGCTGCCGCGGCCGGGTACCGGTTACGGCTGGGCAATCCGAACACGCTGGCCGTCTCGATGGCGCTGGCGCCGCACCAGTCGATGCTCGCGCTGCTGCGACAAGCTGCCGGCGGGCATCTTGGCGGTGCTCCGGTCAATCTGGTGTGCACGATTCGGCGGCGGCTACGCCCCACGGCGCGCTTCGCGCTGCCCGCGCTGGGCCCGGCCGGAGGTGCCCTGATCCCCGACTGCGCGACACCCATCCCACCGCCCGCGGAGGTGCCAGTGGCCGCGCAGGCCGACCGTTTGCGGCAGCTGCCGGGGACAGCGCTGCAGGCCGAACTGCACGCGACATTCGGCTCGCACGTGCCCGCCGGCTGGCACGCGGCGGCCGACCGCCCTCAGCGCTGGCTGCACGCCCTCGCCGGCGCGTCGCTGGACGCATGGGGTGTCAGCGAGCGGCGCTGGCGAGACGCCGGACCACTGCTTGACCGCGAGTCTCGTCGGGTCGGCATCGCCGTCGTACGCGGCGGGCTCGACGCCCTGTTGAACAGCCTGCACCCGCGGATCCGCTATGCGGCCGGGGTGCTCAGCCTCGCCAGCGCCGCCGATCGTGACGTGGACCTGGCCGGACGGCGGCTGGTGCTACTTCCGATGATCGCCGGGGCGGGCGCGGTGTTCGCCTGCTTCGACTCGCCGGATGTGGCGTGCCTGGCGTACCCGCTGCGCGGGCTGGACGGGCCGGGCGGGCCGGGCGCGGCCGATGCCGACGCGCTCGCCATCGTCATCGGTGCTCCCCGCGCGGGCATCCTGCGCCAGCTGCGTCACCCGCGCACCATCAACGAGTTGGCCCGCGCCGTGCAGTGCGCCCCCAACACCGCGAGCTACCACTGCCAGCAACTCGAGACCGCCGGGCTGGTCACCCGCCGCCGCGAACGACGTGTCGTGCGTGTCACCCGCACCGCCCGCGGCGCCGAACTGCTCGATCTACTCTCCGGCTGACCCGCCGCCACCGCACGCGCACGCAACCCACGCCGTGACCGCGCCCCGCCCCGCAGCGCCACGCAAAAGCAATACCGCGAAATCTCTCGACAGCTCTGCCGCCCGGACGCGCCGATCTGCACGATTGAAAACAGGTCCCGACCCTCGAGAGCAGCCGGCCATGCCCATCCGTGATTCCAACCCGCCCCAGTCGACGCCGTTCGGCCCGCCACCGCCCGCAGCGGCGACCTCCGCGATTGCGGATCGGGCGATAACGTCTGCGGCCGCTGGCAGCGCCGTCGTCGAACTACGCCAGTACACGCTGGTACCGCGGGCGAGGGACGCGTTCGTGGCCCTGTTCGAGCAGCTGCTGGAGCCGCAGGAGGAGACCGGCATGCGCGTGCTCGGTCAGTTCCGCGACCTCGACCGCCCGGACGCGTTCGTGTGGCTGCGCGGCTTTCCCGACATGACCCGCCGCCGGGAGGTGCTGGAGGCCTTCTACGGCGGACCCGTTTGGGCCGCGCACCGCGAGCGACTCAACGCCATGCTGATCGACTCTGATGACGTGCTGCTGCTCGAACCGGCCAAGCCGGGCCCGTCGCTTGCGGACCTGGCAGCACCGCGCCCGCCGGTGAGCACCCCTGACCAGCCGGCCGGTTGGCTGCTCGTGGAGGTCAGCCCGGTAGCCCCGAGCGACACCGAGCAGTACCTGCGCCGCTACCGTCAGGCGATCACCCCGCTGGTGGCTGCCGCCGGGGGCCGGTTGCTGCCCGCGCTACGCACCTTGCACGCGGTCAATACCTTTCCGCGCCTGCCGGTGCGCGGGGGCGTCCACATGGCGGTCACGCTGGCCCGATTCCCCGACCAGCACGCCACGGCGGCACTGGCGAGCCAACCCGCATACAAGGCCGCACTCGCGGACGCCATGGGCCTGGTGGCCGGCCCGATGCAACGGCTGCGACTGATCCCCACGCCGCGCTCCGCTCTGCGCTGACGACGAAGATCCAGCCACGCACCGATGCGAGCCCGCTCATGCGGGCGCTGGCAGCTTTCACAGTCGCGGTGCGGATCGAGCGGCAGCTCGGGCAGATGAGCGCCTATGGACGACCGGTTCCTGGGCGCTCATCATGGGGGAGAACCCTGGTGGTGCAACGGGTCATGCTGACCGGAGGGCTTCGCTGGGTGGGAGCCGGGCGGCTCGCGTGGAGGGGTATAGCCCGGCGATGGCCCCGATGATGAGGGCGGCGCCCACCCCGCCGTAGAGGGCCTGGGCGGGGATCTGCACCGACCAGTGCTGGATGAGGGCGTAGAGGGCGGTCGCGATTCCCCCGATGACGGTGCCGGCCAGCCCGCCCAGGATCGACAGGAGCAATGCTTCGGCGAGGAATTGCTCGGCGATGTGGCGGCGGGTGGCGCCCAGGGCTCGACGCAGGCCGATTTCGGAGCGGCGTTCGAGGACGGAGATGACCATGACGTTGGCGATGCCCACTCCGCCGACGAGCAGGGCGACGCCTCCGAGGCCGAGGAGCAGCCCGTTGTAGGCGCCTTTGGCGGCGACTTGGGCTTTGAGGGTGTCCGAGGGTTGGTTCCAGTTCACGGTGGCGGGGTCGGATGGGTTGATGGTGGCCTTAAGGACGCCTTCGACGGCGGTGACCTGGCTGGGCACGGCGCGCAGGTACAGCCCGGTGGGATGGCCGTCGAAGGCGAAGTACTGCTCGGCGATGGGGAAGCCGATGAAGGCCATGTTGTCGAGCTGGCTGACCAGTTCGACCGGTTTCAAGATTCCCACCACCGTGAACCAGTGCCCGCCGATCCAGACCTGGGTGGGCTTGGCCAGGTCGTGGATGCCGAGCAGGTTGGCTGCCTCGGCGCCCAGGACCACCGCCGGGAAGTGGGCCGTGGCTGCGTTGAGGAATGTGCCGTGCGCCACCCCGGCGCCGAGGGTGGTGGGCAGGGCGGCGTCGGTCGCGGTCAGGGAGATGCCGTTGGTGTCGATGACCGGGACGAACGAGTTGCGGTACACGTAGGTGTTGGCGATGGTGCCGACCTCGGTCACGTTGGTGACCGGTGGGATGCGGGAGACCATCCCTTCGGACGTTGTGGGCAGTTCGGTCTGCTGCCCGAGGGCGGTGTTGTTGGGCTGGACGGTGATGAGGTTGCCGAGCCGGGCCAGCTCGTTGAGCAATCCCGACCTGGAGGATTGGGAGATGCCGAGCACGCCCACGATGGCCGCGATGCCGATGCTGATGCCCAGCGCCGACAGCGATGCCCGGACCCGCCGGCTGCGGAGCCCTAGGCTGCCTACCCGGATGAGGTCCCGCCGGGACAGGCGGGAACGGCCTCCGGGGTTGGTGTCACGGATTTGTCCGCGTATCACTGGTGATCCTGCCGTCTCGGATTTCGATGTGCCGGCCCATGGACGCGGCGACGTCGTGGTCGTGGGTGATGACCACGACGGTCGTGCCGTCCTCGTGCAGCTCCCGAATCAGTTCGAGGATGGCCGCGCCGCTCGCCGAGTCCAGGTTGCCGGTGGGCTCGTCGGCCATGACCAGGGCGGGGCGGCCGGCCAAAGCGCGGGCGATGGCGGTGCGTTGCTGTTCGCCGCCGGAGAGCTGGTTGGGGCGGGCCTTGCCGCGCTGGCTAAGGCCGACGCGCTCGAGAACCGCCTCGGCCAGCTGGCGCCGCTCGGCCACCGGCCGACCTCGGTACAACAAGCCGTCGGCGACGTTGTCGAGCACGCTCAGCGCGTCGAGCAGGAAGAACTGCTGGAACACGAACCCCAGCCGCCGGGCCCGCAATCCGGACAGCTGCTTGTCGGACATGATCGAGGTGTCCTCCCCGGCGACACGGACCACTCCGCGGGTGGGCCGCTCCAGGGTGCCCATCACGTGCAATAGGGTGCTCTTGCCCGACCCCGACGGGCCGACGATGGCCACCAGTTCGCCTCGGTGGACCTGCAAGCTGACGCCGGCCAGGGCCGCGACCGGCGGGTCGCCGGGGTATTCCTTGACTACGTCGATCAGTTCCAGCACCGGTGCCGGCGGGGTCACGACGACGGCACCTCGACTCGGGTGCCGACGGTAATGCCGGATCCGCTGATCTGGACAAGGGTGTTGCTGTACAGGCCGGTGCTCACCCCGACCAGGCGGGTGGTGTTGCCGTTCACCACGTCGACACCGAACCCACCGCCCTGGAGGGCCAACAGCGCGTTCACCGGCACGGCCAGTACATCGTCGGCCCGATCGGTGGTGATGTTTACGTTCACCGGCGCCTGATCCAACCCGGCCCCCGGCGGGGCGCTGTCCAGCGCGATGGTCAGCGCGACCGTCGGGGTCGAGTTGTTGTTGCTGCCACTCGACGAGCACGGCGACTGGTCGGCCGAGTTCGGGCTGCCGTTGCCGGTTCCGCTGCCGTTGCCGCCCGGGCAGGTGGCCACGTTGCCGACCGTCTCCACGTGCCCGCCCACCGTAGCGGTGCCGTCGGGCAGTACGACCGTGACCGCGTCGCCTGGCTTCAGCAGGTACTCCTGGTTCACGTTCAGAGCGACGGTGACGATGGGGGTGGTGCTGGTGGCCGTCAGCACGGTCCCGCCCCCAGAGCCGCCCCCGGCGCCGAGGGACTCCCCGACCGAGGGCGTGACCGAGGTGACGCGGATCGGTCCAGGTTCGAACACCATCTGACCTAGCAGGATGTTGCCGACGGCGGGTTGACCCAGCGCGGTTTGCCAACGTTTCACCGCGGCGGCGGTGGCGCTGGAGTAGTGGTTACTTTGGCGTAGCCCGGCGCCAAAGCCCAAGGCGATCAGGTCATGGGTCAACTCGCCCACATCGGCGCCGTCGGCCATGCCCACATAGAAGGCGCGATACGCGGCGACAGACCCGTAAAGCAGCGGCACCGGCTGATCGCTGACCGAGTACACGGGCTGGTCTTCGTTGATCGGATCGCCGACCCTCGGCAGCCGTGTGTAGGTCCCCCCGGAGGTGGCCTCGGTCGCCTCGAGACCGGCCAGGTTGGACTGGGCCTGGTGGATCTGGTTGTCATCGGACTGGACTTTGGACTGGGCCTGGGTGCGGTCGCGCGTGGCGTTGAGCTCAGCCGAGGCAAGCTGCTGGCTGGCCTGGTTCACCTGCTGCTGGTCCTGGCGCACCGCCTGGGTGTCCTGGCTGCACACCGGCGACGCGGCCCCCCGCTCGGCGCAGGCCTGCGCCTGCCCGGTCTCGTCCGTGCTTAGGGCCGTGTCCGCGGCGTTGAGGCTGTTCTGGGCAGACGTCACTGCCTGCTGGTCTTGGGCGGCGCTGGTGGAGTTCAGGGTCTCGTCATTGGCCAGCGCCTGCTGGGTCTGGGTCAGCTGCTGCCGGGCCTGGGCCACCTGCTGAGCCGACGCCCCCGAGGGGATGGTCACCGAATACGACCCGTCGTAGCCGATCGAACCCCCCACCTGCACCGTCGCCGATAGGTTGGTCCGCACTACCGCCGCCGTGGTCACCGAAGCGCCATTACCCGACGACGAACCCTGGCGATCACGACTACCGCTAGCCGACGCCAACGCGATCCCACCCGCCAGCGCCCCCCCAATCAACGCAACCGCTACAGCCGCCACCGCCACGACGCGTCGGCGCCGGAGCTCAGCCACCCGCCGTCACGCCTCTGCTGGCGCCGGCCCCGCCGTTGCCCCCCGGACCGCCCTGCGGTCCATCGCTCGTGCTGGCCTCGATCGACCCTGGCGGCGGGGGCGCGCCACCGAACAGCGGCACACCGATTTTCTTGTCGCACACTTTGGCGGCGCTCCTGAAGATCGGGTTGCTCGGGCTCACGTCCGTGCCGCCGTTAATTGGTTGGTTACTGTTCGGGTCCGGGAAGTCAGGGACGCCGTTCGCCCGCATGCACACGGCGAACCTCTGCAGCTTGGCCGGATCGGGCTTCTTGTGCTGCGTGCCGCCTCCCAGGCCCGTGGAGGCCGCGGTCAGGTAGGCGCCGCAGGGATCGTTTGAGCCGTTGCCTGCGCCGGGGTCGTTGGCCCCGGGCGGGTAGGTGATGTGGATGACCTTATTGGCGTCGATAGTCGGGTCGACCTGATTGGGATCGCCGTGGCTGCGCATGCAGGCAGCCCACTCGTCCAGCAGCTGGGGCGGGTTGCGCTTCGGCAGCGCGGGACTCGCGCTGCCGCTTCCGCTGCCTTTCCCCAGGCTCGGAACATGCGGGGTGCGGGACGGGCCACACGCGGCCAGCCCGATCACGGTCGCCGCGGCGACGGCCGCGAGCCCGCCGGATCGCCGGTACGTCTTGTTCATATCTCAGCTCCTGTTGACGCATCTCGCCTGGGATGCCGCCGTTTACGGGCTGGGCGCATCCAGGTTCCGGATGCGCCCGTTCCTGATCCACGATTGGCGACGGGTCGCCGGGCGTCGCGTTGTTAGTTGTTGGCGCCGGTGTCGCGTGGCGGCGAGGTGATCGGCTGGGTTGTGGTTCCGGTGGTGGTCGTCAACGTGGCGGAGGTGACGGTCGCGCTGCCGGGCCACCAGGCTAGGAAGAGGCCGTTGCCGGTGGTGCTGCGGATGTGCTTGCCGTCGCTGAGGGTCAAGGTCACCGCTGAGACGCCGGCCCCGGTTGATCCTTCGGCGATGGTGTAGGGCCGGCCGTTGTCGGTGGACTCGGCTTGCAGCCGGTCGAGGCTGATCTGCCCCGGGGTGGAAAACGGGGATTGGTGTCCGGGCGATTGGCTCACGTGCGATTGGCTCATCTGCGTGCTGTGATGTGCGCTCGGGGTGATCGTGGGACCGCTGACACACATGAGTGCCCCTTGCGTGGCGGTGTTGGCTCCGAACAGCAGCAGTGTGAACGGTCCGCGAGTGTCCACCAGCGACACCGGCGACCTGCTGGGGACGACTCCCGACGGCGCGCCCGGGGGCGGTGCGGCCGCGCCGGCCGCACAGGCTGCCTCCGCGTTCGCGACCTGGCCGGACGCCGGCGCCGTCGGCGACGGCGTCCAAGCCGCAAACGCGTCCGGTGTGCCGGGACCGGCGAACACGAGCACCAGGACCGCTGCGACGCCGGCGAGGACGGTACTGCCACCGATCGCATAGCGGCTCGTTCGCTGGCGTCGCCGGTGAGTTGTGATCTCTCGGACGAGATGCTGCTGCCGAACCGAGACCCGCTGCTCGCTCAGGGCCGGCACCGGTGGGGTTTCAAGGTGGTTCATAGCATCTCCTGGGCTGACGGGTTGATCAGGTTCGTGGCGGGCGCCGAGTGGCTGAGCTTGGCCCGGGCGCGGGCGAGGCGAGAACGGACGGTGCCGATCGGCACGCCGAGCGCCGTGGCCGCGTCGGCATAGCTGAGTTCGCTCCACCAGACGAGCAGGATGACGTCTTGCTCGGCGCGACTCAGCGCCGAGATCGCCTCGCGCGCCAGGGCGAGTGCCTCCTGCGCATCGAGGCGCTCGATCGCCTCGTCTTCGGCGCTGATGCTGAGCGCCGGATCCGGGATGCGACCGAGTGCTGATCGATACCGTCGCACTGAACGGCTGCTGTTGCGGACGACGTTGTTGGCCACCCCCAGCAGCAACGGCACAGCGCTGTTGCTGGACAGCCTCAACTTGCGACGACGACGGAAGGCCTCCAAGAACACGACACTGGTCAGGTCCTCGGCCCGATCGAGATCACCGGTCCGTCTGGCGCAGTAGGCGTACACGGCCTGCCCATGGCGCGCGAAAAGTTCACCGAACGCCTCAGGTTGCGATCCCGCCGTGGCGAGAAGCTCCGCATCAGAGGCCGCAGAAAGAGAATCCACACCCAGTAATGTCCGCACACCCCCAGAAAGTTCGATCCCGTCATCGACCCGACGTCGAAGACTGGCTCAGTAGTCGCCAGTTGGGCGGGAATCCAGTTGCCATCGAGTGCCCATCCACGACTGCCGGGAGCTTTGCCGTCCGATGGGTCGAGATTCCCCTGAAAGCGCGGCGATCAGGCGCTCTGCGCGGGCTCGCGTGCAACCTTGTCCCGTCGAGTGCCCATCAGCGTTGGCACGAGCACGAGCACGGGCGCGAAGAGATCTGCGACTACCAGCACGCCGTTGTGGTCGAGCACCCGCGCGTATCCCCGCAGTCGCGCCACCTGGTGGTGCCAATGGTCGAAGGAGGTCGTGCTCACGACGAGGTCGAATTCGCCATCCTGGACCTCGACGTCGAGCACGTGGCGAGGACGCGTGCCCGCCGACTCAGCGACCGATGCGACTCGCTGCGCAACCTCGTGATGGAAGCGGCCAAGCCAGCCATCGTGATAGCTGCGAGCCCGCCGACCGAACGCAGCCACGTCGCGCCCCTCGGGCACGCACCTGACGTAGCACTCGACAACGGATCTCCACACGCGGCTAGATCAGTGCGTCGCCTGCAGTTGATCCCGGGCGCTTAAGTTGATCTTCCTATCGTCGCCGTGGGCGTGAACAGCGGCTCGTCCGTCCGCCACGCCCGACCTGGGCTCCTCACCCAGTCGATGTGTGGTCGACTCAGGAGACTCCTGTCACCGCCTCAGCGCTAGAGCGGGCTCCGACCGGCGATCGCTAGGCGCTGTGGCGACCGGGACGGTAGGGGCAGGCGCGGGGTATGTCGGGAAGCGGATGCAGATGTCGAGGCCGCCGTGCGGTTGTGCTCGGGCGGCGAGGGTGGCGTGGTGGGCGTGGGCGATGGCGGTCACGATCGACAGCCCGAGGCCGAGTCCGTCGGGGTCCCCGACTCGGCTCGGGGATGAACGCTGGAACGGTTGTAGCAGTCGCGCAACCTGGTCTTCGGGGATCACCGGCCCGGTATTGGTGACTTGGAGGTTCGTGTGGGCGTTCTGGCTGTCGATGAGGAGTTGGATGTGCCCGCCGGTGGTGTTGTAGCGGACGGCGTTCTCGACCAGGTTGGTGACGAGCCGTTCGATCAGGCTGGCATCGCCGTAGATGGACGCGGGGTCGGCACGTACCTCGAGGCGAATACCGTGGGTGTTGGCGCGCGGCTGGTGCTCCGCTGCTGTGTGGCTGGCGATGGCAGCGAGGTCGATCGGTTGCTGATGGTCGAGGCCGCGTTGGCTGCGTGCGAGGACGAGCAGCGCCTCGATTAGCCGCTCCTGGTGGTGGCCGGCGGCGAGTAGCTCTTCGCACGTGGAGCGGAACTCTTCGGCAGTCGTGCGCGGGTCGCGTAGCCGCATCTGGAGCAGTGCCTGTGAGAGCGTCAGCGGCGTGCGCAGCTCGTGCGAGGCGTTGGCGACGAAGGCCCGCTGCGCATCGAAGGCGGCGTCGAGGCGAGTCAGGAGTCCGTCGATGGTGTCGGCGAGGTCCTTGATCTCGTCATCGGGGCCGCGCAGGGCGAGCCGGTCCCGAAGATTGTCTTCCGAGATCATCTTCGTGGCGGCGGTGATGACGCGCAGCGGTCGCAGGACCCGCCCGGCGACCAGCCAGCCCAGCCCGAGAGAGATCACTGCCATGATCGCCAACGCGATGCACGAGCGGACGAGCAGGACGTGCAGTTGCGCGGCGGACAGCTGGGCCGCGATCACGAACGGGTCATGCGGGTTGCCGAGCGGCGCGCCCGCGGGCCGGTGGCCTACGAACTCGCCGGGGAAGCCGGCGACGAGCAGGTAGGTGATCGCCAGCAGGACGCCGCCCGAGGCCAGGAACAGGCCTCCGTAGAGGGCGGTCAGCCGCAGGCGGACCGTGGGTCGAGGTAATCCCGCCCGGACGATGCGCCACAAGACCAGCGGGCTGTGTCGGGTGCGGGCGTTGCTCATATCCGGTAGCCACCTTCCGAGACAGTCTCGATCAGCGGTGGATCGCCGAGCTTGGACCGCAACCTGCTGATCGTCTTCTTGACCGTCGTGGTGAACGGGTTGACGTGCTCGTCCCACACCTGATCGAGCAGCTGTTCGGTGGAGACAACGGCGCCACGGGCGCGCAGCAACTCTTCGAGCACGGCGAACTCGCGGGGGGTGAGCGCGACCGGACGACCGGCCCGCGTCACGGTGCGATGGGCCGAGTCCAGGCGCAGGTCAGCGTGCGCGAGAGCGGGAGGTACGGCGGTGACCGATCGCCGGGCCAATGCCCGGATGCGGGCGATGAGTTCGGTGAAGTCGAACGGCTTGGGCAAGTAGTCATCAGCGCCCAGACCCAGCCCCTCGACACGGTCGTGGACCGTGCCGGAGGCGGTGAGCATCAGCACGCGGCTCCCCGAGACGTCGGCGACCAAGGCACGGCACACGTCATCGCCGTGGACTTCGGGCAGATCACGGTCCAGCACGATCACGTCGTAGCGAGTCACGGCGGCGTGATCGAGGGCGTCCTGGCCGTCGAAGGCGACGTCGACCGCCATGCCCTCGCGGCCCAGGACCGTAGCGATTGTCATCGCCAATTTGGCTTGGTCTTCGACCACCAACACCCTCACGCGTGACTCCTGTTCGTCGTGGCCCAGGGTGGCTGGTCGGCGGTTACCGCCGGGTGTCACGGTCACCGGACGGTAACCGCGGCCGCCGTACAACAAGACCATGCACAGCACAGCACTCGATGAGAATCCCAGCGGCGAGCACCTCCCGGCGGGCAGCGCACCCCGGTCGCGAGCACGCTCCGAACGCCGCTGTTGGCTCGTGCGGCCGCGCCCGGGTACAGCGGTGAGCGCCGCGGTTGTTGGCCTGGCGCTCGCAGCGGCTGCGTGCGGTCACAGGCCGGCGGCGGCGGGTGTTGCCGGCGCCGCGTCCGGCTCGCCGACCACCGTGGCACCCGCCGCAGGTGATAGCACCGGGCTTCCCAGCATGGCCGATCGACTCGCCTACGCCAAGTGCATGCGCTCCCGCGGCGAACCCGACTGGCCCGACCCAGGATCCGGGAGCGGCGAGGGCTCGGGCGGCACGGCCGCGCCCACCGTCGACCGGAACTCACCGCAGTACATCACCGCCAACAACGCCTGCAAACACTTGCTCGGAGCCGGCGGACCCAACCAAGCTCAGAACCAGCAGCGGACCGAGCAGGCCTTGAAGTTCGCCCGGTGCATGCGGGCCCATGGGATCAGCGACTTCCCCGACTCGATGCAGATCAACGGCCAGGGCGACTTGAATCCCAACAACCCTCAGTTCCAGGCCGCCTCGCAGGCGTGTCAACCCCTTAGGCCTGGGCGCAGCGGCGCGACGCCATGACAACCACATCGATCGCTTCGCCGGTCCAGCCACTAACCAACCAGGCAAGCCACAGCGCGCTGGCAGGCGGGCCCGCACGGCGAACCGCGGCTGCCGTCATCGCCCTGGCCGGCCTGGCTGTGCTGGCGGCATGCAGCGGTGGCGGCTCGGCCAACCCCGGCGTGGCGAACCTCGGGTCGTCGGTGGCGAGCGTCTCGTCCTCGACCAGTTCGGCGTCCAACGGCGCGCTGGCCTATTCCCGGTGCATGCGCTCGCGTGGGATCTCGAACTTCCCCGACCCCGACAGCCGCGGATCGATTCCGAAGGAAACCGCGCAGCAGCTCGGGATCAGCAACTCTCAGTACCAGGCGGCGACGGGCGCCTGCGCAGACTTGCTGCCGAACAGCGACACCGGTGGGTTGTCCCAGGCCCAGGTGCAGCAGGAGTGGAACGGCATGCGGAACTTCGCCGGGTGCATGCGCTCGCACGGGGTGTCGAACTGGCCCGACCCCGCCGACGATGGCAACGGAGGCCCGGTCTTCTATCTGCAACACAAGATCGACGTAAGAGCGCCGCAGATCGTTACCAAGATCAACGCATGCCTGCATCTGATACCGGCTGACGGCCGCAGCGCGAGCGGAGCTCCCGGTGGCGTGAGCATCTGTCCTGGCGATAAGCCCAACCCCGCAACACAGCGCGGTGCATGCGGGTGAGCACCGTTTCTAACCCGCCAGCGAGGCGCGCCCCGTGGGTTGACCGGGGGCCCGCGGGGCGGGGCCGATTCCGGCCGCGAAACCAGCACGCGGATACCACGAGAAAGCGAATGTTCTGCCATCGAAGGAGAGGCCATGACTGGGGTGAGACAGCCGTCGGTGACGAGTGATCCGGTCGTGCTGGATGAATCGATGGGAGTGCCGCGGCGGCGGTCGCGGCGGTGGTTGGGCTGGGCGGTGCTTGTTGTGGTGTTGATCAGCGCGGGTGGGTATGTGGAGCGGACGAACCCGGGCGGGGTTAGTTTCGGGCATCCGTTGGGTGTGCCTCGCCACCGGAGCAGTGGAGGTTCGGACAACGGCGCGGCTACCTCGCTGTACACGGTGAGCAGACGGACGTTGTCGGTGACCACGCCGGTGAACGGCACGTTGGGGTATGCGGGTTCCTACCCGGTGTTGGGCGCGTTGCACGGCACGATCACCTGGCTGCCGGCGGCGGGACAGGTGATATCGCAGGGTCAGGTGTTGTACCGGGTCGATGGGTATCCGGTGGCGTTGTTGTATGGGTCGACACCGGTGTACCGCACGTTGGCCGAGGGCGCGACCGCGGCGGATGTGACCGGGCAGGATCTGGCTGAGTTGAACCATGATCTGGTGGCACTGGGCTACGTGGATAAGTCCGATGTGGACTCGGCGTGGAACGAGTTCGGCTGGGCCACCAAGGCGGGCATCCAGGCGCTGCAAGAGCACCTGGGCGTGGAGCAGACCGGTACCCTGAGCCCGGGCCAGGTGGTGTTTTTGCCGACCGCGGCCCGGGTGACGAGCTTGTCGGCGCAGCTGGGTGGGCCGGCCGGCGGGCCGATCATGACCGCGACCTCGACCACCCGGCAGGTCAGCGTGAACCTGGACGCCGACCAGCAATCGCAGGTCAAGGCCGGCGACCAGGTGACGATCACCTTGCCGGATAACTCCACCACCCCGGGGGTGGTGTCTTCGGTGGGCACGGTGGCCACCACTCCGGCCTCGAACGGGTCGGGCAACAGCACCCCGACGGTCGCCGTGCACGTCAAGCCCAGCCGGCCTGCCGACACCGGCCGGCTGGATCAGGCCCCGGTGCAGGTGGCGATCACCACCGCCACCGTGCACAACACCCTTGTGGTGCCGGTGAACGCGTTGCTCGCGCTGGCCGATGGCGGGTACGCGGTCGAGGCCGTCAACGGCGACGGGACACACCGGCTGGTGCCGGTCACGCCGGGCTTGTTTGATGACGCCGCCGAGCTGGTGCAGGTGACCGGGGCCGGGCTGGCCGCAGGCCAGCACGTGGTGGTGCCGGCCTCATGAGCACCGTGCTCCAGGTCGACCGGGTCAGCAAGACGTATGCCAGCCAGCCGCCGGTGACCGCGCTGCGTGAGGTTAGTTTCACCGTCACCGCCGGGGAGCTGGTGGCGATCGTGGGCCCGTCCGGGTCGGGGAAAACCACGCTGCTGCACATGCTGGGCAGCCTGGACCGGCCCAGTTCGGGTCGGGTGCGGGTCACCGGCCTGGACATCGCGCAGCTGAGTGATCGGGAGCTGGCCACGCTGCGCGCGACTCGCATCGGGTTCGTGTTCCAGCAGTTCTTCCTCGCCGAGCACGCCACCGCCCTGGACAACGTCGCCGACGGGCTGCTCTACACCGGCGTCCGCGCCGCCACCAGACGCCGCGAGGCGATCCAAGCCCTGCAGCGGGTCAGGCTGGGCCATCGCGGCGCCGCTCGGGCAACGCAGCTGTCTGGCGGGGAGCGGCAACGGGTGGCCATCGCCCGCGCGCTGGTCGGCCAGCCGGCGATCGTGCTCGCCGATGAACCCACCGGCAACCTCGACCAGCTCAGCGGGCAGGCGATCATCAGCCTGCTCGAAGACCTCAATGCCGCCGGCGCCACCATCGTGGTGATCACCCACGACCGGGCCATCGCCGCCCGGCTGCCGCGGCGCATCGAGATGCTCGACGGACGCGTCGTCGCCGACACCGCCCAGCCCACCTACGCTGGGAGCCAGCCATGACCGGCACACTGGCCCCGCGGCGGCTGCGCCCCGCTGATCTGGGCCGGCTAGCCAGCCTCGGGCTACGCACCCGCAAACTCCGTGCCGGCCTCTCGGCGTTGGGCATCGCGATCGGGGTCGCGGCCATCGTCGCGGTGCTCGGCCTGTCCTCCTCCTCGCAGGCCGGCCTGCTCGCCGAAATCGACCGGCTGGGCACCAACCTGCTCACCGTCACCAACGGGCAAACCGTGACCGGCCACACCGCCGAACTGCCCACACAGGCGCCCGGCATGATCTCCCGCGTCGGCCCGGTCACCTCGGTGCAATACACCGGCACGGTCAGCGCGGTCAACGCCTACCGCAGCCCCTACACCCCCACCATCAACACCAACGCCTTGTCCGTGCAGGCGTCCAGCCTCAACCTGCCCGCCACCATCGGCACCTCCCTCGCCGCCGGCCACTACCTCAACGCCGCCACCGCCCGTGAACCGGTCGCCGTGCTCGGCGCGGCCGCCGCCGCCCGGCTGGGCATCGGCCGGCTCTGGCCGGGCGAACGCATCTGGCTCGCCAACCAGTGGTTCTACCTGGCCGGCATCCTCAACCCCGCCGTGCTCGCCCCGCTAATTGACAGCGCCGTCCTCGTCGGCTTCCCCGCCGCCGAACACTATCTGGGCTTCGATGGCCACCCCTCCACCATCTACGTCCGCTCGAACACCGACCAGGTCGACGCCGTACACGCCGTGCTCGCAGCCACCGCCAACCCCGAGAACCCCAATCAGGTCGACGTGTCCCGCCCCTCCGACGCACTCGTCGCCCGCGAACAAGCCAAAGCCGCCCTCAACGGCCTGTTCCTCGGCCTGGGCGCCGTCTCGCTACTCGTCGGCGCCGTCGGCGTCGCCAACACCATGATCATCTCCGTGCTGGAACGCCGCTCCGAAATCGGGCTGCGCCGCGCCCTCGGCGCCGCCAAAGGCCACATCCGCACCCAATTCCTCACCGAAGCGATGCTCCTCGCCGCACTAGGCGGCGCCGCCGGCGTCGGCGCCGGCGCACTCGCCACCGCCATCTACG
>Ga0126378_10000812_pt1 | contig 22876 bp, 21 predicted proteins | sample PanSoiMetPlot_23_FD_92587 | JGI IMG/M metagenome (GOLD analysis project Ga0126378, IMG submission 92587) | Tropical forest soil microbial communities from Panama - MetaG Plot_23 | ecosystem: Environmental > Terrestrial > Soil > Tropical forest > Bulk soil | place: Panama | collected 2016-02-17
CAAAGCTCGGTGTCGCTTTCGTGGTCATGTCCGCGCTTGCCCATGCACTGAGCATAACGCACGGCGTCTTAACGCTTCGGCAGCAGCACGAAAAATTGCGCCTTTTGGTGAGTGGTCCCGGCGATGGCGCCGGCCGCCTCGCCGGTGCCCCAGAAGATGTCGCCGCGCTCAAGGCCCTTGATCGCTGACCCCACGTCCTGAGCGATCATCAGACGCCGGAACGGCGCACCCTCAGGCGTCTTAAGATCGGGCGCGGCAACGAAGATCGGCGTGCCGAGAGCATGATAAGACGCATCCACAGCGAGGCTGCGGCCAGGCGTGAGCCGCACGCCTTGAGCGCCGATCGGACCGTCGCTGGCCTCCGCTTTCGGCAATTCGCGGAAGAAGACGTAGGACTTGTTCTCCTGCATAAGCGCTCGTCCGCGTGCGGGATCGGCCCGCAGCCAGCTCTTCAGTCCTTCCATGGTCAAATCCTTGGGACGATCAGCACGCCGAGCGAGACGCTTGCCAATGGAAGTATAGGGGTGGCCGTTCTTGGCCGCGTAGCCAAGCCGCACCCATGAGCCCTCGGTCAGCCGCACGCGACCTGATCCTTGGATCTGCATGAAAAAAAGCTCGACCGGATCGTCGAGATAAAGAAGCTCAAGCCCTCTGCCCGAAAGCGCGCCCGACTCGATTTCCGCGCGTGTGTAATACGGAACAAGCTCCTCGCCGCTCCGGCGCATCACGCTAAGGCCGTCGTTGTAGAACGCGCGCAAGAGATCAGGCGTAACCTGAACGAGATCATCTGGACGGCCGTAAACGGGAACTTGAAACTTGTCATTACGTTCGCGCGAGCCATTCACCTCAGGCTCGTAGTACCCCGTCACGAGACCCGGCTGCTCCTCCTCGACACGATACGGGATGTAGTGCGCTTCCAAAAAACGTCGTGCCGCATCGCGGTCGACATTGTCCCCGAGGGCCAACACGTCTTTGCATGGCGAGTTGGCAGGCGGCCTCTTGCGGCAGGATTTCACCAGCGCGGGGAAGGCGGCAGCCTGATCATCCGCGGCCCAGCCCTCGATCTCGGCGAAGCTGACCGGCTTGAGCCTGATCGTCTGTTCGTGCACGGAGCACCACCAAAGGAGGAGTGGAATCGTGGCAACGATTGCCGCGAGCGGCAATAACAGCTTTGGCGAATACCAGCTAATTCGCAGCTTCGGTCGCGACAAGCTTCCAGTTCGGGTTCTTGGATCCGACCTCGCGGGCAAAGGTCCAGATGTCGGTGACCTCGCGCACCTTCTTGGGGTCGCCTTCAACCACCTCGCCATCAGCATCGCGCGTCACCGAGATCAACTCGCTCACGAACTTCACCGTAACGTAAGCGGTGCGGTTCTTGACCTCCGCCTCGATGATGTCGGCCTTGTCGATGCCCACCAGGCTCGACTCGACCTTCTCACCGCGGCTCTCGCGCTCGCGAATGGCGCGCTGGAAGCCGTCATAGACATCAGAGCCGAGCAACTGCTTCAACGTTGCATCGTCGCCTTGAGCAAAGGCCATGACGATCATCTCATAAGCCGCCTTAGCGCCATCGATGAAGTGGTTCGGGTCGAACCCGGGATCTGCCCGCATCAGCCCGGTCAGAGATTGGCCAAGGGGGCTATCCTTTGCGGCATGGCGGCCGAGCCGTGCCTCGAGGTCCTCGACCGAAGGCACCGACGCTTCGGCAACCGGACCCCGCGACGACCTGCCGCGCGGCAAAGCCACCATGGGCTCATTGGCTTCGGGACCGGCCCGCTTGGCATCAGGCGTGGTGTAGGGATCGTAAGGCGGCCGCTCGTTGCCAGTGCGGCGGCCAAGCACGTTGCGCAGGCGGATGAAGATCACGACCGCGAGCACCAGGAACAGCAATGTATAGATGTCGAAGGCTTCACTCATGCTCTTGCTTTGCCGCTACCCGGGTTCATGGAATGGGCCCGCGACCAATGCGGAACCCCTAGGCGGGATATTGGTGCGCGCCTAGAGCTTTGCCAGCGGGAGCCTTTGGTTCGGGCAGGAATTTGTCTCGCCCGCCCGCGCCACATCGACACAACTTAAGGCATTACCCAGCCCCAAGCCAACCCCAAACGCCTTTCGCCCTTAATTCCGTCTTGCCGCAAGGGGCTTAGGCCCCGGCGGGCGAAGCGAATTGCGACCTCAGGCGGTCCCGTGCTAGCCAGCCGGGCGAAAGGCAGGAGCTGTCATGGCGCGCAAGAGGGACACCGACGATCAGCCCGGAAAGTCGAACGGCGACGGGCCGCCACAACAGGCTCCCCAGCCGGTGCTCGGAACCGCGGCAGGTGCGCGGGCCGCGACCCAAGCCCAGCTCACCGTCCTTGCTCAGTACATCAAGGACCTCTCGTTCGAGAATCCGGGCGCGCCGCAATCGCTGCAAGGGCCCGGCCAGAACCCGCAGCTAAAGGTCGGCGTCAACGTGCACGTGCAAGCGAAGCCCGACGAGGCTTACGAGGTCTCGCTCAATCTCGAGGTGCACGCCAAAAACGATTTAGGGGTTATCTATAATGTCGAGCTCGTCTATGGCGGGCTGTTTCAGCTGCGCGGCATTCCACAGAACGTGATCCAACCCGTGCTGTTCGTGGACTGCCCGGCCATCCTGTTCCCCTTCATGCGGCGCGTGCTAGCCGACGTCGTGCGCGACGGAGGCTTTCCGCCTCTGATGCTCGACCCGATCGATTTCGGCAGGCTGTACGCCCAGAACCTCGCCAAAGGCGAGGCGCTGGGCGAGGCGCGGGCGAAGAACTAATAGCGCAGCCAGAGCGCCTCTGCGCCGAGTGTTGCCACGAAGGCGCGGTGCGCTTCGATCTCCGCGGCGGTTAGCCGAGGTGTAAGCGGCCGTCGCCGCGGGCGCGATCTTTGGAAATTGGTATGCAGAAATGCGGCCTGGACACCATTGACGGCGAAGTCGAGCCGCGCCTGATGACCACCAACAAGCTCCACATAGACGGCTGCGAGCAGCCGGCAGTCGAGCAGCGCGCTATGCTTCTCGCGCTCGGATAGGTCGATGCCATAACGCTTGCAAAGTGCATCGCGGCTGCATGGCGAGCCTGGGTGCCTGCGCCGCGCGATCGAGAGCGTATCGACCACACGGTCCCAGCGCAGCAGTGGCCGCGCCGCTCGCTCAAGCTCGGCGTTTAGGAAGGCAAAATCGAAGGTGGCGTTGTGCATAACCAGCGCGGCGCCTTCGATGAACGTGAGCATGTCGTCGGCAAGCTCAGCGAAGCGCGGCTTGTCGCAGAGAAAATCTAACGAAAGCCCATGCACCTCGAAGGCAGAGTACGGAACGTCGCGCTCAGGGTTCAAATGGCAATGCCAGCTGCGCCCGGTGGGGATGCAGTTGACGAGCTCGATGCAGCCGATCTCGACGATGCGGTGGCCGTCGAACGGATCTAACCCCGTCGTCTCGGTATCGAGCACGATCTCGCGCACAGCGCGTTGCCTCTCTAATTCGTGTAGCTGTGACGCAGCCGCTCCATAACGCGGCCTTGGCGATTCTGGAGTGATTCGATCAATTGATCGAGATCGACATGCATTTCTTTGAGGCTTGTTCCACTGTTTATGACGAAATCAGCTCGCGCGCGCCGCTCCTTATCGGAAAGTTGGCGGCCGAGCAGATGCTCGAGCCTTTCCACAGTCATCCCTGGCCGCGTCAACACGCGCTCGCGCTGCACCGTAGAAGGAGCGCTTACGACGATGGTTACGTCAACACGCTTTTCGGCGCCGGTCTCGAACAGGAGCGGGATCTCGAGCACGGCCATTCGCGCGCCGTTCCTTTCCTCCTCGCGCAGGAAATCGATCTCTGCCTTTACCACCATGGGGTGAACGACGCTCTCGAGCCTTCGCAGTCGATCGGGGTGGCCGGTCACCTGCTCTGCCAGCACCTTCCGGTCGACCCGGTCCTCGCGCGTCACGCCAGGAAATGCGGCCTCGATCTCCTCAACCGCCTCCCCCTCATAGAGGCGATGCACGCAAGCGTCGGCATTAAACACTGGAATGCCGCGGCGGGCGAAATGCTCCGCCGCCGCCGACTTCCCCATGCCGATGCCGCCGGTAAGACCTATGACCAGCATCAGACCCCTCCGAGCGTCGACGCAACATGCGCTCTAAGCTCTTTGGTGACCTCTGGCCGCATACCAAACCAGCGTTCGAAGCCGGGCACGGCCTGATAAAGCAGCATGCCGAGACCATCCACGGTCTGCCTTCCCCTGGCGCGAGCTGAAGCCAGGAGTGGGGTTTCGAGCGGGCTGTAGACAATGTCGGCAACAAGCGCATCTTCGGGCAGATTTTCGACATCGATGTCGAGCGGCTCCTTGCCGGTCATGCCGAGGCTCGTCGCATTAACGAGTAGGCCACAGCCGGCTAGCGCCTGGTTGCGGCCCTCCCAATCGACGACGCCCACGGTTGGTCCGAAGGCTCCCGCCAATGCCTCAGCGCGATCGCGGGTCCGGTTGGCGAGCAAGATGCGCGATGCGCCCTGGGTTGTAAGACCATAGACAATGGCCCGTGCCGCTCCGCCCGCACCAAGCACCATCACCGGCCGGCGCCCCTTGTTCCAGTGGGGCGCTTCCTGGTTGAGATTGGTCATGAACCCGTAGGCGTCAGTGTTGCTCGCATTCAGCCGCCCCGCGCCATCACGCCAAACCGTGTTGGCTGCGCCGATCGCTCGCGCCGCTTCGTCGGCGATGAAAGCGAGACGCAAGGCCTCCTCCTTGTGCGGCAGCGTCACATTGGCTCCGGAATAGCCGCGCTCGGCGAGCGAGCGCAGGAAGCCGGCAAGCTCCTCTGGCCGCACCGCCTCCTTCTCGTAGTCGCCGTCAATCCCATAGACCTTGAGCCAGTAGCGGTGGATCGCAGGCGAGCGCGAATGCTCGATTGGCCAGCCAATGATGCAGGCGCGTCTCACTTAGATCAGCTTTCGATGACGCCCTCGCGCCGAAGCGTATCGAGGAGCGGAATGAGAGGAAGCCCAAGGATGGAGAAATAGTCGCCGTCGATCTTCTCGAACAACTGAATGCCGGTGGATTCGATCTGATAGGCGCCGACCGAGCTCAGCACCTCTTCGCCGGCGGCCGCGAGATAGCGGCCGATAAATTGCGGCGAGAGCCTGCGCATGGTCAGTGTCGCCATGGTCGTCTCCGCCCAGATGATCTCACCTTTGGTCGCAACCGCAATTGCCGCGTGCAGCGTGTGGGTTTTACCGCTGAGATCGAGCAATTGGCAGCGCGCGGCTTCCATGCTGTCGGGCTTGCTCATGATGACACCGCCGAAGGCGAGCACCTGGTCAGCGCCGATGACGTAGGCCTTGGGAGCAACCTCGCTGACGGCTTCGGCCTTGGCCCGCGCCAGCACCTCGGCCACATCGTGTGGCGCCAGCGCTTCGTCGCCCCCGACCGCCTGGCGCATGGCGCTCTCGTCAAGCCCCGGCGGTTCGGCGATGAAGCTGAGCCCAGCTGCTTCCAACAGCTTCGCCCTCGACTTGCTCGACGAAGCGAGGATCAACGGTGGGCGTCCTGCCTGCAGGAAGCTCGTCATGCTTCGAGCACCGGCGCCTCGCGGTCATGATAAAGCCGGATGATGGCGGCGGCAGTTTCTTCGATCGACCTGCGGGTTACATCAATGATCGGCCAGCCGTGGCGCGCGCAAAGCGCCCGCGTCTGGACGATCTCTGCGGCGATAGCCTCGCGGTCGACATAGTCGTCGAGGCGGCCGTGGGCATGCTCGATGACGCGGTTCTGCCGGACTTGCGCGATGCGCTCGGTGCTCGCAACGAGCCCGACGACGAAGGCATTGCTCGGCACCTCGAGCTGGGGTGGAAGCGGCACGCCTGGAACGAGCGGCACGTTCGCCGTCTTGAAGCCGCGGTTGGCGAGATAGATCGAGGTTGGCGTCTTGGACGTGCGGCTGATGCCGACCAGGACAATATCGGCGTCATTGAGATTCTGGGGGAGATGGCCATCGTCGTGCAGCATGGTGAAATTGAGCGCCTCGATGCGGCGGAAATAGTCGGCGTCGAGCACGTGCTGGCCTCCGACCGTGGGTGTCGCCGGAGTGCCAAGATAAGACTCAAAGACCTGAAGAATCGGCTTCAGCGCCGGAACGCAAGGGATGTTGAGCCGCTTGCAGGACCGCTCGAGCTCGTCGGCGAGCTCCCGGTTGAACAGGGTGTAGAGCACGATGCCCGGCGCCGCCTCGACATCCTTGAGCACCCGCTCGAGCTCGCGCCGGCTCCGCACCAAGGGGTGGAGATGTTCGACAGCCCGCAGCTGCGCATACTGGACCCGCACAGCCTTGGCGATCGTGATCAGCGTTTCGCCGGTCGCGTCGGAGATCATATGAAGGTGGAAGGTGCGCTGGATATCCATGGCAAGCCTTCTGGATAACCGCGATGGCGCAACGGGGCAACTCCGAGGCTCGGTCTGATCCCTCCTCTGGCCTCCTAGACAGAGCGCAGAGTTTCTTCACAGATTCGCTGGTGTCGAGAAAAAGACGCCTTTCACACAGGGCACGGCAATACCCTCTGCCATCCCCAACTCTAGCGCCTCGCTTTCCACAGGAAGCTAGGCCATCTCCTTCGGTGCGCGAGATGTCCTGGCAGGGCTTATGTCACAAGACTTTTACGCCCGGCACGGGAGGCTTAGCCACAGATCGATGGCTAAATTAACCATCACGCCGTGAGCTTCCCCGAGAGTCCTGTCGATAGCCTGGTGAGAGCCCAGAATGTCCGCTATCCACACACAAATAGTAACAGTAGAAACTCTTTAGAGACTCTCTATTTTAGTATTAGAGAGCGTGATGCTCCGCGTTCCTCAGGCGCAGAGTCCCCTTCTCCGGGCTCTTGCCGGACAAACAAACGTTCCACCGCCGATCTGGTTGATGCGCCAGGCTGGACGCTATCTGCCCGAATATCGCGAGGTGAGAAGCAAAGTCCCCTCGTTCCTCGATCTGTGCCACACTCCCGAACTCGCGGCGGAGATAACGCTCCAGCCTTTGCGGCGGTTCGATCTCGATGCGGCCATCATATTCTCCGACATTCTCATAGTTCCTTACGCGCTTGGCCAGAAAATCGAGTTTGTTGAAGGGGAAGGGCCTAGACTTGAGGCGATCGGAGATGCAGCCGGCATCGCTCGGCTAAATTTACGCAATATGGCCAAATACTTAGAACCTGTCTACGAAACTGTAGAGCGGGTTAAGGAAGCTCTGCCGGATACGATACCGCTGATTGGATTTTGCGGCGCGCCGTGGACCGTTGCCACCTATATGGTCGAAGGGACTGGCAGCAAGGATCAGGCCGAAGCAAGGCTGTGGGCATCTCGAAATCGCGCAGCGTTCCAGGGTTTGATCGATGTTCTGGTCGAGGCCTCGGCTGACTACCTAGCGGGCCAGGTTAAGGCAGGTGCCGATGTGGTCCAGGTCTTCGATAGTTGGGCTGGCAGCTTACCGGAGGACGAATTCGCTCGCTGGTGCATCGCTCCGACCAAGCGCCTGGTTGAACGCATCAAGGCTGACATGCCCGAAGTGCCGGTGATCGGCTTCCCGCGCGGCGCGGGCGTGCTTGCCGAGCGCTATGCGATAGAGACCGACATCGATGCTATTAGCTGCGACGCAATCACGCCCGTCGCATGGATCAAGGACAGACTGCAGAAACTCCTTCCGGTGCAGGGCAATCTCGATCCTCTACTTCTTGTCGCCGGCGGCTCTCAACTCGATAAGCGTGTAGACGAAATCCTTGCGACACTGGGCCCAGGTCCTTTCATCTTCAATCTCGGTCACGGCATCCGCCTCGACACGCCGCTCAAGAATGTCGAGCGCCTTGTAAGCCTGGTGAAGAATAGCCCCGCTTAGCCCCTGGCATCAGAGATGCTGCTTGCCTATATCAAGGCCTTCCACGTCATTGCCATCATCGCCTGGATGGCTGGACTGCTCTATCTGCCGCGACTCTTCGTCTATCACGCCGCAAGCAAGAAGGGCTCAGAGCAGTCCGAGACGTTCAAGGTGATGGAGCGGCGGCTCTTGCGGCTGATCACCACGCCGGCAATGGTGGCGAGTTGGGTGTTCGGGCTGATCCTCGCCTTCTCTGGCGTTATCGATTGGTTACGAGACGGCTGGTTCTACTTGAAGCTTGTCCTCGTGGTTCTCTTGTCCGCCTATCATGGCTGTCTCGTCATGTGGACAAAGGACTTTGCCTTGGATCGGAATACGCGTTCGCCGCGTTTTTATCGCATCGCCAACGAAATCCCGACCCTCCTCATGATTGGGATCGTGATTCTCGTGATAGTCCGCCCCTTCTAAGGGTCCAGCCAAAACTGTTCCGCACGCCTTCGGGGTCTGCTATAAGATGAGTCGCATCCTATCCGGGACGCTGTCGCGGCCCGCCTTCCCCCCAAAAGAACGGGTCGCCCGGAACGGAGCAGGCGTCGAGCTCTGCCTTTCCCGCCAAGGCAAATCCTATCCCCTTCCCTGAAGTCGCGCGATGCGGCGCGGCATTCGAAAATCCTAGGTTCACTCATTCCCATTTGGAGTAGCAGCGCATGCAGGAAATGAAGCTGCAAGATTTGAAGACCAAGTCGCCGACGGAGCTTCTGAGCTTCGCCGAGGAGGTCTCCGTCGAGAACGCGAGCGCCATGCGCAAGCAGGAGCTCATGTTCGCGATATTGAAACAACTGGCCGCCCGCGATGTGGAGATCACCGGCACGGGCGTGGTCGAGGTGCTGCAGGACGGCTTCGGCTTCCTGCGCTCGCCCGACTCGAATTATCTCGGAGGACCGGACGACATCTACATCTCGCCGTCGCAGATCAGGCGCTTCGGCTTGAGAACCGGCGACACCGTCGAGGGCCAGATCAGGAGCCCGAAAGAGGGCGAGCGCTATTTCGCTCTGCTCAAGGTCAACACCATCAATTTCGAGGACCCCGACAAGCAGCGCCACAAGATCCATTTCGACAATCTCACGCCGCTCTATCCCGACGAGTGGCTGCAGATGGAGATCGAAAATCCGACCAACAAAGATTTGACTGGCCGTGTGATCGACATCGTGGCCCCGCTCGGCAAGGGCCAGCGCGGTCTGATCGTGGCGCAGCCGCGCACCGGCAAGACCATCATCCTCCAGAACATCGCCCATTCCGTCACCGCAAATCATCCCGAGTGCTATCTCATCGTGCTCTTGATCGACGAGCGGCCCGAGGAGGTGACCGACATGCAGCGCTCGGTGAAGGGCGAAGTGATCTCATCGACCTTCGATGAGCCTGCCTCACGGCACGTTCAGGTGGCCGAGATGGTCATCGAGAAAGCCAAGCGCCTGGTCGAGCATAAGCGCGACGTGGTGATCCTGCTCGACTCCATCACGCGCCTTGGTCGCGCTTACAACACCGTCGTTCCGTCGTCGGGCAAGGTGTTGACCGGTGGCGTCGATGCCAATGCCCTGCAAAGGCCAAAGCGCTTCTTCGGCGCCGCGCGCAACATCGAGGAAGGCGGCTCACTCACCATCATCGCCACGGCGCTCATCGATACCGGCAGCCGCATGGACGAGGTGATCTTCGAAGAGTTCAAAGGCACCGGTAACTCGGAAATCGTGCTCGACCGCAAGGTCGCCGACAAGCGTGTGTTCCCGGCGATCGATATTGCTCGCTCCGGTACGCGCAAAGAGGAGCTGCTGGTCCCGCCCGATCAGCTCAAGAAGATGTACGTGCTGCGCCGCATCCTGAACCCGATGGGCATCCAGGACGCGATCGAATTCCTCCTCGACAAGCTGAAGCAGACCAAGAACAATGGCGATTTCTTCGAGTCGATGAATACTTAGCGCCGGCCGACGTCTTCCCTCAAAAATCGTCGAACCCAACGCAAGCTCCTTGCGTTTATCTCACAGCCAATTGGCTGAGAGAGACCAAGGAGAGTATCATGAAGCGACTGATTTTCGTGATCGTCGCCCTCGGTCTTGCGGTTGGTTTCACGGCACCCGCATTTGCCGCGGGCCCGAACCAGCCCCTGACCAAGTCCGACTGCAAGAAGGCTGGCCTGAAATGGAACGACCAGACGAATGTCTGCCAAGCGAAAGGCAAATAACCGACACGCCTGAACGCGAAAAGTCGTTCCGTTGATAAAGAGCCCGGTAGGAAGCCCGGGCTCTTCGTCTAAACAGACATGCGGTGCGCCGTCTTCGCTGTCTCAATCAGCGCGGCAGGCTCCGTAACCGGCACCGAGCATTCTGGCCCGATGCAGACATAGGCCGTCGGTTTGCCCTCGATAGCCCTCTTGCCGTGAGCCGGCGAGGACGCCGGCAGGTCCTGCCCTGCCCTCACCTCCTGGATCACCGCACCTGGTAGCGACACGTCATGCAGCGCGCGCCGTAGCGCCAATGCATCGCTGCCCTCAGGCGCAATCAGCACGATGTGCGCCGGCGCGAGGAGATCAAGCTCTGCCGCAAGCAATCCCGTATGGGCGAGGACATTGACGCCAATCGTGCCGGCAAAAGAACGCAGGATCGCCTCGGCGCGGGCGCGATAGCGCTCTTCCCCGGTCCAGAGGTACAGCGCAGCGAGGTTCGAGACCATTACCGCATTTGCATTCGGTGTGGCCTCGTCCTGTCCGCTCAAAGGCCGCACGATAAGATCGTCAGTGTCGTCGGCGACGAAATAGTAGCCGCCGAGATCGTCGGCCCAATAATGGCGGTCAAGCACGTAGACCCACTCGCGAGCGAGATTGACATAGTCGTGCTCGCCGGTGACATTGGCAAGAGCGAGCGCGGCCTTGATCATGTTGGCGTAATCGTTGGCGGTCGCCGGCGCCTTGGCTTCGCCCGCGCGATAAGCGTGGAACAGCCGCCCGTCCGCATTCATCCGATTACTGACGAAATTGAAGGCGCGCGCGGCGGCTTTGAGCCAGTCTGCATGCGCGAAGACATCTGCGGCTTCCGCGAGCGCAGCGATCATCAGCCCGTTCCAATCGGCGAGCACCTTGTCGTCGAACCCTGGGCGTACGCGCAACGAGCGTGTCTGGAACAGCTTCTCACGCATCTCGGCGAGCCGCCGCTCGGTCTCGGCATCGCGAAGCTCGATCGCATTGAGTCGATTGAGAATGTTGTGGCCCTCGAAATTTCCGTCGCGCGTCACGCCATAAATCTCGGCTAACAGGCGCGCGTCGTGGGGGCCAAGCACCTCCTCGATCTCGGCGAGACTCCACACATAGAACTTGCCTTCCTCGCCCTCGCTGTCGGCGTCGAGCGAAGCGGCGAAGCCTCCGCCTTCGACGACCATCTCGCGCAACAGCCAACCGATCGTCTCAGCAATGCGAATGGCGTAGAGCGGCGATTTCTTCTCGCGCCAGGCCTCGGTCATCAGCTCCACGAGCAGTGCATTGTCGTAGAGCATCTTCTCGAAATGCGGCACGAGCCAGCGCTCGTCGACGCTGTAGCGCGAGAAGCCGCCGCCGAGATGATCGTAGATGCCGCCTTGCGCGATATGCGTCAGCGTGAGGTCGACCGCCTCGAGCGGACTGGGCAGCCCATAGCGGAGTCCGGCGCGCCACAAGAACCCGAAGAACTGCGGCTGCGGGAATTTCGGCGCCCCTCTGATTCCGCCATTGACCGAATCGACGGCTTGAATGAGACGGCGCGCAAGATCCGCGAGCATCGCATCGCTCGGCGGCTGTGGCGCTGCCGAAGACCGCGTGGGCTTGAGCCGCTCCTTGAGCAGCACAGCGTTCTGCCTGACCTTGTCTGGCTCCTCGCGATAGACACGTGCGACTTCATTCAGTACACGGACGAATGCTGGTCGACCGTAACGCGAGTCCTTGGGGAAATAGGTCCCGCCCCAAAACGGCTCGGCGTCCGAAGTGAGGAACATGGTGAGCGGCCAGCCGCCCTGCTCGCCGAGCTCGTGCAGCGCCCCCATATAGATCGCATCGACGTCGGGCCGCTCCTCGCGGTCGACTTTAATGTTGACGAAGAGATCGTTCATCACGGCTGCGGTCGCTTCGTCCTCGAAGCTTTCATGTGCCATGACGTGGCACCAATGGCAGGCAGCGTAGCCGACCGAGAGCAGAATGGGCTTGCCGGTAGTACGGGCTTCGGCCAAGGCCTCCTCGCCCCAAGGGCGCCAATGCACGGGATTGTCCTTGTGCTGCAGGAGATAAGGGCTCGTTTCCTGCGCGAGTTGGTTTCCTTCGACACGCTCCTGCATGGCCCTTCCTCTCGTTGCTCCGTAAAATAACGCAATGGACCAGGAGATCGGCGATCAGGCCGGAATAAAAAGCGAAGCCACGGCGGTTTCGACCGGTACCATCGTGGCGCTGGCCAGCGGCGCCCTGCCCGCCGCCATCGCGGTGATTCGCGTCTCCGGGCCTAAGACGCGCAATGTGCTCGAGGCCTTTTGCGGCGGCGTGCCCGCGCCGCGGCATGCCACCTTGCGCGACATCGGCCCCCCTAGCCTGCCAGCGATCGACCGCGGGCTCGTGATCTGGTTTCCCGCACCAGCGAGCTTCACTGGGGGGGACATGGCCGAGCTCCACACCCATGGGAGCCGCGCCGTGGTGATCGAAGTCATCGAAGCTGTGCTGTCGCTTGACGGCACGCGGCTGGCGGAGCCTGGCGAGTTCGCGCGGCGCGCCTTTGAGAACGGCAAGCTCGACTTGACCCAGGTCGAGGGCCTCGCCGACCTGATCAGCGCCGAGACCGAGGCCCAGCGCTGGCAGGCTTTGGCGCAAGCCGAAGGATCGCTCAGAGCGCTCTACGAGGGCTGGCGCGCCGAGCTGCTACGCGCCCAGGCGCTGGTCGAAGCCGGGTTGGACTTCGCCGACGAGGGGGATGTCGCGGCCGATGTCGCTCTCAAGGCCGAAGCCATCGTCACCTCCCTGCTTGCGTCGATCTCGCATCATCTTGCCGACAGGCGCGGCGAGCGCTTGCGCGACGGCGTGCGCATCGTCATTGCCGGACCGCCCAATGTCGGGAAGTCGAGCCTGTTGAATGCGCTCGCCAAGCGCGACGTGGCGATCGTGTCGGAGGAGGCCGGCACCACGCGCGACGTGCTTGAGGTCCATCTCGACCTCGGTGGCCTACCGGTGATTCTCATTGACACTGCGGGCCTCCGCGAGACCGAAAGCAAGGTCGAGGCCGAGGGCGTCCGGCGAGCGTTGTCGCGCACCGAGCAGGCCGATGTTGTGCTGTGGCTTGTCGATGCGACGGCGCCGGTCTGGGAGCCGCCGGTGGCACTCGGGACCAAGCCGGCCATCTGCATCCTCAACAAGATCGATCTCGGACCTCAGGGTACGAGCGAGGATTGCATCCAAATCTCCGCCAAGACGGGGCAGGGGCTCGACCGACTGATCGAGGTGCTTGAGGAACAGGCGGCACTTATCGCGAAGACAGGTTCCGGCGCGCCACTGATGACGCGAGCACGCCATCGAGTGGAGCTCGAAGACGCACGTGCCGCTCTCCAGCGCTTCGGCGATGCTCCACTTAGCCCCGAGCTCAGGGCCGAGGAGCTGCGCATCGCCGCTCACCATGTCGGCCGGCTTACGGGCAGGATCGATGTCGAGGAGGTCCTCGGCGCCATCTTCGGCGAGTTCTGCATCGGCAAGTGATTCACGTGAAACAATCCGTGGCCGCTTTGACGCGCGGGCGCGAACAGATTAGCTACGGGGCCATGAGCAAGGGCTTCGACGTCGTCATCATCGGGGGAGGGCACGCGGGCTGTGAGGCAGCCGCCGCGGCCGCGCGCATGGGCGCGCGCACGGCGCTGGTAACACATAGCTTCGCCACCATCGGCGAGATGTCGTGCAACCCGGCAATCGGAGGCCTGGGCAAGGGCCATCTGGTTCGGGAGATCGATGCGCTCGATGGACTCATGGGGCGGGTCGCGGACGAGGCCGGAATCCAATTCCGCGTGTTGAACCGCAGCAAGGGTCCGGCAGTGCAGGGACCTCGCGCTCAGGCCGACCGCCAGCTGTACCGCCGCGCCATGCAGGCGGCGATCAAGGCTACGCCTCGCCTTGAGGTGGTCGAGGCTGCGGTCGAAGACCTCATCGTACAGGACGGTAACGTTAATGGAGTGCTGACCGCCGGTGGGCGCAGCATCACGGCTGGCGCCGTGGTTCTGACCACCGGTACGTTCCTGCGCGGCCTGATCCATATCGGCGAGCGCAAGATCCCGGCGGGACGCATCAACGAGGCCCCTGCCCTTGGGCTCTCCGATCGCCTTTATGGACTTGGCCTGCCCATGGGCCGGCTCAAGACCGGGACGCCGCCTCGGCTCGATGGCCGCACCATTAGCTGGGATGGCCTTCAGGTGCAGCACGGCGATGACCCGCCGCAGCCATTCTCGTTCTTGACCGAGAGGATCACCACGCCGCAGGTCGTCTGCCACATCACGCACACGACCGAGGCCACCCACGCCATCATCGAGGCGAACCTCGCCCGCGCGCCGATGTACTCGGGCGCGATCGAGAGCGTCGGCCCTCGCTACTGTCCATCGATCGAAGACAAGGTGGTTCGCTTTAAGGAGCGCGAGAGCCACCAGATCTTCCTCGAGCCCGAGGGCCTCGACGATGACACGATCTATCCAAACGGCATTTCGACGTCGCTGCCTGAGGATGTGCAGCTCGCCTTCCTGGAGACCATCCCGGGTCTTGAAGCGGCGCGGGTAATCCGGCCTGGCTACGCCATCGAGTACGACTATGTCGATCCGCGCGAGCTTCATCCGAGCCTGGAGACGAAGTCTGTTCTGCGGCTGTTCCTGGCCGGCCAAATCAACGGCACGACCGGATACGAGGAGGCTGCGGGGCAGGGACTCGTCGCCGGCATCAATGCCGCACTCGTAGCTGGCGGCGGTGTGGCGCGCTTCAGCGTGACAAGAGCCGACGGCTATCTCGGCGTAATGATCGACGACCTCGTCACCCGCGGCGTGACCGAGCCCTACCGCATGTTCACCTCCAGAGCCGAGTACCGGCTCACCCTTCGCGCCGACAATGCCGATCAGCGGCTCACGCCACTGGGCATTGCTACGGGCTGCGTCGGGACCGCGCGGCGTCAGGCCTTCGCCAAGACTGCTAAGCGGCTGGCTGAGGCCGAGGCGCTGCTGTGCTCCCTCACCCTCACCCCAGATCAGGCCGCGAAGCACGGGCTCAGCATCAATCACGACGGGCGCCGGCGGAGCGCCTTTGAGCTGCTCGCCTACCCCGAAATTGAATTGTCGCGAATTGCGGATATTTGGCCGGAAATACGGGAAATTGACCGGAAAATTGCGGATCAATTGTCGATCAATGCTCGCTATGCGGTTTACGTGAAGCGGCAGGAACTCGACATCGCATCCTTCCGCAAAGACGAGGCAATCGTTATCCCCGCTGATTTCATGTTCGCCGCCCTGCCCGGCCTATCCACCGAGCTCAGGCAGAAGCTCGAGCGGCATCGGCCGACAAGCCTCGGCCATGCGGCGCGGCTCGACGGCATGACCCCTGCCGCGCTGATGCTGCTCCTCGCTCACCTGAAGAAGGGAGCGGCGGCCAAGCGCGCCTGACGCGGGAAAGCACGGGGATGGCTGCCCGGAACGCGCCCCTTTCCATCAGTGGGCCGACCGATTTCGCTGAAGCCTTTAAAGTTCCACGTGAAACAATCCACAGGCTGACACGCTTCGCCGAGCTGCTCGCGCACTGGCAGAAGCGCACCAATCTCGTCGCCCCGTCAACGCTCCCGACGCTGTGGTCGCGCCATTTCGCCGACTCGGCGCAGCTCACGACTCTTGCGCCGAAGGCGCGACTCTGGCTGGATCTCGGAACAGGGGCAGGCTTTCCCGGGCTCGTTATCGCGATCTTAAAAGCCGGAACGCCAGACTTCCGCATGCATCTCGCTGAGAGCAACCGCAAGAAGTGCGCCTTCCTTGCCGAGGTCGCCCGCGCCACCAAAGCGCCTGTGGACATCCACGCCATGCGCATTGAAGACCTTGCGCAAAGCGCTAACAGGCTTGCACCTGACGTGGTCAGCGCGCGGGCGCTCGCGCCGCTGCCGCGCCTGTTCGATCTGGCGGCGCCGTTCTTCGCAGCAGGGACACGGGGACTCTTCCTGAAAGGTCGCGAGGCAGAAGCGGAGGTCGAGGCGGCGAAGGCCGAGTGGGACTTCACCGCGCGGCTCGTGCCGAGCCTCACCGCGGCGAACTCGCACATCGTCGAGGTCACGAATCTTCGCCCGCGTGCTGGAAGCGAGGCTCGATCGCGATGAGCCTCTTCGGCACCCGCCAACGCACCCGCGTGCTCGCGCTCGCCAACCAGAAGGGCGGCGTCGGCAAGACCACGACCGCCATCAATCTCGGCACCGCGCTCGCAGCGGTCGGCGAGCGCGTGCTCATCATCGACCTCGACCCGCAGGGCAACGCGAGCACGGGTCTCGGCGTCGACCAGCGCCCGATCTCGACCTTCGATGTGTTGAGCGGCCATGCCACCATCATGCAGGCGATGGTCCCGACCCCCAACGTGCCGCGGCTCTCGATCGTGCCGGCAACCATCGACCTCATGTCCTTCGAGCGCGAGGCAGGGGCGTCAGGCGGACGGCACTACCGCCTGCGCGATTGCCTCGCAGCGATGACTGCGGCTGAGGAACCGGACCAGGCTGCGACCTATATTCTGATCGACTGCCCTCCCTCGCTCAATTTACTGACCGTTAACGTTCTCGCCGCGGCCGACGCCGTGCTCGTCCCGCTGCAATGCGAGTTCTTCGCGCTCGAAGGCCTGGCGCAACTCCTGAACACCGTTGACGAGATCAAGGTCAGGCTCAACCCGAAGCTCCAGATCCATGGTGTCGTGCTCACCATGTACGACACCCGCACCAGCCTGTCCGACCAGGTGGTCGACGACGTGCGCCGCGTGCTCGGCGAGAAGGTCTACACCACGGTGATCCCGCGCAATGTGCGCGTGGCCGAATCGCCGTCGCACGGCAAGCCGGTGCTGCTCTACGACTATCGCTGCCTGGGAAGCCAGGCTTACATCCAGCTCGCATCAGAGGTGATCGAGCGCGAGCGGCGGATGCGTGCGGCATGATCATCTATCGGCGAATCAAAGGGGAGGAGGCTTCCATGTCGGTTGGCGCGCAACGGAATAGGCTGGGGAGGGGCTTGGCCTCGCTCATCAGCGGTGCGGCGGAGGACCAGCGGAGCCTGCCTCTCGCTTCGATCAAGCCTGGGCGTTTCAATCCGCGGCGGAACTTCTCGCAGGCCCAGCTCGATGAGCTTGCTGCGTCGATCCGCGAGCGCGGGCTGGTGCAGCCGCTCGTGGTGCGTCCGTCGCTCTCAGATGCGGAGAGCTTCGAGATCGTGGCCGGCGAGCGGCGCTGGCGCGCGGCGCAGCTCGCCAATCTGCATCAAGTGCCGGTCATCGTGCGCGAGCTCACCGACCAGGAGGCCGTCGAGCTCGCCATCATCGAGAACGTGCAACGCGAAGACCTGAACGCAATCGAAGAGGGCGAGGGCTACAAGCTGCTCATGGATGGCCACGGCTACACGCAAGAGGACCTCGCCAAGGTCATCGGCAAGAGCCGGAGCCACCTCGCCAACATGCTTCGCCTGCTCAAGCTGCCGCACCGCGTGCAGGAGATGGTGCGGTCTGGTCAGTTGAGCGCAGGCCACGCGCGCGCCCTGATCGGCCGCGCCGACTCCGAGGCGCTCGCGCTCCGCATTGTTAACGAAGGCTTAACAGTGCGCGACATCGAGGCGCTTACGCAGGAAAAAAGTCCTAAGCCGAAACGGAGCAGGAGCAAGGACGCCGACACGCGTGCGGCCGAGGCCGAGCTTGCTGAGGCGCTTGGGCTCGGCGTCGAGATCAAGAAGGGGAAGGGAGAGAAGGGCGAGCTCAGGATCCGCTACACCACGCTCGACCAGCTTGAGGACCTGCGCCAGCGCCTGCTGCGGAGGTCACGGTGAGGGCCGATCCCTCCATTCGCGAAAATGCTCGCGGCCTTCACTATAAAACTCGTCCAGATCACAAGAGACCTGTGGGTGGTAACTAAGGAATCTGCCGACGCCGCTAGGAAGGCTGCGGACGCCGCCGATCTCAGCGCACACGCCGCCCTTGGAATGGAATTGCCCATTGTCCGTGCTACCAGACCGGCGGATATTGCTCGATAAGCCTGTTCCTGGAAGCCATACGGCGGGAATAGTGGCCGATCACTTCCCCAGCCAATATTCCGCAGTCAGCGCGATCTATTTTCGCAACGATGGACGCACTCCCGCACTTCCGCTGCAAATGCAGGTCATTCCCGCGAAAGCGGGAATCCAGTAACAACCGGACTTCGTCATCCTGAACGGCGACGATTACTGGATTGCCCGGTCAAGCCGGGCAATGATGCAAGATCGTGGATGGCCGGGACAAGCCCGGCCATGACAAGTTTGTGGGCTTGCTAGCTCTGAGAGTGAATTAAGCGACGGCGAGGAATTCTTCGGCGCGGAAGAGAGATTTGAACGGAACGCCGGCCTTGGCATAGAGGTCGGCAGCGCCTTCGCCGCGGTCGAGGATCGACAGCACGAGTGCGACCTTGGCGCCGGCGTCCTCCACTGCCTTAACCGCCTCCATGGCAGAGCCGCCGGTCGTGGTCACGTCCTCGAGGATCACCACGGTCTTGCCAGCGATTTCCGCGCCGTCGATGCGCTTCTTGGTGCCGTGATCCTTCACCGTTTTGCGCACGAAGAAGCCAGCAAGACGCCGGCCGAAGTCGGGGCTGCACATGGCGACCGGTGCGATCAGCGGCACTGCGCCCATCTCCAGCCCGCCGATGCAGTCTGCCTTCACGCCTTGCAGCTCCTGTAAGATGAGCTCGGCCAGCAGGTTCGCTCCGTCGGGATCGAGCATCGCCGGCTTCATGTCGAAATAGAAATTGCTCTCGCGACCCGAGGCGAGCACGACCTTTCCGCGGCGGAACGCGCGCTCCTTGAGAAACGCGAAGAGCTTGTGGCGCGCGTTGTCGCTGCTTCTGTTCTTCTCGCTCATGCCTCTCCCCAACTCATCTTTCTGTCATGCCCGCGCACGCGGGCATCCAGTAACCACCGCCGTCAGTTAGTTATGAAGACAGGGCTTATTGGATTCCCGCTTTCGCGGGAATGACAAGGAAAATCGTGGATGGCCGGGCCAAGCCCGGCCATGACGACTGTAAGGGCTGGCCGAGGCATACATACAACCCGCGGCGCCGGCGTCAAATGCGCGAGGCGAGCTTGAGCACAAGGCGCTCGGCAAACGGGCCTTCGAGGTCGGGCGATTTGCGCGAGCGCCTGATCGCGTCCTGGATGAGCGGCAGAGCCTGCGCAAGCCGCGTCGCGCCCCAGCGCTTGCAGTGCGAGAGAAACATGGGCTCGCGCTTGAAATGGGGGCGGGGCCTGAGAGACTTCACAGCATCCTTGAAGCTGCCGCCGCCGGCTTGCGCTGATGCCACGCGATGGAGCTGCGTGAAGTGCCGCCCAAGCGCGGCGAGCGCTGCAGCGTTGTCGGTGCCGGCCGCAGAGAGACGATGCAGCTCGCGAAGCGCAATCGCTGCATCGCCGGCGCTCGCCGCATAGACGAAATTCTCAAGCGCAGTCTCCGCTGCATCGCCCACGATCGCGTCGACGTCGTCCTCGCTGATGCTCTCTCCGCCGGTGGCATAGAGCGCAAGCTTGGCGACTTCTGAGCGCGACAAGGCCTGGTCGGCGCCGAGCCGCGTCATGAGGTAAGTGCGCGTGTCGGTGTCGATGCTAAGCCCAGCCTCGGCAAGCTCGTCGTCGATCATGCCGGCGAGCGTGCGCTCATCGCTGTAGCAGGGAAGGGCGACGGCGGTCTTGTCCTTCTCGAAAACCTTGCGCAAGGCCGAGTCGGACCTGAGATTGCCGGCCTCGACGATGAGAAAATTCTCGGTCGGCTCCGCCAGCGTCGCCTTGAGCGATGTCGCATCGAGCCATGCTCCGGCAGTCACCCTGATCACGCTGCGCTCGGCGAACATCGGCTTGGTGCGAAGCTCGACCTCGAGCCGCGCAGGGTCGTCGGCAAAATCGCGATTGTCGAGGCGGACCACCTCCGTGCTGCCACTTTCCTTGTGCGCTAAGAGCGCGGCGAGCTCGCTCGCGCGCTCGGAAACGAGCCCGGCGTCGGGCCCATAGACCAGAACGGCGCGGGATTCAGGGTCAGGCGATTTCAAAAAACGCGCAACGCCTGATGACTTGAGGGCAACCATAGTTCTTTTGAGTTGTCATGCCCGCGAAGGCGGGCATCCAGTAATCCCTGTCCTTCAAAGATAGCGAAGCCCGATGGTTACTGGATTCCCGCGTTCGCGGGAATGACATTTGGGAATTCGTGGATGCCCGGGACAAGCCAGGGCATGACGGTCTTTATTGATCCGGAAGCCGGGCAATGACACGCGCGGAGCACTAGGCGGCGGTGTTCAGATAGGCCGCGATCCTGGTCCTAATGCTGTCGGCCACGGTGGTCGCGGCGCGGTTCTCGGCGTCGTAGCGGGCGCGCACGTTGGCGAAGATCTCCTGGAAGCGGTTATACGGCGCGCGCGAGATGGCCGTGCCCTGGAGCAGCACTTTGCCAGTCGGGTCCATCAGCCTGAAGGTGGCGTCGAGCTGGTAGACCTGGCCGGTCGCGTCGCCGCTGATCTCTACGAGCTGATTGACCAGGCTCTCCTTGATGGTGATGTCGAGCCTATAGTGCGACGGAGCCGGATAGCCGCCGCCGGTCGTGGCGAAGATCAGCTCGTTGCGGATCTTTTGGCCGACGCGACCGGGAATGGGATTGATCTCGACGCCGGCCATCACGTCGGAGAGCTTCTGCCCGCCGGCGGTGGTGCCGCCGTAGAGCGGCTGGAAGCCGCAGCCGGCAAGCGCGCAAGCGGCGATGCTCACCGCTACGGCGATAGCAAGACTACGCCACGACATTGATGACCCTCTGTGGCACTACGACCACCTTTTTTATTTTACGTCCCCCGATGGCGCGCACGACATTGTCGAGCTTTAACGCCGCAGCTTCAATATCTTCTTTCGCGGCGTCCCGCGCAATCGTCAATTCGTCCCGCCGTTTGCCGTTAACCTGGACGGCGATGGTGACCGTGTCCTCGACCAAGAGCGCGGGATCGGCCTTAGGCCAGGGCTCCTCGGCCACCAGGGTTTTATGACCTAGGATCGCCCAGGATTCCTCGGCAAGATGGGGCATCATTGGAGCAACAATGCGGACAAGAATTTCCGCCGCCTCGCGCAGCGCGTCCCGTGATGCTGGCGTGGCCGCTGCGCCAGTCGCCTCGCGGAGCCCTGCCTCCACCAAGTTGACCAAAGTATAAATGTAAGCAACGGCGCTGTTGAATCTCAGTTCTTCTATCGCTTTGGTGACGCGATCTATAGCCTTATGGGCATCCCGTCGTATAGGCGCAGACTCCGCAAGCTGATTGCGGCCGTCCAGCGGCTTGGGTGCAATTTTGGCGATCTCGCCGACCAGACGATAGACGCGCTGAACGAATCTGTAGGCACCCTCGACGCCCGCCGAGGTCCACTCGATGTCGCGTTCTGGCGGCGTGTCGGACAGCATGAACCAGCGCGCGGTGTCGGCGCCGTAGCTTGCGATGATGGTGTCGGGATCGACGACATTCTTCTTCGATTTCGACATCGACTCGACGGCGCCGATGGTGATCGGCTCGCCAGTCTTGGCGTGCACCGGCTTGCCGTCGCGCTTGGTCACCTCCTCCGGCAGCACCCATTTTCCGTGCTGGTCCTTGTAGGTCTCGTGCGTGACCATGCCTTGGGTGAACAGACCTTTGAACGGCTCGTCGAGCTTCGTGTAGCCCGTCTTGTGCATGGCGCGGGCGAAGAAGCGCGCATAGAGCAGGTGCAAAATCGCGTGCTCGACGCCGCCGATATATTGATCGACGGGCATCCAATAGCCGACGGCGTTCTTGTTGACCGGCTCTAGCGAGCGCGGCGAGGTGAAGCGCGCGAAATACCAGGACGAGTCGACGAAGGTGTCCATGGTGTCGGTCTCGCGCGTGGCGGGGGCGCCGCAGGAGGGGCAAGTGACGTGCTTCCAGGTCGGGTGACGTTCGAGTGGATTGCCCGGCTTGTCGAAGGTCACGTCGTCAGGGAGCTTCACGGGCAAGTCGCTCTCCGGCACCGGCACGATGCCGCAAGTACGGCAGTGGATCATGGGGATGGGACAGCCCCAATAGCGCTGGCGTGAGATGCCCCAATCGCGCAGGCGATATTGCGTCTGGCGCTCGGCGAGCGGCTTGCCCTTCACCTTCCGCTTGATGAGACGGGCTGCGATCTTCTCCTTGGCTTCCTCGACGCCAAGCCCATCGAGGAAGTCCGAATTGATCAGAGTGCCGTCGCCGGTATAGGCCTCGTCGCCGATCCTGAAGTGTCGGGCATCTTCCCCCGACGGCAGCACCACGGGGATCACCGGCAGATCTTCATTGCGGGCAAATTCGAGATCGCGCTGATCGTGCGCAGGGCAGCCGAAGATCGCGCCGGTGCCGTACTCCATCAGGATGAAATTGGCGATGAACACGGGGAGCTCGGCGTCATCGATCACCGGATGGCGCACGCGCACGCCGGTGTCGAAGCCCTTCTTCTCTTGCGTCTCTAGCTCGGCTGCGGTGGCGCCGCCCTTCTGGCATTCGGCGATGAAGGCCGCGGCAGCCTGATCGTCCCCGGCGAGCTCCTTGGCGAGCGGGTGGTTCGGCGCGATGGCGATGAAGCTCGCGCCGAACAGCGTGTCGGGGCGGGTCGTGAACACCTCGATCAGGTCGTGGCCTTTCGGCGCCGCGGCCTTGAGAGTCTCGAAGCGGATCAGAAGGCCCTCGGAGCCGCCGATCCAATTCGCCTGCATCAGCTTGACCTTCTCCGGCCAGCGGTC
>Ga0126378_10000813_pt1 | contig 22833 bp, 18 predicted proteins | sample PanSoiMetPlot_23_FD_92587 | JGI IMG/M metagenome (GOLD analysis project Ga0126378, IMG submission 92587) | Tropical forest soil microbial communities from Panama - MetaG Plot_23 | ecosystem: Environmental > Terrestrial > Soil > Tropical forest > Bulk soil | place: Panama | collected 2016-02-17
CGCCGGCGGGCCCGGCAAGATGAGCATCCGCATGGGATGGGGAATCTTCTACAACCCCATCGAGCAACTGGTTCTCGAACAGATGAGCGCGGAGCCTCCCTTCGGCGGCAGCGACACGCTGTTCGGAACCCTTCTCAACACGCCGTTTGAATTTGCTTCGGGAGGAGCCGCCGGAGATGGCTCCATTCCCGCGCCCAACCCATTCGGCAGCCGGTTGAGTCCTTCGCGAGGCTCAGACGTGGATTGGTCCATCTTCCGCCCCATCGTCATGTTCGGCCAATTCCAGCCCCACCAGCGCTCTCAATACTCCGAGCAATACAATTTGACCATTCAACGCCAGGTGGCCAAAGACTTGACCCTCCAGATCGGCTATGTCGGAACCGAGGGACACCGGCTGCTCCTTACGCGCGATCTGAACGCAGGAAATCCTCAGACTTGCCTCGATCTGATTCAAGTACTGGGGACTTTCGGCGGATGCGGCGCTTTCGGATCAGATTTTGCGTACACCGTCCCTGCCGGTGCGCTCCCTCCCGGTTTTGTCTTCCATCTGCCGTACACCAACGGACCAACGCCAGGGGGTCCCAACGTGCCTTGTCCTTACTTCAACGCTCCTTCGGGGTGTCTGGTGACGGGGCCAAATGCGAATCCGATCTCCCTCACCGGAACACGCCCGTACTCTTCGCCCTTTTGCGAGCCCATCGGCCCCACGAGCGGGACCGGCTGTCCGCCCGACTTCGTGCCCGTTTTCACCAGCATCTATGCGCAGGATACTGTTGGCAATTCAAGCTTCAACTCGTTGCAAGTCTCTTTGGAGCAGCATTTCTCGCATGGTCTGCAATTCCAGGCCGCCTACACCTTCGGCAAATCAATTGACGATGCATCGAGCTTTGAAAATATTGTGAACCCCTTCGATCCCAAGAAGAGCCGGTCGGTTTCTCTCTTCGATGCCCGTCATAGGTTCGTTTTCAGCCCGTACTGGGAACTGCCCATTCCAAAGCATGAGGGGTTCACCGGGAAAGCTTTGAACGGCTGGGCGGTCTCGGCCATCATTACCTATCAGACGGGATTTCCGATCCGCATTTTGGACGGTAACGACTCGGAATTGACGACCAGTGACGCTGATTTTGAAGTCGTCGGTGAGCCGAATATTGTTGCGCCCGTTCATTTTACGAATCCCCGGAACAATATATCGGCAAGCGGTCAGCACATGTTCTTCGATCCGGCGTCGTTCGAGCCTTCCGTCCTCGGAACTTTTGGTAACTCGCCCCGCGCAATTTGCTGCGGCCCGGCCCTCAGCCAGTCGGACATCTCGATTTCGAAGAAAACGCCCATCGGCGAAAAGCTAAATGCAGAGTTCCGCGCGGAGTTCTACAACGCCTTCAACCACACGCAGTTCCTGATCCCGGATGGAAACTTCTCGCATACCGGCACCTTTGGTTCTGTTTCGAGCGCACGGGATCCGAGATTGATCCAATTCGCTCTGAAGTTTCTCTTCTGATGTAACGAGGGGAGGGGGCCGCTTACAAACGTGCCGATCCTAAGCCGCATTGGCGCTCGCATGAGACAATAGCTTCACCGCCAGCAAACTGACCGCAGGGAACAGACCTGTATCTCCACGGAGCAGCATCATGCACGACGCACTACAAAAGGAACTGGCCACCTACGAAAAGCGCACGCCCAAATCCTCCGCCGCGCATAAGCGCGCGCTTGAACGAATTCCCCTCGGTGTTGCCAGCAATTACCGCCATTACGAGCCTTATCCGATTTTCGTAAAGGACGCCAAGGGCAGCCGCATTCACGACCTCGACGGCAACGAATACATTGATCACAACTTGTGTTTCGGCGCGCTCATGGCTGGGCACGGTCATCCCGCAGTCGTCAAAGCCGTCGAGCAGGAACTCCATCGCGGCACAACCTTCGGTATGCCTCACGATCAGGAATGGGAACTCGCCGAGGAAATCTGCAAACGTTATCCGGTCGAAATGGCGCGCTTCGGCTCCAGCGGCACGGAAGTCACCATGCACGCCTGCCGCATCGCGCGCGCGGCCACGGGCCGGGAGAAAATCCTGAAATTCGAGGGCTGTTACCACGGCTTGCATGACACGGCGCTCGTCAGCGTCAAGCCCAAGGCCGAAGAATACGGCGATCCCGATGCGCCCTCGAGCGTTCCCGGCGGCGCGGGCATTCCCAAAGCCTCGCTCGCCAATGTGGTCGTCGCCGCTTTCAACGATCTCCCGAGCGTTGAGCGCCGCTTCCGCGAAAATCCCGGCCAGATCGCCGCCGTTATTCTCGAGCCCATTATGATGAACGTGGGTCTCTGCCTCCCGCAGCCAGGCTTCCTTGAGGGCCTTCGCGACGTTTGCGCCAAGAACGGCGCGCTCCTCATCTTCGACGAAGTAAAGACCGGCGCAAAACTCGCATGGGGCGGCGCCAGCGAATTCTTCGGCGTGAAGCCGGACATAATCTGCCTCGCGAAATCCATCGGCGGTGGTTTGCCGCTCGGTGCCTTTGGCGCGAGCCGGGCGGTGATGGACCTCATCTCACAGCACAAAGTCTTTCATGGCGGCACTTACAATACGAATCGTGTGGCCATGGCTGCTGGCCTCGCCACGTTTCGCGAAGTCCTCACGCGCGAAAATTACACGCATGTCGGCAATCTCAGCAAAAAACTCGCCGAAGGCTATCGCGCCATCGTCAAAAACTCAGGTTTGCAGGCCTACATCGCCAGCGCAGGCGTCAACGGCGCTCTCATGCTCTATCCGCAAGAAATCCGCAACTACCGCGACTGGACCAAGATCGACATTGATCTCTGGCGCCACTATTGGTTTGGCATGGTCAATCGCGGCGTCCTCGCGCAACCGTACTGGTGGGACGAGCAGTGGACCATCTCCGTGCAGCACACCGAAGCGGACATGGACAAGCATCTGGCGGTCTTCGAAGAAGTCGCGCCCGCGCTAGCCAAAGCCCAGCAGGAGCGCGGTGCCGCTTTCGTCGGAGCGGCGGGTCACTAGCTTCGGTGAGGTGTGAAAGCCATTCCCTGGGTTGATTCTCGTCAGGGCACGGCTTTAGCCGGGCCGAAAGACGAACCCAGGGATAAGGGCTTTCGCCCCTGAGGCTTCAAAGTTCGGTTGAGGAAACTTCGTTGGCGGACGAGATCATTACAACGGCTCTGCCGGTTGCTGAGCCGCGGGCGCCGCAACTTAAGCGCGTCCTCGGCCGATGGGACCTCGTCCTTCTCTTCGTCGTCGCCGTCTTCAACCTTAACGTGGTTCCCTCCATCGCTTCGAATGGCGGCGTGACCGTCTGGCTCTGGATCATCTCTCTCCTTCTTTTTTTCTGGCCCCAAGGCATCGCGGTCATCGAACTTGCTCATCGCTATCCCGGCGAAGGCGGCGTCTATCTTTGGGCCAAGGAAGTCTTCGGAGACTTCCACGGTTTTCTCTCCGGCTGGTGCTATTGGACCAACAACATGATGTACGTCCCGACCATCATGCTGTACTTCGTCGGTGTTTCCGTTTTCGCCCTGGGTCCGGGCCACGCTGGCCTTGCCGACAACAAAACCTTTACGCTCACCGCGTCGCTTGCGCTGCTCACGATTCTCGTGGTCCTTAACATCGTCGGTCTTGGCGTCGGCAAGTGGATTAACAACGTCGGCGGCTTCGGGACCCTGATTGCCGGTGGTCTTCTGATTGCCCTCGGGGTCCTGGTCTGGCTACGGTTCGGAATCTCCGTGACAGCGGCTGATTTCCACATCCCTGTGAATCCGCGCTTTGTTCTCAACTCTTTCGGAGTGATCTGTTTCGGTCTCGTCGGTCTCGAACTGGCTTCGGTAATGGGCGACGAAATTGAAAATCCGCGCAAGACTCTCCCGGGCGCCGTAGCTTGGGGCGGCATTCTTTCCGGCGTTCTTTATATTGGCACAACTCTCACGCTGCTTGTCGCCGTCAGCAAGGATCAAAAAATCAGCGTGCTGCAGGGGATCGTCCAGGCCGTCAGCCACATGTCGGCCCGCGTAGGCATCGGCTGGATCATCGCGCCCTTCGCACTCATGCTCAGTCTTTCCATCGCTGGAATCGGATCGGCGTGGCTCGGCGGCTCCGCGCGCATTCCGTTCGTGGCCGGACTCGATTCCTACATGCCGGACTGGCTCGGCAAGATTCATCCGAAATACTCGACACCCCATGCTGCGTTGATCGTGCACGCCGCGGTTTCGCTTATCCTGGTGGTCATCAATTTCTCTTTCACCGGCGCGGGCGTTCAGGAGACCTTCCAGAAGCTTTTGTCGCTCGCCGTTGTGCTCCAGCTCATTCCTTTTCTCTACACGTTCGGAGCGTTGTTATCGATTGCCTGGCAGAAATCTTTTACGCGTGGACGCTATGGGAAAGCGACGTTAGTCGCCGCGGGTCTGAGCGGCCTCCTGACCACCATCCTGGGAATCGCGCTCGCGTTTTTCCCCGCGCAGCAAATCACTTCGCTTTTCTCCTACGAAGTGTGGATGTTCGGCGGTACTTTGGCCTTTATTGGCCTGGCCGCGTTTTTCTTTTTCATTTACGGCCGGCGCAAAGCCGCGCGCAAGCTTGCATCGGCGGCTTCGACGCTGTGAAATGAATTCGGGAGGTAGCCATGTCCAGCATTGCCAAGACCGGCGTCCGCACTTATCAGAACTACGTAAATGGCCAGTGGGTCGCCAGCACCTCCGGCGAGACGTTCCCTGTCTACGATCCTTCCAGCGAGGAAGTCATTGCCGAGGTTTCTTCCTCGAACGCCGTCGATGTCGATAAAGCGGTTGCGGCCGCCCGCGCGGCATTCGACTCCGGTCCGTGGCCCGCGACCACCGCCCAGGACCGCGGCCGCATCCTTTTCAAGCTCGCCGACAAAATCCGCCAGAACGCCGCGCCACTCGCGGAACTCGAGTGCCGCAACACCGGAAAGCCCATCATCGAAGCTGAATTCGACATCGCTGATGTTGCCACTTGTTTCGAGTATTACGGCGGCCTCGCCAACAAAGTCGCCGGTAATGTGAATTCGGTTCCCGCCAACGCCCTGAGCTTCACCATGCGCGAGCCGGTCGGCGTGGCGGGCCAAATCATTCCTTGGAACTATCCGCTGCTCATGGCCGCCTGGAAACTCGCGCCGGCCATCGCCGCCGGCTGCACCTCTGTGCTCAAGCCTGCCGAACAAACTCCTCTCACCGCGCTCGAATTCGCCAACTGGTTCGAAGAAGCGGGCCTTCCTTCGGGTGTGGTGAACATCGTAAACGGTTTCGGCGAAACCGCCGGCGCGGCCATCGTCGCACATCCAAACGTGGACAAAATCGCCTTTACCGGTAGCGCCGCGGTGGGCAAAATCATCGTCAAAAGCGCCGCGGACACCCTCAAGCGCGTCACGCTCGAACTCGGCGGCAAATCGCCCAACATTTTCTTTCCCGACGCCGACTGGGAAGCCGCCGTGGACGGCGCGCTCTTCGGTGTGTTTATCAATCAAGGCGAAGTGTGCTCGGCCGGCAGCCGCATCCTGGTCGAGAAAAAGATTTACCCCAAATTTGTCGAAGCCATGACCGAAAAGGCCAAGCGTATCAAGCTCGGCGCCCCGCTCGAACGCGAAACAAAAATGGGCCCGCTCGTCAGCCGAGAGCAATACGACCGCGTCAACTCCTATCTCGAAGTCGGCAAGAAGGAAGCAAAAGTCGCCATCGGCGGCGGGCGCCCCAAGCAATTCGGCAAGGGTTATTACATCGAGCCGACAATTTTCTACGACGTCGAAAACTCCGCCCGCATCGCCCGCGAGGAAATCTTCGGCCCCGTCGCTTCCGTCATTCCGTTCGATGGCGAATCCGAGGCCATCCGCATCGCCAACGACACGCCTTACGGCCTAGCCGCCGCCGTTTGGACGCGCGACATTTACAAAGCTTTCCGCGTGGTGAAATCGCTCCGCGCCGGCATCGTCTGGGTCAATCACATGCAGCCAACCTACGTCGAAGCGCCCTGGGGCGGCTACAAGCAATCCGGCTTCGGTCGCGAACTCGGCCCCTGGGGCCTCGAAGAATATCTCGAAACCAAACAGGTCTTCGTCAATCTCGACGAGGCACCCATCGGGTGGTATTAAGAATGAAAAGCTCCAAGGACGCACCAATCTCACCGCCAACGCTCGAGCGACTTTGGCCCCATCGCCAGCACGAATCCAGTTGGCTCAAGAGCTTGGGGTGTTGGTTCGGATTCCATCGCTGGCACGAAATGAAATTTGGAGATTCGCCTTCGGCTCCGTTCGCGCAATTCTGCCGGTGGTGCTCCAAGATCAAGACGTAGGCGGTCCGCACCTGCGGTTGCCGGCGTCCGGAGTTGCTTTTTTGACGGTTTTGTAGGGTCCCGCTTCCGAGGCGGAGCGTTTGTAACGACAGAGAGGCATCATGAAAACCATTCAACTACGCACCGAAATCCCCGGCCCCAAATCCCGCGCGCTCATGACCCGCCGCGAAGCCGCCATCCCTCGCGGCCCTGCCAACGCCACACCCGTCTTCGCCGCACGTGCCGAAGGCGCCGTCATCGAGGACGTCGACGGCAACCGCTATCTCGATTTCGCTGGTGGCATCGGCTGCCTCAACGCCGGTCACCGTTCGCCGCGCGTGGTCGGCGCTATCCGCGAACAACTCGAAAAATTCCTCCATCTCTGCTTCGCGGTCACTCCTTACGAAGGTTATGTCGCCGTCGCTGAAAAGCTGAACGCCCTCGCCCCCGGCAACTTCCCCAAGAAATCCATCCTCGTCAACTCCGGCGCCGAAGCCATCGAAAACTCCATCAAAATCGCCCGCGCTTACACCAAACGCCCCGCCGTCATCTGCTTCGAAGATGCCTTCCACGGCCGCACGCTTCTCACCATGTCCCTCACCAGCAAAACACATCCTTACAAAGCCGGTTTTGAGCCTTTCGCCAGCGACATCTACCGCATCCGGTTTGCCTATCCCTATCGCGGCGAAAAAGGCGCGACCGCCGAAACTTTCGCTCACCATCTCGAAGACGCCTTCAAGCGTTCCGTCGCCCCCGAATCTGTTGCCGCCGTCATCGCCGAGCCCGTTCTCGGCGAAGGCGGCTTCGTCGTTCCCCCGCGCGACTACTTCAAGCTCCTGCAAAATATCTGCCGCAAGCACGGCATTCTCTTTATCGCTGACGAAGTGCAATCCGGCTTCGCGCGCACGGGAAAATGGTTCGCGTCAGAACATTTCGGCATCGAGCCGGACCTGATCACCATGGCCAAGTCCCTTGGCGGCGGCATGCCCATCGCCGCAGTCACCGGCCGCGCCGAAATCATGGACGCGCCCGGAGTCGGCTCCCTCGGCGGAACCTATTGCGGACATCCCCTTTCTTGCGCCGCCGCGCTCGCCGCCATCGAAACCATCGAGAAAGAAGGCCTGCTCGCGCGTTCCACCGGAATCGGCCAGCGATTTGAAAAACGCGCCCGCGAATGGCAAAACAAATGGGAGCTCGTCGGCGACGTTCGTGGCCTCGGCGGCATGTGCGCCGTCGAACTGGTTCGCAACGCCGCCACGCGCGAACCCGCCGACACCGAAACCAAGCAAATCGCCCGCTATTGCTACGAGCACGGCCTCATCACTATCACCGCGGGCACATTCAACAACGTCGTCCGCATCCTCGTTCCGCTCGTCGTCACCGACGAGCAGGTCGACGAAGGCCTCGACATCATCGAGGCCGCGCTCGCCTCGGTCGGCGAACCCCAGCGCGCCGCCCTATCCCGCGCCTGACTTGGTCTAACTCATTCGTTTTCTTACAGGTGGCGGCTGTCCAGGTTCAATTTTGGAACCTGGGTCCTCTGAGGTTCTCTGAAACTTGAGATGACTTCCCGCGTATTAAGAGCGTAAGATTTTCCGGCCCTCTACCATAGATAAAGACAAGGAGAATCCAATGAAGAACCTCGTCGTAGCTCTTGCCCTCCTGGGCGCAACCGCGGCGGCCCCGGCCCTCCGCGCGCAGGGTGCCGCAACTTCCCAGCAGCCGAAGCAGCCGCCGACGGTAGCATCCGTGCTCAACGCGTATTACGGAGCGGTTGAGCAGCAAGTGGTTTCCGCCGCCGAAGCCATGCCCGAAGAAAAGTACGGGTTCGCCCCCACCAACGGCGAGTTCAAGGGCGTGCGCACTTTCGCCGAAGAAGTGAAGCACATCGGCTTCGCCAATCACCTTTTCTTCGGCCCGCTCATGGGCGAGACCATCGACGTGAAGTCCCTTGAGCAAAACACCAACGGCCCCGCCGAGCTGAAGACCAAAGCCGAGATTATCCAGTACCTGAAGGACTCCTTCGCACTGGGCCATAAAGCCCTTTCCACGATTACCGCGGAAAACCAGCTTACCCCGCTCGACAAGCCTGTGCTTCCGTTCCTCTCGACGCGGCTCGGCATCGCTCAGGTCAGTACGTTTCATCCGATGGACCATTACGGCCAGATGGTCGAGTACCTGCGCATGAACGGCATCATCCCGCCCGCCAGCCGCCCGCAGCCTGAGCAGCAGAAAGCGCCGGCGCCGCAGCCCAAGTCTTAGCAAGGGGCGCAGCAGGTGAACGGGCGAGTTCGGAGCTCCGCTATCCGATCGGGCCGTACCGTCGGTCATCGGTGGTTCGGAGCGCCGAACTCGACGCCTGGATTGCCGATCTGGAAGCGCTGCCGCAAACCTGCGCTATGGCGTGCAGGGTTTTAAGTGACGACCCTGGCCTTCGACTGGCGCTCACCGAAGAGACGCCAACCGTTCAAGCCGTTTGAAGAAACGGCATGGGCAGAGCTCCCCGACGCCAAGTCCGGCCCCACTGAGCCGTCACTGGCCATCGTCGACGGGCTCCACGCTGGGTGATGTTGCTGCGCTCGACGTTCGATGACGATTTCAAGCGGCAGTATCGGCATCCGCAGCGCAGCGAATTGGTGCGCCTCGAAGATACGCTGAGCGATTTCGCCTGGCACTCGCGCCATCACGTCGCGCAAATTCTCAGCGTACGCAACCGCCAAGGCTGATACTGACCTGGTTCGGTCCGTTACTCGTCCCCATGGTTCGCTAGACGGGCGGGGTGTTTGGAGTCGGTAAATTCCAGCAGTTCGATGGGCGCGCCGTTTTCCACGATGAAGGCCACGCGCACACCCGCGGACGGGCTCGTCGGAGGAATCAGGATTTCGCGCCCAGCAAGCTCGGCGGAGAGGTCGCTCACCTCAAACGCTACGTGCGCCACTCGCCGCACAAGATCGGGAACCGCCGCATCCGCTTCGAAGCGCATCCATTCCACGCCGAATTCGCTTCTCTGGTGACTCACGACAAAAACTTTCAGGTCTTTCAAGTGGGTCTCCCCAGGCTTCGATTCCGTAGTGGGAATCCCGATGTGGTGATACCGGCGCATTGTTTTCTCTCCACGAGAATTGCCGCAAAATTCTACTCGATTGGTTACCGCTCTCGAAACTCGGGGACAGAGGCTGGTCTGCCGCGCTGAAGGCCGCTGCGCTACATTGAAACCTGACGCGCTTCTGCGAGCCATGGCCGTTTGCAGTCTGAGCTCCGGATCGGACACGCGTTAGGTCAGGCCAGCAAACGATTGATCAGCTTTTGCAGGAGGAGTTTGGCTCCCAAGTCCATTTGGGTGAACTCGACGCCGAGGCCCTCGCCGGGAATGATGTCTCGTACGACGGCGTCCGCCCGTACGTTTCCACCCGGCACCTCAAAAGCCAGCCAGACTTTCGTGCCCACTGGTGGCGGCTGCGGCGCGGAAATGAACATGCCTCCCATGCCCAGTGTTTTGACACGCGAAAAGAGTTGGAGGTCGCCTCCATACCAACTTACAGGCATTCCTTTAGGGAGGGATACGCGCGGGTATCGGCGTGTCGGACGAGGCGGTTGCTCGGTGACGGAGGGCAAGGAAACCTCCTGCCATCAGTCTGCAAAGGCGAGCGTCGGGCCGTCGGGGACAATTCATCTTGACAACTCCATTTGCGATTTGAAACTGACCCGAGGTGCAGTTTCTTGCCACAAGGAACCTGCCCTTAAGAAGGTCTACGTATCTCAGCATGTAGCGCCTGGCCGATTTCTTGTAGTAAATGGGAAAGTATCGTTGTGTTTTGCGCAGACTCGTGCCCTAACGTCCAGGAAGAGCCCTGAAAACAAAGGGGATATGCAAGTTCAAGCCTATGGTGGCTTGCGTGCCTGCCACGAAACGGATCTCCGAGACTCCGGCTCTCGAGGTTTGCTGGCACTAACCTCGCCCGCGGTTTCGAGCAGTTCCTTGCCCCGAAAGGAGTGTTGAGACATGAAGAGCCTTGTTCGGAATCGCCCTGCAGTCTGCTTGCTTCTCTCCCTCATCTTGCTGGCACTGGTGCCGGCTGTCTTGGCCACTTCCGGTGTCATCACCGTGTTCAATCCCGGCGGGTCAATCCAGACATATCCAGCCAGCATCAATAACCACGGTGCAATCACGGGATGGCATAACAATGGCTCTTTTTTCGTCGTCGGCTTTGTGCGAAACGAAGACGGTAACATCACGTCCTTTGATGCCACACCTCAGGGCCACCCTACTTTCTATCCCCCCAGCGCGCATCCTTTCAGTATCAACGACCAAGGTACAATAACGGGACATTGGCTTGATCCATTTGCAAACGCCCCTCGCGGCTTTGTGCGGCAAGAAGACGGTACCGTCACAAATTTCGATGCCACTAGCTCGAACAATACGTCACCAGTCAGCATCAACAACAACGGTGCAATTACTGGATTCTGTCTCGATCCTTCTCGGCCCGGGTTTCGCGGCTTTGTGCGGGAGCAAGACGGGGCCATCACGCTTTTCGATGCTCCAAACGCAGCCGCTACCTACCCGAGCGGCATCAATGGCAAGGGAGCTATCGCCGGGTACTACATCGACTCCTCCACATCCGCGGCCGTTGGCTTTGTGCGGGATCCATACGGCGTCATCACAGTTTTCCAAATTCCAAACGCAAGCAATACCTACGTCTCCGGCATCAGTTACTACGGCGCAGTCGCGGGATATTATTTAGATACGTCAACACACACGAATCGCGGCTTTGTGCGGTACGAACACGGCGGGTTCAAGGTTTTCGATCCCCCCAACTCGACGGGTACGTACGCGACCAGCGTCAACAATTTGGGCGTTATCACGGGCAACTTTGCCGACGCGTCAACCGGCACGCAACGCGGCTTTGTGCGGGACGGGTACGGCGTCATAAAAGTGTTCGATCCCGAGGGCTCGCGCGGTACGTTTGCAACCAGCATCAATGACCAGGGCGCAATCACAGGATATGTTTTCAACGCGTCTTTCGCGCCCCAGGGTTTCGTGCGTCAGCCGTGAAGGACAAGCCTTGACGTAGAAGGGTTGGCTTATCCTTCTGCGTTCCGCTTTCTTCCTTCTGCTTTATTTGTTGATGTCGTCTTTGGCTTCGAGGCGCTTGAGCAGGCCCTCGAGTTGCGGCTTGTTCGGATCCGGCGCGCTGCTGAGCGCCTGTGACATCTCCTTGGAGGCTCCGGCGAAGTCGCCCTTGTTCGAGTCGATGCGCGCGTTAGCCACGTGGCTGATCCAGTTGTTCGGATCCTTCTTGGCCACCTGGGGATACAACTCGAACGCCCGCTTGGCGTTTCCGTTCCTCTGGAAGGTGCGAGCGTAGACATAAAGTTGAATCGCATTCGCCTTCTCCAACGCTGTCGCAAGCGCTTTGTCTGCTTCGTCTTTCTTGCCCATGGCGGTCAAAATGCGTGACTTGGTCTCGTAATTCTCGAAGCGCGGCTCGCCGCCGATGGAGGTGTCTTCCCACTTCAGGGCTTGCTCGAGTTCGTAATTGTGGTCGAGGCACCACTGCGCGGCCTCGTCAAAGCCGGCCCAGGTGAAGCCGCCGACGTTGCGCAGCTCATTCTTGATGCTCCGCAGCACCACGGCCTTCACGTCCACGCCAATCTGGAACGGCACGGCCAGCTTCTCCCAGCGCAGCGTGGCCAGAGCCGAATCCGGCTTGACGTCATCGAAAGTGTAGGTCACTTGCTCAAACATTTCGTCCGGATGCGGCTTTACGGTGACCCGCAGAGCATCTTCTTTTTCGTCATAGCTGAAGCTGCCCCACGATGTGGAGTTCTTCGAGAAGATGATCGTCCACTGATCCTTGTCCGGAATCGTGTGAAGGCCATAAGTGCCCGCCGCCAGCGGCTTGCCTTCCACGGTCACGTCGTCGGCAAAGGTGATGGTCGTATTCTCATTCGCGCCGGCGCGCCACACTTTGCCGTAAGGAACGACTTTGCCCCAAATCTCGCGTCCGCCGACCGCCGGCCGGTGATAGTTAATCGTGATGTCCGTCAGTCCGATGCGCTGCGTTACGCTTCCGCGCTGGCTGACGCGTGGAATGTTCAGCTCCGTCGGCTGGCTGCCGTTTTTGAATTGCGCTTCCGCGCTCGCCGCGAGAAGGCCGAATCCCGCCAGTCCCCCACAAAGGCTCAGAACACACTTCGACATCCTGCTCATAACCGCACCATCCTCTCTTGTTGGCTACGACCTGGTGAGTCCGCTGCTGTTTGAGCGCGACACCCCCGCTTTGGAGGGACGGCCTCGCGGCGGTTCGGTGAGCAGCGAGACTGAAGAAAAAAGCCGCGGATTCCGCGGATTCATCGAGAATTTAGAGGAAATGCGGGATCTCGGACTTCCCTTTGCCTCTCGTAACAGCCAAGCAAGTGCACAGATTTCAGAAGGTCCGCGAGAAACTTGCGCCTCCCGTTGCTGGCTGCGTGAGTCACGGTTCTCGGAGAACGGCGGTCGGAACCGGCAAAGGCTCGGCATCCATCTGAACGAATTCGATGCCCGCGCTCTGCGCCGGTTTCCCAAGGTCTACGGTCTTGCCCTGGGCATAGATTTCATGACGACCATGACTCCTGTGCCATTCGGCCAGCTTTACGGTTCGGCTTTGATGCTCGACGATTTTCCGCCAACCGCCGCCGTAGTAGGCGCAAAAACTGATTTCACCCTGGGTGATGGCCACAGGAGTCGTCGAATTGCAAATTCCTGCGAAGTCATAATTGAAAGCGTCCTGGAACCACATGCCGTTAAGGATCATGAGCCTAAAGCGACCGTCGTAGGAATAGGCTTTCTGAGACCAGTCCTCACTGCTCCCGGCGACCCGATAGAGGCTGTCGGCAAACAGACTCCGAAGCTGTGGGACTCCGAAACCTGACGGTGCCTTGTCATAGGCGAAATTGCGAAGGATTGAGAGCGAAACAAGGGCCTTTGTTGCCGCCGGTCCTCTCCCAGAGTCCGTTATCTCTACGATGTCGCGCATGAATTGTTCCAAGTTAAAGAAGGTGGGAACAGGGACGGCCTTTTTGCTATGCGTGTCCACGAGCAAGACGCTGAAGATCCCCCGGTTGGGATGCGTCTCCTGGAAAAGGCTCCCAAGTTTTGCATTGGGATGAAGGACATCACATAGATGAGCGAATATCCCAGAATCGGACAGCGGGAACCAGTCTCGCATTGGCTGCCAGCCCATCGAAGTTTGCTCCTGCAGATCGAAAGCAAGCTGCGTGAGAGGGTAGCGACGGGCATAACGCTCTTCGGGCGATACCTCCTCGTCTCGACCGGCAAACATGATCGGCTGAAAAACAACCCCGTGGATCTTATCGATGTTCTGAATCGCAAAACGAATGATATCCCCGAGCCCATTGCTGTTCCGGCACTTGTCTACCGTGACTTGAAGTGTAGTTCGCATTCCGGCTGCAGCGATGTTCTCTAACGCTTGCAGCCTCACCGGCATGTAATTGCCCAATCCGCGATGTTGGGTCTCTTTCTCGGAGACGCCGTCCAGTTGGAGGTAGACACCGTGCAAGCCAGCTTCCCTCGCCTGCAAAGCAAAATCTCTGCTCTCAGCAAAACGAATCCCGTTTGTCGCAACGTGAAGGCGATGAAAGCCCATGCTTTTCGCGTGGCGAACGGCGTCGAGAAAAATCGGTGAAACGGTAGGCTCGCCGCCAGAGAACAAAAGGTTGACTTCGCGCTGGGGCTTAAAAGAGAGTGCGTTGCTGAGAATGACCTTTATTTCTTGCAGATTCAATTCGTGGACGTAACTTGCTGCGTTCGCATTCATGAAGCACGGCGAGCACATCATGTTGCAGCGGTTGGTGATATCGACGATCAAAAATGTCCCTCTTCCAGAGCTTATGCTGTTTGGGCCATGACCGTGCACATTGCAGTCGTCAGCGCATCCGAAGTCTCTGCCGAACACAAGACGCTCCATCTTTTGAAAGAAACCCGGGTGATTGGAGAGTGCGTCCTCGAACGGGCCGTGCTTCTCACAGGTCTTGCGCATGAGGATGCGCCCGGCCTCTTCCAATATCTCGGCTTCAATCATTCCCGGATTGTCTCGAAAATCCGCCACATCAATCTCACCTTTGAGGACTGCGTCCACTGCTTCGCGGTTGCACTCGGGGCATAGCGACAAGGTTCTCCTCGGGACGCCTGTAGCCATCGGCAGACGGTCGCGCTGCTTGAGAAGTCGTCCAGGGGCCCAGCTTGGACTGGGCAAATTTCCATCCGGCAAAATTCCGTTGATCGCCTTCGAAACTAACCACGCGGTGCTTGTTACCGCGCGAAATACGCCAGTCTTAATGCTAGACATGAGCACTCACCTCCATTGTGAGATTTCTTGGAAGGGCGGAATGGCTTTGCAGTTGAACACCTGAGGACCCCATCCGGAGGGCAAAAGCATTGTACCCTGCATGTCAATGATTACGCCCTGCCAATGATTACGCCCTGCCAAATGGCCCGCCTTCATTGCTCAACAACTGTGATTCGTCGTGTGACGATGGACTGTGAGACCTAGCTGCAGACTCACGGAATACTGCAAGGCAAAGGGCGATCCCTGCGGGGGAACAGAAAAAAACGATTTAGGACGAATTAACCCAGCATCAGAAATTCGTCAGGGACGACGCCCTTGTCCTAGGAGCTATGACTAAGAAATACGTCATACTTACAAGTTTCGGGCATTAGCGCTGGGCCAGCCACTTTAGATATGGCAGGCATTCTATACGCTCTTCCCGTTATATCAAGGGCGTTAAGTACAAGTGGGATGATTAAGAGGGTGGAAATCACGTCCTGACCTAGTGGGGATGAACTCCAGGATGGCGCTGCATCGAAACCTTGGGGTCGGAAGACATTGCAAGAAGTGCGACTATTTCGGCTAGGGTTCGGCGGGGGCAAGAAGGCGGAAAGTTGAAAATTGAAAATTGTGAAGACGTAACCGCTGGGGAATGGAAGGCCAAAAATGGAATTGAAAAATCGAAACGCGGAACCGGACTTCGAAGATGCGGAAGGGGTGCTGCAAATACGACAAATACGACGAGTGTATCTCTTTGCCGGTGGTGGAGGTTAGGATACTCTCTTCGCACCGGCTTTCGGAGTTTAATGGGAGAGCAAGTACTTGTCGAACGAGGAACCCATCACGATCCTGCTGCGTAGGTTCGCGGCTGGGGACAAGAGCGCGATCGACCGGCTGGTGCCTCTTCTCTACCCTGAGCTGAAAAAGCTGGCGCGAAGTTACATGCACAACGAAAACGCGGGACACACCCTGCAACCGACGGCGCTGGTGCATCAAGCGTACATAAAGCTCGTCAAACAAGATCAGGGGGACTTTCGCAGCCGCGCTCACTTCCTGGGCGTGGCCGCTCACGTGATGCGCGAGATCCTGATTGACCATGCGCGCGTTCGCGATGCCGAAAAACGCGGCGGCAAGGCCGCGAAAATGTCGCTCGAAGGCGTTGACTTAGCATCGGGGGATCGTCGTCCGCCCTTGATTCTCGCGGTAGACGATGCCCTGACGGAATTGGCGCGGACCGACCCTTTGAAAGGGCAATTGATAGAGATGCGCTTCTTCGGCGGCTTGACGGCGGAGGAATCGGCGGAGGTTCTGAATATTCCGGTGACGGAAGTGCGCCGCCATCTCCGCGTGGCTCAGGCGTGGCTCCTGCGCGAGTTGCACCCAGATTCCAAACAGAAGCCCAGAGGAAAAGAAGTGACCCACTAACGGACAAAGCAAGTAAAGGCCATGAGTGATAACTGGCAGCGAGTTCAGAGTCTGTTCCTGGAAGCAGTGGAGCTAAGCCCTGAGGAGCGGGCCCGTTTCCTTGACAGCGTCTGCGGCGACGACTCGGAAATACGGCGCGAGGTCGAGTCGCTGCTCATGCACGACGGCGGCTCCGAGCGGCGCATCACGGAAGCGCTTGCCGGCGCGGCGAAATCGTTGATTGATGCGGTGACGCTGAAGGCGGGAACAAGAGTTGGCGACTACGAAATCCACAAGCTCATCGGCTCCGGCGGGATGGGCGAGGTTTATCAAGCGCGAGACTTGCGCCTGGCGCGAAACGTTGCAATCAAAGTATTGCCTTCCTTCCTGACGAATGATCCCGATCGCCTGCGGCGCTTTGAACAGGAAGCGCGGGCCGCAGCCGCGCTGAATCATCCCAACATTCTCGCGGTACACCAGATGGGCTTTTACAACGGCGCGCCCTATGTGGTTTCGGAGCTGCTCGAAGGCCATACCCTGCGCGAACTGGTGAAGGGCGGACCATTGCCGTGGCGCAGTGCAATCGAATACGGAGTACAGATCGCACGCGGCTTGGCGGCCGCGCACGGCAAAGGCATCACGCATCGCGATCTGAAGCCTGAGAACTTGTTTGTGACCAAAGATGGACACGTCAAGATACTCGACTTCGGGTTAGCGAAACTCTCCGATCCTCTCCACTCCGGCGATGCCGGACCCATGACAGAAATAGGATTGGTGATGGGCACCGTCGGTTATATGTCGCCGGAGCAAGTGCGCGGCCAGGACGCGGACTATCGTGCGGATTTCTTCGCTTTCGGAGCGATTCTTTACGAAATGCTCTGCGGACAGCGCGCGTTCAGGAAGCCAACCGCAGCCGACACCATGAGCGCGATCCTCAGTGAAGACCCGCCTGCCATTTCACAATTTGTCCCGGCCATGCCGCCGGCACTGCAACGGGTCGTGCAGCGCTGTCTTGAAAAGAACCGTGACCAACGATTTCAATCCGCATCGGATTTAGCATTTGCGATTGAGTCGCTTTCAGACACGGCGATGCTGGCAGGCTCCGCCATCTGGACGAGGCCGAGGTGGTGGCGGAACCCGGCCCGGGTCGGCCCGAGCCTTGGAATCGCTGGGGTCGCCGTTCTGGGGCTGGCCTATCTCTTTCGACCGCCGATGCCATTGCCGCAAATCGGCCGCATCGTGCAACTCACGAAGAGCGGCGGTGCACGGCCTGGAGAGCCGCTGTATACCGATGGCCCTCGCGTCTATTACCAGTGGAACGGCCCACTGGCAACCGACTGGCAGCTCCGGCAGGTTTTGCTAAACGGGGATCAGGATACGCCCGTCGCTATTGCCGCCGGACAGTTTCGCGTGCGCGGTCTCTCGCCCGATGGCACGGAGTTCGTGGCGATCTCTTTCATTGCCGGACAACCCACGGTCTGGAGGATACCTGTCGCGGGTGGCTCGCTACGCCGCGTTGGCAACCTGTTGGCCGACGATATCGCCTGGTCACATGACGGCAGCTCCTTTGCCTATGTCCGAGGTAAGCAGCTTTTCGTGGCAAAGACGGATGGAACATCATCGCGTCAGCTGGCCACCGCGCCTGAGCTTTCGGCACAGACGGACCACGTGCGGTGGCCCACTAGCGCGCCCCAAGTTTCTGCGCAGCTCGACCACATACGCTGGTCACCCGACGACCGCCAACTCCGATTCACTCTTATTAGTGCGGGGTCCGGGGGCTCTTTGGTTTTCCAGACAAAACAATCCCTCTGGGAAGTTGGCGTTGACGGCCGCAACCTCCACGAGCTGCGCTTCAATTGGCCAGCCAATGCGATGGCATGCTGCGGTGACTGGACGCTTGACGGGCGTTACTTCGTGTTTGAGTCGGACCGTGACGGCATCTCCAATTTGTGGGCGTTGCAAGACAAGTCCGAGTGGTGGCGGCGGGCCAATCGCGATCCGGTGCAACTAACCTTCGGCCCGGTAAACTATGACCAACCAGTTCCCAGCCGCAACGGCAACAGCATCTTTGCGATCGGAGTCCAGCCAGCCGGCGAACTTGTGCGCTACGATGCCGAGCGCAAAGAATTTGTGCCCTTCTTGGGTGGCAAGTCTATCAGCCATCTGACATTTAGCCCCGATCGCCGGTCGCTAGCGTATATCGCGTATCCAGAGGGCACGCTGTGGCGCGCTCGCGGTGACGGTACCGAACCACTTCAGCTTACGTTCCCCCCGCTAAGGGTCTTCTCGCCCAGCTGGTCCGCAGACGGAGAGCGGATAGCTTTCCTTGGAATGCAACATGGCCAATTGTCCAAGAATTTCGTGATTCCCGCGGAAGGTGGCAATCCAGAACCTTTCCCAGCGGAGTCGTTATCCCAGTCAAGCCCGGACTGGATGCCGGGTCGCGACGCACTTATCTACAGTCGTGCCTATGAGGCGGACAATCCCGCACTATTTCTGTTTGATCGACAGTTGGGCCGCAGTGAGAAAATCCCGGGCACCGAGGGTTTGTACGGACCCTATTGGTCTCCGGATGGCCGTTACCTGATGGCGAGCAATGCTTCCACCGACCGGCTATTACTCGTCGACCTCAAGTCTGGCAAACGTACAGAAATTGCTGGCCCAGCGGCCTGGCCGGCGTGGTCGGCTGATTCGCAGTACATATATTTCGTGAGATGGGGAATCAATTGGATCTTCCGCGTGCGTGTCCCCGATGGGAGGGAAGAAAAGTTTCTGGAAGTACCGTTCCGAGTGGCTCCATGGCCTTTCACGACAACGCCGGACGGCTCCCTGATCCTGCTGCGCGAGTATGGCCGCCACGATGTTTACTCTCTATCCCTGTCGTTGCAGTGACTGCAGCGAGTTGAGCAGGCCTTAGCATGGGCTGATCTCACCTTAAGGGAATAAACTTCGCCGGTGCGCAAATTCTGCCTTGATTCTTCGCCTCTATAAGTGAGGCCCCAATCTGAACCCGATTGCTTCTTGAGCAAAACACCTCCTTTTCACGGGGCCTCGCATGAGTTGGCTTCAAAGGAAGTTGAAATGCAATTTACCTCGTCGCTTGTCGAGACCGAGATCGTCCAGGAACCCAGGGTTTCCCTGCTAGAAGAAAGTCGATCGAAGATCTTCTGGGTCGATCCGCGAGATGACAGTCGCTGGTCCGACCTCGTGAACCGGCTATCGGGTAGTGTGTTTCACTCTCCCGACTGGATCCGCGTACTAGCGGACACGTATGGCTGGAATCCTAGCGCGCTCGTAGTCATCAACGATAGCGGGGAGCCCATAGCAGGCATTCCGTTCTGTCACGTGTCCGATGTGCTGGGAGATCGGGTGGTCGCATTGCCCTTTTCGGATTATTGCGATCCCCTGGCGACGGACAAGACCACGTGGCGCCTTCTAAGCAACCGGCTGATTCGGCAGGGGTGCAGAATCAACCTGAGATGCCTGCGCAACGCGCTGCCTCTAGAGGATAAGCGGTTCTTCACGGTAAGCCGGGCCAAATGGCACGCTTTGGATCTGCGGCCGAACATAGAGTCTCTGTGGCGGCGAATTGACGACTCCGCGCAGCGCGCCATACGGAAATCTCAGCGAGAGGGCATCCGTGTAAGGGTTGCGCAGAGTGAGAAAGAGCTTCGAACGTTTTTTGAAATGCACTTTAAGGTGCGAAAATACAAATACGGCTTGTTCGCTCAACCTTACACTTTTTTTCAGAATATCTGGCGCCATTTTGTGGAAAAAGGGCAGGGATTTCTCCTTCTGGCCGTAAAAGAAGACAAGATTCTGGCTGGCGATTTCTTCCTGGAGTGGAACGGAACCCTCTATTACAAGTTCAATGCCTCGTTCGCGGAGAACCTGCTTTTCCGGCCTAACGACCTGCTGATTTGGGAAGCGATCCAATGCGGGAAAAGTCGCGGATTTGCGTCCCTCGATTTCGGTTTGAGCGACTGGGACCAGGAAGGCCTGGTGCGCTACAAACGTAAGTTTGGCGTCGAAGAGGGAACGATTTCCTTCCTGCGGCACGAGCCGGAGGGAGCAGTGCCAATGAACAATGACGTGCGCGAAATTCTATCCAATGTCACGCGCACTTTCACGGATCATCGTGTTCCCGATTTAATGACCGAACTAGCAGGAGGATTCCTGTACAAGCTCTTCGTCTAAACCGTTTGCCAGCTCCCTAGGAACGGAGAACTTAGCCGCCTTCACCTGAATTTCAGAGACGTCTAGCTCAAAGGACAGTCGAATGCGCACCAAAGATCCTGGCGACAAGTTTGCTTCACGGCGGATCAAGAAAGGCCACGCGGAACAAGTATGGATTGAGGAACAGGTCAAAATCGAGATTGGGCGCCTGACGGTGATCCTCCGCAATCCCGTGGTCTCTGAAGAAGAGAAGGCCGTAGGGCAATCGCAAATTGGAGACTACCAGGAGATGGTCGTGATTGTACCTGGGGCCGCGGAGGACTGGATTCAACAAATCTGCTTCCTCGTCGACCCGCCTGAGGACCAGCTCGTTTAGTCAGGCTTGATTCGCCGTCCTCAGATATGCACCCAGCAGGCACTGATTCCCATGGCCGATTTTGGTCCAAATGAAGACTCTTGGAGCTTGGGAATGCCCCGCAGCCTCGAACCGATCCAGCCGGCGATCGCCTGGGCGGACCCGCATATGAAAAAAAATCGCTGCCTGCGCAAATTCCGCCTTGATTCTTCGCCTATATAGGTGAGGCCCCAAATCGTACCTGGATGCCTCCTAGGCACAAAACACCCCCTTTACCCGGGGCCTCACATAAGTCTAGTTTGAGAAGGAAGTTGAAATGCGCAGTTACAATTTGGGTCACAAACTCGCTTCACAACAAATCAAGGACGGTCCAGGAAAGCTAGCGTGGTGGAGAGAAGAAATAAGGTTTGAGATTGATCGTCTCAAGTCTGTCTTGCGCGATCCTGACGCTACGGATGAGGAGAAAGCCATAGCGCAATCCCAAATCGCCAACTACCAGGAGATATCCGTGATGGCCGCCCGGCCCGCAGCGGAGTGGGTCCAGCAAATCTACCTCCTGGCGTCGTAACACAACAGCAGTCATTCAATACGCGGTTGCAAATCCATGAGCTAGCCCTCAAATGGGCGTCCTTAAGCTGTCGGCGGTCAAAGTGCCTCGAGAGAAATCTGGAGGGAGAAGCAAATGAAGTCGTCGGTACTATTGGCAGTTGGTCTTACCACAGCCTGGGTAGCACTGACTCCGGGCCCATGCCGGGCTCAGTTTGAAATCGCGCCCGATCATTTTGAAATGATAAACGTCGAGCCGGTCTCCCAAATCCCAAACACCATTGCGACGAATGGCGATCCCGGACAAAGGCGCGTTTCCGATGGTGGTAGAGGAAACAATAATCACGGTCGTGCCAGCCATCGAGCTCCCGGGAGAGACACCTCGAAGGATGTGTATTTTCAAGCCGCCCTTTTCGGGTTCTCCATCGCGGTCGGGGCGTGGAAATACGATGCTACTCAGCCGCCAATGGCCGTGCGGGTGATCGAGCGAATCCGGAAACAAGCGAGAATGAATCTGCACTACCTCACTCTTAGCAGAGAGGCTGCGCTTTCCGAGGCGCTCAAACCTAGGTCCTAAATGGCTGCCGGGACCGCTTCCTTGATCGAGCAGTTGGTGTTGGCCTCCTTAGGACCCCTGCCTCCTTGCCGGAAAGTAAGACGATGATCGTCCGCGTTTGGCAGGGAGTCGCGCCGCACTCAAAAACACGCGACAACGTCGCCTATATTCGGGAAGAGCTCCTTGACCGCTACCTGAAGTCTTCGGGCAACCAAGGAGCAATTCTGCTATCGAGGCCACGCACCGATCATACGGAGTTTCTTCTACTGTCGTTCTGGGAGTCACCATCCTCTCTCGAGGTTCTGACGGGGCCGGATGTTGATGGAGCGCTCCCGCGAGAGCTGATCAATCAGTCGCCTATCGTTAAAAACTATGAAGTGATTGCTTGCCATTTGCCGGACAAAGGCCATCGAAGTTGAAAATGGAAGCGTGCTAAGTCAGCCGGAATACGCGCCGGCGGAGATCTTGCCCGACGGTATGAACCTCTTCGTCAATGAATAGCATCGTAGGTCTCAGAATCGACTACTGGACAAAGAAGGTGTCAGAACCTCGAACTCTTCCTTCAACGGCACTATTAGTGCGAGATCCGATTGGGGCTTGTGCGCAGAGTCCCGCTTGTTCACAGATCCAACGCGTGCGTCGTGCGGAGAATAAGTCCCCTATTCTCCGCATTTCGTGCGGAGATTGTGCTTGCCGCTGCGGAGATTAGCGACTATAATCTCCGCATAATGTGCGGAGATTAAAATGTACTTGTATCAACGAGATGACTGGCCGGGGCTCCGCTGGGACAGCGGAGGGCTCGCGGAGCTACTGGCAGATGTGCGCCTCCGCCAGGGGCGGCTGCTCGGAGGAATGAAAAGCCTCGGGTTTGGACTGCAGGAAGAGGCTGTCCTACGGACACTGACGGAGGACGTCGTCAAGTCGAGCGAGATCGAAGGGGAAAAACTAGACGCTGAGGCAGTGCGTTCTTCCATTGCCCGCCGCCTGGGGATGGATGTAGGCGCTTTGGCCCCTGCCGACCGGAGCGTCGAAGGCGTCGTTGAGATGATGCTCGACGCTACAAGAAACTACGACAAGGCTTTGACGGAAGAGCGGCTGTTTGGCTGGCATGCGAGCCTCTTTCCCACGGGACGAAGCGGGATGCGACGGATCACAGTTGGGGCGTGGCGCGATGATCGCGAG
>Ga0126378_10000815_pt1 | contig 22828 bp, 27 predicted proteins | sample PanSoiMetPlot_23_FD_92587 | JGI IMG/M metagenome (GOLD analysis project Ga0126378, IMG submission 92587) | Tropical forest soil microbial communities from Panama - MetaG Plot_23 | ecosystem: Environmental > Terrestrial > Soil > Tropical forest > Bulk soil | place: Panama | collected 2016-02-17
CACGCTCTCCTCAGTCCAGAGGCCGCAGCTGCCGGATTCCAGCAGCACGCCGGGAATGCCCTGATTGACCGCGGCGCGGTAGCTGTGACCCGGCGCCGTGCTCTGCATGAGATAAGGGAAACCCGCGGCGCTTGCGAGGTCGCGGCAGCGGTCGTGCCCCGCCGGGAAGATCGCGAAGGGCAATAGCGCCTCGATGATGTCGCCGCAGTGGAGGTCGATGTAGGCATCCATGCCGGGCATCGCGGTGCCGGAGACCCAGGCCGCGAGCCGCTCGCTAGGGCTACCGTCGGCCTTGCCGGGAAAGACGCGGTTGATGTTCTTGCCGTCCCGCGGATTGAAGTAAGGCCGGTGCTGCCAGAACGCGTCGATGTTGAGGATCGGCAGGACCGTGAGCTCGCCCTTGAGCTCGTCGAGCGGCATGCGCGTCAACCGCCGCGCCGCCTCGATGCTGGAATACTCGGCGCCGTGCACGCCGGCGGTCACCAGGAGCTTCGGCCCCGGCGCGCGCCCGCGCAGGATGGTACAGGGAAGCGAGAGGCCAGGCTCCGGCTCGACGTAGCCGGACCAGCGGTCCTGGCCCGCGCTCGCGGGCAAATTGAGCGGCATGACTGACCTCCTTCGACTGCGGGTTCAGTAGTAGTGGCGGTAGCAGCGCCGGACCCAAACCCGCCGGCCGTGACGCCAGACCCGGACATTGTGGCAGCGCACTGTATAGCGGGCGTCCTGCAGCAGGGGGCTGGCGGGCTCGCTGGTGTCGACGAAGGTGCGACCGTGGGTCGGCGCGGCGTCGACGCCTGGCATCAAAAAGACGCTCAGCGCCAGCGCGCCAAGCGCGGCAATTATCGAAAGTCGCATGCGATTTCCCTCCGCCTCGGGCAGAAGGACTCATGCGGAGGCAAGCGCCTTCTTGTCAAGCTCGGGCGCGCTACGCCGGCTCCTAGAACCCGGGGCGCGGGACAGTATCCATCAACACCGCGGCGAAGCCGCCATCGACGGCAACGTCAGCGCCGTTCACATAGGCCGCGCGGTCGCTCGCAAGAAAGAGCACGACATCGGCGATGTCTTCGGGCGTCCCGATGCGCCGGCTCGGCACGGCCTGCGCGCGGCGCTCGCTCACGCCGGGCGCCTGATAGAACGCCTCGCTGAGCGGCGTGCGGACTAGGCCGGGGCTTACGACATTGCTGCGGATGCCCGACGGCCCCCACTCCAGCGCAAGCTGCCGCGAGAGGATGGCGACGCCGGCCTTGCTGACGCTATAGGCGCCGCTGCGCGGCTGAGGGTGATGTGCCGCGACTGACGCCACGTGCACGATGCTACCGCGCCGCGCCGCGAGCATGGGCTTGCCGAAGGCCTGCGCGCAAAGCAGATAGCCGGTGAGGTTCACCCCGAGCAGATGGTTCCAATCCTCGAGCGAGAGACTCTCGAGCGCGCCCGACCGCAGCAGCCCGGCGTTGTTCACGAGCACATCGCAAGCAGCGAAAGCCCGCTGCACGTCTTCGGCCGCGGTCCCGACGCTCGCGGGATCGGCGGTGTCGCATTCGATCGCGAGCGCCCGGCCGCCTCTCCCGCGGAGCTCCGCGGCCGCCGCCTCGCAGCAGCCGCGATCGCGATCGAGCAACGCCACGACGGCGCCGGCTCCGACCATCGCGGTCGCGACCGCGCGCCCGATCCCGCTGCCTGCGCCCGTGACGACGCAGATGCGCCCCGCGAGGCCGAGCCAATCGGCATCTCTATTCATGCGAATGCGCCTTTTCAGCAATTGCGATGTGGTGCCCCTGGAGGGACTTGAACCCCCACGCCCTTGCGAGCAACAGATTTTGAGCTGGTTGCGCCGTTAGACATTTCAATACGTTAAAGCGAAAAGGTGCAAATTAGGTGCGCGATTTCGAGCGAAACGAGGAGACACCATGAGCGAGAAAGTAGCACGCGTCCGGCCGTTTGCTTCGGCATCAGAAGGTCCGCTTATCGGGGGAATACAGACGAACCTGTGAGCAAGTCGCAAGACTGCCTTTGACCCCTTGCGGACATAGAACGCATCGATAGACCCCTCCATGTACCGATCCCGGCGCATGGGTTAGGCTAAAGGGGAAAGAGGCAAAGGGGGTCTTCTCGTGCCGTCTGGGGGCGTCGAGCGAAAGCTGGCGGCCATTCTGGCGGCCGATGTAGCCGGCTACAGCAGGCTCATCGGCTTGGACGAAGAGGGCACGCTCGCGCGCCTCAAGTCCCATCGCCGTGAGCTGATCGATCCGAAGATCGCCGAGCATCGCGGGCGCATCGTCAAGACCACGGGCGACGGTCTCCTGGTGGAGTTCGGGTCCGTCGTCGATGCCGTGCGCTGCGCCGTGGAGGCGCAGCGGCGCATGGGGGAGCGCAATGCGGATGTGCCGGCCGACAAGCGCATCGAGTTCCGGATCGGGATCAATCTCGGCGACATCATCATCGACGGTGACGACATCCTGGGGGACGGCGTGAACATCGCGGCGCGACTGGAGGGGATCGCGGAGCCCGGGGGCATCTGCCTCTCGGACGACGCCCATCGGCAAGTGCAAGGCAAAGTCGGCGTCGAGTTCGCCGACATGGGCGAGCAGAGCCTGAAAAACATCGCCAAACCCATCCGCGCCTACCGCGTGCGGCTCGGCGAGAGCGCCGCGCCTCGGCCTGCGCTGGCGCTGCCGGATAAACCCTCGATCGCCGTGCTCCCGTTCCGGAACATGAGCGGCGATCCCGAGCAAGAGTATTTTGCCGACGGCATCGTCGAGGAGATCATCACCGCGCTCTCTCGGTTCCGACAGCTCTTCGTCATCGCGCGAAACTCGAGCTTCACCTACAAGGGCAAAGCCGTCGATATCAAGCAGGTCGGCCGTGAGCTGGGCGTGCGGTACGTGCTCGAGGGCAGCGTCCGCAAAGCCTCGAACCGTCTGCGCATCACCGGCCAGCTCGTCGACGCGGCCACGGGCGCGCATCTTTGGGCGGATCGCTTCGATGGCGGCCTGGAGGACGTCTTCGAGCTGCAAGACCGAGTGACCGAGCGCGTCGTAGGTGCCGTAGCGCCGACGCTCGAGTTGGCCGAAATGGATCGAGTCAAGCGCAAGCCCACCGACAGTATCGACGCCTATGACTACTTTCTGCGCGGGCTGGCCATTCAGTATCAATTCGGCAACCGAGAGGCCAACGCGGAGGCGTTGCGCCTGCTCGGCCGTGCCATCGAGCTCGACCCCGACTTCGGATCCGCCTACGCCCTCGCCGCGGGATGCTACGCGATCAGCAAGGTCAATGGCTGGCTGGCCAATCCCGCGCATGAGATTGCCGTCGCGGAGAAGTTGGCTCGCCGCGCGGCGGAGCTGGGCAAGGGCGATGCCGTCGCGCTCTCGGCGAGCGGGTATGTGCTGGCCTATGTGGTTCGCGATCTCGAGACCGGCGCCGCCTTCATCGACCGCGCGCTGGCACTCAACCCGAACCGGGCGATGGCTTGGCATCACGGCGGCTGGACCAAGACTTGGCTCGGCGAGCCGGATGCGGCGATCGAACGCCTCGCGCACGGCATGCGCTTGAGCCCGCTCGATCCGCGAATGCCGGGAATGCAAACCGCCATGGCCCATCCCTATTTCTTCCAAGGCCGTTATGACGAGGCGTCGTCGTGGGCGGCAATGGCGTTGCAGGACGCGCCGGATTGGCAGCCGGCATTGCACATCAACGCCGCGAGCCACGCCCTTGCCGGCCGATCGGAGGCGGCCCGGAAAGCGCTCGCGAGGTCGCGGGAGCTCAATCCCGCCCTGCGGGTTTCCAACCTCAGAGACGTTCTGGGCCCATACCGCCGGCCCGAGGACATCGCGAGATACCAAGAGGGCCTGCGCAAGGCCGGGCTGCCGGAGTGATTGCAGCATCCTGCGGTGGCCTTGCAGCGCTGCCAATCCCGGGTTTCGCTTAGTTAGGGATGTCGCCTTTTGGCACAACCCGGACCTCTCCCGATGCCCGATTTGATGCCGCTATTCGGGGTTAAGCGGACATAGCGATATAAGGGCGCACGGGCTGCCCGACTGCCGGCGCAACAGAACTCGCTCTGTGTGCGTGCTAGGTGCAAATCAGGTGTCAGAGCCTCGTCGCCACGGATCGAGGCTAGCCTCTCACGGCCATTAATGGTGCCCCTGGAGGGACTTGAACCCCCACTCCCTTGCGGGAAGCAAATTTTGAGCTGGTTGCGCCGTGAGACATTTCAATGTCTTGGCGCAAAAAGGTGCAGATTGGGTGCGCCATTCTTGTGCGGGATCAGGAGACACTAAGGGGCTCAGTGAGGAGGACGTGCAACACATGTGAGCCAAAAGCGGACTCTCACGGACGCGAGGAGTTCACCGGACATTCACTGTTGTCTATCTGCCCAGTCGCCTCGGAAAGACGTGCTTCCGAGCATGCCTGCCCGTATTTCCTCCACCGACTTGATCTCGTGCAGCCACGGATAGCCCGTGAGAATGTCGGCATAGAAGGGTGCCAATTCGAGGCGGCGCTCAGTCGGTTCCTTGACGTGCATGGCGTAGTACCCGACCTGATGATAGTAGGTCACGCGCGCGCGCATCTCCGCGTCCAGCCCCGAATAGCCGAAATTCTCGAAGATCTCGAGCAGCAGTTTGATGCGGGCGTCGTCGACCTCGCGCAGGAGATCGGCCACTCTCTTTGAGGTTCGTGCCCAATCCCGGATCGCCTGGTCGTATCGGGGATCAAAATCGCGCTCGAGCACCCAGACGCCGAAGAAGGCCAGATACTGCCTGCGCGGGTCCGAGCCTGCCGTCTTGACTGCCTGGTAGAGCGGCGCCGTGTTCGTGTCGTACCAGTCCTTCAGAAGCGCGTCGTGCAGCGCCTGCCGTCCGGCAAAATGCCAATAGAAGCTGCCGGTCGTGACCGCCATCGCTTGCGCGAGCGGCTCGACCTTGACGCTGGCGATACCGCGCCGAATCAGAAGTTTTCGGGCAGCGAACACCCAGTCTCGCTTCTGCAAGGCGTCAGCCCTGGGTTTCCTGGTCTTTCCGCGTCCCTTCGAAGTTCCAGAATCCGGCATAGCAACCCTCTTGTGCGATCATTTAACATAGGCTAGCCTACGGACACTCCATAGGGAAGCCTATGGTGAACTAAGGCACATGCGGCTCGCCCGAGTGTCTTGGCGGGAGCCGGATGGCGTCCATCGCAAGAACGAAGGGGAGGTCGAATGCTTCTGGAATCTCTGACAAAGCTCGCGACGCGCCTTTTGGCCGTGTCGCTCCTGTGTTTCCTTTGGCAAGCGCCAGCATCAGCCGCGGACTGCGCCAAAGACACGCTTTGCCGCATTCTGACGGAGGGCAAACTCAAGGCCGGCGTGGTTGTCGATTACAAACCCTGGGGCTATCGCGGCGCCAATGGCGAGTTCCTGGGGATGGAGCCAGAGATGGCGCGCGACGTCGCCAAGACGCTTGGCGTCGAGGTCGAGTTCGTTCCCGTCAACTCGGCGAACCGCATGGAGTTCCTGCAGCAAGGGCAGATCGACCTCATGATCGCCACCATGACGGACACGCTCGATCGGCGAAAGGTCATCGGCATCGTACACCCGAACTACTATTCGTCGGGCTACAACATCGTCTTTCCGAAAACGGCCAAGCCGGCAGACTGGAGCGCGCTGAAGGGTCAAAAGATCTGCGCTATCCAAGGCTCCTGGTACAACAAGCCCGCGCAAGAGCGGTTCGGCCTGGACTACCTGGCATTCCCGGGCATCGCCGAAGTGGAGGCGGCCCTTCTCCAGGGACGCTGCGTCGGCTGGCTGTTCGACGACAATCTCATCAACGTCATGCTCGCGGACCCTTCGGGAAAATGGGCCAACTACCATATGCCGCTCCCGAGCCAAGACGATTTTCCTTGGGGGCTTGCTGTGCGCCTCGATGATCTGAACAAGCCATGGGGTCGCTTCATGTCGGGTGTGCTCTACAACTGGCACCGGACCGGGCAATTGCTGGCCTGGGAGAAGCAGAACGGAGTCCAGGAATCACTGTTCCTGCGCAAGTCGCACGAGGCCACGAAAGATCACCTTCAGTAACCCGCCGGGCGTAAGCCGACCAGGGGGATCCGGCGACCGGCGAGCGTCATCGCTGTGCGCCCGACCCCCTCAGAGGTGACAGACATGGACTCCATCACGAGCTTCTTTCGTGATCTCCATGAGCGGAGCGGGATCAATCTTACGATCCTCTACGATCCCTTCGACATGGATCGGTTCCTTCACGGCCTGGTGCTGACGGTCGTTCTCTTCCTGGTGTCGGCCGTTGCTAGCGTGGTCATCGGCCTCGCCGGTGCTGGCTTCCTCACGCTCCCCTATCGTGTGCCCAAGGCGATCGCGCGGGGCTATGTCGCGTTCTTCCGCAATACGCCGCCGCTGATACAAATGTATTTCTTCTATTTCGGGATCGGCGCGCTCGTCCCGACCGCGAGGAACGCATCGGGCTTTCCGCAGGAGCTGATTGACAATTTCGATTGGGCCCTGATCGCGCTGTCGCTCTATGCCGGCGCCTTCAACATCGAGATCTTCCGCGCGGGGATCGAGGCCATCCACAGATCGATCGTGGAAGCCGCCACGGTACTCGGATATTCCAAGATCGCCGCCTTCATCTATGTGATGGTGCCGCTCGCCTGGCGCATCTCGCTTCCCGCGCTCTGCAACAATCTCATCGAGCTCTTGAAGACGACGACGCTCGCCTATGCGATCGGCGTGCCGGAACTCCTCTATGTCTCCAACCAGATCTGGTCCGACAACATCAACACCTTCGAGATGATGAATGTCTTGATGGTGGTTTACCTCATCCTCGTGGGCATCGTCGCCTTGGCCATGCATCGCTGGGAGCGGGCCCTGCGGCTTCCGGGATTTGGAGCGACCTCGCCATGAGGGGGCACGTCAAGCTCGGCCCGGAGGTCGGCGTCGATCTCCCCTTGGCGAAGCGAAGGGTGCGTGGTGCCGTGGAAGGCGATCTCGCGAGCATCTTCCTTGCGATCGCGATCGTGCTTGGCATCGTCCTGGCACTCGCCCTGTTGGCGGGCGCCGATACGGGTTTGCTCGGCGCGCTCATCAAGTGGACACCTTTCCTGGGCAAGGGTTTCCTGCTGAATGTGGTGATGAGCCTATTCGCTATTTTCTTTGGCACGATCGGCGGCGTGTTCCTTGGCATGGGGCAGCTCACCCCGGCCAGCTGGATCTCCCTGCCCGCGAAAATCCTCACGCAGATCTTTCGCAACGCGCCGTGGCTGGTCCTGCTGTTCTACTGCATCTTCCTGCTGCCGTTTCAGATCAGGATCGGCGGCCAGACGTACGCCATCGCGAGCTGGCTGCGCGCCGCGATCGGCTTCACGATCCCGGTCATCGCCAACTTCTCCGAGATCGTGCGCGGCGCGATGCAGTCCATTCCATCGGGGCAATGGGAGGCGGCGCGCTCGCTCGGCTACACATGGCGGCAGACGGTCACGTCGGTCATCTTGCCTCAATGCGTCAAGCGGATGCTGCCGCCTTGGATGAACCTTTACGCCGTTCTGCTGATGGCGACACCGCTCGCCTCGATCGTCGGGGCAGAGGAAGCTCTGACCAACGCCCGCACGGCGCTCCAGGCCGAATCCAACAGCCTCCTGCTGCTGCCGCTCTACGCTTATCTGCTTTCCTGGTTCTTCATCTATAGCTATCCGATCGCGCGCCTCAGCATGGCCTTGGAAAACCGCTTCGCAGTTCGGTGAGGTGACGATGGCCGACCAGAACACCGCGTTCATCAAGCTCCACGACGTCTACAAATCCTTCGGGAACTCTCCGGTCCTGCGCGGCGTCAGCCTCGAGATCGCCAAGGGCGAGGTGGCCTGCATCATCGGTCCTTCGGGTTCCGGCAAGTCGACCATCCTGCGCTGTATCAATGCGCTCACCCCGGTCGATCAGGGTTTCATCGAGGTCGGCGACATTCAGGTCACGTCGAAAGATCTCAACATGGTCGCGCTCTGCCATCGGGTCGGGATGGTCTTTCAGCAGTACAACTTGTTTCCGCACAAGACCGTGCTGCAGAACGTTTCGATGGCGCCGATCCAGGTCCTGAGGCAGACCCGTGCCGAGGTGATTGACCGCGCCCGCGCCTTGCTGGAGAAGGTCAAGCTGGCGCACAAGGCGGATGCCTATCCCGGCGAGCTCTCCGGAGGTCAGCAGCAGCGTGTCGCCATCGCGCGCGCGCTTTGCATGCAGCCGGAGGCGATTCTCTTCGACGAGGTCACCGCGGCACTTGACCCGGAGATGGTCGGAGAGGTGCTCACTGTCATCCGGGATATAGCGCGGGAGGGGATGACCTGCGTCATCGTCACCCACGAGATGGGTTTCGCGCGCGAGGCGGCCAATCAAATGTATTTCACCGATGGTGGCTTGATCGTGGAGGCCGCGCCGCCGGCTCGGTTCTTCTCCGATCCCCAGGACGAGCGCACCCGTTCGTTTCTCTCCAAGGTGCTTTGACGCCGCGGATGGACGCGACCCAACGGGAATCGTTCAAGATCGCCGTCATCATGACCGGCGGCACCATCGCGAAGACCTACGATCCGCGGAAGGCGGTGCTTCGAAATGTCGACCCTGTCATCAAGCGCCTCATTCGAGGGTTACGCCTGGTCGACGCGAAGGTGAGCTTCAAGGAACTGATGCGAAAGGATTCCCTCGACCTCGATCGCGATGACCGCACCAGGATCATCGAGACTGCGCGGTCGGCGATGAGGCGGAACCACGCTGTCGTCATCATCCACGGCACTGATACTCTTTCGGTTACGGGCGAGGCACTGCTTGCCGCCATGCCGACCCCGAGGGTTCCGATCGTCCTGACCGGAGCGATGGTGCCGTTCGTCGTCGAAGGCAGCGACGGCCTTCAGAACGTCACCGAGGCGTTGTTCGCCTGCCGCTTGTTGGCGCCCGGAATCTACGCCGTGTTCCATGGCCGCGCGCTCGCCTTCCCAAGCGTCGTCAAGGATCGCGAGACCCTCACATTCGTTCGGACCTCAGGCTCGATCTCGGAGAGCGCGCTATGACGGCACAGTCCCTGTCCACCCGCACGGAATCGGATTCGCTGGGCGAGGTCACGCTTCCCGCCGACTGCCTCTATGGCATTAACACCGCTCGTGGACGCGAGAATTTCGCGATCTCCCATCGCACCTTGCGTGACGAGCCAGCCTTCATCCGTGCCCTCGCCCAGGTCAAGAAGGCGGCCGCGCTCGCGAACCTTGAGCTCGGTGTCTTGCCGCAAGATATCGCAAAGGCCATCGTAGCCGCTTGCGACGAGATCTTGGATGGCCGGCACCACGAGCATTTCGTGATCGACATGCTCGAGGGGTCGGGCGGCACCTCGATCAACATGAACGCCAACGAGGTGATCACCAACAGGGCTCTCCAGATATCGGGTGATCCGCCCGGAGCCTATCGTCGAATCCATCCGAACGATCACGTCAACATGGGGCAATCCACGAACGACGTGGTGCCCACCGCCCTGAAGCTCGCGGTCTATGCGAAGGTAGGGCCGCTCCTGCACGCGCTCGATGGCCTCGCGGCAGCCCTTTCCGCGAAATCGATCGAGTTCGCGGGTGTGCTGCGACTGGGGCGGACATGCTTGCAATCGGCACAGCCGATGACGTTCGGTCAAGCCTTCGGCGGTTATGCCGCGGCCGTGGGTCGCTCCCGCGCCATGGCGGCTACGGCAGCCAGCGCCCTTCTGATCGTGCCCTTGGGCGGAACGGCGATCGGAACCGGCCTTGGCGCGGCGCTCGGCTATCGCGACGCCGTGCTTCGACACTTGGCTGATGGGACGGGTTGGACCATATCCGGGGCTGCCGATCTCTTCGATGGCATGCAGAACGCAGATGCCTTCGCGCGCCTCTCGAGCGAGCTGCGGACCGCGGGCGACGTCATCGGCAAGATTGCCTCGGATCTCGTCATTCTCTCATCGGGACCGACCGGAGGGATCGGCGAGGTCGTGCTGCCGGCCGTTCAGGCTGGCTCCTCGATCATGCCGGGTAAGATCAATCCCGTCTTGCCCATCATGATGCAGCAGGTCGCTTTCGGGATTACGGGCAATGATCTCGCCGTGTCGATGGCGGCGCTCCAAGGGCAGCTGGAGATCAATCATTTTGAACCCATCATGGCCTCGCGCCTGTTCGAATCGCTCGACCTGCTGACCAACGGAACCCACCTGTTCACCGAGCGTTGCATCGACGGCCTCGCGCCCGACCGCGAGACGACGCAGCGCAATCTCCTGGAGTCGAGCGCTCTCGCCACCATATTCCTTCCAACGCTTGGCTATGAGGCGACAACGGCCCTCGTAAAGCAAAGCCTGGAGCAGAAACGACCGCTGAGCGCGCTCGCCGTCGAAAGTGGACTGCTTACCGAAAGCGAGGTCGTCGCGGCGCTCCATCGCAGTGCAGGGGTACCCGTCGCGAGCGAATGAAGCTGCGGGGCGAACGGGGCGCAACAGACACGGCTCTGTCTGCTTCGTAGGTGCAGATCAGGTGTCAGAGCGATCGTCGCAACGGCTCGAGACTAGCCTCTCACGGCCATTAGTGGTGCCCCTGGAGGGACTTGAACCCCCACGCCCTTGCGAGCAACAGATTTTGAGTCTGCCGCGTCTACCATTCCGCCACAGGGGCCGCCGCGCGTCGCCGGCGGGACTATAACGGCGAGGCGAGCGCGGTCAATCGACGCTGGCATTCCCTGTCATGGGTGCGCCCCTTGCGCGCCTGCGCCGCCTCGGGCTAGATCGCGCACCGTCCATGATCGAGAGCCTCTACCAGCGCGTCCTGCGCCTCGCCGCGAGCCAGCACGCGGTGCTCGCGCTCGCCGGCGTCGCCTTCATCGAGAGCTCGGTCTTTCCGATCCCGCCGGACGTGCTGCTGATCCCCATGATCATCGCCGCGCCGCCCCGCGCGTTCCGGCTCGCGGCGATCTGCACGGCGGCCTCGGTGCTCGGCGGCTTCCTCGGCTACGCCATCGGCTATTTCGCCTTCGCGACGATCGGCGAGCCGGTGCTGCAGTTCTATCACGTGATGGACCGCTACGAGGCGCTCAAGGCGAGCTTCGCCGAGTGGGGCGCCTGGATCATCATCCTCAAGGGCATGACGCCGATCCCCTACAAGATCGTGACCATCGCGAGCGGCGCCTTCCATTTCGATCTCGTGACCTTCGCGGTGGCGTCCGCGATCTCGCGCAGCATCCGCTTCTTCCTGGTGGCGGCCCTGCTCTGGCGCTTCGGCGCGCCGATCCGGGATTTCATCGAGCAGCGGCTGATGCTGGTGACCTCGGTCTTCGTCGTGTTCCTGGTCGGCGGCTTTTTCGTCCTGCGCTATGTCTAGCCCCGCCGCGCGCCCGATCCTGCTCCTCGTGCTGGCGGCCAGCCTCGCGGTCGCGGTCGGCGCCCTGCTCCTGCAGTACGTGGGCGGCTTGCAGCCCTGCGAGCTCTGCCTCGCGGAGCGCTGGCCTTATTATGGCGCGATCACGATCGCCGCCACGGCGCTTTTCACCGACGCGCGCCGCGCCCTCTGGGGGATCGGGCTGCTTGCGCTTATCTTCGTGTTGAGCGCCGGGCTTGCGGGCTACCACGTCGGCGTGGAGCATCACTGGATCGAGGGGCCGACCGCCTGCACCGGCGGCGCCAGCGGCGCCAAGACGCCTGAGGAGCTGATGAAATTCCTGGCCGGACAGCAATCCGTGCGCTGCGACGAGGTGCAGTGGACGCTCGCGGGCTTGTCGCTCGCGGGCTGGAACGTCGTGACGTCGCTGGGCCTGCTCGCGGTTACCGCGCTCGGGGTCGTGCGGCTCCGTGGGGCGCGCGAGGCATGACAACTGCAACGCGCCTCCCCGGCGATCCCTCGCCCGCGGAAGCGATCGAGCGCATGATCCGCGTCGATCACGCCGGCGAGTACGGCGCCGTCCGCATCTACGAGGGCCAGCTCGCGGTGCTCGGCAAATCCCCAGCCGCCGGCGTCATCCGTGAGATGGCCGAGCAGGAGCGCAAGCACCTAGAGCGGTTCGAAAGGCTGGTGGTCGAGCGCCGCGTGCGGCCGACCGCGCTGACGCCGCTCTGGCACGTCGCGGGCTATGCGCTGGGTGCCGCAAGCGCGCTCCTGGGCGAGCGCGGGGCGATGGCCTGCACGGTCGCGGTCGAGGAAGTCATCGACGAGCACTACCGTGGCCAAGCCGAGAGCCTCGGCAAGGACCAGGCGCTGCTCAAGAAGACCCTTGAGGAGTTCCGCGCCGACGAGCTCGCCCACCGCGACCTCGCTCTCGCCCACGACGCCCGCGCCGCTCCCGCCCACGACCTGCTGACGGCGGCCGTCAAGGTCGGCTCCCGCATCGCCATCTGGCTTTCGACGCGGATCTGACCCCGACGCGCAATCCGTTTCCGACGCGAGCTTGATGGGTCGCGAGGGCTTGGTGCCGGCTCGCGAACCAGGAAGATATGGGCGCGCTCTTTCCTGCCGGCACACCTACCGATAGTATTCGTGATCGTCACTTGGGGGGACCGGTCGCTCGATGACGCCGACACCACTCGATCGGGCGATGGACCGCGTGGATGCCGCCGCGAACGCTCCTGCAACCGGTTTCGATGCGGGGCCGCCGGTGGCTCCGCCATCCGAGACGCTCGCACCCGCGCTCTCCTACGATGGCACCACAGGCGAGCTGTTCCGGCTTTGGCTCAAGACCACGCTGCTCGCGATCCTGACCCTCGGCTTCTACCGCTTCTGGGGCCGCACGCGCATCCGCCGCTATCTCTGGAGCCGGCTCAGCCTGCTGGACGATCGCTTTGAGTACGACGGCACCGGCATGGAGCTGTTCGTGCGCTTCCTGCTGGTGATCGTGGTGGTGTTGCTGCCCCTGGGCACGATCGGGCTCGTCCTGCAATTTGCAGGCTTGCCGCTGATATGGGTCGCGGTCGGGCGCTACGCCACCTTGCTCGTGGTGTTCTTTCTGTCGCTGGTCGGCCATTACACCGGCCAGCGTTATCGCCTTAGCCGCTCGCTTTGGCGGGGCATCCGCGGCGGCCTCGATGGCAGCGCATGGCGTTACGGCTTTCGCGCCCTCGGCTACGCGGCGTTGGGATCGCTGACGCTGAGCCTGATCAAGCCCTGGCAGAACGTCGGGCTGTGGCGCTACGAGGCGAGATACACGCGCCTGGGGAGCCGCTATCTCGCCTTCGAAGGCCGTGGCCGCGACCTCTTCAAAGCATGGCTCTGGGCCGTAATCGGCGGCTTCTTTGCCGCGCTCGGTACCATCATAGGCGTCCTCGTCATCGTGAGCATCGCCACGCTGGCGATCGTCGCTGCGACGAAGTACGCAGGACTTTCCACACCAATAGTTGTCAATTCGCTAGATGTGCTAGCGCTCGCCGGTGGTGTGACAGCGGTTTATGTGATCGGTCTGCTCGCGGTCTCGATCGTATGGCTCGCGATCACGGCGCGGTTCGAGCGTAATTGGCTCGTTTATTCCGTTGGCCGCACGCGCTTCGGCGAGATCGGGTTCGCGCTCGAGGCGACGACCCGCGATGTGCGTCGCCTGCGGATCGGCAACTTCCTGATCTGGCTCTTGACCCTCGGGCTCGGCTGGCCGTTCGTGGCGCATCGCACGCTTCGCTTCTACGCCAGGACCCTGCGTCTCGACACCGTCGGCATCGAGCGGCTCAGCCAATCCGAGGAGCCCTCGCGGCCACCCGCCTCTGGACTTGCCGAGCTCTTCGACACGACGGGCTTCGCCTGAGTCGATGCCGGATTTCCTTGCGAGTTATGTCGATGGCGTGAGCGCGGCCCGGCGGCGCGTGCGCGCCTCGGTCGGCGAGCACGGCATCGCGCTCGCAAAGGCCGAGGGCGGCTACATCACGACCTGGAGCTATGACGAGATCAGCCTCGTGCAGGACGAAGGCTCGCGCGGGCCGCTGCGGCTTGCCCGCGACCTCGCTCGGCTCACCGTGGACGACCCCGATTTCCCTGCGGCGCTCTACGCGGCGGCGCCGCGCTTGCGGCCGGGCACGCCATCGCGCCGCCTGCCCGGTGCGCTGGCGGCGATTGCGGTCTCCGTCGGCACTGTGGCGGCGCTGGGGCTCGCGCTGCCGTGGCTCACCGAGGGCGCGGTGGCCCTCATCCCGATCGCCGCCGAGGAGCGGCTCGGCGACCGCGAGGTTGCGGATCTCCAAATCCTGGGCGAGCCCTGCGTCAACGCCGCCGGCCAAGCCGCGCTCGACCGGCTGGTGGATCGCCTCACCGCGCATGCGGGCCTGCCGTTTCACGCCAAGGTGGTGGTCGAGAGCGTCGAGATCGTCAACGCCTTCGCGTTTCCGGGCGGGCGCATCGTGGTGTTGCGCGGGCTGCTCGACGAGTCGAAGAGCGCCGACGAGCTCGCGGGCGTGCTCGCCCACGAGCTCACCCATGCCTCAAAGCGTCACGCGCTCCGGCATCAGATGGCGTCCGCGGGTATCGGCGTGCTCGCGGAGATGGTCCTCGGCTACAGCACCACCGGCGATCTGGGCGCCTTCATCGCGGAGCTCACCTACTCGCGGAGCGAGGAGGCCGAGGCCGATGCGGGCGCTCTCGTGCTCTTGCGAGAGGCCGGCATCAGCTCTGCCGGTTTCGCCGATTTCTTCGAGCGGCTGAGCCACACGACGGAAGCGAGCATCCCCACCTATCTGAGCAATCACCCGTCACCCGCGGATCGGCTCGCCGCGGTGCGTGCGGGCGCGGTCGAGGGCACCACGCCGGCGCTCGCGCCTACGGACTGGAACGCGCTCAAGCGCATCTGCGCGGACGCGCCGCCGTCAAACGTCACGCCCTCCCGCCGAAAGCGCTCCTAGGCCCTGACGGCCTCCTGCTCGGTGAGGACATGGCACGGCGCCGCAAGACCCTCGAGGGAGTTGCGCGCCCACGAGCTCGCGCACCGCGACCTCACACTCGCCCCACGGCGCGCACCGCGCCCGCCCACGACCTGCTGACGGCGGCCGTCAAGGTCGGCTCCCGCATCGCCATCTGGCTCTCCATGCGGATCTGACCGGTACGGCCCCCGCTGCGGGTCCCGTGCGTGATCCCGGCTGGGATCGCAGGTCGGAGAAGCTTATATTACAAAAATGGAACATTTCCTCCCGGTCCTGATCGTGCTGGCGATGCTGGCGACCCTCGGAGTGCTCGGCCTCGGCCTGCTTTCCATGGCGCGGGGCAACAGCGCGCGGCGGTCGAACAAGCTCATGCAGTCGCGCGTGCTGCTGCAGGGGATCGCGCTGCTGCTGTTCCTCGTGTTTATGTGGCTGTTCCGGCGCTGAGGGGCGCGCCATGGTCAAGCTCACGCGCATCTACACCCGCGGCGGCGACCAGGGCGAGACGTCCCTCTCCGACGGGACACGGGTCAAGAAAAGCGCGCTCCGCGTCGAGGCCATCGGCACGGTGGACGAGGCCAACGCCGCGATCGGCTTGGCGCGGCTTGAGACCGGCAGCCACTCGCAGGCCGGGCCCGACCACATGCTGGCCCGCATCCAGAACGATCTCTTCGACATGGGCGCCGATCTCTCGACGCCCGAAGGGAGCGGTGGCGCCAAGGGACCGCTTCGGATTCTCGCGAGCCAGGTCGAGCGGCTCGAGCACGAGATCGACGCGATGAATGCCGAGCTGCAGCCGCTCGATTCTTTCGTCCTGCCGGGCGGGACGGAACTGGCGGCGGCGCTGCACCTGGCGCGCACCGTCGTGCGCCGCGCGGAGCGCCTTGCCGTCGCGCTTGCCGACCGGGAAACCGTCAATCCCGAGGCTATAAAGTACCTGAACCGGCTTTCCGACCATCTTTTCGTGCTGGCCCGCGTCTCCAACGATAAGGGCCGCTCCGACGTGCTTTGGCGGCCCGGCGCCACGCGCTAGCCGCGGCGCTTCGGCGCGCTTTGCAGTCTCGTGACACGAAGGTCTTGCCTTAGCCTTTCGCACATGCACAATCCGGCGCCACCTCCAGCCGGAGCCTCGGCAGCAGCGGGATTTGCTCATGAAAGTGCTGGTCGCAGTCAAGCGGGTCATCGATTTCAACGTGAAGATCCGCGTCAAGGCGGATAAGACCGGGGTCGAGACCGCCAACGTCAAAATGTCCATGAACCCCTTCGACGAGATCGGCGTCGAGGAGGCGATCCGACTCAAGGAAAAAGGCGTTGCCACCGAGATCGTCGCGGTGTCGCTTGGCGCGCAGACCTGCCAGGAAACCATCCGCACCGCGCTCGCCATGGGCGCCGACCGCGGCATCCACGTGCTGACCGACGCGGAGCTGCAGCCGCTCGCCGTGGCCAAGCTCTTGAAGGCCGTGGTCGCCAAGGAGCAGCCGGGTCTGGTCCTCCTGGGCAAGCAGGCGATCGACGACGACTGCAACCAGACCGGCCAGATGCTGGCGGCGCTCCTCGGCTGGTCCCAGGGCACTTTCGCTTCCAAGATCGCGATCGACGACGGCAAGGCGACGGTGACGCGCGAGGTCGACGGCGGTCTCGAGACCGTCGAGCTCAAGCTGCCGATGGTGATCACCACGGACCTCCGGCTCAACGAGCCGCGCTACGCCTCGCTCCCCAACATCATGAAGGCGAAAAAGAAGCCGATCGAGCAGCTGACGCCGGAGGCGCTCGGCGTCGATCCGGCGCCGCGCCTCGTCACGCTCAAGGTCGAGGAACCCGCCAAGCGCCAAGGCGGCAAGAAAGTGGCGTCGGTCCAGGAGCTCGTCGAGAAGCTCCGCACGGAAGCACGGGTGATCTGATGGCCGTCCTGGTCCTTGCCGAGCATGACAACGCGAGCCTCAAGCCCGCGACCCTCAACGCCGTCGCCGCGGCTGAGGCGCTGGGCGGCGATCTCCACGTGCTGGTGGCGGGCGCCGGTTGCCGGCCGGCCGCCGAGGCCGCCGCGAAGGTGAAGGGCGTCGCCAAGGTGCTGCTCGCCGACGATGCCGTGCTGGCGCATCCGCTCGCCGAGGATCTGGCACCGCTCATCGCCAAGCTCGCCCTTGGATACAGTCACGTGTTGGCGCCCACGACCACCGCGGGGAAGAACGTAATGCCGCGGGCGGCGGCGCTGCTCGATGTGGCGCAGATCTCGGACATCACCGCCGTCGTGTCGGCGGACACCTTCGTGCGGCCGATCTATGCCGGGAACGCGCTCGCGACCGTGCAGTCGAAGGACAAGGTCAAGATCATCACCGTCCGTGGCACGGCTTTTCCCGCGGTGGCGGCCGAAGGCGGCAGCGCCGCGATCGAGACGATCGCGGCGCTGGGCTCGGCGGGCCTTTCCACGTACAAGGGCGCGGAGCTCTCGAAGTCCGAGCGGCCCGAGCTCACGGCGGCGCGCATCGTGATTTCCGGCGGGCGCGGCATGCAGTCCGGCGACAACTTCCACCTATTGGACAAGATCGCCGACAAGCTGCACGCGGCCGTCGGCGCCTCGCGAGCGGCGGTCGACGCGGGCTTCGTCCCCAACGACTACCAGGTGGGCCAGACCGGCAAGATCGTGGCGCCCGACCTCTATATCGCCGTCGGCATCTCCGGCGCGATCCAGCACCTCGCCGGCATGAAGGATTCCAAGGTGATCGTCGCCATCAACAAGGACGAGGAAGCACCGATCTTCCAGATCGCCGACTACGGTATGGTCGGCGATCTCTTCAAGATCCTGCCCGAGCTCGAGGCCGAGCTCGACAAGCAGGTGAAATAGCCCGGCGCCTAGCGCGCCCGCGTCCGGCCTCGGAGGACTCTCTCCATGATCAAGACCATCGGCATCATCGGCGCCGGCCAGATGGGCAGCGGCATCGCCCACGTCTGCGCGCTCGCGGGCTTCGACGTGTGGATAGCCGATGTGGACGCCGCCGCCGTCGAGCGCGCACGCGACAACATCGAGAAGAACATCGGCCGTCAGGTGGCGCGCGGCAAGGTCACCGAAGCCGACAAGGCGGCGGCGCTGAAACGCATCACCGGCACCAGCGACTTCAAGACGTTCGCGGATTGCGACCTGGTGATCGAGTCCGCGACCGAGAAGGAGGCGGTGAAGCGGGAGATCTACAAGCAGCTGGTGCCGCATCTGAAGCCCGACGCGCTGGTCGCCTCCAACACCTCCTCGATCTCGATCACCCGGCTCGCCGCAAGCACCGACCGGCCCGGCAAATTCGTCGGCATGCATTTCATGAACCCCGTGCCGATGATGACGCTCGTCGAGCTGATCCGCGGCATCGCCACCGAGGAAGCGACCTACCAGACGGTGCGCGAGCTCGCGCTGAAGCTCGGCAAGACACCGGTCGCCGCCGAGGATTTCCCGGCCTTCATCGTGAACCGAATCCTGCTGCCGATGATCAATGAGGCCGTCTATACGCTCTACGAGGGCGTGGGCTCGGTCGAGGCGATCGACACCGCAATGAAACTCGGCGCCAACCACCCGATGGGTCCGTTCGAGCTCGCGGATTTCATCGGCCTCGACACCTGCCTCTCCGTGATGCAGGTGCTCTACGAGGGCCTCGCTGATTCGAAGTACCGCCCCTGCCCGCTCCTGGTGAAATACGTCGAGGCCGGCTGGCTCGGCCGCAAGACCAAGCGCGGATTCTACGACTACCGCGGCGAGAAGCCGGTCCCGACGCGCTGAGCGAGCGCGGCGGCGACCGCTCGATTGGACGATTTACCGTTGCCCGGGACGCCCGAAGGGACCATCCTCGCCCAACAGTCTGCGGAGGGGCGGATGCTGGTGTTCCGACAATTGTTCGATCCGCAGTCTTCGACCTACACCTATCTGCTCGGCGACGAGCGGGGCGGCAGCGCGGTGCTGATCGATCCGGTCTTCGAGCAGGTGCGGCGCGATGCGGCACTCATCGGCGAGCTTGGCCTCACGCTGGTCGCGACGCTGGAGACCCATGTCCATGCCGATCACGTGACCAGCGCTTGGCTCCTCAAGCAGCGCACGAGGAGCCAGATCATGCTGGCGGCGGCGAGCGGCGCCCAGGGTGCCGACCGCTATCTGGCACAGGACGATGTGATTACCTTCGGCAGGCGCCGTCTCATGGTTCGCGCGACCCCCGGCCACACCAGCGGCTGTGTCACTTACGTGCTCGACGACCACAGCATGGCCTTTACCGGCGATTGCCTGCTGATCCGCGGCAGCGGCCGCACCGACTTCCAGCAGGGTGACCCGGCGGCGATGTACCGCTCGGTGCGTGAGCACATCTTCAGCCTGCCGGACGACTGCTTGCTCTACCCCGCGCATGATTATCGCGGACTTACGGTGACCAGCGTCGGCGAGGAGCGCCGCTTCAATCCGCGCCTCGGGGGTGAGATCGCGGTCGGCGATTTCACCGGCTACATGAAGAACATGCGGCTTGCTCATCCGAAGCTGATCGATGTTGCCGTGCCCGCCAACATGCGCTGCGGCCGCCCCGAGAACGAGGCCGGGCTCGCCCCCGACCCGACCTGGGCGCCGCTCCACTACAGCTTCGCGGGAATATGGGAGATCGATCCGCACGGACTCGAAGAGCATGCGCAGGACGTGCAAGTGCTGGACGTGCGCGAGGCCGACGAGTTCACGGGGCCCCTCGGCCACATCGCCGGCGCGATCCTCATTCCGCTCGGCGAGCTGGCTGCTCGGGCGGCCGAATTGAGCCGCGACCGCCCGATCGTCGCCGTCTGCCGAGCCGGCAGCCGCTCCGCTCAGGCGCTCACGATTCTGCAGCAGAACGGATTCACCAATGTCGCCAATTTGAAAGGCGGCATGCTGCGCTGGCGAGCGGAAGCCCACCCTGTCGAGGGCGGCAGCAGTTAAGCCGGCACCGATATCCAGCGGCTCGCCGCGCAGCTACGACGAGCTGAAAAAAGGAGGACGTTAGGACGATGGCCGAGTATTTACTCATTGAATCCAGAGATCCCTTCGAGTCGAACGACGTCGGGTACTACTACGAGCTGGCACGCGGACTGGTAGAGGCGGGCAACAAGGTTACGCTTTTTCTGGTTCAAAATGCGGTGTTCGCGGCGCGGCCCTCGGCGGAGGCTCCGAAGCTGCGGGCACTCGCCGGCTCAGGCGTCAAGATCCTCGCCGATGATTTCGCGCTCAAAGAGCGCGGCATTGCGAAGCTCGTGGACGGCGTCGCGGTCGCGCCGATCGAGACCGTGGTCGACCATCTGGAAGCCGGCCACAAGGCCCTCTGGCACTAGGAGACGGACATGTCACAAAAGACCTTCGCTGTCGCGCTCATGAACCCGCCCTACGAGTCCGAGAACCTGACGACCGCCTTTCGCATCCTGGCCGCGATGGCACAGCGAGGACACAAGATCAGCGTATTCACTTACGAGGGCGCGTCCGCGCTCGCCTTTGCGAAGCAGGCTCCTCATCCGAACCCTGTACATGGCAAGAACCTCGCCGAGGAGAATCACCCCACGACCAAGGACCAGGTCGCGGCCCTTCTGGCGCTTGCCGCGAAGAACGGCGGCAAGGTCGACTGGGTGAACTGCGGCATGTGCGTTGACGAGCGAGGCGTCGGCGAATTTGTCGCCGATACGCGGCGCGGCTCGCCCGCCGACTTTCATTCGTTTTGCGAGGCGGCTGACAACGTGCTCGCCATTCCCGTGAAGTGAGTGACCTCATGGCCAAGAAAACGCTGAACATCGTCGAGTCGGCCTACCGGGCGGTCATGGAGGAACAGGACGACACGATCCTCTGGCTCCTCGCCGCGATGCAAGGCGCCGGGGCTCAGCACTCCGTGGTGCTGCGCGGGAACGCCGTGAACTACGCGGTGGCCGGGCAAGGCGCGCCCGGGCTCACGATCGGTGCGTGGAAGCAGACCCTCGCGCCACGGATGGACAAGGACGTCCTCGATCTGATCGAGAAGCGCAAGATCCCGGTATTCGTCATCGAGGAGGATTTGGCCGTCCGGGGAATCGAGCGCGGTGAGCTGGTCCCCGGTGTCCAGCTGCTCAGCTCGAAGATGCTGCCGAAGCGCATGGCCGAGTACGAAATCGTCCTGCATTGGTAGGCGTCGCAGAGCGGCTTCCGGACCCGCGTGAGCCCTAGAAGGGGCAGCGCGTCCTCAGACGCGGGCGGCGATGGTCGTCGACGGCGGTCGGCGGCGTCGATCGCGAAATTCGAGAATTTCACTTCAATGACAATGGGATCGGTCACCATTCCGGCGCTTGGCAACGCGCGGGCTCCTGTGTAGGATCGCCCGCCATGACGTGGCGACATCCGAGATCAACCAGCCAATGCCGGTAAGCCCCGACCGCTGTCCGGCATTGGTGCTCAACGCCGACTTCCGGCCGCTGAGCTATTTCCCATTGTCGCTGTGGTCGTGGCAGGACGTGGTCAAGGCGGTGTTTCTCGATCGCGTCAACATCATCTCGGAATACGAGACGGTGGTGCGCAGCCCCAGCTTCGAGATGCGGCTCCCGAGCGTGATCTCGCTCAAGGAGTTCATCGCCACGGCGCGCCGGCCGGCCTTCACGCGGTTCAACGTGTTCCTGCGCGACCGGTTCGTCTGTCAGTACTGCGGCGAGCCGCGGCCCTCACACGACCTGACCTTCGATCACGTGGTGCCGCGCTCGCGCGGCGGCCGCACGACCTGGGCCAACGTGGTGACGGCCTGCTCGAGCTGCAATCTGCTCAAGGGCAATCGCCTGCCGCGAGAGAGCGGCATGCACCCCGTGAGGCCGCCCATGCAGCCCACGACCATCGTGCTGCAGGAGAACGGACGGGGGTTCCCGCCCAACTATCTCCACCACAGCTGGCGCGATTTCCTTTACTGGGATACCGAGCTCGATCCGGCCTGACCGCGATTCAGGGCTTCATGTTCAGGCGCCACGGCGCGTAATCGCGCTGGCCGATGTTGCTCAGCGTGGGCGCACCGGCATCGTGCGTGGCGGTAATGTCCTGATCGATGCCGCGCTCGTTGGTCTGCGTATCCTCGCCGGCACAGGCCGCAAGCGCGAGCGCGGCCAGAACGACGATGCTCCGAAGCAGCGACCTTGTCATGCGGACCTCCGGCTTAATGGTAGGCACTTGGGAAGCCGGCATGCGCTTACCAGGAGAGGCGCCATGACATCCGCTGGCGTTCCGTGGCAAGCGGGTGGCACTGTGGCGTAATCGAGGCGGCGACCGCGCTTTTGTCATTCATGCACTGCAGACCCTCTGCTCCCCCCGACTCCGCGCCCCAACGGCGCCCGCACGCGAGCATGCGGTATCGCGCAGGGGTTTCACAGGACATTTCCCATAAATATGCGCTTTCCCCCCGATTTAAACCTCACGAAGTGGCGATCGTTGACGCGGAAGCGGCCGGCCGGTACCGTCCGGCTGATGGCTTGGCTCTGCGACTCCCGGCTCGGCCGGCGAATTAGCAGCCCGGTCCTCATCGAGGATCGGATTGCTGCCGTTCGCCCGTGTCATTTCGCCGAGGAGTCGTTCCGTGTCGCAGACCGCAGAGAGCGTCTTTCAGCCGCAGGCTGAGCCCACCCACTGTTTCTCCGTCCATGCCGCCGCCGAGCCCGGGGTAATGCCTCGGGTGCTGGAGCTTTTCGCCAAGCGTGGTCTCATGCCATCCTCGTGGACGAGCCGAGTCGGCGCGGAGCAGGATCTCACCATTGACATCCAGATGGTCGGCATGAGCGCGGAAATCGCGGATTACATCACGAGATGCCTGCGGCAGATCGTCGGCGTCCAGGTCGTGCTGGCCTCGCGCAAGCGACTGGCGCTCGCGTCGGCATGAGCCTGCTGCGGCACATCCAGGCCTGCAACACCTACCGGCCCGAGCGCTTCCTGCCGATGTTCCTCGGCGACGTGCGCGTTGGCTTGGTCCGTCGCGACAATGCCGAGGTGCTCC